>Ga0210409_10005287_pt1 | contig 13594 bp, 9 predicted proteins | sample IncBWH17MmetaG_FD_161649 | JGI IMG/M metagenome (GOLD analysis project Ga0210409, IMG submission 161649) | Forest soil microbial communities from Barre Woods Harvard Forest LTER site, Petersham, Massachusetts, United States - Inc-BW-H-17-M | ecosystem: Environmental > Terrestrial > Soil >... | reverse complement strand
GCGGCTTCTGGTCGAATTCTCCTTTGGAAATGCGGTCCAGCTGGTCGGTGATCCTTTTGATCGGCGCCAGGGAAATGCTGCTGACGAACGCCGCGAGCAAAACGGAAATTCCCACCGAGGCCAGCGCGAGCAGCGCCGCCGACCGCAAAGCCGGAGTGATATTCGCGCGCAACAAGCCAGCCTGCACGGCAACGCGAACGGACCCGAAGGGTATCTGGTGGCCGGGCCGGCCCAGTTGGAATGGATAAGTCACTTCGTAAGCGCGCAGCGGCGGACCGTACAGCAGGCGGTAGAGTTCCTTAAACTGATTGACAAAGCCATTGGAAACAAGCTGCTCGATGCCGGCCCGGACCGGCACCGGATTTCTAGGAAGGGCCTTATCGCTCGAGACCAGCACTGTACCATTAGTGTCGGAGATGGAAACCTCGTAAATCAGCGGCGAATACTCCAGTTGGGCGTCAATCGAGGAGGCCAGCGGCGCGCTGTCGTCAAATGCTTGCTGGACATAGGCGCGCAAATCCGCCGTGCTCTCCGAAGCCGGCGCCTTTCCTGCCTTGGCCGCGTCGGCCAGGGCGATCTGGGCCTGGAAAAATATCTGTCTGGCGACCAGTTGCGCGCGATCATCCGCCTGCCGGATGACCTGCCGTGCGAGGTTCATCACGTAGAGCGTGGAATTCACGCCCACCACGGCAAGAACCAGCGCCGCTGTGGTCAGCGTAATCTTCGTTTTCAGGCGAAGTTGCATGTGTTGCCCTGCGCCTCACTGCGAGGGAGATTTCGCAGCCTCGTATTCCTTCAGCTTATTGTGCAGGGTTTTCAAGCTGATTCCCAGCAATTCGGCGGCGCGTGTTTTGTTATTAGTAGATGCAAGGGTCTGCAATATGAGTTCGCGTTCGGCAGCTTCCACCGTGGTTCCCAGAGGAAATCGCAGCGATGCCAGATCGGATGCGGTCGCCGCGGGGGCGTGGCCGAAATCCGCCGGCAGGCTCGCGCGGCCGATCAGGTCGCGGTCGGAAACAATGGCGGCGCGTTCCAGCACATTGCGCAACTCGCGGACATTGCCCGGCCAGGAGTAGCTGGCAAACAGATCGAGCACTTCGGGATTCACGCCGCGAACGTGACGCCCGTGCTTGGCGTTGATATCGCGCAATATGTGTTCCACGAGAAGCGGAATGTCTTCCTTGTGATCGCGCAGCGGCGGCAGCTGAATATGAAACACATTCAAGCGAAAATAGAGGTCCTGCCGCAATTCGCCCTTGGCCACGGCCTGCTCGGGCTCCTTATTCGTCGCGGCAAGCACGCGCACGTCCACCGGCGTTTCCACTTTGCTGCCCAGGCGCCGCACTTTGTGATCTTCCAGCACGCGCAGCAATTTTGCCTGCGTCGGCGCGGGCATCTCGCCGATCTCATCGAGCAGCAGCGTGCCGCCATCGGCCAGCTCGAAACATCCCAGCCGCCGTTCCGCCGCGCCCGTGAATGCGCCGCGCTCGTGGCCGAAAATTTCGCTTTCCATCAAGGATTCCGGGATTGCCGAACAATTGATCGCAATGAAAGGGCGGTCGCCGCGCGGCGATAACCGGTGAATTGTGCGCGCCAGAATCTCCTTTCCTGACCCGGTTTCACCGGTCATCAGCACGGATGCCGACGATGGCGCCACTTGCTCGACCAGATGCATCACCTCTTGCATCACTTTGGACTGCCCCACCAGATCGCCCAGCTTTCCGGATTCGCGCAGTTGACGGGTCAGGGCCGCAACTTGCTTGCGGTCTCGAACGCGCCCGAGCGCGCGGTCCAGCAGCACATGCAGGACCGCGCCCTTAAGCGGCTTTTCGATGTACCAGAATGCGCCGGCTTCGATGGCCGCCACAATGCGTTCTTCGCTGCCCTTGCCGGTGATGACGATCGCCGGAACGTGTTGCAATTCTTCGCCGAGCCGCGCCAGCAGGTCCAGGCCGTTCATTCCGGGAAGCTCCACGTCGGCTATCAGCACGGCCGGAGCGAACTCGGAAAATTTTGCCAGGGCGTCTTCCGCGCTGCTTACGCCCAGCACTTCGTATCCCCACCGGCGTAACAGCGCTTCATATCCCAGGCGAGCGTTTTCTTCGTCCTCGACGATCAGGACGCGGTCAGGAGAAGGTTTCGCAGTTTCAAATCGGCTCGCTTCAGCCATTCAGTTTTTTAGCTGTCCCTGGGACGTAGGGGCGGCGCCTCACTTCGAATCTACCAGTACCACCCCGGTAATGCCAAGCTGAGATACGCGGCGAGGGTTTCTTCGCTCGAATACATGGACGGGCGGCCCCGCTTTTGAACTGGGTTCGAACCTGCGCGCGCCCTGTGCTTCTCGGGTTTCGAAGGGTTAGGCGGATTTGCAACTCTGCGTATCCGGAGAATTCATTTCGGAGAACTGTGGCCGGCGCACTGCAGCACCCCAAGGTATCTTTTCCACGGGCCCACGGCCTCGCGATACTGGTGGGCCATGATCCTGGAGATCTGGTGCAGATGAGTCATGTCGTGAGCGGCCCAACTTGCCAGCAGCTCTGAAAGAGTAACTGCTCCGAGCGCCGGATGCCGTCCGCGCCGCTCGAGATCTTCTTTCCGCAGATTCAAGGCGCGCAATTCGTCCAGGCTTTCCGACCGCAATCCGGCAAATTCATCCAACAGCTGCCCGAGCGACTTATCTTTGCTCTCTCGGATTTGTTTCCAACGATCGAAGGGCTCAAACTCCCGCGTCTCGCCAAATTGCAGGATCATCCTGGCCCGCGGCATCCAATTCGTGCGTTCGCCGTTAATCAGATGGCCGACGACATCGAACGCGCTCATCGTCTTTTCACCTTCATTTCGGAGCGTCCACGTTTCCGGCAGATCGCGCAGCAGAGCATCGAGAGCAGCGGGGGTGCGGGTGAGCAACGAAATTGTGTGTTCCAAGTTCTGTTCCATGATGCTCCTCAATTCAAAGGCGGCCATGTTCGAGAAATTACAATTGTATCTCCACCGCTTTGCATGCGTCAGCACGCCGTGTGCATCGGTGACGTAGTTTAGCGTGAGTAAAAGGAGAGGCGGCTCAAAATGGGAAAGTCTTCCGGATGTTTGAATCCTCCGGCCTGCCTGAGTGGCACAAGCTTCATCCTACGGCATGTCTGTTCCGCGCGCGCAAACTCACAATCCCGCCGCCGCGGGACTGTGCTACTGAGATGGCCGTGGGGCCTTTGAAGTGGCCTGCGTGAATTCCTAACATCTGGGCTTGCACGGGATTGGGGTGTTCTCAACTCCTTACCCGCCAGACAATTGGATGGGAAAAAATCCTTTGCGGCATGCACTGCCAATATATAATGGCACCGTTTTACTGTCCGAGATTGAGGAATGCTTGAGGCGCGGTGCCAAAGAAACTTGCGCCTGGGAATGGAATCATCCTTAATGGTCCGATGCTCAGGACTCTTAATATTTCATTTTGAACTCGCTGCTCGCGGAGGTTTACCTTCATGTTGCGACTGATCATGCGGGGCGCAGGTCTATTGATCTTAATTTTCCTACTCGTTCCAGCCGGTTTCTCGAAGCGTGCGCCAAAGAAATCGCATAAGGATCTCAAGAGGGCAAACGACACGACGGCTGCAGCCTCCTCCGAACCAATCCCCTCATCCGACGCTGCAAAAGCCGCTGAAACCGCGTCTGCGGAAGCGGCTTCCACGGTCGCCCCTGCCTCTCCGGCCCAGGACAAAGCGAGCAGCAATAAAGGCACCAACGATGACTATAAGCCCAATCCGATATTTACACCCATGCTGGCGACGACGGGAACCATTGGACTGTTCACACTTGAAACAGCCGACACCATCCCGAAGGGCGGCTTTGCATTCTCCGCATTCGGAAATAAATTCGGCCGCATGCCGGGAAGTGTCACCCTACTCCAAGTCGGCGTGGATCTTAGTTACGGCATTACGGACAACTTGAATGCGTACGCTGCCTTTGATCCGTATGGGCACGTGCATGTCGGTTGTCCCGGCCAGTTAAGTTTGCGTTCGATTCCCTTGTCATCCACCTGCGCCCCTTTGGCTTTCGGAACCCCGGTCCCCAATTCGTTTTTTCCCGTGGTCGCCGGCAGCGGTCCGGGGTATGTGGAGGATTATCCCTTTGCCTCCAACAATACGGGCGGGATCGGGGATTTAACTCTGGGGCTCAAGTATGCGTTTCTGTCCGAGCGGCAAGGCGCTCCGGTCAGCTTTTCAATCCGCAACGATCTGATTATTTCCACCAAAACGGATGTGAACAAGCTGCTTGCCAACGGAAAGCAAGCGAGTCCGCTGAGCGATATGGTTTCCCTGGCACTCAGCAAGCAATGGAGCAACCTCATCACTGGAACCTTCAACTTCGGATATATGTTCGTCCGCGCCCCGCGCGACAATCAGGGCGAACCCCTATTTGCCATGCCCGATCAGGTCAGGACCGGGGTGGGTTTCCAAATGTTCCCCGGGAGGCGCTTCCAGCCGATGATGGAGTACTCGGGCGTGGTTTTCGTCACTGCTCCGGCCACGCCGCCGGACAATTCCTTCGGCGCGCGCGATCCCATCGATGGCGTTTGGGGAATTCGCATGTACCCCTGGAAGTACCTTGCTTTCGACGTCGGCTACCGGTACATGCTGAACCTGAGAGACCTCAACGACCGCCACGGGTTTGTGGTAAAGATTGGGACCGCCTATTGGCCCGAGAAGCCCCCGCCAGTCAACCATCCCCCCACGGTTTCGTGTACGGCGGACAAGACCGCGGTGTATCTGGATTCGGGCGATATGGTTACAGTTAGTTGCACGGCTTCGGATCCCGATGATGACCCCTTGACCTACACCTGGTCATCAACTTGCGGCAAGGTGGATGGCAACGGACCCCAGGTCCGCTGGCTTTCCGCCGGTGTGCCGCTGGGTTCGTGCACCATTCTGGCGAAAGTGGACGATGGCCGCGGCGGCTCCGCAAGCTCCAGTGTCCCCGTGCGAGTCGAACCCAAGCCGAATCGTCCTCCGACGATTACCTGCTCGGCGGACCGCTCCTCGGTCTTTGCGGGAGAGAAGGTTCACATCACCACGAATGCCAGCGACCCCGATGGCGACCCGCTGACTTACATCTGGCGCGCCAGCGCCGGACAGATCGCGGGTAACGGCGCCGCCGTGGACTTCGATACGACGGGCCTAGCTCCGGGGAATTACACAGTGACGGCGCGCGTGGAAGACGGCCGCGGCGGGGCCGCGGATTGTTCGTCGACCGTCGAGGTAAAGCCCGTGGCACCGCCGCCGCAAGCCAGCAAGATCAGCGATTGCACCTTCGGCAAACCGCTCAGCACGCGCATTGACAACGTCTGCAAACGCATCCTCGATGACGTCGCCCTCCGCCTGCAGAATGAACCGCGAGGCAGCGCCGTGATCATCGGCTATTCCGATCCGAAAGAGGCCAAGCCCGAGAAAATCTCCGGCGACCGCGCCACCAACGCGGTGAAATATCTCGGCGAAAAGGGCATTGACCCCTCGCGGGTCACCACTCGCACCGGCAGTGGCCAGGCCGGCGCCACCGATAACCGCCGCATTGACGTTATCTGGGTGCCTGAGGGTGCCACCTACTAGCGCGCTCTTCGGCGTCCGAAAATTCCGGGCCCCACGCTTTGCCGCACTTGTGGCAAGGCGTGGGGCCCGAACCATTTTGGCCCGTTCCAAACGGGGGGGATGATCAATCGCAACACGACAGTTCGTCTGATCCCCTGACGTATCTGTTTCGGAATGAACCAAAAGTGCAAGTCGCCGTTCCTAAAAGTCAATACTGCCTGCGCACATTAGGTACACCCGTACTAGTGCACTGTTTCACTTCGAAGCGCTAAATCAGGGTGCACACACGAGACTAACGATTGAAACATGGAGCGTGATTTGGCATTTCTCCTCACATTGGAACCCGAGGCTTCATGAGGAACTCTCAGAGATTGCTGGTGCTGCTTGGGGGGTTGGCACTCTCAGCGGCAGTCTGCCCGCCTTCACAGGCACAGACCGTGATTCTAGACGCTAGGGTGCTAGAGTCGGTCACCGTGAACGTGACGGGAGGGGCGACGGTTAACTTTGCGCTCCGGCCCAACACGGCGGCCAATGCCGGCAGCACAACAAGCACGATTCGAACCGCGTGGGTTTTAAGGCGTGGCCGCACCCGGGTCAGTGTGTGGGCGTGGGTACCGAAAGGCGCCGCGGCCTTGACGGACGGCGCGGGTGACAATATTCCGGCCAGCGCGGTAACTGCCACGGCTGCCGGGTCCGGGAGTGCGGGTGGCGCATTGAATACAGTGGCGAGCGGCGGTGCGGGCGTTCCAGCCTTCATTACGCCGGCTGCGGCCACAGGCGTACAGATCGGCCAAATCCGGATCAACCGCCGCAACAGGACGGGCAACACCGCGACGACGCTGACCTGGAATATCAACACCACCGGCGTTCCGCAGTTGCCTGCGGCAACCTACACCGGAACGGTGAACATTCAAGCTCAGGCCACGCCCTGAACAAATATGCTCTGACGTGTATGCTCCGACGTGTTCCGTCCAATTTACAGAAAAACTTCAGGCTCCATGCCCGGCCGCTTGGCGGATAGGTATGGAGCCCGAACTCTTTTTGGCCCTTCCAATCAGGGCGAATGGGCGCTGTTTGAAATGGACCAGGAAAAAAAGCCTCGCAACAAACTGAAATGAGTTTTTCTGAAGAGCCTTCTTGCAGGGTCTGTTTCAGAGTAGTCCAAAGGTACCAAGCGCTGTTCCTAAATGACAATAGCGCACTCGCGATTTCGGTACAACCGTACTAGTGCACAGTTTCACTTCGAAACGCTAAAACGGTGTGCGCACACGAAAGCTACGATTGAATCACGGAGCGCGATTTGGAAACCCGAGGGGATAACCCCTCAAACAAACTTTATCGGAGGCTTCATGAAGAACTTTCGGAGATTGCTGGTAATTGCAGCGGGGATAGCGCTTGCAATGAGTATCCCCTCGGCTGCGAACGCCCAGTTGAATTCCAACGTCGGCACCGTGACTCTAAACGCGACATTGGCGGAATCGCTTACGGTGAACGTGACGGGAGGCGCGATAGTTAACTTTAATCTTGCCGCCAATACCGCGGCCAATCCGGGCAGCACCACAAGCACGATCCAAACCGCATGGGTGGTGAACACTGGCCGCAACAAGGTCACGGTCTGGGCGTGGGTGGCCAATGGCGCATCTGCCTTGACTGATGGCGCGGGTGACAACATCCCAGCGAATGCAGTAACCGCAACGGCGGCCGGCTCTGGCAGCGCGGGCGGGGCGTTGAACACTGTGGCCAGTGGCGGCGCGGGCGTTCCGGCCTTCATTACTCCGGCTGCCGCTACGGGCGTACAGATCGGCAATGTTGCGATCACTAATGCCAACAGGGCGAGCAACACCACGACGACACTCACCTGGAACATCAACACGACCGGCGTTCCGCAGTTGCCGGCGGCAACGTATACGGGAACAGTGAACATTCAGGCTCAGGCCACGCCCTAAGCCTCCTGATTTAACCATGGTCCATCCAATACGACTTGCATTTTCGGGACATTGGGCCTGGAGATACGCTCTCCAGGCCGCGTGTCTTTTGCTGTGCGCATTGTCGCTCCAGGCGCAGACGGTGCGTCCGCTCATTGACGAAAACATCGTGCAGCAGCGGGACAAGAAGGCCAAAGGCAAGATCGAATACGTGAACGACACTTTGGAACCGCTTACGGTCACCCTCGACACCCAGAGCTTCACTGTCTCCGACACCGGCGAGATATCGTACGCGCCCTTGAACAGCTCGATCCACGTCAAGCTGTCCGACAGTAGCTTCCGGATTCTACCCAAGCAGAGCTACCTGGTTTTTTATGAAGCCAGCGCGGATACCATTCCTGCGTGGTTCGTCGTTTACGCTACGTTTGCCGGCTACAAAGAAACGACTGCGGAAGGCCTGAAGATTCATCTCCTGTTGCCGCACACGATTTACCTTTTGCCGAAACAGGGAGTGAAAAAAGAGGAGCTGACCGTCAAGACAGCGAAATACGATCCCCAAGCCAAGGTTGTCAAGGTGAGGGTGGAGAACACCGGGCCGGCCTTTTGCCGGGTTCTTGAAGCGGACGTGACCTCCCTGCGTGACGAGGCGACTAGTAACGGATTTCCTGTCTTCCCTCACAGCGAGCGGGAAATCGAGATTCCCTGGCCGGGCACGGCAGGTCCTACCAAGGTCGTCCTGCAGCTGGAGCCCTTTCGCTTGGAACAAACTATCCATGGCACCACGCCGTGATGCCTTGGTTTTGTTACGCCCGCCCTTGCCAAATCGCACTTTGTGCGACCTGGCTGAGTTTTGTGTTGGCGTTTGCCGGCGCCGTTTGCGCCCAAGTGATCAAAGTGGAAGCCGGGGCTTCGGACATGGTCCCGACGGTCGGCGGTTCCCTTAGCGTTCAGGGGCCAGGCTATGAAGGCTACCTCGGTGCGGGAGTACTCAGCGGGGCTTTCCGGCTGGGAACGTATGCGAAAACATCGATCGGCCCCTATCAGTTCACAGCAGGGGACCAAAGTCTCGCGATCAACCTTCCGACGGACATCTTTGGCGGAGAGGAGTTTCTCACCACGAGAGGTGTGGGCGCAACGCTTCCGGGAAACGACCATGTCTTTGTCTTCGCCGGAGTCACTACCTTGCCCGCAGGCACGCCGTTGTTTCAAGCGTTTCAGAATCAAACCGCCTTGGCGTTAGTTTTCCTCGATAAGGCAATCACCCCAAACTTTCACTTCTACTCGCGCAATATTGTTTCCCATCAGCAAACCTGGATCGAGGGATTCGATTGGCGGGTGCGCGAATGGCTGAAGACCGACTTCTCCGCCGGGATTGGTTCCAACAAGCCTTATTTTGCCGCGAGTATTGACGCCGATCGCAACTGGTATGATATCAAAGCGGGCTACATTGGGGCGGGTAGCGGGTTTCGCCGGATCACCACGCCCTCTCTTTTTGCCTCGGAACCGGACCGGGAGAATCTTCTGGTGACCGTAAAACCGTTCTCCAGCCTCGAACTTACCGCTGGGCACGAGAATTTTCTTGCGCCTCAAGAAGATCTGAGCGCCCCTTTCGAGCGGGCCACGGTTGACCAGTTGCAGTCGAGCTTTGATCTGGCCAAGTTTCGACTGGGCGCCGGATTGTTCGAATCGCACAGTCCAGCGGGACGCAACGTATCGGATGGATTTACGGTATCGCGGAGCATCACCCGGAATGTGGACGGCAGCGTAAGCTATTACCATAACCTGTCCGGGCCTCGCCCCCGCGCAACGTACTTGATTTCGACGATTCGCGAGACGCTCTCCCCTAAAATAAGCCTCCTTCAAGTCATCAACCGGACCCCGGGGAATACGACATTTCTTTTTGGTGGTAGCTACACCACCAACCGCCTGACCGTCAGCGTGGACTACCAGACGCTGTACATGCCCTTCCTCGCCAATCCTCTGGTGACAGGCGTGGGGGTCACCCTCCAATTGAAGCTGTGGGGCGGGATTCAGGTGAATGGTGATACCTTCCGTTCGCCCGACGGCAAACTTCGTTATACGGCTTCACTCAGCACTCTGCTGACACCCCACCTGCACCTCGCTGGAGGCGGGGAAGAACGAGCCCCGAAGTTTGGCGACTACATCGTTCGCGGCCAGGTTCGCAGCGAGCGCGGATCACCCATTGAAGGCGCCGCAATTCTTCTTGGCGACCGAACGATCTTCAGCAATGAGGCTGGTGAATTCCTTTTGCGCCTGAAGAAACCGCAGCAAATGGCATTAACAGTTCTAACGGAAGAATTTCTCAGTCCGTTGCACTTCACCGTAGTCTCTGCGCCATCAACGGTCACGGCAGCCTCGGAGGAATCCGCAAGGGACGTCCTGATCGTTCTTCGTCCTATTACAAATAACCTGCGATAGCGGTGAAGAGCCCCAGCCACAAAAAAAAGGACCGGGACGATTGCGCCTACGCGGAACGAATCTGGTTGGCGTGGTAAAAGCCATTCGCCCGTATAATATCAGCCGACGGCGATAAGGTATCTGCCGCTCCGTCTTATGACCATGCGCATCGCAGGCGCGTTTCTTGCCTTGGCAGCCCTAGTGGCGAGTGCTCAGGGCCAAACCTGGACGCCATTGGGACCTCCGGGAGGCGATGCGCGTACCCTGGCTGCCGATCCCGCGCGGCCCTCGCGCCTGTTTCTTGGCACGGCGGACGGCCACATTTTCGGCTCCGAGGATTCCGGCGCGCACTGGACGCTGCTCGGGCGCGCCAGCTCGCGGCTGGATGCTGTAATCACCTCAATTGTTGTGGACCCGCGCGATGGGAACGTCCTGTTCGCATCCTCGTGGACGCGGGACGCCGCAGAAGGGGGCGGAGTGTTTCGCAGCGCCGACGGCGGGCGCACCTGGAGCCCTGCTGGCCTCGCGGGCCAGGCCGTACGCGCTCTGGCCCTGGCGCTTTCCAATTCGAATGTGCTTGTCGCCGGAACACTGGACGGTGTCTACGGTTCGCTCGATGCCTCAAAGACCTGGCAGCGTATTTCTCCCGAACATCACGAGGAGTTGCGCAACCTCGACTCCCTGGCCATTGATCCGCGCGATCCGCAAACCATTTACGCTGGAACATTTCATCTTCCCTGGAAGACGGCCGATGGCGGGCGCACCTGGCACCCCATCCATCAAGGGATGATTGACGATTCCGACGTCATGAGCCTGCTCGTCGATAGCGCAAACTCGAGGCTCATTTACGCCAGCGCCTGCTCGGGCATCTATCGCAGCGACGATAGCGCCGCCCAATGGAGCAAAATCCAGGGCATCCCCTACACGGCGCGGCGCACCTACGCTATTACGCAGGACCCGAAGCAGCCGGACCATGTGTACGCGGCAACTTCGGAAGGCTTGTGGAAGACAGCGGACGGGGGAATGACTTGGCGGAGTACGACACCCGAGTCCTGGGTGGTCAATACCGTCGCGGTCGCCGAAGGGAGTCCGGGGCGTGTCCTGATCGGCACCGAGCAACTTGGCGTTTTGGCCAGCGACGACGGGGGAGAGCATTTCCAGGATGGCAACGTGGGCTTCGAACACTGGCAAATTCTCGCCCTGGGCCTGGATGGGAAACGGTCCGGCCGCATTCTCGCCGTGCTGGCGCACGCTCCCGAACCTCTCCTTGTGACCGAGGATGATGGCCGGACGTGGTCGCCGCTCGGGCCTGGACTCCGCGCCGAGCAGGTTCTGCGGGTCTACGCCGCTCCGGACGATGCTTGGTGGGCCTCCCTCGCCCACGGCGGCCTCATGCGCTATGACGCCGGGAAGAATGCCTGGAAGCAGGCTGGAATGGTCGTTGGCGGGGCAGGGGACGCCAATGGGCTCGCGTCTCGGTTGGGAGAAGGGGGAGTAGCCAAGGCGGACCGCGGTCTACTGCCGATCCAGAGAGCCCAGAGACCTGCCAGCAAGGCCCGATTCGGTCCACGTGCCCTGCTGGACCTCGTCACGGACATGGCATTTAGCTCGCAGGAGTGGTATGCCGCGACGCCCAATGGTTTGCTTGTGTCCACCAACCGGGGCGCGACCTGGAGGCGGAAACCAGTCAGCCCTCTGGCCTCGTTGCCCGTGCAGTCCGTGCGTGTTTCTTCGAACGGCCAGCGGATCAGAGTCGTATCGCTGCGAGGGCTGGTATTTTCCGACGACGGCGGGAACTCCTGGACCTGGCATGATTTGCCCTTGAAGTCAGGCGGCGCGGTCAGTTTGGATGCCCAACCCGGTGACGAAAATACGCTGGTCGCGATGGCCCGCAATGGTCTGTATATTTCGCGGGATACGGGGAAAACATGGCAGCAGGCGGCATCGGGCCTACCCTCCACTCCGGTACAGGGCTTTGCCGCGACCGGCGGCTTATTTGTCGCCTCCATGAGCACTGGCGGGCTATATGTTTCTTTCGACTCCGGGCGGACTTGGGACCGTATCCCGGGGACGCTGGCCGAGGGATTTTTTGCGGCTGTGGCTCCTTCAAAGCAGCCCGGAGTGATTTTCGCGGCATCTCTGACCGAAGGGCTCTACAAAATAGAATGGCCCGGTTCGTCGGCAAGCAGCGCGGGCTCTCCAGGCTGGTCTCAGAAGGAAAACGGCCGCCAAGGGTCCAGCCCGGTCAACTGACAGGCGGCCTTCCACGGCTGTCAGACCATCCAGATTCGAGAACTGTTCCATATTGAACTTCCCGCGATTCCCGTTCCTGCTTCATCTGCTTACGAAAGAGATTAACCCCTCATAGAGCGGAAATAACTTGCATTCGTTCCCGATTCGGCAATAAAATCGCCGACAATTCTCCAGGTTCGTCACTATAAGTGACACATTTGTCCCGATTTATGACTCTCTCCTGATTTGGCGCGTTTGTTGCTCCTGATTTGAAAAGAGGTCCCAGCCATGCAAACTAAAATGGAGTCTGATACCAAGGTGGACGCACTTGTTGCAAGAAATACGACGTTCAGCCTTCTGGTGGTCGATGACGAAGTCAGTACTCGAAATTTATGCCGGGATGTCGCCGCCGACGCCGGGCTGCAAGTCTACGCAGCGGCGACCACTGAGGAGGCTCTGGAAATCCTCGACCAGTATCCGGTCGACATCGTGGTCACGGATTTACAGGTGCCGCAACTTGGCGGATTGGAACTGCTGAAACGAACTCACGCCAACAACGCCGAAACCGCCGTGATGGTGTTGACGCAATACGGGACCATCGCCACGGCCATCGAGGCCACGCGGCTCGGCGCCACCGATTACGTGACAAAACCGTTTCATGTGCAGGAATTGCGCGCCAAGCTGGATCGCCTGGTTCATTCCATCGAAGTGGATCAAGAGAATCGTTTGCTGCGCGAAGAGTTGCGCAGCCGGCCGGGTTTTGGCGGGCTCATCGGCATGTCACCGCGGATGCAGCGGGTGTACAAGCTCATTCAGAAGGTAGCGCAGCATACCTATCCGGTCTTGATTCTCGGCGAGAGCGGCACGGGGAAGGAACTGGTCGCGCGTTCAATCCATTTTTCCGGGCCGCGCAAAAATAAGCCGTTCGCGCCGGTGGACTGCTCCTCGCTCGTGCCCACGCTGATCGAATCCGAGCTGTTCGGTTACGTCAAGGGCGCGTTCACGGGCGCGCAGCACACCAAGCAAGGATTGTTCGAAGCCGCCGGGGAGGGGACGCTCTTTCTGGACGAGATCGGCGATCTGCCCATTGATTTGCAGGCCAAACTGCTGCGCGCCCTGCAGGAACGCGAGATCAAGCCCGTCGGTTCGAACGAGCGCGTCGGCATCCGCGCGCGCGTGATCGCCGCGACCAACCGGGATTTGGAATCCGCCATTCGAACCGGAGGATTCCGCCAGGATTTGTATTTCCGGCTGAATGTGGTGCAGATCAAGCTGCCGCCGCTGCGGGAGCGCAAGACGGACATTCCGCTTCTGGTCAACACGTTTCTGGAGAAATTTTCCGATGCCGCGCGCCCGATCCGCAGCATCTCCGAGGACGCCATGCGCCGGATCATGGGCTACGATTGGCCGGGCAACATTCGCGAACTCGAGAACGCTATC
>Ga0210409_10005284_pt1 | contig 13603 bp, 10 predicted proteins | sample IncBWH17MmetaG_FD_161649 | JGI IMG/M metagenome (GOLD analysis project Ga0210409, IMG submission 161649) | Forest soil microbial communities from Barre Woods Harvard Forest LTER site, Petersham, Massachusetts, United States - Inc-BW-H-17-M | ecosystem: Environmental > Terrestrial > Soil >... | reverse complement strand
GTTGAACCCGAGGGTCTGCGAATAGCGTGCTCGAGCATCTCCTACTGCTGCCATCCGCCGCCCAATGCATTGTAGAGTTGTACCAGGGCCAGACGCTCGTTGAGTCGAGACTGTGCCAGAGTGAGTTGGGCGTCGAAATAACGAGTATTGCTATCGAGAACCTCCAAGTAACTTGTCACGCCGCCTCGATACCTCATATCTGACAACCTGGTAGCATCCTGAGCTGAGTTAGTGAGTAGTTCCTGCTGTGCACGGAACTCCTGATTCTTGCGGTAAGCAACGAGTGAATCAGCGACCTCCCTGAATGCCTGCTGAATAGATTGCTGGTAAAAAAGGACTGATTCTTGCTGTTGGCCTTCCGCCAGTCTCACATTTGAGCGTATCTTTCCGGCCGTGAAGATGGGCTGCACCAGCTGGCCCCCAAAATTCCACAAGCCTGCCGGCCCCGTAAATAGATCAGTCAGAGCTGGACTCTGATAGCCGCCAACCGCTGTCAACGTGATCTGCGGAAAATATGCTGCTTTCGCTACACCGATACGCGCGTTGGCAGCGATCAACTGTTGTTCTGATGATTGAATATCCGGACGTCTCGCCAGGAGAGAAGAAGGCAATCCTGGAGGCACCGTCGGCAAGATCGCATTCTCCACCAGAGACTTGCCCCTCGTTACAGGCCCAGGATTTTTCCCTAACAGGATACTTATAAGATTCTCTTGCTGTTCGATGCGCCTTTCAAGGTCCGGAATATTCGCAGCCGCGGTGTACACCAACTGCTCCGACTGACGAACATCGAGCATTGAGGTCGCCCCGCCCTTGGCTCGGACTTCTGTCAGGCGTAAGGATTCCCTGCGCGAAGCTAGGGTGCTGCGGGAAATCTCCATTTCCAAATCCAATTCGAGCAGTTGGAAATATGCCGAAGCCACATTACTAACTAGACTGGACATTACTGCCTTCTGGCCCCATTCTGTTGCCAGGAGATCTGCTCTCGCCGCCTCTGTAGCGCGTCGGAACTTGCCCCAGAAATCCAGTTCCCAAAATAAAGAAAGATTGACCTGGCTAGGACTAGTCTCGAACGCTGGCGTGATTCTCGTCGCGGGCAGACGCTGGTTGCTAGTCGATGCCCCTCCGGTGATGGTCGGGAATTGGTCGGCCCGTGTGATCCCGAGAACAGCTTGTGCTTGAAGCACACGCGATGCTGCAATACGCACGTCATAGTTTTGCGAAAGAGCCTCTCGGATCAGCTCTTGCAGTTGTGTGTCCTGGAAGACCGTCCACCACTTCTCATCGCCGAGTGATGCGGTTGTTTGTTGGCCGGCGTCTGGAGCCAGCCCCCGATAAGAGTCAGGCACCGTGACGGGGGGACGTTTGTACTTGGGCCCTACCACGCATCCCGTCAGCAGGAGAAATGCCGATGGAATTAACCAGCATGCCCTGAGCATGTTTAATCCCCTTCCGTCGGCAGAGGGGCCGGCACAGATGTAGGCGGCAAATGTTTCTTTTTTCGGTGAGCCAATCGTTCGACTACATCGAAACAGACTGGAATCAGGAAGATGGCTAGTACAGATGCTGCGAGCATGCCGCCAATGACGGCCGTTCCTAGCACACGTCGCGAAATGGCACCGGCGCCAGCGGCCGTCCAGAGCGGCACACATCCCAGGATGAAGGCGAAGGCTGTCATCAGGATTGGTCGCAAGCGCAGCTTTGCTGCAATCAAGGCTGCCTCTTCAGCGGATTTGCCCTTGTCGAATTCCATTTTGGCGAACTCGACAATGAGAATGGCATTCTTGGCCGCCAAGCCGATTAGCATGACCAAACCAATCTGCGCATAAACGTTGTTGTCCAAACCTCGCATCCACAAGAACCAGAACGCGCCGAACACTGCAATGGGTGTTCCCAACAAAACGCTGAAGGGTAAGGACCAACTTTCGTACTGTGCCGCCAAAATTAGGAACACGAAGAGCAGGGACATGCCGAAGATCACTGCTGGTGAAACTCCTTCCGCTGCTTTCTTTTCCTGGTACGACATGCCCATGTAGTCATATCCCATTTCCACGGGCATGGTCGCAGCGAAGGTATCTTCGAGTGCTTTCATAGCCTGGTTCGAACTATAGCCCGGCGCGGGGCTGCCATTGATCTGGGCACATCGGTAGAGGTTGTAGCGCAATGTGAATTCGGGGCCAGAACGCGGTTTGATTGAAGTCAATGCACTCAATGGAACTGGCTGTGCAGCATCATTCGTGACATAGAATTGGCCGAGGTTTTCTGCTCGAGTTCGATAATCTCCTTCGGCTTGAATATAGACCTGCCACTGTCGACCGAACCGATTAAAGTAGTTGACCAGCAGTCCACCCATAAACGTTTGCAGGGTCTTGTAGACGTCGGAGAGTTGGACTCCCTGGGCAATCACCTTTGGACGATCCACGTCAACGTACACTTGGGGTACCGTGGGCAGAGCGGTTGTATAGATCGCGGCCAGTTCAGGGCGCTTGCGTACTGCTGCAAGAAACTTGTTCAGATTCTGCGTGAGGAATTCAGGGTCCTTCCCCGCACGATCTTCAAGCATGAAGGTGAAGCCTCCGGAGGCTCCCACGCCTGGAATGGCAGGTGGTGGAAACGAGAAGGCAACGCCCTCGGTGATCTTTGAGAGTTCCAGGTTCAACCGCTTCTTGATAGCTTCATACTGCTCCTCGGGCGCTTTGCGCTCTGCCCATCCTTTGAGAGTGATCCAGTAGAAAGAGCTGTATGTATTCTGGGCCCCGCTCAACATGCTGTAACCGAGCACCGCCGTCACCGCGTGAACGCCGGGGGTCTTCAAAATCATCTCTTCGATCTTGCGGGATGATTCGTCGTTACGCTGGAGTGAAGCGGCATTGGGCAATTGCAGGCCAGCGAAGACATACCCCTGGTCCTCGTCCGGCAGGAAACTGGTTGGCAAGCGCGACCCGAACCATCCCGCAAGTATCGTCATGCCGAGTAGCAGAAGCATGCTCACGCCCGCCTTGCGAATCAATCCTCCGCAGAGACTAACGTAACCGTCCGTGGCCCGGCCAAACACCCGATTGAACCAGCCAAAGAATACCCCCAGAGGACCTCGGCTTTTCTTTCGCGGACGCAATAACAACGCAGAGAGCGCAGGGCTTAATGACAATGCATTAAAGGCAGAGAAGATTACGGAAATTGCAATTGTGATCGCGAACTGCTGGTACAGGCGGCCCGTAATGCCCGGAATAAATGCCGTGGGGACAAATACTGCCGCGAGAATCAGAGCGATTGCGATCACCGGGCCTGAGACTTCTTCCATCGCTTTGAACGCAGCATCCTTAGGAGACATGCCGTGCTCGATGTGGTGTTCTACGGCCTCGACGACCACGATGGCATCGTCGACGACAAGTCCAATAGCCAGCACAAGCCCGAAGAGTGAAAGTGTGTTAATAGAAAACCCAAGAAGTGGAAATACGACGAACGTTCCGATTAATGAGACGGGTACTGCCAGGAGCGGAATCAAAGTTGCACGCCAGCCCTGCAAAAAAATGTAAACGACGAGGATGACCAGAAGGATGGCTTCAAAAAGCGTGTGCTTGATCTCGTTCAGGCCCTCAGTAACCGCTAAGGTCGTGTCCAGCGCGATGTCATATTCCAGATCCTGCGGGAAACGCTGCTTTGCTTCCAGCATCAGCTTTCGAACTCCCGCTGCAGCCTTCACCGCATTTGATCCAGGCAATTGATACACCGCCACAACGGCTGCCGGTTTGCCGCTGTAACGTCCTATCACGTTGTATACCTGCGAACCAAGATCCAGCCTAGCCACGTCCTTCAGGCGAAGGATGGATCCGTCAGGGTTGGCGCGTATTACGATCTGACCAAACTCCTCAGCTGAGGGGAGTCGGCCCTGGGCCAACACAGCATAGGTAAATTCCTGCCCCGCAGGGACTGGTTCCCCGCCAATTTGTCCAGCAGGATTTACCGTGTTCTGAGACTGAATCGCTTTGACGATCTCGGGAACGGTGACACTCATCTTTGCCAGTTTGTCTGGCTTTACCCAGCACCGCATAGCATACTGGCCGGCTCCAAACACGCTCACGCTTGCGATACCTGGCACGCGCGTAAGCTGGTCATTCAAGTTGATGTACGAATAGTTCGCAAGGTAGATGTTGTCGTAAGTCCCTTTCGGCGAGAAGAGATTGATCAACATCAACGGAGCCGTCGTTGATTTCTGGACTGTGACTCCATAATTTACGACATCCGCAGGCAGCTGGGAATTTGCCTGGTTTGTCCGCATTTGCGCCAGAATTTGATCGGTATTGGGGTCTGTCTTGATATCGAAATTTACGGTTAGAGTAATCTGGCCGTTGTTGGCGTTGTTGGAATACATGTAGTTCATGTTATCCACGCCACTCATCTGTTGTTCAATAGGCGTAGCGACTGACTGCTCAACAGTTACCGCATCCGCTCCCGGATAGGTAGCCTTTACTTGAACTTCAGGGGGAGCAATGTTCGGAAACTGGGCAGTCGGTAGTCCTAACATCGCGGCAATGCCGACGAGGACCATGAGAATGGCAATAACCATGGCCACGATGGGGCGTCTAATGAAGAAGCTGGACACGGTTCATTCTCCTTGTCCGGCTGAATTGTATTGCTTAGGACGAACGGTTAAGCCCTCCCTAGCCTTCTGCATTCCTTCGGCAATCACTTGCTCTCCGGCTTTTATGCCGTCGGTAATCACCCACATCTGCCCAACACGTTGTCCAGTTTTCACCGGGCGTATACTGGCTTGATTGTTCGAACCGATCACGATGACGCTGTAGCTACCTTGCGCCTCAACCACCGAGCGTTGCGGAACTAGCAGAGCAGCCTTGTCAATTCCTGTAATAGCACGAACTCGCCCGAACATTCCGGGGCGCAAGATGCCTCCCGGATTATCAAATGCCCCCGCCACGCGAATGGTTCCCGTCTTCACATCAATCTGCCGGTCTGCGAGTACGACCCACCCTTTGTGTGGATAGACCGTCCCATCCGATAGAACGAGGTCAAGAATCTTCTGCTTCCCGGCTCGCCTTCTGCCTTCGGTGACCGCACTGATTCTGTCCGCTAGCTTCAGATACTCCTGTTCACTGATAGCAAAATAGGCTTTGATCGGTTCAATCTGCGACACCGTCGTTAAAATCGTCGTAGGCCCGACCAGATCGCCAATCTGTCCCTTCGCCATGCCGGCGACACCGTTCACTAAAGACTTAACTTTTGTGAACTCCAGATTTAACTGCGCTTGCTCCACCTGTGCGTTGGAAGCGGATACCATTGCCTGTGCCGCCTCGTTCGCCTGAATGTCGTTGTCGAGCTGGGCTTGCGGAATAGCGCTCTCCTTCGCAAGCGGCGTATCTCGTGCCACATCAAGCCGAGTCTTTCCCAATTGCGCTTCAGCTTGCGCTCGCTGCCCCTTGGCCTGTTGCAGGGCCGCTTCAAACGGGCGGGGGTCAATTTCAAAAAGTACTTCACCCTGGTGAACTACCGTACCCTCCGTGTAGTTCTGCTTCATCAAGTACCCCGTCACCTGAGGTTGGATTTGAGCGTTCACGTAGCCATCGAGAGTCGAAATACACTCCGTGTAAAGAGGAACGTCCTGCTGTACGACTGCCGCAACCTCGACTTCAGGTGGAGTTGCTGCTGCTTGAACGGCTTCTTTCTTGCTACATCCTGTAGCCAGCGTGAGGATGAAGGCTGTCATGAAAATTCCATTGCAGACGCGCTTTCGCCGCAAGGTGCGTGTTTGGCAGGTCTTGGCGTGACGTTCCAAGCTGTACTCCTCGTGTCCGGTTTGCATGGAAGAACTCCTCACCACGGGCGTAGCACCATAAGAGTCTCGCTCAAGAATAGTCATTCAGGCAGCGGGGCAACGGTTTTTGAAAAGCTTTGGCGTGCGTCTCTGATCTCCTTTGCCCAATCACTCATACGACTAGCTGAATCGGATCAATGGAGATCCGACAAGAGAGTAGAGGCGGCATGTTGGGGGGAAAACTGGCAGAAGTTACAGATCTTCCAGGGACCAGGCGATGGTTTTTCTGGTTTAGTAGTTCCGACCCTTGACGCTCCGACCGCGCGTCAGTCTTGCCAATTCGACACTTTCATCAGCTTACTTATCCGATCTGCAGAAGTCCGAAGCGCGCTTTGCTCCTAACGAGAGCGCTATCGATCGTTACAGCCCGTACTCGACATCTTCTTACAAGTGCCCAACTGCAAATAAATTAGCAGAAGAACTATGAACCTTGCTGGCAGCCGGCAGCGCCCGCGTGCCGTACTATCTATTAAATGAGAAGCACACGCGAGAGCGACGTTGGCAATCAAGTCCTTATCGAGCGACCACAGACCTTGCCTGGTGTGAGAACTTCAACCGGGACGCCTCGCATCTTGTTAGCTGACGATCAGGAAGAGATGCTGCGAACTATCATTATGGTCCTTGGCGACGAGTTCAATATCATCGGCACTGCCAAGAACGGCGAAGACGTCATTCAGCTAGCAACACGCTTATCTCCGGATGTTGTGGTACTAGATATTTGCATGCCTGTACTAAATGGAATCAAAGCCGCCTGTCGACTGAAAGAACTTGGATCCGCTGCAAGGGTAATCTTCCTGACGGTACACACGGATTCAGATTTTGTGGAAGCCGCGTGGTCTGCGGGAGCACTCGGTTATGTGCTTAAGGAATCGCTGGCTGCGGACTTGACCTTCGCTATTCGGTCGGTCATGCAAGGTAACACGTTTATCTCCCGGCCGATACGGCAATAACGATGTCGACGCATTTCCCTTCCAGACTACGTTACAATCTCTACAGTCGTCTCATGGCCCCCAGTGGCGCGGGTTCAGGACTGCCCTCCCAGCGCCACCACTGTTTCAGGTCTCGCCGGCCAGCTCACGGTCCACCAGAGCCTTTACCTGTACGCGCCAGCCCTGTAAGCGTCCCTGGGTGTTTCGCTAGAAGCTAGGGGAGCCGTAGCGCCCATCGCGCCTGGTGCCACGATCCGCCTGACAGGGACGTTGCAGTTCTGAATCAAGAAGGCAACCACCTCCTGGGCTCGCCAGAAAATGCTAAAGAGTGGCAACTACCCACGAATACTAGCAAGCGTGCCAGTCACCGTAATCCCAATCGCAAGACAGCATTCCTTGTTATCATCCCTGTTCAATGTCACTTTTCTATGCCGGCACTGCGAGAAGTGACAGTTATACGGAAGCCGAACCGCCGCTTAGCATCAGTTGGCACCCGCGCGCGGCTCCTGCCCCTGATAGCCGTGAGCAAGAAGAGCAAACGGTTCCCATGTAAGGCCATGTGCAATGGAACATCGTCACAGAGCCAGGCTGCTAATCGCAGATGACCATACCTTGCTGGCGGAAGCTTGCAAAAGCCTTCTCGAGCCTGAGTTCGAGGTTGTTGGCATTGCGGACAATGGACGTGCCCTGCTTCGACTGGCTTACGACTTGAAGCCCGACGTCGTTGTCCTCGATATCGCGATGCCCCAACTGAACGGGCTTGACGCTGGCGATCAGATTAAGCATCGCTTGCCCACAACAAAGCTGGTCTTTGTGACGATGAATATGTCACCGGAGGTGGCCGCCGAGGCATTTCGGCGTGGTGCTTCTGGCTACGTGGTAAAGAGTTGCGCAGCTGAAGAATTGGTGAGGGCTATCCGTCGAGCTTTAAGATCGGAGTCTTACCTCTCTCCCGTCATCACTAAGGATACCGTCGATTTTCTTTTGAGGAGCGGGAGGTCGTATACCGAGGAAAAGCGGATCACACCTCGTCAGAGTGAGGTCCTGCAACTGCTTGCTGAAGGCAAGTCCATGAAAGAGATCGCCAACGTTTTGAACTTGAAGCCAGGGACGGTCGCTTTCCACAAGTACAAGATGATGGAGACTCTTGGCCTCAAATCCAATGCGGAACTAATTCAATACGCGATTAAACATCATCTCACTGGTTGAGCGAGACGCGCCAGCGTGCTCGCGCCCTGCTCCGTCATTTTCTTGGTGCCGACATTCCCACCAATAATATTCTTAGGGTGCACCCTGCTAGTTTTCTCAGTCGAGGAGTACTGCTGCAGGCTGTATCAACAATGGGACGGATTCCAACCCGTAGCTGGAAGCGACCATGGTGCCGGTGCACGAGAATCAGGTCTCTCTTGCATAACACGGGAAGAAGCCTGCTTATGACACTGCTGCCGACTTCGATCGTAAATGTTCGGCGTGCTACCTGTGTGATGTACAGTTGCCTGCACTTCACTCGCTTGGTGCCCACAGCATGATTCCATCTCGACGATCATCGGCTGCCTTCGAGTTTTGCCCTTTTTTGGAAGGCCTTGAGCAAGCGGAGACGCGTGCCTTTCTTGGCGCATCCGAGTTCCGTCGGGTACCGGCCAAGCAGACGATTACAACCAGCGGTACCCCAGCGACCCATTTGTTCTTGGTTCAAAGCGGCCGCGCGCGCTACTGCCATTTAACGAAAAAGGGCGAGTTAGTTGTGCTAGCACAATTGGCACCAGGAGACATCATCGGGCTGATGACCCTTCTGAAGGGATCGGTCGCCTATATGGCAAGCGCAGAAGCAGCTTCCGACTGTGAACTACTGGTCTGGGATCGCGCTCGTGTATGCCGATTCGTGTCTCTTTATCCTCAGATGGCAGAAAATGGTTTGCGCATCGGCCTTGGCTACTTACGGAACTACATCGAACGCCATGTTGCGCTAGTCACAGAAACAGCTGAGGAGAGGCTGGCAAAAACCATACTTAGACTCGGTAACCAGTGTGGCGACATTCATCCGAACGGAATCGAAATCCGTACCACAAATGAAGAACTCAGCGCACTTGCGGATATCAGTCGGTTTACTGCTAGCCGCGCCCTGAACAGCTGGGTACGCGCCGGAACAATTACTAAGGAGCGTGGCCGGATTCTTCTCCATGCACCTGAAGCTCTCATAGTTGATTAGTAATAGGTACCTTAGCTCTCTCAACCCGATCAATATTCTTAATTCTTACGCACTCTGCGGCAACGACGAAATCCTGCTTCATCCGTATCTTGAGTCGTGCCCTCCCCCGGGGCGCTCTTCTCGAAACCCTTTTGTATTCGGGAGGTTTGCTGCACGAGATGAAAGACAATGGAAGGCACTCCTTGCGGAAACACGATAGCATTGCACCTCGACGCGGACCCCGACCCGTTAGGGCCGTGCGTTCGCACCCGCACAACCCGCAGACGTAACCCAATTTCCTATAGCCTCAGACCCACGAGCTATGGAAAAGGACTCGCAAACCCAGAGCTGATCTTGGCAAGTGATCGACGGTCCCTTGGCAACCCCCGCCGTTCATCCCGACCCATCTAGGGCAGGTGGGCAGGAGATCACGTCCTCCTTGGGTTGAATCGCGGATCACGGCGTGCGGTGACGGCATCCGTCGCGGAGCGTCCAACGTTGCTCTGAAGACTTCCAAGATCCAACGGGCTTGGAGCGGGGGCTAGTTGCGAGACTAAGGAGTCGTTTGCGCTCTTCTTGGCCCAACATTTCTTCGTCTGGGGAACTGGGCGACCTCCACCTCTGGGTCCGCGGCAATGTTTAAGGTTGTCCCGAATAGGGCGTCGATATCGACTTGAGATCACGCAAACGTCATTCGTTCCGTAAACGGAACGTCTGTGACAAGCGTTGAGGCCTACGATCGAAAATCGACAAGTTGCCTAGTAGATCGCTTATCTCACTACGGGTAGAGTCGCAACATCAATTCCATCATCCGCCTTTGGAAGTCGATTTAATCGCGCAAGTGACACAGCCACAATAGTTTACTGAGATCGCACTTCACCAAAGCACTCGCAGAGGAAGGTTCCCCTGAACCGAAAACAGACTTCGCATCAAGGCAACGACTGCTGGTATTCAGGCTCCGAAGGCGGAAGTAACAAACCGCCCTCTGTCTAAATTAACAGGATTGCTTGACTAGTAAAAATGCTAGAAGTCAGACGTCAAGGCGAGTGGTAGCCTTGCGGACTCTTGCCGACGGTCATTTAAAACAATGGCGCGCGGTTTTTCAGCAGCCACGCGCGGTTTTATCAACAGCCAAAAAGAAGAGGTCGAACTTTTTTGTAGTTCAAATCGACTTTGTTCGCTCGAATGAAGAAAATGGTGACTGTCTGCGGGTTCACAATAAATTTGTTTGGCTAGGAGCACCGACTTATGCTCAGGAGAAATCTTCCACGTATCATCATTGCTGACGACCACACGCTTGTAGCTGAGGCTTGCAAGAAGCTTCTCGAAAACGATTATGAGGTCGTCTGCACCGTCGGAGACGGCCGCTCACTGGTCCGGGCCGCAGCCGAAATGAGACCTCACTTAATCATTGTTGACGTTTCAATGCCACTCCTTAACGGCTTGGACGCCGGTCAGCAAATAAAGGAACTGCTGCCGGCTGTGAAGTTGGTTTACCTCACGATGAACCATGATGCCGATCTGGCCGCTGAGGCATTCCGGCGTGGGGCTTCCGGGTATTTGTTGAAGACCTGTGCGGCCACTGAGTTGGCCATCGCGGTGCGCGAGGTCCTCCGAGGCAAGTCCTACCTGTCTCCGATGATCGCCAAGGATACAGTCGATTTCCTGCTGCGCCAGGACAAGCATCTGGTCGAAGAAGGCGAGAGACTCACAGAGAGACAGCGCGAAGTGCTGCAGCTCCTGGCAGAAGGAAAATGCATGAAGGAAGTCGCCAGTGTGCTGAACCTTACGATTCGGACTGTGGCCTTTCACAAATACCGAATCATGGAAGTACTGAACGTTAAGAGCAACGCCGCATTAGTTCAGTATGCGATCAGACACCATTTGATTGCTGCCTGAATTTAGATTGCCGCGCGCTGCAATTTGAGCGAGGCTCAGCGCCCTGGGGTATGCTCGGATGGACCGTCGAGGCGGCCGATCTACGATCGCGCCGGATTTACCGGTCCGCAAATCGCTTACTATGGCCAACTTTTTTCGAATGACGAGGCTTTTTTGCACCGATGTGTTTCCTCGCCAGCCGGATGAGCAACGGTGGTAACTCTTCGGTTTGCTACGCTAGCCTGATGTTGGGTGGGGTTTTCTTCTGAGGCTGAAAAATAAGGGGCTCGAGCTGGCTGTGCGTGAAACAAGCCTTCTCGAACCCGGTTGAGCTCAAGAGATTCTACGAATTAGTCCTAAACCTAGCGAGGACAGGAAAGAGAGGCTGCCCAGCAGTCCGATGAGTGGTAGCATGCTTCCCGTCTTTGGGAGTTCAGCCGGGGGTGCAGCTGGTGCCGGCGGTGCTGTCGCTTCGGCGACCAAGATCGGTACATCGGGCGGCGGTGGCGGCGGTGGTGGCGGCATTGAGCCGGTCAATTGTCGCTCATGTTCAACCACAGTCACGGGTTCCTCCACGATCTTTGTTGCTGAGACCTTCATTCCTTTCTTCAGCCCCCAAGCATCCACTTGCTGTCCATCGACCATGAACTTTTGGTCTTTGGGAATTTTGAACTGCTGGTTGGACCCGTCTTCGAGGGTCAGAATTACAGTGTTCGGAGGGGAAATGTGCCATACTTTCCCGGTAACCGTCTTCACCGTGGTGACGGTTTGAGGAATTGTTGTTGTCGTGATCGTGCGCTGCAGCTTCATTCCCGGCTTCAGATCGTGGATCCCGAGTTCCCGACCATCAACATTAACCCTCGCACTTTCGGGAACGTTGGGAACGTGGCGGATCGTGCCGTCTTCCATTTTCACCAGCAGATCGTTACCCTGAACAAAGACCACTTCACCGCGCTCCACCGTTACCTCGTGGCTGGCTTGCCCGCTCGTTGTGTCCGTTGCTGTTTTCACCTGTGCGCTCATGCTCAGGGCGAAGGCAAAGCACGCCGCCCCCACCGCGAGCCCGAGCCATATTCGTGTCCATCCAATTGCTGACTTCATCGTGTTCTCCTTAGTAAAGTCTGCTATTGCTTTGACTTGCAAGTGCTGATTTACACTTCAGAAATACCGCGCGATCGGATTGCTCAATTGTTCAAAGCCTGCAACTTCGATCCCTTGTGGTCGGAGGTGCTGACGGATGCCTGAACGATGTAGCGCTGAGGCGCACTGCCAATGAAATAAAATGGATAACAAGTGACCAAAGTGAGCGACCGGTGAGTTCGTGGTTGAAGGACAGACACGTCACTCGGGCGCACGAGCACGATCTGATCGACGGTGTAGACATCTGTTCCGTCCGGAGTCACCAGCTCGACCCTGTCTCCTGGCGCGACGTCCTTTAATACTCGAAAGAAGCCATCCCGGTGGCCTGCAATCCCGATATTTCCCTCCTGCCCCGGGCGACCGGTGCCTGGAATGTGACCTACGCCTCGATTAAGGGTCAGATCATCGGTTCCCTCCAGCACCGGCGCCTCGAGGTTAACCTTTGCGATGCGCAAAATCGCCAATGGCGGATCGAAGTGTTCCAAGAGGCTTTGTTCGTATGCGTCGATCCGCTTCTGCGACCACGAGCTGAAATCAGCCTTTAGCGCAGACATTGAAAGCGTACTCTCGCTTCTTTCGACAAGGTGTTCCCCGCGGAGATCCTCGAAGCGCTTTACTTCCGCTCGGAGCGCGATCGCTCTATGGACATACGCGCCCACATAAAACCCGATCAGGAACAACCCGATGATCAACAAGAGCCGTTGAATCCAACCTACGATTCTCATTTCCCAATCATCCTGGCAGTCGTGATAGAGACCCCGCACCCTAATCGAAAACTAAGGGACCTATCCTCCAACTGCGGGAGCACAAGCGTTGGTACCCCGGAGTTTAGCCAAGGGCTAGCATGCTTCGTAACTGTCAGTAGTGACAGTGCGAGGAGTCAGACACTCGGAGCCGCAAGACCATCATGAGTCTTGAGTTTCAGTATTTTATGATCCACGTCTGGCAAGACTGCCAGTTGGGAGGATCAGCCGTTGGTAATACAAGCAAGGTTGTGCAGGTTGGCGGGCTGTGATGCTGAATCAGGATAAGCGAATCGGTCGAGAGGCAGTTTACATCCGTGATTGTTACGTTTGGGCCGAAATCTACTATCTGGATTCACCGACAAGCTATCGCGAATACCTTCCGCACACAGTCGAGTCTTCCACCTTCCCAGAGAATGACCTTGTCATGCTAGATGACTCGGGGGACTGCTCGAGTACAGGCGCTCTAGGGAGTCGCGCCTTTGCGACCGGATGCTTCCTCATCGTCTTCGCTGTGCTCCTTTGTGTTCTGGTGTACTCGGCGCCTTGGCTGTAATTCCAGCTGTTGTGAAGTGGCAGGTTCATGAAACCTGTTTGCAAGTAGCCCTTTTGTTCGGCAGAGGGCGATAGGGGGCAAAAGTTTTTGAGCGTCTTTGAACCTTGGCGATGGGTCGGGAATCAAGTACCCCATTCTCCTCAGATTGTCGCAAAAGGGAGCGAGCGGCCGGAACCTGTGTGGGTGGAATTTCGGTTTCGGCCGCCAGAGGAAGGAGGCTCGAGGAACTGATACATGGCAGCTGCAAGCCAAGGGCGTGCAGTTACGAAAGTACCAGACGCATATCTTCCATCAACTGTCAAAATTGACAGAAACACATGGCTTACGTGCGGCAAGCATCAT
>Ga0210409_10005282_pt1 | contig 13603 bp, 9 predicted proteins | sample IncBWH17MmetaG_FD_161649 | JGI IMG/M metagenome (GOLD analysis project Ga0210409, IMG submission 161649) | Forest soil microbial communities from Barre Woods Harvard Forest LTER site, Petersham, Massachusetts, United States - Inc-BW-H-17-M | ecosystem: Environmental > Terrestrial > Soil >... | reverse complement strand
CGTGTCCGACAACTGTTGCACGTCTCCACCGCTCCGGTCCTGTAACATCAAGGTGAATCCACCAGCTGTTCCCAGGCCCGGAATGGCAGGAGGACCGAAAGCGAACGCAATGGCTTCCGGAATTTCCGCCCTCAACTTCCTGTTGAGACTTTGCATGAGCCCATTGGCGGACAGCTCCTCGGTCTTGCGTTCTTCCCATGGCTCAAGCTGAAGAAAGTAGAATCCCGTGTAGCTTGCAGACGTGTTGGACAAAAGACTGAAACCTGAAATTCCACTAAAACTTTTTACTCCGTGCAGGTGCCCAAGCATGTCGTCAATTTTGCGCATGACTGCGTCGGTGCGCTGGAGAGAAGCGGCGTCCGGCAGTTGTATTTGGAGAAACGCGTAACCTTGATCCTCCTCCGGGATGAAGCTCGTAGGGAGGCTCTTGCCCATCCTTACGGCAACCACGGCGATGCCGGCGAGCAACAGCATGGACAGCACCCACCGGCGAATGAGAACGTGGCTCCAGCTCACGTATCCGCCGGTCATCTTTTCGAACCCACGATTGAACAGTTCGAAGAATTTGCCCAGTGGCCCCTTCGATTTCTTGCGTGGACGGAGCAAGAGCGCAGACAGCGCAGGGGAAAGTGTCAAAGCGTTGAACGCGGAAATGAGCACGGAGATGGCGATGGTGACTGCGAACTGCTGATTCAGCAGTCCTTTAATACCGCCCATGGCCGCCATGGGCACGAATACGGCAGATAGCACCAGGGCGATTCCAACCACGGGACCGGACACTTCTTCCATCGCTTTATGAGTTGCCTCTTTGGGCGAGAGTCCGTGCTCAATATGATGTTCCACAGCCTCGACCACCACGATTGCATCATCCACGACGAGCCCGATGGCAAGAATTAATCCAAAGAGGGACAACGTGTTAATGGAAAAACCCAACATGGGGAAAATCGCGAATGTACCGATCAGCGAAACGGGGACTGCAAGCAAAGGAATCAGGGTTGCTCGCCAATTCTGCAGGAACAGGAACACGACGATAATAACCAGGACAAGAGCCTCAAGCAGGGTGGAGACGATTTCCTTCATCCCTTCCGTGATTGGAAGCGTGGTGTCCATCGAAACTGTGTACTCCAGATCATTCGGAAAACGGGTCTTCAAATCCTCCATTTGCAGCTTTACTTGTTTGGCCACTGCCAGCGCGTTGGAGCCCGGGGCCTGATACACGCAAATGATCACCGCCGGTTTCCCGTTGTAGCGCCCAATTTGCTGATAAATCAAAGACCCAAGTTCGATTCGGGAGACGTCCTTAAGCCGCACCGTGGAGCCATCGGAATTCTGCCGAACAATGATTTTTCCAAAGTCTTCCGGATTGGCAAGCCGACCGGGCGCGCGAACGGCGTAAGTAAACTGCTGGCCCTTGGGGGCCGGTTCGGCGCCAATCTGACCTGCGGGATTCACAGCACTCTGTTGTTGAACAGCATTACTCAAATCTGTGACGGTCAATCCGAGCTTCGTCAGCTGATCCGGCTTCACCCAAATGCGCATCGCATAATCGGCCGCACCAAAATTCGTGACTTGGCCGACTCCGGGAACACGAAGAAGGGCGTCGTTAATGTTGATCGTTCCGTAGTTCCCGAGGAATTGGCCATTGTACGAACCATTTGGCGAATAGACGGAGAGTACGAGAAGCGGGAGGCCCATCAATTTCTTCACGGTCACGCCGTACTGGTTGACCGAGGTGGGGAGATTCGGGCTGGCTTGAGAGACGCGGTTCTGGGTGTTCACCTGATCGATGTCCACATTTGTCCCCACGTCGTAGGTCACCTTAAGTGTCATGGTGCCGTCGTTCGCGTTCGTGGACATCATATAGAGCATGTTGTCCACACCGTTCATTTGCTGCTCCAACGGCGTGGCAACAGATTGTTCAATCGTTACCGCGTCCGCCCCGGTGTAGGTGGCGGATACGTTGATTTGGGGAGGGACAATGTCGGGAAGCTGGGCAACTGGCAGTTTTGCCATAGCCACAAGACCAGCGATTACCGTAACGATTGAAATTACAATCGCGACTATGGGCCGGCCGATGAAGAATTTTGCCATGGCTACTTCTCACCAATCAGCGCGTTGGCTTGCGTATCTTTAAAGGGCGCCGGTGCCACGGTCATGCCATTCCTGAGTCGCTGCAATCCATCCACGATGACGATATCGCCCGCTTGTAATCCGGATTCGACTATCCATGCGTCGGCGACTTGCGGTCCGAGGTTTACGGCCTTGACCGTGACTTTGTTGTCCGCGCCGACCACTCCGACCTGATAAACTCCTTGTAATTCGGCGACGGCACGCTGCGGGATCAGGAGTGCGCCCTTGCGGACCTCCGTTACCGCCCGAATGCGGGCGTATTGCCCCGGCCGCAGAACATTGCCAGGATTCGGGAACTCTGCACGCACCTGAATGGTTCCGGTGCGTGAGTCCACCTCACGGTTAACGAGGAGGGCGCGGCCAAGCTGGGGATATACCGTCCCGTCACCGAGGATCAATTGCAGCGATCGCCCTGCGGCCCGTCCTAACTTTTCACGCTGAAATCGCATGTAGTCCTGCTCCGCAATGCTAAAGTCAACGTTGATTGGGTCCACATTCGAAATCGTCGTCATCACCGATATCGGAGTCATGAGATCCCCGACACCTACCTTGGAAATTCCGGCAATTCCGGAGATCGGAGACGCTACGGTTGTCCAACCTAGGTTCAGGTTAGCGTTGTCGAGGACTGCCTGATCCGCATCCACTTCCGCCTTTGCCGCCCGTTCCATGCTCATGGCCTTATCGAGTTCGGCCTGGCTGATCGCCCTCTGCGCCACCAGCGGTGTGTACCTTTGTACGTCAATCTGCGCCTGCGTCAAGGAAGCCCGCGCGCGCTCCAGCTTCCCTTTCGCTTGCTCCACGCTTGCTTGTGCCTGACGCGAGTCAAGCTCGAACAGCGGCTGCCCCTTATTGACATAGGAACCTTCGGCGTAGAGCTGTTTCAGCAAAAAGCCGTCCACTTTCGGACGGATATCCGCGTCAACATTGCCGAGCATTGAGCCCACCCACTCCTGCTGAATCTCGACATCTTTTTTCACGACGTGGGTGACCGTAACTCCAGGAGGCGGTGGAGCCGGTTTTTCTTCCTTCAAAGAACATCCGCCAAGCGTGGCAAGAAGGAGCAGTGATGCGCAGAAAATTTGTGATGGGCGAAGTGAAGAGCGGCAAGTCACTCGCTTGTTCGAGGACACTCCGTTCGCGTTTGAGGTTGTTCTGCGGACAGACCACCGTCGGTCGCAGTATTTGGATTTCGTAGTCATTCGATTCGCCTCCGGACTGCAGCTGTCACCGTGAACCGGGCGCTCAAAAGTCGGGCTCCAATGGCATCTCAACGACTCACCGAACCTGGAGAACCTAGCATCGAAAGGGCAGCAGCGACACCTAGGAGAATCCCTAGGGAACACGCCGATTCGCCTCCGAGCGCAGGGTCGTCCGCAAAGTGGAGCGACTAGGGTCACACTCCGCCCAGCTAACCCTTCTTGAAATTTCAACTACGGACTGGCAGTAGCAGGAATACAGGCAATTGCCGATTCAGTTTTTCGCCGCCGACGCAGTTGCGTCGGATACATCGGCAGGCCAATTGTCATCTGTTGGTTTCCAGGATTTGTCTGGGTCGTAAAGCTCCATTTCCTTGAACTTGATTAACGTATCCGGTCCCAGATCCTTCTCATAGACGATCCCCCGATAACCGACTACGAAGGTTTTAACCCCGGTGACGCGATAATGTGCCGGAGCCGCGGCGAGAGCAAAGCCCCCGATCATTGCCCCTTCCACAACAAAATTCTGATTTCCCAATGGAGCTGAAGGGCCTTGCCCTTTCAAGATTTTGAAAAAATATCCATGATACGGTTGGGCTTTGTCGGTGTAGCCTTCCTGCAAAGCATTCGCGATATCCTCGGACATGGGGCCGCCCAAGCTTCCATCCTCATTCCTCCACACCAGTCCATCGTGTTTGCCAGGCGTGCTGATTACCCGCTGCGCGTATTGGTTCACTTTGGCATCATCGTGTTTTTCCAGGGCGTATTCCTTTTGGGCGTCAACGTAACCACGGCAGATTTCGATTGCATCCAGCTCGTTGCTTCCAATGCGGCGGTAGAGCACCTCCTGACGGCCCGCCTTGGTATCAAACAGCCATGCCCCATTGCGTTTAACAATGGGGATCGCCAGAGGGAAGTCATCCTCTCCGACGATGAGAGTGGCCCGATTGGGATTTTTGGAGTCAATCACGACCGAGTGCCTCTGTTGCGCCTTTGCATTAAAGGAGGCCGCAATGCTTTTGTCTCTGACGGGATCCTCGGAAGACACAAGGTCTTCACCTTCCGGTCCGAGAATCTCATTCAAGGCTGGAGCATCAAAGGCTTTCGTCGCCTCGATGAAGGCCGCAGCGGCCCCCTCGGGGGTGGCAAACGTCTTCTGAGCAGACGCAGTAACTGTCGGTGACTTCGACTGTGAGAATGCCGGGGAAGCGAAAATTAGCGCGAACGCGCAAGCGAAACCAATCAGCGACGATCTATTCCGTGCATTCCCTGCGTGCGAGTCCATATTTTGCAATTTCATTGGCTTTTCCTTCTCCATGAGTTGTTACCTCCGCCGTCCGCCGCCACCGCGAGAGCCACCACCTCCTCCGCGGGAACTCATGCTGGAGCTGCCACGCGAACTGCTGGCACGCGCCGAACTTCCGCTGCTCCTGCCCGAGTCATTACCCATTGCACCCCCCCTGGAACTGGCGCCGGGGGATGTGCTGCGATTACCAACCCGATCCCCGCCGCCCCCACCACCACGGTCTCCGCCGCCACTGGCACGATTGCTGGCGCCTGGCTGTTGCCCGCGTGAACCGGCGTCGCGTGTCCCGCCTTGCTGTCCGCGCGAGCTCGCGTCCCGCGTTCCGGCTTGGGCTCTGTTGCCCTGCTGAGAAATATTCTGCCGTGCTCCGGCTTGGCGGTCGGATGCCGACGCCCCTCGAGTTGTGCCACCGAATTTATTCGCGGTTGCTTTATTGCCATAGGGGGTTCCGCCACGGTGCTGAGCATTGTGTTGCCAGCTATTCCCACCCCCTCCGCCGCGGTTGCCACCATTCACATTGTTGCGATTGCCGCCATTTACATTGTTGCGGTTACCACCATTTATATTGCTGTTGCGGTTAAAATTATTGTTGTTGTTGATGGTGATGTCGTTGTTTCCGCCCCAGCCGCAACCATAACCCCAGCCGCCACCCCATGCAGCTCCCATGGCGAGACCAACTCCGAAGGAAATCGCCATGCCCGCCGCGTAATATCCCGGTGGTGGGTAGGCCACGGGAGGATAGGGATAGACAGGCGGACCATAAACGACGGTTGGATTGTAACTGGGGACATACACGACCTGCGGATTGGCCTGCTCAATCACAATGACCTGTTTTGATTCCACAACTTTTGTTTCAACCTTCTGTTGTTCGGTGGATTTCAGGTTGCCCTTGTCTTGCGCCTTCTGCCGCATGCGCTGCACTGCTTCCATAACATCATTCTGCTGCGCCAGAAATGCGTTGCCGAGGTCGGTCGTCCACTGAATGTCATCCGCCAAACGCTTGACCACGTCCGGCATCGCGGCCAAGCCCTGCACGCTGGGGTCCCATGGCTGCTTCTCCACGGCGTCAACCAGCGCCTTGTCCTTCAGACCCGGGTTTTTGCTCAGCCACTGCTGGAGCTGAATAATTTCCAGCGGGTAAGTCGAAGCGGCAAGCACTTGCGCAAGCATCGGGTCCGGGTATAGCGCGATTGGCGCAACCAGCGAATCAAGCTGATCCGGCGGGATTTTCGGGGCTTCCTCTTGGCTCGATTCGGCGGCCTGCCCTTGCCCCTGTGTCTGACCTGCCGAAAATACGTCTCCCGGCAAGAGAAGCACAGAGCACAGAACTGCGATCCCGTTTTGCACAATTCTCCAGAAGAACTTTCTTCCAACAGTTGTCTTTGGCATGCTGAACCTTCTCTCTGAACTCTGCCTGAAATTGCGGCACGGCCGAGTATCCCTTAATCCCTCAAGGCGGCACTCAGCGCTCTCACTTCTAACGCACTCCTGTGGCGTTCAGTACAGGAGGTGAGGAGGAGCCCATGGTTGCCATGACCCCTCCTTCCCGGGGCTGTCTAAACTCCGAGCTTCACGTGGAGCAACTTAACTCCGAGGGCAGCGCAGAGGCACAAAAGTCCGAGCAGGCCAATCAAAGGCAGCTCGCTCCCGGTCTTCGGCAGTTTTGCAGGCATAGCATCGGCGGGTGCTTCGGCCGCGGCTGTGGGCGCTTCTGTTGTCGCGACAAGGATCGGCACATCGGCTGGCGGAGCCGGTGGGGGAGCGGGCATCGTTCCCGTTATTTTCTTCTGCTGGGATATCACGGTTTCTGGCTCTTCGACGATTTTGGTTGCGGTGACGATCATTCCCTTCTTCAAACCAAAAGCATCGACCATCTGCCCATTTATATTGAATTTCTGGCCCTTGGGAATCTTGAATGACTGGTTTGTGCCATCTTCCAGATGCAGAATCACAGAGTTTGGCGGCGAAACGTGCCACACCTTGCCGGTGACGTTCTGGACGGTTGTTACAACTTGGGGAGTCGTGACAGTGGTGATGGTGTGATGTAGATGCATGCCCGGCTTCAGGTCATGAATGCCAACTTGCCTGTCGTCGACATCAATCCTGGCGCTGTCCGGCACATTGGAAATGTGCCGAATGCTTCCATCGTCCATTTTGATTACCAGGTCATTGCCCTCCACGAGCACAACTTGCCCGTGCTCGACGGTGACCTCCCGTGTGGGATGCCCGGCCGTGGTGGTCTTTTGCGTTTGTACTTGGGCACAGGAAACGTCTGCGAAAGCAAAACAGATCACTGCGGTCGCCAGCACGAACCCCATGTTCATCCGATGGCTTCCTGACATCATTTCTCATCCTCCGTAATTGAATTGACCGAAGATTGTTTGGATACTATTTTCCCGCTCACTAAGGTCACTCTCTATCTCGGCCTCCTGCCTCCTCTGCCAAAGAGCTAAGCTGCCCAGATCTCGTAAGATTGCTCGAACCCGTGATCGAAGCCTGGACGACGTAGCGTAAGGGTGCGCTGCCAACGAAATAGAAGGGGTAGCAGGTCACAAGTGTGAGAGCGGGCTTTGGTCGGGGCGCCAGCACAGAAACGTTCTCGGGCGGAACAATGAGAATCTCGTCCACAACATAACGAGAGTTTCCGTTCTCGGTATAGAGATCCATCGTGTCGCCAGGATGAAGATCTTTGAGCCCTCGGAAGAATCCGTCGCGATGTCCAGCAATCCCGACATTCCCGATTCCGCCGGGAGCGGCCGTGCCTTCAATGTGTCCAACACCGCGATTCAATGTCAGGTCGTCACTCCCTTCTAACAAAGGGACCTCAAGCCCGATCGACGGAATCTTGAGCACTCCGAGGGGGGGCGGGACATTGCCGAGTAGGCTGCTTTGGTAGGCCTCAACGCGTTCTTCAGACCAAAGCCGAAAATCCGGGATTCCGGCTTTCCGCGAAGAGGGATTTTGGGGTCCGCTCGCAGTCGTGGACGTTTGTTTTCGCGAAAACTCCCGTAGTGCCGCACGCGAGTAGATCCCAGTATAGACACGGGCGGCGCTGTACACACAAACCAGAAATAAGCCGGAGAGCAGCAGAAGCCAGAACCCGCCGAGACTCTTCATGTCGCCGCTAACCATAGAATGAGCCGCCCGAACCAGTCGGCAGTATTCCTTGGGCCTGCCTCGTGGAGTGATCTTCGCTTTGCTTACCTGTTTAGGTCGTTTCCATCGTGGCGGCAACTAGGGGAATCCCTAGCTAAGAATGGCGCTTTGCGAACGAATTTCAACGCTCATTCGGAGGAGGAGATATAAGACATGTGATCTAGAACCGCATAAATTGCAGGAACCAAGTGGGCTTTCATTTTGGATTTTGAAACGAACCCCCGAGCTCCTGCATCCACGCAGGCCTTAATGAATTCCTCGCCGGAATGAATCGTGAGAAATATAAAATTAGCGTTGGAGCCGGACTGGACAAGTTTCTGGACGGCCTCGATTCCGTTCAAACCCGGCATGGTAATATCCACGATAATTACATCCGGTTTGAGCCGCAGCGCCTCAGACACTAATTCGTCTCCGTCCATTGCGGTCCCCACGATATCGAAATGTGGCCGAAGAAGATGAGTTTCAGCTTCGAGCAATTGAGAATGATCATCGGCCAAGAATATTCGCGGGCGAATCAACATTCGCCTCCGATCAGAACGAACATGCACCAACTTATGGCATGACGGGGGGACCGGCCGTTCAGGGTGAACTCTCGAAAATAATTCTAGGAGCGTTTTGGACTGCTGCGCTACTGGGGGAATCCCTAGGTGAGTAAGGCGAAGAAGTCCCTAACCTTTTCCATGTCTCGTTCCATGTCTCGCTTTGGGGTCGTGCACCGATTCGGGATTCAATGAGATAAGACCATGCTTCAGGGCGAGTAGCACCAGATCTGCGTTGCTCTTAATCCCAAATGACTCCATGATACGGTGTTTGTGGAATTCCACGGTTTTTTCGCTCAGATTGAGGAGGTCCGCAATTTCCTTCAGGGAACGTCCTTCCCCGAACAACTGAACAACTTCTCTCTGCCGCGGGGAAAGTTCCTTTGAATACTGGCGCGACCTGGTTTTTGCCTCCACCCAGTCTTCGGATCGCATCTTGGGCGTTATGTACGGCTTGCCATGTAGTACGTGCTCAATCGCGATCTGCAGTTCCGAGCCAGCGGAGTGCTTGAGAACAAAAGCAACTGGTCCGAGTTCGAGTGCGGCTGCGGCAAGATTTGGATCGTCTTGCATCGTCAAGAAGATGAACTTGATGTTCCGATCTTGCTCGCGGATCTTGCGTGCTGCGTCCAGTCCATTCAGGATGGGCATCCCTACGTCCACGACAATTACATCCGGCCTGAGCCTTATTCCTTCTTTCACCATCGCACGGCCGTCCGAAGCCAGTCCGACAACCGTGTACGCTTTTTCCAAATAAGCTCGCAGAGCCTGCGCGAATATCGCGTGGTCATCAGCGATTAAGACACGTGGAGGGAACCTGTCCGGAGACATAACTTGCACGCAGAGGGCCTTTCTGGACTATCGGAACCAAACGACACAAAGGGTAAGCGACTACTTTGGGGCGGGAGTAACTGTTCTCAAAGCGTACACTACCCCATCGAGTCTACATTTTCAAGAGCTGCATGTTGGCCGCCTCGGCTCGACTTCTCAATCCACCCCTCGACCAAAACAGTTGATACACCTCTAGTGCTTCACAGGTCCTGGCTTCGGTTGGTGTGGCACCCAGGCTTCAACTGCTGTTCCTTTTCCTGGTTCCGAACGAATCGCGAATTTTCCTCCCAGAAAGTGCAGACGTTCTTCCATGCTGCGGACACCCAGGCCACTTTTCTTATCTAACTCGTTCACATCAAATCCGCAGCCTTCATCGCGCACGGAGACATATAACTTGTCACCCTGCTCACGCAAAGCCACTTGTGCTTTGTTTGCTCCACTGTGCTTCCTCGAGTTTCGAAGCCCCTCCTGGACAATGCGAAATAAACACAGGGCCACATCTGGATGAACGGAACGCGAGATGGTGTCTGAGGAAAAATCTATCAGCACATTCTGTTGGGCAGCAAACTCCCTGCAAAGAGCACTAATCCCCGTGGCTAGTCCCAATCGCTCTAGCGTAGCCGAATGCAGGCGGTGAGATAGTGTATGCAGATCGGCTCCCAGCTCGGCGGCGGAATCCAAGAGCTTATGCAGTTGCCGTTCAGTTTCTTGAGGCAAAGGAGGCGTTGTTTCCGTCACGTTCTCTAGTCCCAGGGCGAGCACCGCCAATCTCTGGCTAAAGTCGTCGTGGAGTTCCGAGGCCAGGCGGCTTCGCTCGTTCTCCTCGGCCGTAATCAGCATGCCGCTTAGCTGTGTTTGTCTATCCCTAGCCAAGCGTAGTTGCTTTCGGCTGTATAAGAGATAACCGGCGATGGAGAAGAGAATCGCGATGATTAGGATGCAAGTGGCCCAAATCCATTTGGTACGCTGCCAAAGACTTGCTTCGCGAAACAACACAAGGCTTCCCGGGGGAAGCCGGTTCTCCGGAATGTGCCAGCGTTGCAGAGCTTTCCAGTCAAACACGTAAGCACTTGGGAGACTCTCGATGGGTATATCCTGGGCTTTCTTCCCCTCAAGTAGCTCCGAAACAATCCGCGCGGTGACCTTGCCCTGTTCTTGGAATCTCATCAAATCTCCGCCGACGATTCCATGCCCCAGGTACGTATCGGACATACCGAACAAAGGAGCATTGGCAGCGTCCGCAATCATGGGAAGCGCCCTCGTCGCATTAATGAACTTGTGCCCCGCAGCATCCCGGAAGTACGAGATGTAGAGCACGACGGTTTGCTCGGGAAGCTGTCGCACGCGTTCCAGCAATTGGTTCATTTCAAGATCGGTCATGTAGGCGAAATCGAGTTTGGAGGCAAGCGAGGCGATGTTTGTTTTTGTTATAGACACCGCCGTTGTGTCGAAGGCGGTAGTACCTCCGATGATGACGACGTGGCGCGTTGCCGGGAACAACCGCAGGGCTGCCTCAATTGTTTTTGTAGGTTCGAATTGCGTCCATGTCCCCGTGAAGCGCGAGTCGAGCCGTGGATTGCCCGCGAATTCGGCGGCACTGCCACAAATGACAATGGGCACGTCCAGAAACATAGTTTGGGTGTAATTTGCGAGGAAGTTGATTGAGTCCGGTCCCACAGCTACGACCGCGTCCAACTTGTAAGCGCCATATTTCTTGACCAGCCAGTCCCTGATTTCTGCGCGCGTGGGTCTATCAGGCGAGGAGATCAGGTCAAGATTCTCCGAGTGGAATTCGACATGCAGGTTTTGCGTCTCCCGCACCCCTTCGACGATTTGTTGGGTGATAAAGTCTGTAAGCGAATGGGAGAGGCCCACCTCATTGATGATCAGAACATGTTTATCGGGCGGAACCTGCGCGCCGATAGGGATGGAAAGTACTGTCGAAAGGATAATGAGTGAAAGCAGTGGGACACATTTCAATCTCATTAGCGATCCACAAACGGACGGAGAAAGGGACAAGGACCAACCGCCCCCGTAATTCATTTTCGGGCCTCCAAACAAGAGGTGAGCCAGCCTGCCTACACCAACGGGATGAGCCACACATGGACTTGTATGCTGCGAAGTCTGCGGCTCCTTGTCATTTTCGTTGGGCGGCCCGGAATTCAGCGCCGGTTGCAATCACTTTTGCTTGGGCGGAAAATTCTTCAATAGTTTCTTGACAGCCTTGCCGATGTTTTTTTCTTTCTTCTCTGGCTTGGCCTTGGGGTCCAGGGTCTTGGACGCGACCCCGCGCCAAATGAGCTGTTTCGTGGCAGGGTCGTACATGCTAAGGTCCAGCTGGCCAATATAGACTGTCGATGTCGAGCCATACGTAGTGGTGGAGCTCATCCCGCCACCATACCCGTACCATCCTCCACCCCAACCGGGACCATAGCCCCAGCCGGTGTTGTATGATGTGAATTGTTTCTCGGTGCCAATCGCTGTCTGATATGCAAGATAGAGGTCGGCAGTTTCGCCATCTGTTTTCGTCAGCCCTTTCGCGGCAAGTTCGGCATCAACGGCAGCCGTTATCCGCTTGCCAGTCAGCTCATCGGGCTGGTCGGCGCCCTTGACAGACACCCACTTATAAGTTTTGTATTTGGAGAAATCTTTGTCTTTGTCGTAGTCGTAGCGAACATCTTGAGCCACGGCGGCTGTGATGCCCACCAACAGCAGAGCAATGGCAAGAAAGATAAGCTTCTTCATACTTCTGTCTCCTTTTTGATTACTTTGACTGGACCGGAGAACTTTCAGACTTCCATGCTGAGTCTCATATCCGTTTCCGGCAACACCTTCTACTCATTTCCAACTCAACCGATGTTCGATTGACGCTTTCGAAACTAACATCGCATACAGTTGCGATTCACCTAGGGAAATTCCTAGTCCGTACATTTCCGCTTGAATTGCTTCGGCTTCTTCTACATCAGTGCCCTGACTGGGCCGGCTTCTCGGCATTTTGCAGGCGCCCTTTCGTTACACAGCAGAGTATGAATGAGAGCAGCCATCGCAATGGTTTGTTGCAACGAGGATCTTCGTTCTGTCGATCCCTCTGGACGTTCCTAGGGATTCTCCTAGTTGTGCAGACATGAATTCAGACCTAGTTTTTTCCCTAAACAAGGCCAATTGCATATCCGCGACCACTGGGTCGCTAGTGTAACCGCCTGGAAAGAAAGACATAAGCGAAGGCACTCAATCTCAAAGGAGTTCTTAAGTAAAAGTTAGGGTTGCATTGATCCTCAGCCAGAGCAACTTCCGGTACCAAGCCTGAGTTCAGTTCCGCTTCTAAATGTGAACTGGGTTAGCGAGGAGCAGGGTGACCCGGCTGCGAAGGAAACGGACGCGCAGTTGGCAGGCAAACCATCAACCTGATGCGCGCATGCGTGCGCGATCGGCTCCTCGGTTGGACAGAGAGATCGAGAGTGGAGGTAGTCATGAATTCGAGGCGAACGTTTCTAAGTGCAACCTTCCGGTACGTGCTGACGATGGTCTGCACGATTGCACTCATTCCAGGCGGCGCGTTGGCGTATACGCCCTCGCTTCGCTCTGTCCAAGCGTCCTCACCGGAGAATCAGGTTGTGAAGATACCGCCCGACCAACTGGACTCTCTCGTTGCGCCCATTGCCCTTTATCCAGATCCGATGCTGGCCCAGACCCTCGCGGCTTCCACATATCCTCTCGAACTCATCCAGCTTCAGCAGTGGCTGGCAAAGAATCCCGGACTGAAGGATAAAGCGCTCGCCGATGCCGTCATGAAACAGCCCTGGGATCCAAGCATTCAAGCTTTGGCCGCCCTGCCCGAAGTGGTAAAACGCCTCGCAGACGATATTCAGTGGACCACCGATCTCGGCAATGCATTCCTGGCGCAGCAGAACGATGTGATGGATGCGGTGCAGCGCATGCGCAAGAAGGCTCAGGACACCGGCAACCTGAAATCGACTGAGCAACAAACGGTGGAAACCAAGGTCATCGAGAGCAAGACTGTGATCGTGGTCGAACAGGCTAATCCCCAGATTGTGTATGTACCTTCGTATGATCCTGTCGTGGTGTACGGCCCCCCGATCTATCCCTACCCACCCATTTACTATCCGCCGGCGGGATACTATGCCGCGGGACTGGCAATTTCTTTTGGCGTTGGCATGATGATGGGAGCGGCCTGGGGAGGCGGATGGGGCTGGGGCTGCGGCTGGGGTGGCAACAACAACATCACCATCAACAACAACAACAATTTCAACCGTAACTCGAATATTAGCGGCGGCAACCGCAACAACATAGGCGGGGGGAACCGTCCTTCCCAACAACCAAGCCGGGGTGGCGGCGGCCGCGGCGATAATGCCAATTGGAAGCACAATCCGCAACATCGCGGCGGCGCCCCGTATCGGGATCGAGGTACTGCGGACAGGTTCGGG
>Ga0210409_10005281_pt1 | contig 13604 bp, 13 predicted proteins | sample IncBWH17MmetaG_FD_161649 | JGI IMG/M metagenome (GOLD analysis project Ga0210409, IMG submission 161649) | Forest soil microbial communities from Barre Woods Harvard Forest LTER site, Petersham, Massachusetts, United States - Inc-BW-H-17-M | ecosystem: Environmental > Terrestrial > Soil >... | reverse complement strand
GACGACGGCACCACGATATACGACGGCGGCTGCCGCCGAGAACGATACGATTGCGATCCTCGCGACCGGTGCCAACAACCCGCGTGGCTGAGCCGCCGCAGGCGGGGCGCGCTATTGCCGGAATGGAACGCCGACCTGATGGGTCAGCGCGATCTCCTTCCGCTCTTGCGCCGATTGCAGGATCGCGAGACAGACCTCCATGGTCGCCAATCCCCACTCCCCGGAATGGAGCGGCGAGCGGCCGTGCAAGACAGCGCCGACGAGTTCGTCGATGACCTCGGCGCGGGGAATTTCCGGCGCGGGCAGCGCTTCGAGCCAGCGTTTCTCGTCGGCGTAGATCGTCACGCCCTCCGCCGTCGGGCGCAGATCGGCGTGCTCGCAGGAGACGATGACGGAGCCGAAATGCTGATGCAGCGGCCGTGGCACCCCGGCGCTGGCCGCGGGAGCTGTGCTCATGCCATAGCCCCGCCGGTTCTTCAGCGCCTCCTCCTCGTCGGCGGTTGCGGCTTCCCGCAGCTGCTTGCGCGCCGCGCCGTATTTCTCCGGGTCGCGTCGGCGCCCGCTTTCTCCGATCCAGCCGCAGAACTCGTCGGTATCGAAACGGCCGTAGCCGCTGTAGGTCAGGGAGGCGAAGGCGCCGTTCTCGAACGTGAGGAGGGCTGAATACGCGCCCTCCGTCGGGCGCGCCGGATCCCACGCTCCGGTCAGCGCGCGCGCGGTCGTGGCGCGGCCGCCGGCGAGCAGCCGCACGACGTCGACCTGATGCGGAGCCTGGCTGAAGATGACGCCGCCGCCCTGTTGCGTGTCGAGCTCCTCGCGGCGGCGCGGCCGGTAGAGAAAGTCCGTGTAGTTGCAGGCGTGGATCATGCGCACGGCGCCAAACCTGCCGCTCCCCACCAGTTCCGCCGCGTGCAGGTAAGGGGCGTCGAAGCTGTGGCTGTGCCCGACGAGGAGCCGGATGTTCGCCCGAGCGGCGGCCGCGACCATCGCGCGGCAGTCCTCGATGGTCAGCGCCATCGGCTTCTCGACTAGCACATGCTTGCCGGCGGCCGCGGCGAGCGCCGCGTGCGCTGCATGGAACTGGTGCGGCGTCGCGATGTAGACCGCATCGATATCGGCGTCCGCGCACAGTTCCTCGACCGAAGCAAAGGTGCGCGCGGAAAACTCCTCGGCAAATCGCCGCCGCGCTTGCGGGCGCGGATCGGCCGCGGCGACCAGCGCCACGCGCTGATCCTGCCGGAAGGTGGGCAGCATCAGCATGAAAGCGCGGCCGAGCCCGGCCACGCCGAGGCGGAGCCGCTCGCGCTTGGTCACGTCAGCCACGGAGGATCTTCACCGTTGAAGCTCCAGGACCGGGCCGCTCTGTCTTCGTTCTCGGTGCCGACAGGCGGAGGCCGCCGCGATAGTTAGAAAGCTAACCAAACCCTGGCAAGCCGGCCTGGGCAACCGTCGTGGATGCACCAGCGAAGCAGGCAGGCGCGTGGACTGATGACGCGCGGCCCGGCCTCGACATGAACGTCGCCAGCCGATATCTTCCGAATAAGCTTAGGAGACTAAGGTTTCGGCTGCAGCGGCGGTGCATTGGCCGGCCGCCGCGCCCAAAGGACAGGGCATTTGCGATGTTGACGACGGCGGAAAACGAACTGCTGTGCCGGGTCGAGGGCGATGCTCCCATGGGGCGCCTGATGCGCCGCCACTGGATACCCGCGGCGTTGAGCGAGCAGTTGCGCGAACCGGACGGAACACCGGTCAGGCTTCGCCTGCTGGGCGAAGATCTCGTCGCTTTCCGCGACACGCGAGGCCGGCTCGGCGTGCTCGGCGAATCCTGCCCGCACCGGAAGGCCTCGCTGGCGCTGGGCCGCAACGAGGAGTGCGGCCTGCGCTGTCTCTATCACGGCTGGAAGTTCGACGTGGACGGCAATGTCCTGGAAACGCCGTCGGAGCCCCCGCGCCGCCTTCCGCAAAAGGTGAAACACAAAGCCTACCCCGCCCGCGAGGCCGGCGGCTTCGTCTGGGTCTACATGGGCCCCGCCGACAAGGTGCCGGAATTCGAGGCGCCGCCCTGGGCGCCGACGCCGGAGGCGAAAGTCAGCATCGTGCGCATGGATGTTTACTGCAACTGGGCGCAGATCATGGAGGGCCAGATCGATTCGGCGCACAGCTCCACCCTGCACTCGTCGGACATGAAGCCGGCCCCCGTCGACACCGCGACCGCGGGCGAGACGTGGCTGCGTCCATCGACCGACAGGTCGCCGCGCATTCAGGTCGAGCTCACCAACTACGGCATGCGTTACGCGGCCATCCGCCGGCCGATCAAGAACCCCGACACGCATGACTACGTGCGCGTCACCACCTACGTCGCTCCGTTCATCGCGCTCATTCCGCCCAACAGCTCGTTCAACGTCGCGGTGGCCGTCGTTCCCAGGGACGATACCAGCAGCTATTTCAACTTCATGGCCTGGAGCGAAAACGGTGCAGGCGGCATCGATCAGGAGGCGTGGCGCAAGTTTTCCGTCGCCCAGGTCGGCATCGACCTCGACGAGCACTATCGCCCGATACGCTCGCGCGCGAACAACTACCTTCAGGACCGTCAGGCGATGAAGCTCGGCAACTTCACCGGCATCCGCGGCATTCCGAACCAGGACATCGCGATGTGGGAGTCGATGGGGCCCATCGCCGATCGCACGAGCGAACGGCTGGGCGCGAGCGATATCGCCATCGTCCAGTTCCGGCGGCTGATGATTGCGGCGGCGCGCAGCCACGCCGAGGGCGGCGCGCCGATCGGGCTCATCGAGCCGCACGTGCCGCAGGCAAGGCTGCGCTCGTACCAGGGGATCGTGCCGAAGAGCGACAATTGGCGCACCTTCGGCGCCTCCCAGGAAGAGTTGGCGCTCCGCGCGGGGATCGAGGAGGACGATACGGAGCGCGACATGGCCGGCGCCGCCGCTTGAATGCCAATGCTGCGCCGCAGGCGCGCAGCCGCGAACACGCAGGCATTCCCGGCGCGCACGGAAACACCCGGACAACAGGAAACACGCCCCCCGTTGGCGCGCTGCGCTGTTTGCTGTACACGCGACGTGCCCGCGCGCTTTGCGAGTTTCTGCCGGTGAGGGCGGACGGCATGCGACAGCCGGGGCTAGATCGAGCGGGAGGAAGCACGTGAACAGCACGAGGGCCTTGCGCTGCCTGACCGTCGCCGCGGCGCTGCTGGCGACCTGCGGCACAGGCAGCGCCCAGGAGACCCTGAAGCTTGCCGTCGGCCAGCGCGGCAACTGGGACACGTCGGTCGGCGAACTGGGACAGCGGGCCGGCATCTTCAAGAAGCACGGGCTGGAACTGGAAATCCTCTACACCCAGGGCGGAGGCGAGACCCAGCAGGCGGTCATTTCCGGCAGCGTCGACATCGGCGTGGGCGCCGGAATCATGGGCGTGCTCAGCGCGTTTTCCAAAGGCGCTCCGGTGCGCGTGATTGGTGCCGTCGCCAAGGGCGGCGCCGATCTGTTCTGGTACGTCAAGGCCGAGTCGCCGATCAAAAGCCTGAAGGACACCAGCGGGAGAACGATCGCGTATTCCACCACCGGATCGTCGTCTCATGAAATCGCGAATGTGCTGGTGCGGGAGAACGGCGCGCAGGCGAAGCTGGTCGCGACCGGCGGCCCGTCCGCCACGTTGACGCAGGTGATCTCGGATCAGATCGATGTCGGCTGGTCGGCGCCGCCGTTCGGCCTTGACCTTCTGGACGAGAAGAAGATCAGGATCGTGGCCAGGGGAAGTGACGCCAAGGATCTGGAAAGCCAGACCGTGCGCCTGCTGATTACCAATGTGCAGACGCTCAAGGGTCGCAAGGCGACTATCGAGCGCTACATGAAGGCGTATCGCGAAACGCTCGACTGGATGTACAGCGATCCGGCCTCGCTCAAGCTCTACGCGGAGTTCGTCGGCATACCGGAGGCACGGGCGCAGCGCACGCGCGATGAATTCTTTCCGAAGGCCGCTCTCGATCCCGACCGGATCGTCGGGCTCGACGCGATCATGCCGGAAGCGGTCACCCTCAAGTTCATCGCCAAGCCGGTGACGCCCGAGCAGCTTTCCGAGATGGTGCAGATCCCGCCGCGGAGTTGACGGGCGCCACTTTCCAGCCGGCGGGCAGCCGCAGGAGCAACGCGATGGCCGACGCTCTTTCCGGAACGCCGGACGCGGCCGTTGCGACGAAGGCCGGCCGGGTCTTTCTGCTGCGGCTCGGCATCATCGTTGCGCTGCTGGCGGCATGGGAGGCGATTGCAGCCTCGGGACTGCTCTACCGCGACGTCGTGCCTTCCCTGCCGGCGATCGGCAAGGCCTTGCTGCGGCTGATCCTGGACCCGGTCTTCTACGGCAATCTGGCGATCACGCTCGGCGAGGTCGGGTTGGCGCTCGCCATCGGCGGCCTGTCGGGTTTCGCGGTCGGCCTCGCGCTCGGCGGCAGCCGCTTTGTCGCCGGCGCCTATGAGCCTTTCGTCTATTACCTCGGCCCGACACCGAAGATCATTTTCTTCCCGGTCATGATCATGTGGTTCGGCGTCGGCGCCGGATCGAAGGTGGCAATGGGGGCGCTCTCCTGTTTCTTCCCGATTGCGATCAGCGTCGCGTCCGGTTTGCGGCAAGTCGACGGCGTACTGATCCGTGTCGGCCGCAGCTTCGGCGCGACGCCGCTGCAGATGCTGACGCGGATCTATCTTCCCGCCATGCGGCGTCCCATCGTGAACGGCGCGCGGCTCGGTCTCGGCGTCGCCATCACCGGAACGCTGCTGGCCGAGACCAAGCTCTCGAACCGTGGCCTCGGTTATTTGATCATCCAGACCTACACGACCTTCGACATGCCGCGCATGTATGCCTTGCTGACGGCCGTGTTCGTGCTGGCGATCGGGGCGAACGCCCTGATGGGGCGGCTTGCCGGCGCGGGCCGGTTCGAGCGCTAGGATGGCGGAGGAGCGCGCCGTGCCGACCGGTTTTTCGCCTTCGCAGCCGTCCGCTGCGGCAGCGCCACCGTCGGAGCCGCTTCTCGTCGTCGACGGCCTGGCCAAGGAGTTCCGCACGCCGGAAGGCTCGCTCGCCGCGCTCGAGCGCATCGCCTTTGCCGTGCGCGAGGGCGAATTCGTGTCGATCATCGGACCGTCCGGCTGCGGCAAGTCCACCCTATTCAACATCATCGGCGGGTTGATCGATAGTTTCCAAGGGCGCGTGACGATCGCCGGCGCACCGATCAGCGGCCCGCACGCCGCCATCGGCATGGTGTTCCAGGAAGAATCCACCTTCCCCTGGCGCACCGTCGTCGAGAACGTGGCGTTCCCGCTGGAGATTCAGGGGATGCCGAAGCAAAAACGCCTGGTGCGCGCACGGCATTTCATCGCGCTGGTCGGCCTCGAAGGCTTCGAGCAGCGCTATCCGTTCGAGCTTTCCGGCGGGATGCGGCAGCGGGTGGCGATCGCGCGCACGCTCGCCTTCGAGCCGAAAATCCTCCTGATGGACGAGCCGTTCGGCGCGCTCGACGAACAGACCCGCCTGCTGCTCGGCGACAAGGTGCTGCAGATTCAGCAGGAGCTGAGACAGACGACGCTCTTGATCACCCACAGCATCGCCGAGGCGGTGCAGCTGTCGGACCGCATCGTCGTCATGACCTATCGGCCGGGCCGCGTGAAGCGCATCGTCGATGTCGGCCTGCCGCGGCCGCGGACGCTCGACCTCGTCGGCAGCGACGCATTCGGCCGCTACGTCGCCGAGATCTGGAACGATTTGCGCGAAGAGACGAGCCGCGGCATGCGCGAGGCCGAAGCGCGCGTGCGCGGCATGCCGCATCGGCCATGAGCGAGTCGCGGATGCTGCAGCGAATGATCCGCTTCCTGCCCGCGCTCACCGGAGTCTTCACGGCCGGCGCGGCGTTGTTGGCGCTGGAGCTCTTGATAGACGCGGACTGGATCAATGCCTATCTGGTGCCGCCGCCGTCAGCGGTGCTGCTGAGCTTTGCACGCGTGATCGCCGAGGAGCACATCGCCGAGCGCTTCCTGCTCACGAGCGCTGAGGCGCTCGGCACCGGCCTCCTGCTCGCCGTGGTCGGGATCCCCCTCGGGTTGCTGCTGTTCCGCTTGCCGCTGCTGCGCCGGGCGACCGAAACCTGGGTCGCAGCCTTCGCGTCGGCGCCGCTGGTGCTCGCCTATCCGCTGTTCCTGGTCATGTTCGGCCGCAGCGCCCTGACCATCGTGATGATCGGCTTCTTCGCCGGCCTCGCGCCCGTCGTCCTCAAGACCTTGGAGGGTCTCACCGGCGTCCGCTCCGTGCTGATCGACGTGTCGCGCTCGTTCCGGCTCTCGCCGGCGCAGCATTTCTGGAAGGTCTTGCTGCCGGCGGCGGCGCCGACGGTCTTCGTCGGCCTCCGGCTCGGCCTGATCTTCGCGCTGATCAACATCATCGGCGTCGAGTTCCTGATCAATTTCGGCGGCCTGGGGCAGCTGATCAATGATCTGGCCGAGCGCTACGACCTTCCCGGCACCTATGCCGCGATCTGCTTTGCGGTGCTCATCAGCGTGGTGTTCTTTGCCGCACTGGAGCGCATCGAGCGATGGTACCGTCCGCAGCGCTCGAGCGCCGAGGCTTGAACGTGATGCGATTTGATGGAAACCGACACTATGACCGCTCGTCCCCGCGGAAGCGGGACCCCGGCGGATCAATCCCGGCTACAACCCTCTGTGATTCCGGGGACCGAGCCAATGGGTCCGGCCCGAAGTGGCGGCTGGGATGACAGGCGCCAATGGGCGCAGCCGCAAGTGCCGGTTCGTCCGCTCCTTTTCCGCAACGGGTCTTTGCGGCTCGTCACGCGAATTGTTTCATCGTCGCGTCAAATGACTTTTGCGCCATCTCCGCCAGCGGGAGTTTCCGAAAACTCGCGGACAGGATCTCGACGCCCCACGGACCGCGATAGCCGGCCTTCTGCACGTTCCGTATGAAGCTCTGCGGATGCAGTGACCCTTGTCCGGCAAGCCGGCGCTGGTGAATCGTGTCCTCCCACAACGATCCGACCACTTTCTCGTCCGCGTCGTCGAGTTCGATCGAGCCGATGAAGCGCTGCGGAATCGCGGTGATTTCGCCGTAGTCGATACCGCCGCGCGCCATATGCCAGATGTCGATCAACAGACCGCCATTCGGTTGATTTGCTCCTTCGACGATGGCGCGGCCGGCCGCAATCGTGCGCACATTGCCGAACGGCATGATCTCGAGCACGATTGCCGTTCCGTGTTTGGCGGCGTCGCGGCACAACCCGGCAAACGCCTCCTGCATGCGGGGAATATCAGGCACAAGCTCTTCGGGCTTCGGATTGTTGACGTCCTGCCCGAGGCCGGGGCCGACCTTGATATTGCGCGCGCCGAACGTTTCAGCGATCGCCAAAAGCCTTGCCCGCAATTCGTCCGACTTCCTGCGCGGCTCGCCGTCGCGATGCCAATCCACCAGGAATTCAAGCTCCACATATTTGATCCCGTTGGCGGCAAGGATGCGTTTCATCTCGGGGTAGCCAATCTTTTCGACGGTCGCGTCGACGTCGTCGGGGATCAGTCCGATGCCCTTCCACCCGGCGCGGGCTGCAGCCTCGACCCTTTCGCGAAAGGGAAAGGGGCTGATCTGCGTCGGTCCAAACGGATAGACGTCGCCGGCGAGCGTGAAATAAGCAGCGATCAACTCGATATTGTCCGCGGTCATGGCGGCGCTCCCGTTGCGGCAAGGCGAAAAACGATACCCAGTCGCCTTGCGTTGTCAAAGGGTTCGAAATCTGGCGCGAAAAGCATTACACTCTGGCCTCGTCGTGTCGCCGACTGGAATACAAAAGGGAGTCGCAGGATGGACGTGCGCAACGCAAAGATCGAGCCGACGATCGAGCATGGCGGAACGTGCAAGACGTTCTTCATGTTCCCGAAGGAATCCATTCGCAGCGCGACCGAGGGTTCGTATCTCGAATATGTCTCCGAGTTCGAGATCGCTCCCGGCACTCATCTCGAGCCGCACAAGCACAACACCCACGAATTTTTCTACATTCTCTCCGGCCGCGCCCTGATGCAGGTTGGGCGCGACAAGCGTGAGGTCGAGCCCGGCGACCTGATCCACATTCCGCCGAACACCGTTCACGGCATCGCCCCGTTGGGCACCACCGTCCCGATGCGGGCCTTGGCGTTTGCCGCAAGCTTCCTGCCGCCGGGCGGGTCGGGTACGGAGGCCGAACTGGCCGAATTGCCGGAGTAGCCAAGTCTAACTATCGTCACCGCCGCCGTGGAGCGGGAGCCGTGCGCGAATGGCGTCCGGCTGCAATGGTCTTGTCTGGGAGGACAACATGAAGCCGGGATGCACCTTGATCGCGTATCTTCACGCCAAACCGGAAAAGCGCGACGAGCTCCTCAAGATACTGCACAGCTTCGTCAAGCCTTCACGCTCCGAGCCCGCGTGCGTGGACTATCATCTTCACGTCAGCAACGACGATCCGAACCTGTTCGTTTTTTATGAGAATTGGCGCACGCGCAAGGAGCTTGACGAGCATTTGCAAACGCCGATTCTCACCAGCTTCTGGGCGCGGCGTCTGGACCTGCTGGAAAAGGACGTTGAGATCAAGTTCATCACGATGCTGAGCGATCCCGATTAGAAAGGTCGGCGTTGTTCCTGTCGCTGAGCGCCAAGGGGTGATGCGGTCGCCTGTTCTCTTCAACGCGACCGCTGGCCCACCAGATACACGGCCACCGCCAACAGTATGACCACGCCCTTCACCACCCATTGGAACTGCACCGGGAAGCCAAGAAGCAGCGCGATGTTGAATATCTCGGTGAGAACGAACGCGCCCACCAGTGCGCCGAAGACCGTGCCACGCCCGCCGGCCAACGACACCCCGCCCATCACGGTGGCGATGATCGAGTTCAGCTCGTAGCCGCGGCCGACCCAATTGTCGACGCTGCCCACGTAGCCAACCAGGACCAGTCCGCCGACGGCGGCTAAAGCCGAACTGAGCACGTAGCACGAAAAGGTGACCCGCTCTACGTTGATGCCTATGAGTTCGGCGGCGCGGGGATTGCCGCCGACCATGTAGACTTTGCGGCCAAAGGTCGTGCGCTGCAGCGTGATGCCAACGATCAGCGCGAGCACCAGGAGCAGAAGGAGATTGATCGGGATTCCGTACACGGCCTGCGAGCCCACAACCCGGATCAGTTCCGGGACGCGTCCGGAGGCGGCGCCCTTCGTCCAGGCGAAGCGAACGCCCTGAAGAACGATCATCATCGCCAAGGTGGCGAGAAACGGCGAAACCTTGCGCCGCGTGACCAGATAACCGTTCACGGAGCCGACAACGAGCGCCATCAACAATGACACCGCGAGAATCGAAACGACCGACCAGTTCGTGGTCTCGTCAAAGGACGTGGCGATGACGGCGGCGGTCGCCATCACCGAGGCTACCGACAGATCGAATCCGCGCACCAGGATGACCAGGCACTGGCCGAGCACCACGACGCCGAGCGGGGCGGCGTTGGTGAGGACATTCTGGAGATTGTTCGGCGAGCGGAAGCCCGGCGCGAACAGCGCGGCACCGATGGTGAGGACCAGACAGAACACAAACAAGCCGTTGCGCTCGATGAACGCACCGGCGCCGGGTGCGCGAAATCGCGGTGTGGCAGAAGCGGCCGTGCTCATGCCGCCCGCCTGCGTTTGTCTATGAAGATGGAAACCGCAGCGATGATGATCAGGCCCTGAATCATCCACTGATAGAAGGTCGAGATATCAAGAAAATTGAGGACGTTGTTGAGCGTCTGGACCAGCCAGACGCCGAGCAACGTACCGAGTACGCCGCCGCGGCCTCCCGTCAGCGGCGTGCCGCCGAGCACCACCGGCGTGATCGAGGCGAGGTTGTAGTTGGTGTCGCCAGTCGGGTTGCCGACACCGAGCCGGCTGACAAGATAGATGCCGGTAAGCGAGGCGAGGAGGCCGGAAAGACCGTAGACGAATAATATGACGCGCCGGACCGGCACGCCGACCAGGCGCGCGGCCGCAGGCTCGCCGCCGAGCGCGAAGATTTGTCGGCCCGGGCGCAGATAGGCGAGCACGAAAGCGACAACGGCAAAGCAAAAAACGGAGAAGGCCGCGCCGATCGGAATGCCGAATACCCGCCCGAATGCGAGCATATCAAAACCGTCGGGCATGCCGCCGATCGGCATCAGCGTGTAGAGAAGCGTAATGCCCTGCACGATGGCGGCCACGGCGAGCGTGACGATCAGCGGATGGACGCGCAGCACCAAAATCAGCGCACCGTTGACGATGCCGATCGTAAGGCCAATGGTCAGAACGGCGGCGATCATCGGCGCCGCCAACTCAGCGCGACCGTTGACCACGCCGGACAGCAACGAGGAAGTGAGCGCGATATTTGCATCGAGTGACAGGTCGATCCCTCCGGACAGAATGACTACAGTCTGGCCCAGCGCCACGAAAGCGAGGCCGGTGGTCTGCTCGAAGATGTTGACCACATTGTCGACCGTGCGGAAGTTTTCGCTGATTACGAAGCCGATCATAAACAGGAGCGCGATGACCCCGATTTCAATCAGCACGGCAGGCGTCAGCCACCGCGTCAACGGGCGCAGCAGCGCCAGCGCACGCGACGGCTTCGATTCCGCGTCGTTCGTCATACCGGCAACGCCAACGTCATGATCGCTTCTTCCGTGATCGCGGGGCCGGTGAGTTCTCCGGTGATCGCTCCTTCGCACATGACCAGCGTCCGATCGCACATGCCGACAATCTCGAGCAGTTCCGAGCTGATCATCAATATGGCAAACCCGGCGTCCGCCAACTGGCGGATGATTCGATAGATTTCCACTTTCGCGCCCACATCGACTCCGCGTGTCGGCTCGTCGAGCAGCAACACGCGACGACAAGCCCGAACCCAGCGGCTAAACAGGAGCTTCTGTTGGCTGCCGCCTGACAGGCTGGCGACGAGGGCCTGCGGCCCCGATGCCGCAATGGAAAATCTCGCAATCTCATCGGCGCCGATCTTGTTCTCGGCGCCGAGATCGATGAACGGACCGCGCGCGATCTCGCCAAGCCGCGGCGCCACGATGTTGGCGGCGACGCCGAGATGCATCAACAGACCCTCGCCCTTGCGATCTTCGGTGAGCAGACCGACGCCGGCGTCAATCGAGCTCCTCGGCGACGTCCTTGTAAACACCGTGCCTTCGATCTCGACCTTGCCGGCGTCAAACGGCACTCCGCCAAATATGGCCTGGACCAGTTCAGTCCTGCCCGAGCCGACAAGGCCGGCGAGGCCGACGATCTCTCCGGCTCGGAGCGTCAAAGACACGTTCTTCACGCGGGTACCGACGCTGATCCCCTCAGCCCGCAGAAGGATCGGTGCGTCATTGCGGAGCGGACGGCGCGGCGGGAAGACGTCGGACAGAGCACGGCCGACCATCAACGAAATCAGCTGATCGCGATTGACCTCCTTGACCGGCCGCGTCGCGACCCGCACCCCGTCCTTCAATACCGTCACCTGGTCGGCGATCCGGAAAATCTCTTCCAGACGGTGGGAAATGTAGATGATCGCGACACCGGCCGTGCGCAGTGCGACGAGGCGATCGAAAAGAAGGTCAACTTCTCTCCCCGAAATGACTGCCGTCGGCTCGTCCAGGATCAATACCTTGACCGAGCCGACGAGTGCGCGAGCAATCTCAACCATCTGCTGGTCGGCGACGGTCAGCTCCCTGACCCTTCGGCGCACGTCGATCCTGGCGCCCAGCCGGCGTAGCGCGTCGTCCGCGCGGCTCTCCATCAGCCGATGGTCGATGATGCCAAAACGAGTGAGTGGCTGGTCATTGATGAACACGTTTTCGGCGACGGTGAGTTCCGGAAACAGGACCAGTTCTTGATAGATGACGTGGATGCCTGCGCCTTGCGCCTCGCGCGGGCTGGTCCACGCGACCTTGCGGCCGTCCAATTCGATTTCGCCCTGGTCCGGAACGTAGGCACCGGAAATGATCTTGATCAGCGTGCTTTTGCCGGCACCGTTCTCGCCGACGAGGGCATGAATCTCGCCCGACGCAGCGGTGAAGTCGACGTCTTGCAGCGACTTCACGCCGGGAAAGCTTTTCGAGATTGCGGTAACGCTCAGCATGCCCGTGCGCCATGTCCCGGACATCGCACGCCGGCACTGCTCCGCTGACACTTCGAAGCCGCGGCGCGCATCGCTGCGCCGCGACAGACCTGTCCAGGCCCGTCGCGGCGATCGCGTTTGCCGCGACTATTCAACCTTGAACGTCTTCGGATCGTAGTTCGGAATGCCGGTCGAGACGATGAAATCGTCCGACTTGTTCATCTGCGCGTAGTCTTCCAGCCAGCGATCAGCCTTGACCGAAGCTGTCTCGTGCCCCTTGGAAATTGAGATTTCGCTGCTGATGACATAGTGTTTGGGAACGGGCACGCCGCGCAGCACCGAGAGCGCAACGTCGAGGCTCACTCCGCCCATCTTCGGCGGGTAGTCGAAGTTCATCAACGGCACCTTGTGCTTGACCGCCAATGTCAGACAGCCGTTGAGATCCGCGCAGGTGATCGGCGGAATCTCCCCGTCCTTGTAGCCGGCATCGACGAAGGCTTCGATCGCGCCCGAGCCCTCAAGGCCGTGATCGCTCCAAACCGCGTCGATCTGCTTTCCGTATTTCTGGATGAGAGCGGCCATCACCGTCTTGCCCTTGGCAGGACTCCAGTCAGTGTATTGCAGATCGAGTATCTTGATATCGGGATAGGTATCGAACACTTCGTGAGCCGCCTTGATCCGGTTCTCGGCGGGGCTTGCCCCGGCAATGCCGGCGATCATGACGATGTTGCCTTTGCCCTTGAGCGTTTCGGCGATCCATTGCGCCATGTTGCGCCCCAGCGACCAGTCGTCGGCGTTGACCAACGACAGATAGTTGTCCGAGGTGATGCTGCGATCGGACAAAACGACGGGCACTCCGGATTTCATCGCCCGCGTGACCGCCGGGTCGAGCGCCTGCGCCGTCGCCGGGCGCACGAGCAGGAGGTCTGGTTTGCGCTGCAGCAGGTCCTGGATATCGGCGACCTGCTTGTTCGCATCGTCATTGGCATCGGTGACGATGAGCTGCTTGATGACGTCCTTGTGCTGAGCCGCGATGTATTGCAGCGAATGCAGCCAACCCACTGCCCACACGTTCGATATCGAAGCGTTCGCCACCGCGATCGTCCACGGCGGATTCTTTTTGTACTTCGCCGTTTCGGTGAACTGGATCGGACCCGAGTTCCAGAGGAATGTGCGCGGCGCGCCCTTCCATCCGTCCTTTTCCTGGGCGACAGCGTTGCCGACAGCGGCAACGGCGGTAACCGTGGCGATGCCTATCGCGGCGGCGCCGATCTTTGATCTCATCTTTTTCCTCCCGACGCTGTTTCACGCTTGAATTGACCGTTGCTGACGACGCCCGTCTTTGGTGCCAGCTCTGATGGCGGCTTGCCTGCCGACGGACGGTGGCCGTTTGCGCGTTCTGAAAAAAATCAGAGATAGAGCAACGCCAAGCGGCGCGACGCCGCTAGACCAGCATAAAATACATATT
>Ga0210409_10005279_pt1 | contig 13612 bp, 9 predicted proteins | sample IncBWH17MmetaG_FD_161649 | JGI IMG/M metagenome (GOLD analysis project Ga0210409, IMG submission 161649) | Forest soil microbial communities from Barre Woods Harvard Forest LTER site, Petersham, Massachusetts, United States - Inc-BW-H-17-M | ecosystem: Environmental > Terrestrial > Soil >... | reverse complement strand
TCCAAAATTCCCGGTGAACAACGACCGCCGCGAGTTTTCTCGGTGAACGACCGCTGAACCACTGGCTGCACCAGTAAAGATCCGGTCACAATCCGATTGTTACTATCCGCCCTCCGGCACGTTATGCTTCTCCCATGCATCGCCTCGTCACTGAACCGCGCCCCGGGCGGCGCATGATTTCGCGACTTTCAGTGGCGGCCGTGCTCGCATTGGCCGCCGCATGCGGGGGTAAAGCGGCCGGGCCGCCGCCACCGCAGCCGGTGGCGACCCTGACGATGCGGCCGCAACCGACGTCGCTGACGCAAGAGTACCCTGCGCAGCTCGAGGCCTCGAACACCGTGGAGATCCGCCCGCAGGTCGCGGGAATCTTGTCCCGCCAAGAGGCGCTCGAGGGCACACCGGTCAAGCGCGGCCAGAAGCTGTTCGAGATCGATCCGCAGCCTTACATCGCGGCCCTCGCTCAGGCGCAGGCCGGGCTCGCGCAGGCGCACGCGGCGCTGGCACAGGCAGAACGGGATTTGGCCCGCGCGAAACCGTTGACGGCGCTGGACGCAATCAGCCAGCGGGAGCTGGATGCCACAACCGCCGCTCATGAGTCGGCGCAGAGCCAGGTAAAGGCAGGGGAGGCGGCGGTGAAGACCGCTGAACTCAACCTCGGCTACACGCAGGTGCGATCGCCCATCGACGGAGTCATGAGCCGGGCGCTGGTGCGCATCGGCGGCGTCGTCACTGCCTACACGACATTGCTGACCACGGTCTATCAGACCGACCCCATGTACGCGAACTTCAGCGTCGGGGAGCAGCGCCTGCTGCAGGTGCAGCGCGAGCTGGGCCGCCCGCTCGACCAGCACAATCCCAGTCAGCGCCAGTTCCGGATCCTGCTTGCCGACGGCAGCGAGTACGAGCTGGCCGGCACCATGAATTTCGTCGATGCCGCCGTGGACCTTCGGACCGATACGCTGGCCATCCGCCTCAACGTGCCGAATCCAAAACAGTTTCTTCATGCCGGGCAGTACATCCGGGTTGTCGTCGCGACACGCGAGCGTCCCAACGCACTGCTGCTTCCGCAGCGTGCGGTGCAGGTTCTGCAGGACAAGAACTACGTCTGGATCGTAGACCACGCGGGCACGGCACAGCAGCGCGACGTCAAGATGGGCCAGCAGCAGGGCAACGACTGGATCGTCGAGGAAGGTCTAAAGCCGGGCGACGTGGTGATCGTGGACGGCACGCAGAAACTCAAGCCCGGCTTGCCCGTGCGAGTTCAACCGCTCGCCACGACAGCGGCCGTGCCGCCGCAGTCGTGAGCGATTTCTTCATCGACCGTCCGATCTTCGCGACGGTGCTCGCGATCGTCATCACGCTCGCCGGCCTGGTCGCCTTTTTGTTGCTGCCGGTGGCGCGCTTTCCGCAGATCACGCCCCCCTCGGTGGTGGTTTCGGCAACTTTTCCCGGCGCGGATGCCGCGACCATCGAGCAGTCGGTGGCGGCGCCGATCGAGGTGCAGGTAAACGGCGTTCCGAACATGATTTACATGGACTCGCGCAGCTCCAATGACGGGTCGTATACGCTCAACGTCACCTTCGAGGTCGGCACTGCCCAGGACATCGCCGCAGTCGATGTGCAGAATCAAGTTGCCATCGCTCAACGGCAACTGCCCCCCGACGTGCTGCGGCAGGGGGTTTCCATCACCAAGCGCCAGCCGCAGCCGCTGATCTTCATCGCCATCGAGGCGACGGATCCCCGCTACGATTATTTATTCTTGAGCAACTTTGCGACGCTGCAGGTTTACGATGCGCTGGCGCGCGTCCAGGGGGTGGGTCAGGTACAGCAATTCGGTGCGCGAGACTATGGCATGCGAATCTGGCTCGACCCGGGCAAGATGGCGCGCTTAGGCATCACCACCGGCGACATCACGAGCGTTATTGGCGAGCAGAACGTCGTGGCGCCAGCCGGCATCGTTGGCGCTGAGCCGGCGCCGCCCGGACAGCAGATGACTTACACCGTCACCGTGCGCGGACGGTTGCGCAGCGTGACAGAGTTCGAGAACGTGGTACTGAAGACCGGCACGAATGGCTCAGTCGTGCGGCTGCGCGACGTCGCGCGCATCCAGCTCGCAGCGACTGACTATACGCGCTCGAGTCGGCTGAACGGCCAGCCGGTAGCCCTGCTCGGCGTCTATCAGCTGCCGGACGCCAACGCGCTGGAGGTGAGCAAGAAAGTTCACGCCACGCTCGAGCAGCTGTCGCAGCGCTTCCCGCCGGGAATTCGCTATGTGATACCGCTCGACACCTCGGAGTTCGTGCGCGAATCGATCCGGGAAGTCGAGATCACCCTGTTCATTGCCGCGGCGCTGGTGCTCCTGGTCGTGTTCGTGTTCCTGGAAAGCTGGCGGGCGACTCTGATCCCCATGCTTGCGGTTCCGGTCTCGCTGCTCGGCACCTTCACCATCTTTGTTGCCCTCGGATTTTCGATCAACACACTGACATTGTTTGCGCTGGTCCTCGCGATCGGCCTGGTCGTCGATGACGCCATCGTGGTAGTCGAGGCCGTGACGGAGAATATGGAGGAAAAGGGCCTCGATCCTCTGGCTGCGACTCGTGCGGCCATGGCGAGCGTGTCGAGCCCGGTCATCGCCATTGCGCTGGTGCTCACGGCGGTATTCGTACCCGTGGCCTTTCTCGGCGGCCTCACCGGCCAATTTTATAAACAGTTCGCTCTGACGCTATCGGTGTCGGTGCTGATTTCGGCGCTCATCGCGCTCACCTTCACGCCAGCGTTGTGCGCGCTGCTTCTGAAGCCGCGCCCCGAGACCGAGCCCACCGGGCTGCTGGCGCGCGGCTTCGGCGCCTTCAATCGATTGTTCGCGCGCGCCACGAATAAGTACACCGGCACCGTGCGTCGTGCCATTCGTCGATCAGTCATCGCGGTCGGAGCGTTCGGAGTCATTGTTGTCGCGCTCGGATTCCTGGTGTGGCTGCGTCCCGGCGGCTTTCTACCCGAGGATGACCAGGGGTACCTGCTCATGGTCGCGCAACTGCCGCCCGGTGCATCGCTGCAACGAACCGAACAGGTGCTCGAGCAGATCCGCGCCGTGGTCCAGCAGCAGCCTGAAGTGGATAGCATGCTCGCCATCACCGGCCTCAACCTCCTTGCCCAGGTCAATACTCCGTACACCGGCTCCGGCTTCATCCCCTTGAAGCCCTGGTCGAAGCGCCCTGGCCAGGGCAGCTCCGTGCAGGCGCTGATCACCCGGCTGTACAAACTACTCGGGCCGCTCAAGGAAGCGAATGTCCTGTTCGTGCCGCCGCCGGCAATCCCGGGCATCGGCCAAGCAGGCGGCTTCGAGTTCATTCTCGCCGACACCTCCGGCGGCAATCTCGAATCCTTCACGACCCAGATCAACGACTTCATCGCGCAAGCCAACAAGCGCAAGGAATTGTCGCGCGTTTCCACCCAGTTCAACGATCATGTGCCGGAGATCGAGTACGTCGTGGATCGCGACCGGGCGCGCGAACTGGGTATTCCCATCTCGGACATCTTCGGTGCCTTGCAGACCTACTTGGGCGGCAACTACATCAACGACTTCAATCTGTTCGGGCGAACCTTTCGCGTCACCGCCGAGGCCGAACCCGCATCAAGGACATTGCCCGATGCGGTGAACACACTGTACGTGCGCACGCAGGCGGGCGACATGGTGCCGCTGTCCTCGCTGGTGTCGATCAAGCCGACGCGCGGGCCCGCCTATATCGAGCGCTACAACGTGTTCCGCGCCGTCACGATCAACGGTGCGCCGGCGCCTGGGTACACTCAGGGCGATGCGATCAATGCCATGCAGGATCTGGCCAAGGCGCTCCCCGGCAATCTTACCTATTTCTGGACCGGCTCGGTGTTCCAGCAGCAGCGCGCCGGCAGCCAGGCACCCTACATCTTTGCGATGGCGCTGGTGTTCGTATTTCTGGTGCTGGCAGCGCAGTACGAGAGTTGGATTGTGCCGTTCGCGGTTATCCTGTGCATTCCGTTCGCGGTGTTCGGCGCATTTCTCGGTCTCTCGTTGCGCAGCATGGCCAACGACATCTATGCGCAGGTCGGTCTCGTGATGCTGATTGGCCTGGCCGCGAAGAACGCAATCCTCATCGTGGAGTTCGCGCGACTGTCGCATCAGCGCGGTACGCCGCTCATCGAGGCGGCGATCGAAGGCGCGCGGCTGCGCCTGCGGCCGATCCTCATGACGTCGTTCGCCTTCATTCTGGGCGCGCTGCCTCTGGCGATTGCAACCGGCGCCGGTGCTACCTCGCGGCAGGTGCTCGGCACGACCGTGGTGTTTGGCATGACGGCCGCGACCATGATCGGCATCTTCATCGTCCCGGTGTTCTACGTGATTCTGCAAGGCCTCGCCGACCGCTTCTCCAAGCCAGGCGGCAGCGTCGCGTCCGCGCGTGGAGCCAGTTCGGAATCCGGTTTATGAATAAGCGGCTGTGTGCATCCGCGGCAACGCTGCTCGCCGGCTGCGCGGTCGGGCCTGATTACCATCGGCCGCCGCTCGACGTGCCGGCGGAGTACCGCGACGTCGCCGTCTCGGAGGGTGGCCCCGGCAATGCGGCATCGCTCGGCGACAGCGGCTGGTGGGAGGTCTATTCGGATCCCGAACTGCAGGCACTGCTGGCCACCGCGATCAAGAACAACTATGACGTCAAGATTGCGGTGGCGCGGATCGACCAAGCACGGGCGCAGCTCGGCTCGACGCGCCTGAACTACTTGCCGCAGCTGTCCGTCGATGCCGCCGCCGGACGCACGAAATCCTCCAAATACGTGCTCGCACCTGGCGCCGGACGGATCAACAACGAGGCTCAGGTGCAATTTCTTGCCTCATACCAGCTCGACCTATGGGGACAGCTGCGCCGCATGACCGAGGCGGCGCGCGCGAATCTGCTTGCGTCCCAGTTTGCCGCGCGTGCGGTGAGCGTGACCCTGGTGGCAACGGTTGCCAATGACTATTTCGAGCTGGTCTCGCTCGACAGCCAACTCGAGATCACGCGGCTCACGGTGGTCGCGCGCGAGAAATTCTTGGATCTTACGCATGCCCAGCACGACCGCGGGTACGCGACGGGGCTCGATGTCGCCACCGCCGAAGCAGATCTCGCCGCCGCCCGTGCCGCCGTGCCGGATCTCGAGCGCCAGATTGCGCAAACCGAGGATCAGATCAGCGTGCTGTTGGGGATGAATCCCGGGCCGATCACGCGCAAACACTACGGTGATTCGGTGCCCGCAGCACCGCCGCTGCCGCCGTCCGGACTTCCGGCGCAACTCCTGGAGCGGCGGCCGGACATTGCGCAGGCTGAACAGGGATTGGTCGCGGCCAATGCTGAAATCGGCGTGGCCAAAGCCGCGCTATTTCCCAACATTTCACTGACCGGAAGCAGCGGCTCATTATCGGTGCCGTTCAGCAATTTGTTCACCGCAGCGGCAGCCGAATGGAGCGCGGGCGTGGGGGTTATCCAGCCGCTGCTCAGCGTGCAGTCAAACATCTACCAAGTCGAACTCGCCGACGCACGCAAGCGCGAGGCGCTGGCGTTGTACGAAAAGACGGTGCAGGCTGCTTTTCAGGATGTGGCCGACGCGCTCATCGCCTATCGAAGATACGGAGAGCAGGTGCGCGAGCAGGCAGTCCAGGTCGATGCGCTGCGGCGCGCGCGCGCGATTGCTCTCGCGCGATACCGGATCGGCTATGCGTCCTACTTTGATGTGATCCAAGCCGATCGCGATTTGTTCGCGGCCGAACTTGCCCTCGCGCAGGCCTATGGGAACAATCTGAGCGCATTGGTGCATCTGTACTCCGCGCTGGGCGGAGGCTGGCAGGTGCGGTCCTAGTTGCGGCAAACTGGACCGATGTTAAGGGGAATCGGCCAAATTGCGATGGCGCAATTCGCTTTCGCGTAGTTCCGCTGTCCGTTCCCGAACCGCCTGCTCCAATACGTCGTTGTGCTTTTCAATCTGGCGATACAGCAACCGCACCTCCAACATATTGTGGATGCGCGTCGTCACCTCGACGAGTTCGAACGGCTTGCTGATGAAATCCTTGGCGCCGGCTCGCAGCGCACGAAGCTTAAGGGCAGGTTGGGCAGTGAGCACGATGACCGGGAGGTAGCTATTGGATTCGATTTCCCTGAGGTCATCCATGACCTGGAAGCCGTCCATGCCTGGCATCTGCAGATCGAGCAGAATCAGGTCGTAGCGATTTTTCAAGTGCAGTGCGCGGACTTCCCGCGAATTCGTCGTCGTAGTAACGCGGGTATATCCTTCCTCACTCAAAATCTGTTCCAGCAACCTGACGTTGGCCTCCCGATCATCGACGACGAGTATTGGCGCGTTCAGGATGTCAGAGGCGCCACTCATCAGCGCCGGCCGTCGTCTCCATCATGGTGCCCGGACCGGCCGTGATCATTCTGGTGCCTGCGCGAGTCGCGCTGATCGCCCCAATGGCCCTGGCCGTAGTAAACCGCCGGAGGAGCATAGTAACGGGGTGGTGCATACACCACCGGAGGGGGTGATCCCCAATAGCCGAACGGGTTCAAATCGACGGCGACGTGCACCTCGGCGTAGGCGGCAGAACTTGCCAGAGTGAGCCCGGCAATGCCAAGTAACAGAATTCTATTTTTCATGACAATTCCTCGTTTGACGTGCGGCAGCCATTCGCTGCGATTGCCGTCACAAGCTTCAATTATCGACTTGCGACCTTTCCTGCTTCATGGTCGCGATGGCTGAACACAACGTCCGCCTGCTTTTTCTGGGAGTCGGACATCACGGCATACAATCCGGAGAAAGCACTTGCGAGCTTCTTGACGCCGTTGGCGTGAACCTGTGCAATTTCCGAGTAGGAATTCAAATTGTCGATCGCCGTCGCGCTCGCGATGGTGGCATCACGGTTATCGATGGCCCGGTCAAGTTCCCTGGCATTCTCGCGCATCGTTTCCGCGACCTCTTTCCACTGAGATTCTTCGGTGGCCGTGATCTTGAGCTGGGTGTGCAGATCCATGATGTGGTGCTCGACCGCCTCATCGCGTTTTGCATCGGACTTCGCCATTTCCGCGCGCGTAGCATTTGCCGCCGGTTGCGGGCTCGAGGATGGGTCAGATGTTTGAGCTAGGGCAGCGCCAAACGCAAACGTGGATACAAGTACTGCAGCAATCACTTTCATAAAGTACTCCGTAGGGATAGTCGTTAACCGTTGTTCGGCGCGCGGCCGCACCGCAATTGGCTGGAGTTGACGGTAGCGCAGAAATTTGCGGTACACAGTCAGACGCATGCGCAAAAGGCCATGCCGCTTCGCCTACAAAAGATGGAAATACGCCTGATGGGCCCTCCCGGTGGGCGGGACGGATCGGCGCGATGTTGCTGCTACATCAATTCATCGTCGCCAATGATTTTGTCGGCATCGATGCCCAGCCACATGACCGCCCCCAGCACCGCAAACACGGTGCCGATCACGAAGGCGGCGGTCCAATGTCCGCCGCCCGATAGGTAAGCGACGATAGGAATACCGATCAGGCCGCCGAGATTCCCGCCCGTGTTGAGCACCCCGGTTGCCGACATGGTGTCGCTTCGCGCGACGAACATCGTCGCCCCCCAAAAGGCTCCTTCGTTGAGTTCGAGCACTGCGTACGCCAGCGCGAGCGCGATGACGGCGCCATAGGGATTGTTCAGATTGACCGCCACCAGTATCAACATCCCGGATGTTGGAAGCGCCAGCATCGGCAGCAGTCGAAATCCCCAGCGGCTCCCGAAGCGATCGCACAGTAGGGTAACGAGTTTGCCGCCGATGCCGCCGCCCAGACCTGCGGCGAGCGGCGGGATCATGGCCAGCCAGCCGCTTTCGAGAATGTTGAAATGGCGCTCCTGGACCAGATACAAGAAACACCAATTCGCAATCAGATAAAAGACATAGTTCAAGCACACGTACGAACAGGTCAGCAGAATGATCGAGCGGTTGGCGAGCACCCTCCTGAGGCGGCTCTTCGAGACAGTGGTCGGCGATTGCTCCGCGGGCCGTAAGTCGAATTCGGCCAGTTCGGCGGCCGTAACCGATGGATGCTCCTTGGGCGTGTTGCGTCCATACCATGCCCACAAAGCGATCACGAGCAGCGCCGGCAATGCCGGCCAAAATAGCGCTCTTTGCCAGCCCACGGAATTCATCAGATAAGCAACCAGCGGCGGCGTTGCACCCGCCGCAAATTGCATGCCCATGGTCTGCAGGCCTTGGATGATTGCCCACTTCTCAGGGCGAAACCACGCCTCCATGACGCCTGACCCCACCGGAAAAACGCCCGCTTGCGCCAGTCCCATTACCAATTGCAAGGTAAACAGCATCGCGAACAACACACCGCCTTGCAGTAGGTGAGGCGCGAGCGGCGTCAGCACCGTTGCCAGGAAGGCAATGGCGCCGATCAAGGTAAACATCACACGTGCGCCGAGGCGCTGACCGATCACGCCGCTGGGAAACTGGAAGGCGGCGTAGCCGAGTACGAATGCCCACTCGAGCCAGCCAACCTGTACCTGGCTGATGCCCAAGTCCGGCATCATGCGCTCGGCGGCGACTGTCAATCCTTTCTGTTGAAAGTAGGCAATGAACGCAAAGCTGAAAAGGAACGCGAAAATTCGCCAGCGAACCCGATGAGTCAGCGCATGGACGGCAGAGATGCTTGGCGGCTTCACTCCTTGGCGAACCGGTCGAGAACGTAGCTGCGGATGTCGAGACTAAAGTCCTCCATAGGGGCGTAATAGCCGTGCGTGTGCATGCGACTGTGCATGCCTTTCTGCACGGACTCGCAGATCGACCAGTCCTGGCGGTTGGTGATGTCCCAGAACTCAACCGCATCGCCGGGATTAAAAGTCGGCTGCGCGATTTCGTCAGGTTCGAACAGGAATTGACAGGTGATATCCGTGCGCTCGGCGCCGCGCGGCTGGAGAATGAAAACCGCCGCATGATCGCAGGCCAGACTGATGAACAGATTCGGATAGAGCACTTCACCTTTGTGGCGCGTCCGCTCATCGGCGTTGAGATTTGGGAATGCGCGTCGTGTCGTCGTGCCCGAATGTGTAAACGTATAGGCGCCTTCCCGATGCGGGATGCCTCGAGACCAGTCCAGCGCGCCGCCGCCCGCTTCCCGGAAAGCAGGCACGACGGAACACAGCTCGGGATGCACTCCGCCGCAGTGATAGCACTCGTTGTAGTTTTCGCAGATAACCTTCCAATTGGCTGCGACCTCGTAGCGAATCGAGTGTCCGATGCGCAGTTCCGCCAAAGGGTAGCGTGAGACCCGTGCGGGAATGGGCCCAAGCTGATCGGTCAATGGCCGTGCTGCGGCGGGGGTCAGATGCAGAAAAATAAATCCACCCCAGCATTCGACGCCGACCGGGTACAAATTGATCGAGGTCTTGTCGAATCCCGGAAGATTGCCGAGGTGGGGCGCCGCAATCAGCCGTCCGTTCAGATCATACGACCACTGATGATAGGGACAGATGATGGAGCGGCCGGCGATTACCCCGCCCGGCACCGCCAAGCCGGGGGTGGGTGGGTCGTCGGTGCGGCACAGATGCGCACCGCGGTGCCGGCACACGTTGTAGAAAGCGCGCAGCTGAAGGTCGCGATTGCGCACCAGCAGAATGCTTTCACCCGCGATGTCCAAGACCCGATAATCACCCGGCGCTGGCATTTCCTCTTCACGGCCCGCGCAAAACCATTCGCGGCAGAAAATTCGCTCTTTTTCTTGGCGGTAGATGGCCTCGTCGTAGTACCAGCTCGAAGGCAGCGTCTGCTCGAGTCCCTTGATCGGCACAACCGGCTCTATGTTCATGATGCCGGCGCCTCGTGGCGGCCTGCGGCATACAGCAGTGGCGGGCTGAGCAGTATCGGCGAGTCGCGCCGGTAGATTTCATGCCCCGCAGCTTGATCAAGTTCGCGAGCAAAGCGGTGACCGTTGTGCACCGCATGGGCGATCGCTCCGGGGGCGAGCGAGTCGCCAATGCAATCGACGGAGGAGATTCCAGCGGGTCCCCAATCTGCGCGCCGCTGCATCAACGAGTGATAAAGCTCATTCCGAGCGGTCCGCGCACCCACAATGATCAGCGATTTGCACGGCAACTGTTGTTCCTCGCCGGTAAAAAGATTGGCCAGGGTGACCGCATCGCCGCTGATGCCCGTAACCCGGCTCAATGTCTTCAGACCGATCCGCGCACTGGCAAGCGCCCGGTGCACTTGCGGCTGTTCGTTGGTCATGATGGTCCACGCGGATGCGTGCCCCGCCGGAGTGATGTAGGTAACACGGCTTGCAGATCTCGCCAAGTGTTCGGCCAATACGCCGCCCATGTAGTAATTGTCGAAATCAAACACCGCGATCGGACCCTCGATGTGCGTACCCGCGGCAACGTCGTCCGGGGTGAACACATTCCCGCCCTCGAGAGACTTTACCGGAAGTTCGAGAGTCGAATACAGCATTCGCGTCCAGCGTGCGCCGGTGGCGATGACGATGCGCTGATGTTCAAGGCCAAGGATATCGTCGACGGTAAGCCGGTTGCCCGCATACAGGGTGACGTTATCGAGATGCTGCAATTGACCGAGGCGCCAATCGAGTACCCGGCCCCAGGTGGCAAGTCCCGGCAGTGTGGTTTCAAAGCGCAGGCGGCCGCCGAATTGCTCTGCAGCTTCAGCGAGAGAGACCTGGTAGCCGCGTCTGCCCAAGGTCAATGCGCATTCGAGACCCGCCGGGCCGCCGCCGACGATGAGCACGGCGGACTTACTGCCCGCGGCCTCGAAGCGCTCCGGATGCCAAGCGCGGCGCCATTCCTCGCCGACCGTCGGATTCTGAGTGCAACGAATCGGCACGCTGTCATGCCAACTCGAAATGCAGATATTGCAGCCTATGCATTCACGGATGTCCTGCTCGCGGCCTTCGTTGATCTTGCGCGGCAGGAAGGGATCGGCAATGGAGGGGCGGGCGGCGCCGATCAGATCCAGCACGCCGCGCTTGATCTGAGACACCATGGTATCGGGGGAAGTAAAGCGGCCAACGCCGACCACAGGCTTTTTCGTAGTGCGCTTGACGAACTCGATCACCGGCTCGTGGCTGCCCTCCGCTGTGAAGCGCGAAGGCGCGCAGTCCGTGGGACTGGAGTCCATTTTGACGTCCCACAGATCCGGCACATCCGCGAGCAACTCGACGACCTCGTGGGCTTCGGAGGCGGCGCACTCGCTGGGGCGGGCGCGCAGTTCCTCGAGACTGATTCGCAGCGCCACGGCGCATGTGTCGCCCACCGCGTCGTGAGTGGCTGCAAGGAGTTCGCGCACGATGCGCACACGATTCGCGACGCAGCCGCCGTATTCATCGCTGCGCGTGTTCCATTCGGGCAGCAGAAATTCGTATGGCAGATAACCCATACCGGCATATACATACACAATGTCGAAGCCGGCGCGTTTGGCCTTGAGCGCGGCTTCTGCCTGCCAGTGCAAAAGATTGCGAATGTCGGTTTTGTCCATGGCTTTGGAACGCTGGGTGCCCATGAATCCAACGTGCGTTGCCATCCATGAGACTCCCGACGGGGACAGCGGCGGTAGGCGGCTGGTCTTGTTCGACACCGATCCGCCGCCATGCCAAAGCTCGATCCCTGCCAGCGCGCCGTGTTCGTGAACCGCATCGGTCATCAAGGCGTGAGAACGGATATCGTTGTCGTCCCACAGGGTAGCGTAGGGCAGGGGCGAATCGTCCGCCGTTGGATGCACCGACACATAACCCGTGCAAACCACGCCCCAACCCCCCTCAGCCTTCATGCCGCGCAGCGCCGCCCGCATGCGCGGCATGCTGTTGGTCATGCCGCTGGCGTGCGGTACGCAATAAAAGCGGTTCGGCGCCGTGACCGGCCCAATGGGTACCGGCTCGAACAACACATCGAAGCGTGGCAGGCGTGGCATTTATTGATGGTCCCGCGGTATGGGTTCTTTCCAGGTCTTGGTTCTAATGACGACACCGTCCTTTAGCAGGGTTCTGGTGTATTCGTAAAAAAATAGGTGAGCATCACTGGAGACATCGAGATGGCCGCGCCAGGTCAGGATATGATCCTGCACGGCTTGAATGTATTCCGAATCGCCCTGAACGCTTGCGGCGTCTGGACGGGCATCATCAACGTCGTAGGTCAGCCGTTCCGTATGATCGAAGCGTCCCCATGGATAGGACACGGCGACGCTGCCTTTCCAAATCACCGTGCTGTGCTGTTTGACCTCATCGCGCAGTACGGTCCACGAACCCGGCCAGGCGGCTTCGCCGCCGATGCGTTTGATGGCGACAGGCGTTTCGATCGCTTCGGGGGGTGCGAGCGGCGGCGCTGCCGGGCCGTGAACCGGCACACGCGGCAGGATCACGCGTGATGGTGCGCTGCCGCCCAGCTCGACCGAGGTGGTCAAGGGGTAAGGCGTCGGCCAGTTCATCGGCCAGAGCGCGTTGGAGACGGCAACGCGGATCCGATGCCCCTTGGGAAACACCCAGGAGGCCAGATGCAAGTCGATCGACAACGGGTAGCGGGCGCCGGGGATCAAGTCCTTCGGTTCCGCCATGGAATCGCGCTGCGCTCCGTTGATGCCGGCGCCGGTGACCATGGTAACGCGCCCGTCCGGCGCCACATCCGACAGCCGCACGAACCAATCCGCCAACGGTGCGTCAGCCGTGACTTGCAAGCTCACCCGCGGCAGACCGAGGATGGCGAAATCCTCGGTGAGGACCTGGGAGTCATAGGTCAAACAATAGGCGTCCACGGCGCGTTGGTCCGTCAATAATTCTCCCCACCAAAAACCAGCTTCGACGCCGATGGAGGCAACGTTGCGCAGTTGATCGCGTCCGCTGCCGGAATCCTTCAAGGAGAGGCGGTGATCCGGTTGCAGATACAGAGTCGTTGGCGCAGCGCCGAGCGGCGGCCAGGTTTCCGCGCGCCATTCACCGGGCACATCCTGCGATTGTGATCCGGGCGGATGCCAATGCTGTTGATAGATGATGACCTTGGGATCGGACAGGACCCCGGTATCGCGGCCTTTGAGCCAGTAGTCGAACCAACGCACCGCTTGGTCGCGCCACTCGTACAGCGGCCCGTAGTCGCTGTCGTTCGGGAACCCATGATTCCAGGGACCGATCCATGCCTTGAGCGGAGCCTTCACTTTCTCGAGCATGCGAGGAATGCTGTCGCGGTATCCGTCTTGCAGGCCGCCGATCAAGAAGGCAGGCACCTGAAGAGTGTCGATGGGCCGCAGCGGAGCGCGCCAAAATGAACCGTCGCGCTGATGTTTCATGTAGGTGAGCGACCAAGGTTCGGAGTCCATTCGAGGACCGATCGCCGACTCCTCGAGGCTGAAATCCGGCGCACCCGTGCGTCCTTGATCCAAATCCATGGTCAGCTCGAATTCGTCGACGTGGAACACTCCATCGACGTAGTGCACGTCCTCCTTGAACAGTTCATCGGTTGCCGCTACGGCGAGAATGGCCTTGAGAGCGGGCGGCTTTCTCAAGGCCAGCTGAATCGCGTTGAACCCTCCCCAAGATATTCCCAACATGCCGACGTTGCCATTCGACCAAGA
>Ga0210409_10005278_pt1 | contig 13615 bp, 10 predicted proteins | sample IncBWH17MmetaG_FD_161649 | JGI IMG/M metagenome (GOLD analysis project Ga0210409, IMG submission 161649) | Forest soil microbial communities from Barre Woods Harvard Forest LTER site, Petersham, Massachusetts, United States - Inc-BW-H-17-M | ecosystem: Environmental > Terrestrial > Soil >... | reverse complement strand
CTGTGTGGTCCTGGGAGACAACATTATCGAAAGTAACATCTGCGAAGCGGTCGAGAATTTCAAGGAACAGAGAGAAGGCGCGAAGATCCTCCTAAAAGAAGTTTCCGACGCGCAGCGATTTGGTGTGGCAGAAATCCGCGGCAATCATGTGATAGGAATTGAAGAAAAGCCAAAAGCGCCGAAATCCAACTATGCCGTGATCGGAATCTATCTGTACGACAAGACCGTGTTCCGGAAGATCCGCAGGCTGAAGCCTTCCGGACGCGGAGAGCTGGAAATCACCGATGTAAATAACTTCTACATCGAGGAAGGTAAACTCACGTACGAAATTATGGAGGGCTGGTGGACCGATGCCGGCACATTTGAATCTCTGCTCCACGCCAATGCTCTGGTAGCCAAGACAGGTGCGAACAAGATGTCGCGCAGTCCAACGGCGCAGTTGGATGTCCCACAGAAAGTGACTCGATGAAAATCTTCGTCACAGGGGGCGCCGGCTTCATTGGTTCGAACTTCATCCGACACGTCCTCGCACTCGATAAGGAATATAAGGTCGTCAACTACGACAAGCTGACATATGCCGGAAACCTGGCAAACCTGGAATCGGTCGCGGGAAATCCGAATTACTCGTTTGTGCGGGGAGATATCTGCGACGCGGCAGCAGTAGAGAAAGCGATGCGCGGATGTAGTGCCGTCGTGCACTTCGCGGCAGAATCACATGTGGACCGGAGCATTTACGAACCTGCGCCTGTCATTGAAACCAATGTGACCGGTACCTTCATCGTGCTCCAGGTGGCACGGAAGCTGCACATCGAACGATTCGTTCACATATCAACGGACGAAGTGTATGGGGACATGGCTCCGGATGCTTTCGCGAATGAAGATTCGCAGTTGCAGCCGAGCAGCCCGTATTCGGCTTCAAAGGCTGGCTCCGATCTGCTGGTCCGTTCCTACGTTCGCACCTATGGATTCCCCGGTCTGATCACACGTTCTTCAAATAACTATGGCCCGTATCAGTTTCCGGAGAAATTTCTTCCACTGATGATTACGAACGCGCTGGATGACAAGCCGCTGCCCATCTATGGCGATGGGAAGCAACAGCGCGACTGGTTACACGTGGAGGATAACTGCCGCGGAATCCTGGCGGTACTCGAGCGTGGACGGATCGGCGAAGTCTATAACATCGGCGGACTCGACGTTGAAGAGAACCTGACGATTGCAAGGAAACTGCTTCGGTTGACCCGTAAACCAGAAACCCTGCTTTCCTTTGTAAAGGACCGCCCCGGACACGACCGCCGATATGCTCTCCGTTGCGATAAGATGCTGAAAGACTTGGGTTGGAAACCAGTCGTTCCCTTGGAAGAAGGGTTACGGCAGACGATCGACTGGTACAAAACGAACGCGCAATGGATGGCTGGTGTCCGCGACGGAGAATACCTCTCCTACTATGAGAAGTATTACGAAAATCGCGACTCCTCGCTGCATGCGCTTTCGTCTTCGCGGCCTAAAGTCTCCAATTGAAACCGGATTGCCGCGGTCCGGCTCCAGGTTCTGCTAAAGTATTTCGGTTGATGGGGCGCGTGAACCAGCATTCCGATTCTTTGAGGTAGGGACTCACTTGCAACGATTGGACACGTCGCTTTCGGGTGTCTGGGAACTTCAACCGGAAGTGCACGGTGATGCGCGGGGCTTTTTTCTGGAGACGTACCACCAGAAAAGATTTTCAGAACTCGGTATCCATGACCCCTTTGTCCAGGATAACCATTCGCGGTCCGCGAAGGGGACTCTGCGAGGTCTCCACTATCAACTGCAGCATGCGCAGGCCAAGCTCTGCCGTGTCGTGGAGGGGGAAGCATTGGACGTCGCGGTGGATATACGACTCGGCTCGCCGACATTCGGAAAGTGGGCTAGCGTACGGCTCTCTGCCGATCGCCAGAACCAGATCTACATTCCAGCCGGATTCGCGCATGGTTTTGTGACACTGACTGACGGGGTCCAGTTTCTCTACAAGTGCAGCGACTTCTACGATCCGGGTGATGAGCACGGCCTCCTTTGGAATGATCCTGACCTTGCGATTTTGTGGGGAATTCTCAATCCTCTCGTCTCTGAAAAGGATGCAAAGTATCCGACTTTGGCAGCAATGCCACGGGAATTCCTGCCGCGTTATCCGAAAAAATGAAGCCAGTCATTTTGCTTACCGGGACGAACGGTCAAGTCGGAAGCGAATTGACCAGGATACTGCCGAGCTTTGGCGATGTGACGGCGCTCGATCGGCGAAGATTGGACCTTTCCAAGCCCAATGAAATTCGCAGTGTGATTCGCGCAGTCCGTCCCACTCTGATCGTGAATGCCGCGGCCTATACGGCAGTGGACAAAGCGGAATCGGATGAGGCGGCTGCCCGAGCTATCAATGCCGAAGCCCCAGCCGTCATGGCGGAGGAAGCCAAGAAACTGGGCGCTTCTCTCTTCCACTATTCAACGGATTACGTGTTCGACGGATCGAAGACAACCCCCTACGAAGAGAGCGATCCGACAAACCCGCAAAACGTCTATGGGAAGACGAAACTCGATGGAGAACACGCCATTCAGCAGTCGGGCGTCTCGCATCTGATCTTCCGCACCGCGTGGGTGTACGCGACGCAGGGCCGCAATTTTTTCCTCACGATTCTGAGGCTTGCCACGCAACGGGAAGAGTTGAGAATCGCTCGCGACCAGATTGGCGCGCCCACAGTGAGCAGGGAAATTGCTAAATCGACGGCGGAAATTCTCGCGCGGATCTATGGCCGAGAACAGAGTCCGCTTTCCCTGGCCGAGGTCAGCGGGATTTATCACATGACGGCCAGCGGAGAGACGAGCTGGTACGATTTCGCAAAGGCCATTCTCGAAGAAGCTAAGGTGATCGTGCCGGATACGCCGTGGTTTGCCGCCGCTACGGGCAACCTACCGTTGATCGCCCGCCGTGTGATCCCCATCGCCACAAACGAGGATTCCACACCAGCGCGCCGCCCGGCATATTCGGTCCTCTCGAATGCCCGCTTGGCTCGTATCTTTTCTCTGCGATTGCCAGCCTGGCGAACGCAGTTGCATTCCGTCTTCGCAGACCACTCGTCCAAAGGTCTCTGAGAAACACGACGGTTTAAGTGTTCTTCGGTTTGTACACTATTATCCTGCCGCGGAAACGCGCGGGTGGCGAAGCCTCCAATCCCATGCAGAACGAACGATGGACCGCAAATCAGACACGGCGGGCTCCCAGCCGAGGACGGCCTTCGCTTTGGCGGGATCGGCAATCAACCGGGATGGGTCACCGGGGCGCGGTGATTCGATCCGCACCGGAATTTCCCGGCCTGTCACCTCGCGGACGCGTTCAATGACTTCAAGAACGGAAAAGCCGCGGCCGGATCCGAGATTCAGAAAATCGGACTTGCCGCCCCGGCGAAGATGCTCGAGGGCGCGGATATGCGCGTCAGCCAAATCGATGACATGAATGTAATCGCGGATGGGCGTTCCGTCGGGCGTCGGATAGTTATTGCCAAAGACACGAATGGCAGGCAATTCGCCAAGTGCTGCCGAGAGCACATTCGGGATGAGGTGTGTTTCCGGCTCGTGCTGTTCTCCACATTTCTCCGTCGCGCCGGCAGCATTGAAATAGCGTAGCGCGATGAACTTCAGCCCATAGGCAGTATCATAACAATCCAGCAAGCGCTCCATAAAGAACTTTGTCCAGCCGTATGGGTTTTTCGGCCACTGACGGCACTGCTCCGTGATAGGGATTTGCTCCGGCTCTCCGTACGTGGCGCATGTGGAGGAAAATACGACGCGGCGCACGCCCTCGTGCACGAGTGCGCGCATCAACTCGATTCCCTGCTGGACGTTATTCTCGAAATACTTGCCCGGCTGAGTGACCGATTCACCTACGTAGGCCAGCGCGGCAAAGTGGATGCAGGCCTCCAATTCATGATCGCGGGCAATGCATGCCAGAAGCGCACGATCACCAATGTTTCCTTGATAGAAGGGGATGTCCTCGTCGAGGGCGAGACGATGCCCTTGCACCAGGTCATCCAGCACCACAACGTGCTCCCCTTTTGCTCGCAGGCGTTCTACCGTCACGCTGCCGATGTACCCTGCTCCACCTGTCACGAGGATCGCCATCATTCCCTCTTGTCTGACACTTTTCGCAAAGCCCGCCTTGCAAATCCGATTTCCCGCGGCAGACCAGCCGACCGGGTGCGGGCTCTACTTGGAGCCCGCCAGAAAATGTTGCGCCAATCGAAATCAGAGTCTACATCAATTTGGAACTTTTCCCTCATCGCCCTGGTACTTCGGCGCGCACAAGATTGATTCTGGTGAAAGGCCACTCTCTTGGTACAATCCACGCGCGACTGTATGGCGTTGCGCAAATGTCGTAAGCTGTCGGGGCCTCTTGTCGCGAGGAGAAATCTGCGTGTCTAAATTCAAAATAGCCGCTATGGTCGCGCTCTGCGCCGCGATAGCTCTCTCCGCGTCCACCCGGACGCTGCAAGCGCCAGCCTCGGCCGCGAGCGGGCCTGATCCAAGGCTCATCGAAGATCTCGTGTACGCCAATCGCATCCTCTCCGACCAGGGTGTGGTTGACGCCTTCGGCCACGTCAGCGCGCGCGACGATAAAGACCCGAACCGATTCCTTTTGGCGCGCAGCGTTGCGCCGGCGCTTGTCACTGCAAGCGATATTCTCGAGTTCGATAGGAACGGCGAGCCGATCGACGCGCGCGGCCGCGCCGTATACCTGGAGCGGTTCATCCACGCGGCGATTTACCGCGCGCGCCCGGATGTGAAGGCGATCGTTCATAGCCACTCACCCGCGGTCATACCGTTCGGCGTGACCGGGACGATCCTGCGCCCCATCTATCACATGAGCGCGTTTCTTGGCGCCGGCGCACCTGTCTTCGAGATTCGCGATGCGGCGGGCATGACCAATATGCTGATCATCGACAACAAACTGGGCGACGCTCTCGCCAAGTCACTCGACGACAGAGCCGTCGTGCTGATGCGCGGCCACGGCTCGGTGGCAGTGGGCGATTCGATCCAGCAAGTAGTGCATCGCGCAATTTACACGGAGGTCAACGCCCGGCTTCAGTCGGAAGCCGCAAAGCTGGGCCCAATCAATTTTCTGACGCCTGAAGAAGCGGCCAAGGCCGATGCGCAAACCGATTCCAAGAGTTCGCTCGCGCGGCCGTGGGAGCTGTGGAAAGCCCGCGTTGGAAAGATCGAATAGGAATCAAGAGACCAGGGAAAGGGAGCCCGTCCAAATTCAGATGAAAATGTTCAAAATTGCAGTCATCCCAGGGGATGGCATTGGAAAAGAAGTTGTGCCGGAAGGATTGCGTGTGCTTGACGCGGCGGGGCGCCGCTTTGGCTTGAAGTTCTCCTGCAAGAATTTCGATTGGAGCTGCGAGACCTACCTGAAAACGGGGAAAATGATGCCCGACGACGGGCTCGAGCAGCTCCGGCCCTTCGATGCGATCTTTCTCGGCGCGGTCGGCTATCCCGGCGTCGCCGACCATATTTCCCTTTGGGGACTTCTGATTCCCATTCGGCGCAGTTTTCAGCAGTACGTGAATCTGCGCCCGGTGCGCCTGCTGAAGGGAATCGAATCACCGCTGAGAAATGTTGAGCCGGGACAGATTGATTTTTGCGTCGTGCGCGAAAACAACGAAGGTGAGTACTCGGATGTGGGAGGCAGGATTTTCCGCGACTCTGATGAAGAGATGGCCATGCAACAGACCATCTTTACGCGGCGCGGAGTCGATCGAATCATGCGGTATGCATTCGAACTCGCCCGGAAACGCAAATCGCACGTGACCTCCGCCACGAAATCCAACGGCATCATTCACACGATGCCGTTCTGGGATGAAAGGTTCAGCGCCATCAGCAAGGAGTTTCCGGACGTTCGGACCGATCAATATCACATCGACATTCTTACGGCTCATTTTGTGCGCCATCCCGACTGGTTTGACGTCGTCGTGGGATCGAACCTCTTTGGCGATATTCTTTCCGATCTCGGCCCGGCCGTCGCAGGGTCCATCGGAATCGCTCCCTCCGCCAATTTGAATCCGGAAAGGAAGTACCCCTCCATGTTCGAGCCCGTTCACGGATCGGCGCCGGACATCGCCGGAAAAGGAATCGCAAATCCCATCGGACAAATCTGGTCCGGCGCGATGATGCTCCGTCATTTCGGCGAAGGCGAGGCGGCGGACGCCATCGAACGTGCCATTGAAGATGTGCTCGCCAAACCCGAATCCCGCACTCCTGACGTCGGAGGCAAAGCCACAACCGAGATGGTAGGAAAAGCCATTGCCAGCAGGTTGGCCGGCTAGTTGGTTCGCCGGGTTGTTCGGTTACGAATCGATTGGCTTGCGCGCGACGATTTCCGCTACGGAGCGGCGATGGGCTATGTCGTTCGGCCTGCCCTCGTAGCGGTGGAGAATCTCCCAGCCCAGGAAGTAACGCTCCAGTTCACCTGGCTTCAAACGATGCGCCGTCGGCTCTTCGCCCGGCTCTGTGACGTGAACGATGGAGACGAAGATGCCGCCCGGCGCGACTGCTTGCTTCGCGGGCTCGAACAGATTCCGCTGCAAGTAGTAGCAAGCGGCCACGAGATCCCAACTGCAAGGCTCCCTCAGGTATTCGCCTTTTTCGAGATCCGCGACTTCCGTGGCGAGTGCGATGCCGCGCTCGGAAGCGCGACCGCGAAGAATTTCGATCGCAGCCGGCGAGCCGTCCACGGCGGTGACGCTCCAACCCCGTTCGGCAAGCCAGAGCGAGTTTCGGCCTGTTCCGCAGGCTAGATCGAGCGCTCTACCCGGAGCCAATTGCTTTGCCGTTTCCACCAGAAGCGGCGTCGGCGCTGTCTCCAGGTCCTCAGCCGCCCGCTCCCCAGAACGGTAACGCTCATCCCAACTGCGAATTCCCATATTTCTGCCTATGTCTATTTGTTCAGACGGGGAAACAGGCGCAACGCATTGCCACGATTGATCGCCTGCACATCTTTGGGCGAAAAACCATACTCCCTAAATCCATCCACCGTTATGCGCATGCGCACCATGGGGAAGTCAGTTCCGAACAGGAGCTGCGATATGGGAACGAGCTTCGTCAGTGCGGCAAGCGACGAAGGATTGGCGCCGTTCGCAATATCGAAATATAACTTCTTCACTTCAGATTCGACGCCGTTCGGCGCCCGGTCGGCAAGTTCTGGCGGAAACATGTCGCCGATGCGCTTGGCCAATACCGGGATCGTTCCGCCCGAATGCGTAAAGATGAAGCGCACATTCGGGAACCGTGTGAACGTGCCGTTGACGAGCATGCTGGTGATCGCGCGCGTTGTGTCGAAATCATACTCGATCCATGACGCGGGAACGCCGGGAATGAGATTGGTGCAGCAACTTGGCGCCGTCGGATGAACGAACACGACGGCCTTGCGGCGATTCAACTCTTCGAAAACGGGCGCGAAGGCGGGGTCGCCGGGCCATTTGTTTCCGTAATCGGTCATCAAGGCGATGCCATCGGCCTTGAGCGTATCGAAGGCGTATGCAATCTCGCGCAGACTGGCGTCGGGCTCGAGCAACGGCAAGGATGCGAGCAAACCGAAACGGCCGGGATAGTCCCTCACCATCTGCGCTCCGTATTCGTTGCTGTCGCGCACCAAGGTGCGGGCCTCTTCCCCGGCTTGATTGGATGGAATCCCGCCAGTCGGAATGGAAAGCATGGCGGTAGCGATGCCGGCCTTGTCCATTTCTTCGAGTGCTTTTGCCGGCGTCCAATTCGCCAGCGCAGGATCAGAGCGCGGATTCACGCGAGCCGGGCCCGAACGGCTCAAATAGGTTGGTGAGAACATGTGGTGGTGTACATCGATTCGATTTGGCATGGCGCCGGCAACTCGCGGAACAGTCTGCGCCGCCAAATCGGCTGTGCCCGGCAGGATCGCGCCTGCTCCAAGCGCGCCCAGCAATTGCAGGAAGTGCCGCCGCGAAGCGCTCGTGGGAGGAACAAGAACGGTCGCATTCACAAAATCACCTCGATCGCGCAGAGCGAGCCTTGCGGGCAACGCTTGATGATTGGATTTCACGATTGACCTCCAGGATAGCGATGGGCCTCCCCGCTTCACGAAGCACGCCCCAGCGGCTGGCCACATTGACCGCCTCGCCCTCTCGAGTGAAATGCACAAGTTCTCCCTCCCACAGGTTGTGCTCCAGGGCTTTCGATTCTACATCCTGAAGGGGTACGGGGAATTTCGTGTTCAGCAAGTCATGGGAAAGTTTTCCGATGGCCTCCGCGCTGGTCCATTGGTACAGGGTTTCGGCGCCGCGGCTCCAGAATTGAATCCGGCCGGTCATGTCGCGAACGATGACGGCGTCATGAACGATGTCGAGAATGGCCTTCTGGACGCGAAACGTGTTTTCCCAATCGCTGGTGACGTCCACGCCGCATAGCAATGCCAAACGGCCGCCTCCCTCCGTTTTCATGGAGCTGATATACGCGCGGATTCTTCTTCGCCCGAGGCCGAGTGATTCCTGTTCAAAAGTTATATCTTCAGTGGTGCGGCCCGTTCGGATGGATTGCTCGATGGCCTGGATCAGCAGGGGAGAATTCCAGGATCCGCCCGCGAGTTGCGTCAAGGAGCGGTTTTCCACTTCTTCAACAGTCAATTGGAAATTGTTGTAGAAAACGGGACTCGCCATTCTGACACGGAGATTGGCATCGAGCGCGAGCATGAATTCCCGTGGAAACCGGACCATATCCATCAGCGTGACCACGCCGCCGTCAATCTTGTTGTCCGCGGTGTGATAGGGCACGATCCGAAGCAGGTAGCGGTTGCCGAGGCGGTCGGAGACCTCCCGTTCGACGGTGCTAAAATTTGTCATCACCTGCAAAACCAATTGCTGGAAATCGGGGATATCAATGGTGGGGTTGATATTCAAGAACGGCCGGCCAATGTCACTGGGGATCAGCCCGAGGAGCTTCTGCGCCTGCGGAGTAAAACGGCGGATGCTGAGGTCGCTGCCAAGCATGATCATTGCAATGTTGATGCTGGAAAGCAGGTTGGTCAGGTCGTTGTTGGCCTGAGTAATCTCGAGGTTCCGAGTGCGCAACTCGTCGTTGACGGTGGTCAGCTCTTCGTTGGCGGACTGTAGTTCCTCTTTGGCGGTTTCGAGCTCCTCGTTGGTGCTTTGCAGCTCCTCATTGCTGGATAATATTTCCTCATTGGCGGATTGCAGCTCCTCGTTGGATGCCTCCTGATTTTCAATCACGGAGTGGAGGTATTCCTGCGTCGAGGCGAGTTCCTGTTCGAGCTTGGCGATGTGCCTAATGGAAAACTTTGATTCATGTCTCGCCCTGGCGCCATGTTTCGATTCGGCTTTCTGCTCCTTTCCGGCCTTGACGTCCTCAAAAATAATCATGAAGTACAGTTCCTTGAGGCTCGTCATGCTGAGCGGGACGACTTCGAGGTTCACCTGGCGGACCGTGGCGTCTGCGGCTTTCCCATCGCCAGTGCCATTCCCATTTTTCATTTCGATGCCGTGCCTGCGAACTGTAGTGTTTTTCTTTCTCGCGCGGTTCACGGCGTTCCGCAGATCAAACAGGAGACCCTCGCGGGCCATCTTGAAAACGCTCAGGCTGGCGCGTCCGGGAGCGAGTTTCAGATACCGGCTGACATTGCCGCGCGTGTGGATAATCTCCATGTCCTGGTTGATGAAAACGGTAGCCGGCGTGTACTGGGTGAGCAGCCGCCGGTCGAATTCCTTCTGCGCCTCGCTGTAGTTCCAGGCCGCTTCCGGTTGCCTGACCGGAACGCGGAGCGCTCCGGATTCACCAGACTCCCCCGGCCGGCCCATGGAAAAGGTGACTACCTGACGGCTCCCGGTATTCTTTCTCAAAAAAACCTTATTGGCCCGGTCCTCCATACCAAATAGTTGGTTCAACGTTCCGATCCCTTCCGAGGACCCGAGAACCAGGAAGCCGCTCGGGCGCAGGGCGTAATGAAATAGAGAGATGACCCTGGTTTGCAATATGGGCTCGAGATAGATGAGAAGATTACGGCAGCAGATCACGTCCATCTGCGAGAAGGGAGGATCGTTCAGGAGGTTGTGCTGGGCAAAAATGCAGATGTCGCGGATGGTCTTGCTAATGCGGAATCCGCCTTCCAATTTTTGGAAGAACCGGCGAAGCCGCGGCGTCGAGACGTCGCCTTGAATACTTTCCGGGTAGAAGCCGACGCGGGCTTTGGAAATGCTGGACTCGCTGACGTCGGTTCCAAAAATCTGGACGGGCGTGCGCGAAGCTTTGTCACCAAGGTATTCGAGCAGAGCGATGGCCAGCGAGTAGGTCTCCTCGCCGGAAGCGCAACCCGGCGTCCACACGCGAATGGGAATGTCGGGCGCGCGGTTCTTGAGCAACTGTGGAAAGACCTTTGACTTCAAGGCGTCAAAAAGCCGCGGGTTGCGAAAAAAACTGGTGACATTGATCAGCATGTCCTGATAGAGCGCCTTGATCTCGGCGGGGTTCACCTGGACATATTTGACATAGTCCTCCAACTTGTCGAACTTGTGGACGACCATGCGCCGCTCGACGCGCCGCAAGATCGTGGTATGACGGTAATGAGTGAAATCCACGCCGGTGGCTTTGCGCAACAGACTGAAAACAGTGCTGAGTCCCGAATGCTCGCGGGGAACAGACTCGGCTTCCTCGGTGCCGTGACTGCGGACCACGTAAGGGTGGTGCGCGATGCGCGCGAGCTCGCGAGCGATGCCGCGGGGAGGGAGCACATAGTCCACGCCTCCCGCGGCGATGGCGCTGCGCGGCATGGCGTCGTACTTGGCGGTCGTCTCATCTTGCGCGAAGGTGACCCCGCCATGGGTCTGAATTTCCTTCAAGCCTTGCGTACCGTCAGAACCGGACCCGCTGAGAATCACACCGACCGACTTGTTGCCCTGATCCTCGGCCAGCGAGCGCATGAAACGGTCAATGGGCATGTAGTGAGCGCGCGATTCGTCGCGCGGGCTGAGGTGAAGCACACGTCCCGAGATGTCCATCATGGTATTCGGCGGGATGACGTATACGTGGTTGGGTTCGACAATCTTGCCGTCGGTGACCTCCGCCACGCTCATGGTGGTTTCCTTGGCCACCAAATCGGTCAGGATACTGTGATGTTTGGGGTCGAGGTGCTGGATCAGGACAAAGGCCATCCCCGTATTGGGCAGCAGGTGCCGGACGAGTTCGATGAATGCTTCGATTCCGCCGGCCGAGGCGCCGATGGCGACGACCAGGAAATGACTCTTCCTGCCAACGTCGGCAATACCCTCTGCGTGGGCAGTGGGTTTTCGACGGCCTTTTCCACGTTTTTCGGGTTTCATTCTTGCGCCTCGAAACGCCTCTTCTCCCGGAAAAGACTGCCTGAAAACGTGCGTTTTCATATCCGAGAGCAGGTTGCGGACCTTACGCGCAGTGCGGAAGAACCACGAGCAGAGATTTTGCGACGCCTTTCCTGTCTCTTGTGATGGCCGGTCTACGTCCCCCTGCGAGCTGTTCCGCCTTCCACGGCTACAGTGGAGCGTGGAATGCGCACGCACACGATCGTTCCCATCTCACTCGAGTGGATCTCGATGGTGCCGTTCACCAGACGAACCATCTCTCTCACTTTGGGCAGACCTATTCCACCGCCCTCCGCACGCTCGCGACGTTCGATAATATCCGGCGCGACTCCAACACCGTGGTCCTCAATCTCCAGCACGATCTCCCGGTCCGTTTCACGCAAGCGGATCGCTGCCCGCGCCGTATCGGCATGCCAGAAAATATTCCGAAGGCATTCCTGGGTCACGCGGAACAGCGCGGTCTCAGCCTGCGGATCGAGAGGCTCTATGCTTTCCGGAAGATCCACCTCCGGCGCGATCCCGGTCCAGCGGGAGTAGACGTCCGCGTACCAACGGAGCGCCGCGAGAAGGTCGTGGTCCTCAAGGAAGGAGGGCCGCAGCATCATGGACAGTGCGTGCACTTTTTTCAGGGAGGTTTGGACAAGCTCGTCGCAATCCCTCACGGTCTGCTTGCCTTTTTCCTCGAGGACAAACTCCCCGGGCCGAAGCACGTCGTCAAGGCGGAGCTTTGCCGCGACCAGGTCCAGGCCGATCCCTTCGTAGAGCTCGCGGCTTACACACCTGCGTTCTTCTTCTTGCAGGAGGAGTATGTTCGCGGACAAATTTCGGGTAGCTTGTTCAGCCTGCTTGCGCTCGGTCACGTCGGCCATGATACCGGCTAGCTCGCTGCGGCCCGTCCGCAACTCCTTGACCTCTACGGAGAATTGAAACCAGAAGACATTTCCATCGGCGGCGACCATCCTGCTGTCAAACTGCACAGGCTTTGCGTCTCGTACAGCGCGGCGGCATTCACGCTGAACAAGGTCCCAATCTTCCGGGTGCGTGTGGTTCTTCCAAAAATTCGTTTCCTTGCGCCAGCGTTCGACCCAATACCCCAGGATCTTTTCGGTATCCCCGGTTACAAATGTGAATTCCAACGTGTCTGGATCGGCCCTCCACAACAAGGCGCGGAGTGACTTGCATACTTGTTCGACGTGCGCCTTGGTTTCCGAAAGTTCTTTCGTTGTCTTCATCAACAGTGTGGCGTCTTCGAACAAGAAACCCACGCACTTCGACGTGAGCCGAAACGCCTTCACGGAATAATATGCGTCCGGAAGAAATCTGGATTGGCGCCGGAGATACCCCAGAAATCCTTCTTTTTCCCCGGCAGCCACCTGCCCGCAAATGCCACCCACATCCAGAGGCACGCGAGAGGTGCCTTGGTTGACAAACATGGATTGCAAACTCGAGAACGAGGGGCGAGCCAATTGCGACGCTGACGAGTTGGAGGCAATAACCTTCCAGGTCCGCGCCTTGCCGGTATTCCGGCGATGCAGAACCACCAGACCTACGGGCAGGCAATCTACTACCTTTCCGAAAAGAACTTTCAACGAAGGTTGGAGCTGCGGAACCATTGCACTCCAAATACGGACACCCGCATACAATGCCAACTGGGCCTGGCCAAGGATTTGGGCGAATCGGCGAAATGATGTTCTGATTCTCCGCCAATGTCAAGCCCTGAACAACTGCTGCATCAATAAACAAATATTTCACATGTATGCCATTCCGGTAAAAGTGGATAGCAGTTAATTCGATCTTCGTGCATACCGGTCGAATTCAAGACGGCAAGGTCACCACGTCAAAGGACGACATGGCGTTGCTCTGAGTTAGCTCACGAACCCGCGTTGGAGCATTGCGCCCTGGTGGGGTCGAGTGTACATTGTCGGTCGGCCGGGAAGTCACGACGAGGATTCTGAATTGAACATGCTCCGCAAGATTTGGGGAAATTTGCATGAAATCCTACGCGAAACCCGTCGACACTCTCTCGCAGCGGCGCGCCCTTCGAAAAAGATTTGACGGGAGGAATCCGACAGCGTGACCTCCCATTCCGAAACACCGGGCCCAAGCGTTCTCGAAATGAGGACGATGCGGCGGGTCGCCTTGCGGATCGTGCCGTTTTTGATGGTCTGCTATTTCGTTTCCTTCCTCGACCGGGTCAATGTGGGTTTCGCCGC
>Ga0210409_10005277_pt1 | contig 13615 bp, 2 predicted proteins | sample IncBWH17MmetaG_FD_161649 | JGI IMG/M metagenome (GOLD analysis project Ga0210409, IMG submission 161649) | Forest soil microbial communities from Barre Woods Harvard Forest LTER site, Petersham, Massachusetts, United States - Inc-BW-H-17-M | ecosystem: Environmental > Terrestrial > Soil >... | reverse complement strand
AAATTGCCAGACCGCATCGCGGGCCGAACGCTGGGCCTCGCGCTGGCCCTCTCGCCGTCCCTCGGTGCGGCCGCCGCCGCATTCCCGTCCCCCTGCGAGATCGCGACGAGATCCGCGTCGCCCACCAAGAGGTCGGCCAGCTCCGCCCATTTCTCCGCTTTCTCCCACCGCGCGCGCAGCATTTCACGCAGGCTCGTGTTCGTGGGGTCCAGCTTCAACCCTCGCTGTAGGGCCTCTTCCGCGCCCGCCGCGTCGCCCGTCTTTTCACGCACTTCTGCCAAGCGAAGCGCCCATGGCACGCCGCTCGCGTTGCTAGATTGATCTACCAACTTGGCAAGCGCCGACGAAGCTCGCTCCCAGTCACCTCGCTTTTCGGTCATGCGGGCGATTGCTTCAAGGGCGCCGCCGTGTGCCGGGTCCCGCTCGAGGACTTCTTCGTACGTCTGCTGGGCGGCGGTCGCATCCCCCAGGCGCCGCTCTTGGACCTCGCCGAGGCGAACCAGAAGGGAAAGCTCGGTGGTCACGTCATTTCGATCGCGCGCCGCGTCGAGCTGAGAGCGCAGCAGATCGGCAAGCTCGGAGTCGCGACCGGTCTGCTCATACATCGCCGAAAGACGCAGGACCGCCTCCGCATGGGTCGGCTCCTCCTCCAGGATGGCTCGCAAGGCTTCGATCGCGTCCTCCGGAGCTTGAAAGCGGTCGGCGTACAGTTTGGCAAGCTCCAGTCGCAACGCGGCCCGCGCCTCCTGCGTCCCCGCTACATCGATGAGCCTCAACAAGAGCTTGGAAAGCTCGCGGTCGTGCCCACCATCGCTATAGAGCTTTCGCAGAGCATCTGCCGCTGAGCGGTCCGTCGGCTCCGCGTCGAGGATATCTTCGTAAAGAGCAATCGCCCGCCCTCGCCCGCCTGACTCACTCAAATCCCCCACGAGCACGCCCGCCGCCTGGTGCTTGAGCGCCGATGCATCGGTACGATCGCCGGTGAGTTCAGCGCGGCGAAGCAGCAGCTTTACGACCTCGGCGCCGTCGCCGGCCACCTCGCGACGTTTGGTCAAGCGTTCCAGCGCCCAAAGATCGGCGTCGTCCTCGGCTACCAAGTCGCGCAGCGTCGCCTCCGCAAGGTCCCCTTCCCCGAGTACGTCCTGGGCCAGCGTCGTCGCTTCTCGAAGTAGGCGCCGTTTCGTTTCGGCGTCCGCCTCCACGCGCGATCGCGCGCGCAACGTATCGACGAGCTCCCGCTCCCGCCCTGGCGCGCGCCGGATGTCCTCGAGCGCCCGAAGGACGTCGACGTTTTCCGGGTCGATTGCCAGCGCGCTCGCATATGCCTCCTCGGCGCCCCGTGTGTTACCCAGGTGATCGCCGCGCCACTTGGCCAGCCGGACCCAAAGATCCGTGCGCGCGCTCGCTGGAAGTTCCTGGGCCGCCTCGAGCGAGACAGCCAGCGCGTCTGCGGCTTGCGCCCAGGTGTCGCTCGCGCTCGCAAGGCGCTCGAGTTCCGCGAGCGCTTCCTCATCGGCAGGATCCTGACCAACTGCGGCCTCCACCACGCGCTGCGCGCGAGCGCGATCCCCAACCGTGTCTTCAAGCACGCGCGCCAGGTTTAGGAGAGCGCGCACGCGAGCCGCAACCGTATGTGCTCTACGGACGCGTCGCTCGTAGAGGGCTGCGAGATCCTCGCTGCGTCCGAGCGTTCGATGCACGAACTCGAGCGCCTCGAATGCCTCGTCGAAGAGCTCGTCCCTCTCGAGGAGCGACTCGAGGGCCTCGCGGCTCGGCATGTGATTCGGCGCCTGTTCGAGAGCTTGCCGAAGCGTACCAAGGCCGCGCGAAGGATCGCCGAACTCTCGAATCTGCAAGCTGGCGAGGCGGTGGAGCAGATCCGCTCGGACGTTCGACTCCACCTCCACCGCGACGCGCCGCTCGAGTATGTCCGCGAGGGCCCGCGTGTCGCCAAGCCGAGAGAAAAGGCGATCCAGTGGCGCAAGCACCGCCGGCTCATCGCCCATGCGCTCGACCGCGGCGGTATAGGCTCTTGCGGCGCGCGACGCATCGTCGAGTTTGAGCTCGCTCACCTGTCCCAAGCGCACGAACAGATCCGCCGCTACCGCTGCATCGAACAGTACGGCCGCGCGTTCGTCGAGAGAATCCGCATACCGCCGCCAGCCGTCCACACCGGCCCGCCCTGCCAACCGTTCGATGTCACTGTGCAGCGATGCCTCATGGGGCTCCTCCGCAAGCGCTCGCAAGAGCGCGGACAACGCTCTATCGGTGTCCCCCAAAGCCGTCTCGGCGACATCAGCGAGCGCGCGTAGTGTCTGCGCGCGATCCCCCGCCTCGGTAAGAGCACGGAGGCGGAGCTCTAGGGCCGCTGCCAACTGGGTATGCTTGCCAGCGGCGCGCAAAACGGGCTCCAGGGCATCGGCGGCGTCTCTTCGTAGCTCCTCGTGAGTCTCGCCAATGCTCTCGATTGCGGCGGCGGCTTCAGCATCGAACCCCGACGACAAGACCTCGCGGTACGCCTCCAGCGCCGCCTGCGGATCGTGGAGCTGCACGGCATAGAGACCGGCGATACGCTTCTTGAGGGTCAGCTTGACTGTCTCGTGGCGCGCGGCATCCACTTCAAGCCTCAAATTGTCCAGCAGCTCGGGCCACATTCGCTGATTCGTATACAAGCCATCCAGGCGACTCAGCACATCGGGGCTGCCTGGCCGCACTGCCAACGCTTGAACCAGGCACTCGATGGCATCGCGCGGATTGCCGAGTTCCCCCTCGAGGAGACCGGCAGCGTCGACCAACAGTTGAAATTTCAATTCATCGTCTTCCGGACCACAGAGCTCGACACGTCGCCGGTACAGGTCGACCAGACGCGCCCCATCCTCTTTTTGGGAGTAGAGCGCGATGAGCTCGTCGAGGGTGAACGCACTGCTCGGCTCGAGCTCGAGCGCGCGCTCGTAAGCCTCGATGGCCCCGTTCAAGTCTTCGAGCATGTCGCGCTTCGCCTCGCCGACGCGACGCCATGTAGTCGCCCGCGTCTCGTCGTCTACGGCGAGATCCGCCTTCTTCGTCAGTACGTGAACCAGCGTATTCCAATCGCTGAGGAGGGTCGCCAAGCCGTCCATCTCCTCGAGCGGCTGCAGCTCCGTTTCGTCCAGCGCAAACAGCCGTCCCCACGCGTCGAGCGCGCGCCTCGGGTCGTCGCGTTTGGCGTCGTGGAGGCGCGCCAGGGCCGTAAGAAGCTCACGCTTCGTGTGGCCGTCGGTTTTCCCGATCGCCTCCTCGAAGGCGTCGGCCAGGTCGTTCCACCGGCGCGTGACGGCCGCCAGGCGCTCGAGTTGCGCGCGCCCATCGCCATCCTCTGGATCCAACGTCCAGGCTTGGCGCATCGCCTCGAAAGCCCTGACCCGGTCGCCTGCCCGCTCCTCCCAAAGCTTTGCGCTCTCGTGCAAGATGGTGATTCGCTCGCCTGCGTCGCCGGCGAGCGCGAGACGGTCATCGTTGAGCGCCACAAGCCGTCTCCAGTCGTCGGCGCGCTCGTAAATCGGGCGCAGGATGTCGACGACCCGCGCCTTGTGCTCGGGCGCATGGAGCATACGCTCGAGGGTTTCGACGGCCTCGGCGCCGGGCCCCCGTCCCGTCGGAGGCGTGAGCTCAACTACGGACTGGAGCTCATCGATTGCAAGGTTGGGCTCGCCCAACTCTTCCACGAGAAGCTTCGCGAGATCCATGCGGAAGCGCGCCTCGTCCTCGGGAAGAGCACTCTGCTCGGCACGGCGTCTCGCCAAATCGGCGAGGTCGCGCCAGCGAGCGGTACGCCCGAAGAGACGGGAGAGTGCGTCGAGCGCGTGGAGGTCCCCCTCGTCCATCTCGAGCGCGGCCCGATGCGTCTCGATGGCAGCCGCATCATCTCGGAGCTCCATTTCTTCCAATGAAGCAATCGTGTGTAGGGCACCAAGCCGATCCTGCGGGTCCCGAATGTAATCGAGCGCGTCACGATAGAGCTGCACCCGATCTCTCGACCGGCCGGCGGAGCGAAGTAGGCGATCGATGGCCTCGAACGTGCCATCCTTGGCCTCCGGATCGAACGCGTAGGCTCGCCGGAAAAGCGACAGTGCCCGCTCGATGTTGCCCTGCGCCTCGAAGAGCTGCCCCGTTCGCCTCGCAAGCCGCGCTGTCGATGGCTCATCGGCGGTAATCCTCGCGAGCTCGCCCGCATAGATCTCCGCTAGCCTTGGCTGCGCATTGGCAACCCGCGCGAGCCGTTCGAGCTCGCTCCACGTTCCCTCGTCCGTGGGATCCTCGGCGAGAAGCTTCGCGGTCGTTTCGAGGGCGGCCTCGTAGTTCTCCTCCTGCTCCTCGTGCATCTTCGCGAGACGCCGCAACAGACTACGTCGCTCGTCAGGGTCTTGGCTCGCTCCGAGGCGAGCTTCGAGCGTCGCGAGCACACGACGGCCATCGAGGCGCGCTAGATACACGGGCTCGAGCATCTCGGCCGCTCGTGCCGCATGGTCGCGCTGCGACATGAGCACCTCGAGCGACGCAACTGTCTGCGGGTGCTGCGGATCGATGACCAGCGCCGCGCCGTACTGGTCGAAAGCGCGATCGATTTCGTTCAAGCGCTTCTCGAGCACCGTGCCCAGCGCGTGGTGCAGCGCTGCCTTGCGCTCCTTCGACGCGGTCTCCGCGCCGATTTGGCGCTCGTAGAGGGACACGAGATCGTCCCAGCGCTCCGCATCGGAATAGAGGCGCTCGAGCGCCGAAACGGCCTCTAGATCGAACCCGATATCGAGTATCTGCTCAAGGACGGCAATGGCTGCGCGCGCGTCACCGAGCTGCGCGTCGCTCAGGCGAGCTTGCTTGAAGAGAAGCTGCTTTCGCTCTGCCTCGGTTGCCGCTGCGTCCGTTCGACGCTTGATGATCTCCAGGAGGGATGAGTAGTCCCTCGTTTCCTCGTAGAGCGACTCGAGCGCAAGGAGAGCCTTACGGTCATCACTGCGTATCTCGAGCGCGCGCGCGTAATACTGCTTTGCGAGGGGCGCGTCCCCGAGCCGTCGGGCCATGTCGGCAATTCGCAGCGTGACCTCGAGCTGCAGCTCGCCGTCGAGGATTTCCTCGACGACGGAGCGGAGCAAACTCACAAGCTCCGCGTGCCTACCGGTCGCCACCGCCAGACGCTCGGCACGCTCGATCCACTGGGGAAGCTCCGGCTCGCTGGCCGACTCGCGCAATCCGCGTGCGGCGTACGACAGCGCCAGCGCTGGATCACCCAGTGCGACCTCCGCGACTCGGGCTGCCTGCGAGAGAAGCACCAGCTTGTCGAGGGGCGCGCTCGCGTACTCTGTTTCGATCTCCAGTACCCTGAGCAGCTTTTGGTGCAATCCGTCCACCTCGTACAGCGGGCGCAGGATCGAGGCGACCTCTCGACGGACGCCAGTATCGTCCAGCATCGCCTCGAGGGCGGATCGGGAGCCCGGATGCGACGGGTCGAGCACGAGCGCCTGCCGATAAGCCTCGATAGCGCCGGACAGGTCTCCAAGCCTTTTTTGGCGGATGTCGCCCAGGTGAGCCCAAATCGCCAACTTGTCGGCAGGCGTGTCGGCAAGCGCCAAATCCGCCTCCAGCGTATCCGCCAGATCGGGCCAGCGTTCGGCGAGCGCATAGAGGGCCGCAATAGCCGCATGCGATGCGCGATCGGCGCCGAAGTCGTCAATCACGGCCCGGTAGGCAAGGATGGCCTCTGGCACGTCACCAAGCTTGTCGGCCAGCGTCGTCGCGATCCGCACCAACAACGATCGGCGACCCGAGGCGTCATCGATGAGCCGCTCGCTGGCTCGCAACACCTCGACGAGCTCTCGCCAACTCTGCGTCCGCTCGTACAATCGGTCCAGCGCGAACAGCGCCTGTGCGTCGTTCGGGTCATCTTCCAGTCGCGCGCGCCACGCCTCGATGGCACCGAGCGGCTCGTCGAGAGTGGTCTCGCACAGCTCACCCAGGCGCCCGCGAAGGGTTCGCCTTGCCTCCGGATCCTCCTCGAGTTTGACTTCGAGGCGCAACACGTCCCGAAGCTCCTTGTTCGCGCCGGACGCTGAGTAAATTCGTTCGAGAGCTCGACACGCGGGCAGAGCGATCGTCGCGTCGTCCGGAGCAAGCTGGAGCACCTCGCGGTACACCTTGTCAGCTCGCACGGTGTCGCCGAGATCTCTCTCGCAGAGCCGCGCGACGTCCGTGAGAATTTCAGCTCGGGGCAGCGGAACGTTTGCGGCGGCGGCGGTCGCCGTCAACACACCCACGGCACGAGCGGACGCCCCCATACGTCGGGCAATCTCGAGCGCTCTTCTGCGCGCCTGTGCGTCGTCCGGGTCAAGCGGCAACAGACGGGCAAACGCTTCCAGGGCGCCGGCGTCGTCTCGCAAACGCTCGTCGCGAAGTTCGGCAACACGCCGCAACAGGTCGCGCCGTTCTTCCACGCCCTTGGCGAACTCCAGGTGGATTTCCAAGACGCGCACGAGGTCCTGCACCTCGTCGCGGTCCGTGTAGACCGCTTCGAGCACGATCGCAGCGCGGGATCGCAGCTCCGCCACATCGAGGATCCTCTCGACCAACTGGCGTGCCTCCATCGCGGAAGGCTTTTCGCGGAGCACATGCTCCAGGTAGCCGAGGGCGCCAGCCGCGTCCCCCAGCCTCGTAAATAGCAAGGTGCCGAGCTCTTTCTCGAGCTCGAGCCTCTCGTCGTCCATCGCCCCGGGAAGACGTCGCTCCAGAAGCTGCGCCAATCGGTCCCAGCGCTGTTCGGAGGCGTAAAGGGCGTCGAGGGCTCGAATTGCTTGCTCGTGCGTCGGGTCGATCTCCAAGATGCGCTCGTAGTAACTGATCGCCCGGGCCCGTTCGCCGGTGATCTCCTCGGCAACAAGTGCGACTTCCGCCAAGAGCTCTGCGCGGCGCTGAACGTCGCTCGTCGCGGCGACCACGCGTTCGTAGAGTGCAGAGAGGTCGGACCATTGCTCGTGCGTCGTGAGAATCTGCTTCAAGCGCTCGAACGCGCGCTCGTTGTCGGGCTGCCGACCGAGCATGCGCTCGAGATACGGACGCGCGCGATCGACGTCCTCGAGCTTCTCATCGAAGAGCACGGCGATGCGCTCGGCCAGCTCGAGCTCGACCGCGTCCGGCAAGCCCGTCGAACCGTCGGGCGGAACCGCAGCGACCATCGCATCGACGAGTTCTTGCGTCCGTCCGGCGGTCGACGAAAGCTCCGTCATGCGATCCCAAAGGGAAATCTCCATCGGAAAAGCGCCTGCCGCTCGCGCAATCACTTCGAACGCGGCCGCTGGGTCTTCCAGTTTATTTTCCTGTACGTCCGCCAGTCGCACGTAAAGGGCCAACCGATCCGCGTGAGCAGCAGTCGTTGCAATCAGTACTTCGAGCACCTCGGCTTGGCGCTGAGCGGCCCCGGTTTCCGCGTACGCGCGCTCGAGAATCGCAGCGGCGCGAGCCCGAGTCTCCGCAACGGCCAGTAGCTGCTCGACGACCTGAATCGCGTCTGCGTCGTTCGGAACCAGCTCGAGCGCGCGCTCGCAAGCCGAAAGCGCATCACCGTATCTACGAAGAGGATCGGTCAGGAGGCGCGCGAGCTCGATCTCACGGGCGGCCCGGTCGGCCCCTTCTCTTTGATCGCGATCTCTCGCGATGATTGCGACGGCGGCGTCCGCGTCCCCCTGAGCGCGCAATAGACGCGCGAGCGCGTGCAAAGCCGGCGCGTGATGAGGTTCGAGATCGAGCATCCGACGATAGGTCTCGATGGCCCGCTCGGGAGCGTTGAAGGCGTCCTCCTCGAGCATTGCCCACTCGGCCAGGAGCTCGAGCCTGTATGGCGCATTGGCGCGGTCGACGCGCAAATTGAAGAGCCAGCGCAAGTCCTCGCGTCGATCGGTCTCCCGCAGGATGCGATCGAGCGTCTGCACCGCACCCTCGTCCCCTTCGTCCTCCTCCACGAGAGTGCGATACACTCCGACAGCCTCTTCCGCGCGACCCAACTCACGCGCATACACCTCGGCGAGTTTGCCGCGAAGCGCCCGGATCTCCGAGCGAGTCGCTCCGCTTTCGTTCTCGCGTTCCTTTCGCTTCTTCTTCTTGCCCGGCCGGCCAGCGTCGGGCGGCGGCTGGCTGCGCCCAGGAGCGGCCGCGGCTTCTTCGAGCGGGCCGAGTCGTTCCCGTAGCGCGTCGACGAAACCGGGCCATTGACCCGAGAGGCGAGCCGCCTCCTCGAACGCGCTGAGTGACCCCTCCCGAGAGGGTGCAAGCTCGTAGGCCTGCCGTGCCCAGGCGAAGGCAGCCGCACGATCTTGTAGCTGGTGGCCGCATACGTCGACGAGCCTGGCCAGGAGCGGGAGCTTGCCTTCTACCGAGTGCGCCTGATCGAGAAGGATCTCGTAAAGCACCGGAAGCCGGCCCCACTTCTCGTCATGCTCGTAGAGGGGGACCAAAGCGGCCGCGGCGCGGGCGTCGTCCGACCGGACCGACAGGACTCGCTCGTAACTGCGGAATGCGCGTTCGGGGGCCGCGAGCCGCGTCGTGTAGATCTCGGCGCATCGGAAGCTCAGGTCGATCTTGACGTCGGGATCGCTCGCCTTGTCGGCGGCCCCGGACAGTACCTCGGCGAGCCCTTCCCAATCGTTGTTTTCCGCATAGAGCTCCGCCAACCCATCGTAGTCGGCGACCGCGAGGTAGCTGTCGCGCAGCACGCGCAGCGCTTTGGCATGACCGGGCTGAATGGCCAGAACGCGCCGCCAGGCGGTCATCGCCTTCCCGTGGTCATGCAAGCGATCCGCGTAGATGCTCCCGAGCTTCTGCAGCACCGTCATGCGTGCGGCATCGTCGTTCGCGGTGGATACGCGCCGTTCGAGCACTTCGGCGACCGTCGCAAAATCCTTGTCGCGTTCGGCCTGTTTCTCGAGCGCATCCAGCGCTGCGCCCGACGATGGCTCTTCCCCGAGAACGCGCTTGTACAGGGCCACCGCCTGCGAACCCATGTCGAGCCTTTCGGCGGCGAGCCTGGCCATTTCCGTCCACAACTCGCGCCGCTCAGCGCCCTCCGGCATCTCGGCGGCTTGCGCGGCGAGCAGGTCGTATAGCGGCTTGTAAGCACGCCGTTTTCCGTAAAGCTCCCGAAGCCGTTCGACGGCTTCACGGTCCTTCGGATCGACGGCATGGAGCTTCTCGTAGGCCTCGACGGCATTTTGGGCGTTGGAGAATTGGTCGAGCCACCGGCGGGCAATCATGCGCCAGAGGTCCGCTTTGACGGTCGGATCGCGCTCGAGCTCCGCCTGCCGCGCCTGCATTGTCAGCAGGTCGCGCCATCGCTGCAGGGCCTGGTACACGCGGACCAGGTCACGCACGCTGTCGAGGTCGCTCGGGTCGAGCTGCACGATTTGCGTCAGCACCGTGACAAGGGCGGAATCGCTCTTGATGTGATCGCGATAAATCCCTGCGATTTCGCGCAGCGTAGGGAGCCTCGCCGCGTCATCCGGGGCGAGTTTCTCGAGCTCTTGACGCAAGAGATCGGTCAACGCGCTGAAGCTGGCTGTCTGCCGATAAAGACGTTTGAGCGCGCTCCGCGCCTCGGCGTTGTTCGCGTCCTGGCGCAGAACCGAGCGCCATTGTTCGATGGCCTTCTGCGCGTTCGCGCCCTCTTCCGCGAGCTTGGCGATCTCGGCGACGATGGCGGCTCGTTCCGGCCCATCGGCAATCGCACGCTGTGCATCGGACAGAACCGCCGCCAGACGAGCACTCTCGCCCCGAGACCCGCACCATTCGCGGAAGAACGACAACATCCCCGGATGCGCCGGCTCGAGCTTGCGCAGCTTCTCGAAGAACGGTTCGGCGGCTTCGGGCTTGCCCCTCATGCGCCAGTGGACCATGGCAATCTGCACGATCGCCCCCGACTCGTCTTCCCTCGTGCGCAACGCTCCGCGCAGGAGCTGCGCCTCGTAAAGGGCAACGAGGTGGTCCCACATTTGGTTTGCATTGAAGAGATCCGCCAGAAAGTTCGACGCTTCCGGATGGCCGGGCGCCAGATCCAGCGCGCGCTCGTAGGCCGCAGCAGCGCGCTCGCGGGACTGGAGCTTTTTCGCGAGGACGCGTGCGAGGCGAACCCAGGCCGCGATCTTTTCCTCTTTTTGAGCAGAATTGGCGAAGCGCTCGATGACGCGGGCCAGTTCGTCCCAGCGTTCCTGCTGGCGCAGGATGCGCTCGAGGAGCATTTGCGCGCGGCGATTCCGCGGGTCGAGCCCCAATGCCTCGTTGAGCAGGGTCAAGATCCGTTCGACGTACCTCTCCGGCAGCTTCTCTTGGCCCTCGCTGCCGTATCGATAAGTGACCTCCGCCGCGCTCACGAGAAGGGAGCTTCGGAACGGTCCATCGCCGGCGCCGCGCGCCTCCTGGATGTAGCGCTCCACGAGGTCGCGCCACCTTGCGCGTTTCGCCGCGCTGCGCTCGACGGCCTCGCCGGCATGCCGTTCATCCGCTCCGAGCGCACGCAGCCGCTCGTATGCGGCGCAAGCCCGATCGTCGTCGAGCAGTTCCTCGTCGAGCACGCGAGCGAGCTCCGCCAAGAGCTCCGGCTCTCGCGGGGTCCGCCTCGCCGCATCCGCCTCGATCTCGAGCAGCGCGGCGACCGCCTCCATCTCGCGCCGGGACTCGTGTGCATGACGCGCAGCGTCCAGCAGCTTCAATAACTCCGCCGAATCCATCTCGCCGGCGGTGCGCGAGTCGTCGACCAGCTGGCGCAGCTCGTCCCAACCACCGCTGCGATCCGGATCGTCCTGCAGTAGCCCGAGTGCGCTCTTGATGGTCTTCGCGCTCATCCGTCACCTTGCGTGAGTCCCGACCCCTGGGGAGCGGCCCCGTATCCGTGGCGCGGGCCGGAAGAAGCAGTCGTCGAGAGCCTAAGGAACTCGCCTCGAAGCACGCGAAATCTTGCTAAGAAATCGCCGCCCGAGGCCCGTCATGCTACGGAGCCGATAGCTCGATAGCAAGGGTTCGCATGCCGTCCGACTCTTTCGTATGCGATCGACACTGCACCCTTAGGTCTCGCCTGCCACCTCTGCGACGTGGCGGCCGCACTTGCCCTGAGCATAAACGCTGAAAAATCGGGGGCAGCTGAACCGCAAACCTAAGGAGCACATGGTAAGCAAGTCGCTTGGGCTGTCGCTCCGCAACATTTACGAGACGCTCGCCATAAGCGCTCCCACCGTGGTCGACGTGATGTACGGGCGCCTCACGAAGGCGATCTGCGACGAGCGCCTTGCTCGCTGGTCTCGCGCCGTTCTCGACAATGCGCGGATCGAGCTCGAGGTGGCCGGAAGGGAGCACATGAAGCCCGACACGACGTACCTCGTGATGAGCAATCACCAGTCTCTATACGACATCCCAGTGCTCTTTCAGGCCATAGGTCCCAATATCCGCATGGTTGCAAAGCGCGAGCTATTCCACGTTCCTATCTTCGGCCGCGCCCTGGCTGCAGCCGGGTTCGTATCCATCGACCGGGAGAACCGCAACGCCGCCATCCGGAGTCTGACGCATGCCCGCAATCTGCTCCAGGGCGGGACCCACGTCTGGATCGCGCCCGAGGGCACACGAAGCCGCACCGGAAGGCTTTTACCCTTCAAGAAGGGGGGCTTCTACTTGGCCCTGCAGTCCGGCCTGCCCATCCTGCCCGTTACCGTTCGCGGCACCAGTGCGGCGCTGCCGGCGAAAGGCCTCCGCTCGAGCGCCGGCGCCCGCGTTCGGGTTACGTTGCACCCGCCTCTCGACATGGCAGCCTATTTGGCCCGGGGAAAGGCTGGGCGTGACACGCTGATGGCCGACATTCGACGCACGCTCGAGAGCGCGCTTTGACCCAGACCTCGTCCCAAGGGGATCGCGATCCAGTCGGGGTATCCCACTGGCCCGCGCCGAGCCCCAATGGGCAGGCAGGCGGCGGCCTCGCCATCCTGGTGAACGCGCACGCAAAGCGCGGGGGCAGACGGGTCGCCGCTCAGATCGGGCGCGCCCTTCCAGGGGCAAGCGTTCGACTCACCAAATCGACGCAGGAAATCGATGCATGGCTCCGGATGCTGCCCAAACCGCGTGCGGTGTTCGCGGCGGGAGGCGACGGCACGGCCGTCGCACTCTTGAACGCGTTGTCCCGGGTGACCCCGAAGACGCAGCCCTTCCCGGCCGTGGGCGTACTGCCTCTCGGCACGGGCAACGGATGGGCCCATGCGCTCGGCGGGCCAAAGCTGCACCGTTGCCTCGAGCTGCTTGCGCGACTGCCCGGCGATCTTCCGACGCGGCGCTGCAACCTGATCGACGTTCATGGGACGCTCGCGCACTTTGCCGGGTGCGGCTGGGATGCGATGATCCTCGACGATTATCGGCGCCAGCTCGCCGCGAGCATGGGCCCAGGGCGGCACTTCTCGAAGAGCGTCTATGGCTACGTGACGGCGGCGTTTCTCCGCACAGCGCCCAAAGTCGCGATTTTTGGCAATCCGCACGTCGTCATCGAAAACATCGGCGACGAGGTGTTCGCGCTCGATCCCGACGGCAGGCCGCGCCGCCTCAGCCAGGCAGGCCGCGGGGCGGTGCTCTACGATGGTCCAGCGGGAGCTGCGTCCGCAGCCACGTGCCCTGAATTTGGCTATCGCTTCAGGGCGTTTCCTTTTGCCGAGCGCATGCCCGGTTTTGTGAGCGTCCGGGCTTTCCGACGCGGCGCCCTTGGCGCAATAGCGGCCATCCCCCTCCTGTGGAAGGGTGCGCATCCGCTTCGGGGTATGCACGACTGGCTCGCGACGCATGTACGAATGAGCTTCTCGCGCGCGGTTCCGTTGCAGATTGGCGGCGATGCCCACGGGCTTCACACATCGGTCGAATTTCGCGCCGCGGACCGCGAAGTCCGGATGGTCGATTGGCGCCGCATCCTTTGCGCGAGCTCGTAGCGCTCAGTCGGCGCGCGCGTTCGGTCGTGCCTCGCTCTTTCTTCGCGCGTACATCTGCTCGATGAGCCGGCCGTATTGCTCGATGATCTTCGAGCGCTTGAGACTCATTTTGGGCGTGAGCATTCCATTTTCCACGCTCAGCTCACGAATGAAGGCGAAGTCCTTGATGAACTCGAATCCCTTGAACCCTGAAGAGTGGGCCTTCAGTTCCTTCGTAAAGAGGTCCCGGACCGACGCTTCGTTCAAGAGCTCCTCGACCGACTTGTTAACCGCGACATGGTTGCTTTCCGCCCATTGTCTTACCGCGCCAACGTTCGGAACGATGAGGGCTACGTTATAGGGTCGATTGTCGCCATAAACGAGGGCGTTCGAAACATAGGGGCTTAGTCGAAGCTGCTCCTCGAGCGGACTCGGGACCACGTATTTGCCATTTTCTAGTTTGTACTGTTCCTTGATACGGCCAGTAATGAAGAGGTAACCGTCCGGGTCGATGTGTCCCATGTCTCCGGTGCGAAAGCCGCCATCCGGAGCGAATACCGCCGCGGACTCTTCCGGAAGGTTGAAATACCCTTTCATGACGTTGTGTCCGCGAACGATGATCTCCGAACTTGCCGGATCGATGTCGACGCGCACGCCGGGGAGCGGGC
>Ga0210409_10005276_pt1 | contig 13624 bp, 9 predicted proteins | sample IncBWH17MmetaG_FD_161649 | JGI IMG/M metagenome (GOLD analysis project Ga0210409, IMG submission 161649) | Forest soil microbial communities from Barre Woods Harvard Forest LTER site, Petersham, Massachusetts, United States - Inc-BW-H-17-M | ecosystem: Environmental > Terrestrial > Soil >... | reverse complement strand
CATCCGGCAGCTGCAAAAGGAACTCTATCCCAGCGGCGAAGGCAGCCACGCGACGGCCTCGGAAGTGGCGCTGACGTGGTACAAGTATCCCGAGACGATGAACCGCACGCAGCTCGAGCCGCGCATCGCGCCGAACGGTTCGTTCGCCGATGCCGAGGATTATCGCCGCGCCTTCCCCGACGGCCGCATCGGCTCCGATCCCAGCCAGGCCACGCCCGAACACGGCAAGCGCTTCTACGACACCGCCGTCGAGGAAGTGGCGCGCGACTACGAGAAGTGGGTGGCTCGCTAGCGCCTACCTGAGGCGCGCGACTCTAATTAAGCGCAATCTTTTCCAAGGCGTGTCCACCCCCTCCAAGCGACGCGTGTTGAAGTCGAGCTTTTCAGATCGCACGAGCGTCTTAAGTGAAAGCCTTGCTTGCTGCCGAGGCGAGCTTGCAAGCTCGCGTCATAACCTTCACGTTTGCAATCCGCTTTGCATTTTCTACCCCGCCATTTACGATCCGGTCGGGTTACGGGGGAAGAATCGATTTGAGGCGTGAGCAGTGCCCTGCCGCCAATGCGGTTCGCTCGCGTATCAGGCGACACGCGGTCCTCGGCGCTCGCCCCGGCCCCTGGAAAGCCGTCGTCGCATGACCCTGAACAAATACACCATCGCGGCCTCATCGTCGAAGAAGCGCCCCGACATGACGTGGAAGGACCACCTCGTCATGCTGCTGCATATCGGAGCGGAGATCGAGCACAGCCTGATGGTGCAGTATCTCTACGCCGCCTATTCGCTGGGCGGCGAGCAGGTGCTGCCGCTTGAGCGGCGCCCCATGGTGCGGCGCTGGCAGGAGGAGATCCTGGTAGTGGCGCGTGAGGAAATGGGCCACCTCCTCACCGTGCAGAACATCCTTACCCTGATCGGCGGGTCCATCAATCTTGAGCGCGTCAACCTGCCGTGGGACATTCCGTTCTACCCCTTCCCGTTCAAGCTGGAGCCGGTCTCGCTCGATTCGATCGCCTGCTACCTGTACGCCGAAATGCCGTCCCCGCGGGAATTCGCCGATGCCCGCAAGCGCAGCCCCGGCGGCAAGCTGCTCGAGCGTTACGAGAGGTTCGAGAAGGACGACCGGGCGAACATCATCAAGTGCGCCAAAGGGCGCGCGTCCAAGCGCGGAGCGCACCGCGTCGGCAGCCTCTACCAGCAGATCGTGCAGTTGCTGGGCGACAGCACGCGCATTCCTGACCCCGTGTTCCGAGAGAGCACCTTCCCCTTCCAAGCCTCGAGCGACGACTGGGGACGCGGTTACCAGCCCCGGCCCCAAATGCTCGACGCCGGAGGCAGCCTGGACGGGGCGGCCAAGGTCCGGGAGGCGTCGATGCCGGTGGTCCGCCAGGCCCACGTCATGGTCGACCGAGTGGCCACCCGGGCGCAGGCAGTGGCGGCGCTCACGGCGCTCAGCCACCAGGGCGAAGCGCCAGTGCTCGCGACCAGCGAGACAGACGAGCCGTCGCATTTCGACCGCTTCCTCGGAATCTACCAGGAGTACGACGCGCTTACGGACAAGGACAAATGGCAACCGGCTCGCCCGGTGCCGACCAATCCTGCGACCCTGCAGGACCCCGACGTACCGAACGACGGTTACATCTCGCGGCGGCATTCGCAGGAATGGGCGAGCCTGTTCAATCTGCGCTACCGCATGCTCCTGAAATACCTCGCGCATACCTTCCGGCTGGCACGAACGATGCCGGGCGACACGCCCAACCTGCGCGCCATGGTCATGCACCGCGTGTTCGGCGAGATGTACAACCTCAAGACCCTCGCCGGCATACTGGTGCGCCTGCCGCGGCGCGATGCGGAGGCTGACCCGGCGCGAGCCGGGCCGCCGTTCGAGATTCCCTATTCGCTCGACCTGCCGGACGGCGAGTTGGAGCGCTGGATCCGGCATCGCGACCTGATCCGCAGTTCACAGCGGCTCTGCAGCAAGCTGGCCGCCCACCCCCACACCAACAAGAGCGAGCGGGCCTACCTCAACGCGCTGATCGGGCTCGACAGCCAGACCGACACCTGGATCGGCGGTATCCTTGCTGGTCTTGTGACGGCAGAAAGGATGGCTCCATGACGATCCGGCAACTGCGCCTTCTGCCACCGCTCGCCATCGGTCGACTGGGCTCCGCGGCCGAGCCCATGGACAATTACAGCTATACAATCGACGACGATTCCGACCGGCCGTTCGGCTATCGCCGGCTCAAGAGCGAGCCCACGCTGATGGTGGACAGGTCGAGTGGCGAGATTCGCCGTGCGCGGGTCGCGCGGACCTTGGAATTCAAGCATGACGACCGCATCCGGCCGGTGGCGCCGTTCCTCGAAGTCTTTGCGCTCACCGACGACGACAAGCTGCAACCCTTGACCCTCGAGTTGCTGCGCCGGCACCACCTCGACGAAAAAGCGATCTCCTGGCGGGCCTCGGTCGCCAACCGCAAGGTGGTCCGGCGCACCGCCAACGAGCACGACTTGGTGGCGGCAGACACCAAATGGTTCCACGGCCACGACGCGCAGCAGCTCAAGGGCTATTGCAAAAACTTCATCTCGCCCGAGGCTTCTTTCATCGATTTCGGGCATGTGCGCTTCATCAAGCCCAACCGCAAGTTTCCCGAAATCCGGCTACGCTTCACGCCAGCCAAGGGGCTGATCTACGGTCCGAGTCCAGGCAAGGACGACAATGTCGATCCGATCTTCGATCGTCACCCCGACCGCGCGATCTACGACCGGAACAAGGGCAGCTGGCTGGGCTTCGGCGCCGACGACGACGGCCAAGGCGGCGACAAGGGCGAGAACGGCGAGCAGAAGTTTCGGAATGAAACCTTGCCGCCATCGCTCTTCGCCATTAAGCCGCCGGCGCCGTCGTGGCTGCACAACAACGTCGCGATCAGCCGCGGCTATCTCGACGACGCCTGCGACGGCTTCGTCGAAGTCAAACTCACCCTTGCCGACGGCACGCCGCTCACCGCCTCCGCGCGAATTTGCAGCAGCCCGCCGGCGCTGGTGCCCGACTCGCTTTTCGTCCGCAGCCTCGCCGACGATCTCGATCAGGTGATCCACGGGCCCGAAGTGCCGGCCGACGAACACGAGTTCGTGACGCACGGGCGCGCCGAGGACATCGTGCGGCGCGCCTACGAGACCGTGCGCTTCATGAACGTGGCGGTGATGAACGGCAACAACTTCAAGGGTCGTTCGGCGCTGTCACTCGATTCGATGCCCGAGGAGGAAGCGGCCAACACCCAGCGCGCGATCCGGCCGGTTATGTCGCCCAGCACCGTGGACACCTTCACCATCATGGCCCTCCATGAACAGGTCTATGCCGCGCTGCGCGGCGGCGCCGCGCCCTGGTTCGTGCACCTGCTGCGGAAGCCGGACGAAGTGGCCGACTTCACCGATCGCGGGCGGCGAAAGATGCCGGCACTGATGTGCGGCGCCGACAACAACTATCTGGCGCTCACCCATCGCCAGATCAACACCATCCGCAGGACCAGCGAGCGCTCGATCTTCGAGCCGTCCGACCGCCGCCCGGCATCGCAACGGGCCAAGCTCACGCCGCGCAACCGCACGGCCCAGGTCCACTACGATGACCTCACGGCCCAGGTCCACTACGAAGCGGCTGGCAATCCGATCAGCTCGAGGCCCGTGACCTCGGTCGCCAACTGCTGCCCCGGGCTCGAGCTCGACTTCCGCGCCGTCTGGCGGCGGATCTTCAAGGGGCTGGTGCTGCGCGAATACGACAGCCTGGTGGTCGACGTCGACCGCCACTGCCCTAAGGACCTGCGGTTCCTGAAGGGTCATCGCCTGCTGTGCGTCTATCCGCCGGGCGATGAGACAGACGGCATCGCGATGGTGACGCAGATCACGGGCCCGGCCGCGTCGGACCCCCGTAACGAGGTCAAGCTCACGACCGACATGAACCCGGCGGGTCTGGCACCGCTCGAATGGTCCAACGCACTCGTCAAGGTGCTGCCGCACAAAGGCAAGAAGGTGCGCTGCCTCTTCACCAAGGACAAGGCCTGGGAACTCAAGGACGTGCCCGCGCCCGATCCCCTGAAGGGTGCGGTAAGCGCCGAGTTCGAAGTGCGGCCGTTCTTCGCCGACGATACCGCCGTCATCGCCGAAGAGCTCGCCGCCGCTGGCGAGCTGACGCAAGGCCTCTGCTCGCCTTGGCAGAACGACTACCGCGAATGCTCCTGCTATTATTGGGCCTCGGCACGGCCCGACTACGTCAACGTGGAACCGACGGAAAGCGGGCTGAGCAGCGGCGACAACTGGCTGCAGAAGATCCGCACCGGCGACTACGTGCCGGACGACTACGCCGATTCCCGGCTGATCAACTACGATGACCTGTTCAAGCGCTGGGAGCATTGGCTCAAGTTCCAGGTCGGCGGCCGCGACGCGACACGCGCGCGCGACGTGGACAGGGCAAAGGACAAGAAGTGAGCCGCGCCGACGCCCGGCACTGCATCGAGGCGTCGCGCCCGCGCCTTCCTCACGCCCATCTGCTCGAAACCGCAAAGGCGCGGCACCTGTTCGTGGCCGACGGCAGTCGCCTGTTCGACGTCGAGCCCGCCTTGTTCTCTCGGTTCAAGGCGGCCATGGACGACGGCGCCGCCGGCGCGGTGGAAGCCCTGCTGGCGGAGGCCGGCCTCGGCGGCCCTCCCTTGATCGACGACACTCCGTTGTCGGCGCCCTCCACCCATGCGCTGTCGCTCGCCGTGGCGCAGAAGTGCAATCTCGGCTGCACCTACTGCTACGCCCAGCAGGGTGAGTTCGGCGGCGTGGCGAAGAGCATGTCGCAGGAGCAGGCCGACCGAGCCGTCGACCTGCTGGTGGACAACGCCGATCCCGGCGCCCGCCTCAACATCGCCTTCCTGGGCGGCGAACCGCTGGTCAACCGGCCGGTGGTGCAAGCCACGACTCGCCGTGCCGCCGAGCTTGCCGAGCGGCGTGGCCTCAAGCTCACCTTCTCCATCACCACCAACGGCACCCTGCTGGGCGAGGCCGACGCAGACTTCTTCGAGGCCCATGGCTTTGCCGTCACCATCAGTCTCGACGGCCCGCAGCCGGTGCACGACGCCCTTCGCCCTTACAAAGGCGGAGCCGGCAGCTTCGAGACCATAATGAGGCGGCTGAGGCCGCTGCTGGCGCGGCAGCGGCGCTGTCAGGTGACGGCCCGCGTCACGGTGACGCCGGCAAACCTCGGCTTGCGCCAGACGCTCGATGACTTCATCGCCGCGGGCTTTCACAGCGTCGGGTTCGCGCCGATGCTCGCCTCGCCCGGCGGGCGGGGCGAGATGCAGCCGGATGACCTCGAAGTCATGCTGGGCGAGTTGATCGACTGCGGCCACGAATTCGAGCGCCGGACGATGGCGGGCAGACGCTATCCGTTCGCCAACCTGGCGAATGCGCTGCGCGAGATCGGTCGCGGCACCCACCGGCCCTATCCCTGCGGCGCCGGCGCGGGCTATCTCGGCGTCTCCGCCGACGGCAACCTCTCGGCCTGCCATCGCTTCGTCGGCGACGAGGAGGGCGGCATGGGCTCGCTCGCCTCGGGCATCGACCGCGGCCGCCAAGCGGACTGGCTCGCCGAACGCCACGTGCACCGGCAAGAGCCTTGCCGGTCATGCTGGGCCCGCTATCTCTGCGGCGGCGGCTGCCATCACGAGGTGATCCGGCGCGGCCGGCCCGCCTGCGATTATATCCGAGGCTGGCTGCACTATTGCCTTGGCGCCTATCTGCGGCTTTCGCAGTCGGGAGCCGCGGCGATCGCTGAACGGCAGGCGGCGACATGAGTGTCGTCGGCGTGGTGGGCGGCGGCCCGGCCGGCAGCACCTTCGCCGCGCGCATGGCGCAACTCGGCCACGAAGTATGGCTGGTCGAGCGTGCGCGGTTCCCGCGACCGCATCTCGGAGAGGCACTCACCCCGGGCGTGCTGCCTCTCCTGGAGATGACCGGCGTGCACGCTGCGATCGGGTCGGCGCGTTTCCGGCGGGTGCGGCGCGTGCATGTCGATTGGGAGTCGGGTCCACAGGTGCGCGAGGAACCGCACGAGCGCGGCCTGATCGTGGATCGCGGTGAGTTCGACCGCCTGTTGATCGAGCACGCCCGGAAACTCGGCGTGCGGGTCCTGCAGCCGGCAACGATTCAGCAGCGCGACCGTCGCGGGGCGGGCTGGCATGTCGTCGTCGACAGCGATGAGGGCGTCGTTCCGCTTCGCGCCGATCTCCTTGCCGACGCCACCGGCCGCGCCACCGGTCGCTCGACATCGAGGACGTGGACCGGCCCTTCGACGCTCGCCCTCCATGCCTACTGGCGCGCCGCCGACCTGCCGGCGGAACCTCGCATCGAGGCCGGCGCAGACGCCTGGTATTGGGGCGTGCCGCTGCCGGACGGAACGTACAACACACTCGTCTTCGCCGACGCCGCACGCGCGCGCGTGATACGCGGCACGCTGGCCGAGCGCTTCCGGGAGCTGTTGAGCCGGTCGCGCCTCTTCGCTCAGTACCCGGACCCCGAGCTCGCCAGCCCGGTCTCGGCCATCAACGCCACGCCCTATATGGACCGGGAATGCGCCAGTCCCACCCTGCTGAAGGTCGGCGACGCCGCCCTTGCCCTCGATCCATTGTCATCGAGCGGCGTGCAGAAGGCGATTCAGGGAGCCCTGTCCGCGGCGATCGTCGCCAACACGCTGTTGCGGCGCGCCGACAGCACGCAAGCGGCGCTGCAGTTCTACCAATCGAGCCTGGAGGAATCGTCCGAGCGGCACCGCCGCTGGGCGGCCGGACACTACGGCAAGGTCGCGCGGCAAGGCGGCGGCACATTCTGGCGGGAGCGCGCAGGTGGCGTGGCCGGCGAGCCACCGGACGAGCCGGGCGTCACGGCCGCCCCTTCGTTCCTGCCGTCGGCGAAAGTCGGCTTGTCGCGCCAGCTCGAATTCGTCGACCTGCCCTGCATCGAGGGTGACTTCGTCACCGTGAAGCCCGCGCTTCGCCATCCCACGATCAGCGGGGCAATCGCCTACCTCGGCGGCCAGGCGCTGGTGCCCTTGCTGCGGGAACTCCCGGCGGGATTGACGCCGATGCAAATCGCGCGATCATGGTCGGATCGCATTCCGCTCGACCGAGGCCTCGCCATCACGGGCTGGATGCTCGAGAGGGGATTGCTCGTGTCCCACGGTGCGGACTAGTGCCAACACCAACGCCCCAGGTCGATTCGATCACGGACTGGCTGACGGGCATCGGGCTCGAACAGTACGCCGATCTGTTCGTCCGCAGCGAAGTTGATCTGCCGACGCTGAGGATCTTGACCGACGACGATCTGAAGGAACTCGGCCTGCCGTTCGGCCCACGCAAGCGCCTGCTGGCGGCCTTGCAGGCAGACAAGTCCCTCGGAACGGCGGAGGCCACGGCGACGCAGGAGGGCGAACGCCGGCAGCTCACGGTCCTGTTCTGCGACATCATCGGGTTCACCGAACTGGCGCAGCGGGTCGACCCGGAAGTGCTGCAGACCATCGTGCGACTGTACGAAGACGCGTGCGCCGCCTGCATCGCGCATTATGACGGTTACCTCTATCAGCGGATGGGCGACGGCATCATCGCCTTCTTCGGCTATCCGATGGCACACGAGAGCGAGGCCTCGCGCGCCATCCGGGCGGGACTGGAAATCTTGCAGTCGATCAACCGTCTGGAGGTGCCGGAAGTCGGTCGACTCAGGATTCGCATCGGCATCGCCTCCGGAATCGTGGTGATGGCGCACGGCGAACGCAACGTCGTGGGTGATGCCATGAACCTTGCCGCCCGCCTGCAGGGCGCGGCGTGGCCCGGCAGCATCGTCGTGAGCGAGCGCGTGCGGCGGCTGGCCGGCGGGGAATTCGACTACGAGGACTTGGGCGAGCTGGAACTCAAGGGCGTCGGCACGGTTCGCGCCTCTACCGTGTTGGGAATCAGCAAGGCAGCCAGCCGCTTCGAGGCCGCCGTCCAGGAGAAGGTATCGCCGCTCGTCGGACGAACGCACGAGATGAGGACGTTGCTGGACCAGTGGCAATCGGTCGGCGAGCGGAGGGCTGGCGAGGCGGTGCTGCTGTCGGGCGACCCGGGCCTCGGAAAGAGTCGCATCGTCACCGCATTTCGCGAGCGGCTGGAGTCGCAGGGCGTGCGCTCCTTGCGGTTTCAATGCTCGCCTTTCTACGTCAACAGCACGTTTCATCCGCTCATTGCCAATTTCGAGGTTGCTCTCGACTTCGGCCGCGAGGAGGCACCCACCTCCAAATTGGACAAGCTGGAAACGCTCATCGTCGGGCACTACGGCTTGCCCGTCGGCGACGTAAGGTTCATCGCCGCCATGCTCTCCCTGCCTCACGAGGAGCGATACGGCCCGCTCACCATGACGCCCCGACTCGTGAAGGAGGAAACGATCCGCGTTCTGGTGGACATCGTGATAGCGGCGGCACGCGCTGGGCCGTGCCTGTTGCTGTTCGAGGACATTCATTGGGCCGATCCGACCTCGCTGGAAACGCTCGGCCTTCTCATCGATCAGTTGGGCAGCATTCCCATCCTGGTCGTACTCACCCACCGGCCCGAGTTCGAATCGTCCTGGTGGCGATATCCGTACGTGACGGCGATGGATCTCGCCAAGCTCTCCTCGACGCAGAGCCGGCAGCTTGTGTCGAACCTGACGGGCGGGAAGGCGTTTCCGGCGGAACTCGTCGAGCAGATCGTCACCAAGACCGACGGCGTGCCGCTCTTTATCGAGGAGCTGACCAAGGCCATCCTCGAGTCCGGCGACCTGGTCGAACGCGGGGATCGCTACCTTTATGCCGGCGGCTCGGTCAGCGTCTTGGTCCCCGAGACGCTACGCGATTCGCTGATGGCACGCCTGGACCGCGTCGCCGACGTCAAGCGGATCGCGCAGGTCGGCTCGGTCATCGGCCGCGACTTCGCCTACGACCTCGTCGCCGAGGTCGTGAAGATGAGCGAGGCGACGCTTTCCGATGTGCTTGCACGTCTGGTTGCCTCGGAGCTCGCTTCCTGTCGCGGGACCATCCCGCAAGCCGTCTACACCTTCAAGCACGCGCTCGTGCAGGATGCCGCCTATGATTCCCTGCTGAAGAGCCAGCGAATAACGCTTCACGGCAAGATCGCCCAGGCGCTCGAAAAGCGCTGGCCCGAGAGCCGGGATACCAGGCCGGAATTGCTGGCCAACCACTATACGGCGGCCGGACTGTTCGAGGTCGCCGTCCCGTACTGGCGGCAGGCCGGCGAATTGGCCATGCAGCGCTTCGCGCTGCGCGAGGCGATCATCCATCTGAACAATGGCATGCTGCTGATCAAGAGGCTGCCCAGCGGGCCGCAACGCGATCTCATGGAGCTCGAGTTGCGCACCGTGCTGGGGCCTGCCGTCGTCGCGCAGCATGGCTGGGCGCACAGCGAGGTCAGCCGCATTCTCGAGCCGGCATGGGCGTTGACCGAATCGCTCGATCACCGTCCATCCTACGCGCCGGTTCTCCATTCCTTGTGGGTGCACTATCTGAGCGCGGATCGACTGGCCCTGTCGCTCAAATCGGCGGAAAAGCTCCTCGCCGCCGGCGCCGCTGCAGGCGACGACAGCCTCGAGGCCGTGGGCTACCGGGCCGCGGTTGGATCGCATTACTGGTTGGGTGATCTCACGGCCGCGCGCCGTGAGGGAGACGCGCTTCGGGTGATGTACGATCCGCGGCGCCATTGGCATATCGCCCAGCTCACCAACACCGACCCGCTGACCGGAGACGGCATATATCGCGGACAGTATCTCTGGATGTTGGGTTACCCGGACCAGGCGCGAGCGGCGAGCAACGAAAAAGACGAGCACGCACGGCGCCGCAATCACCCGTTCGACCTCGCCTTTGCCCTGACGCTTGGCGCCCAGGTTTTCGACTACCTCGGCGAGCCCGAGGAATTGCTGCGCCGGACCGAGGAGGCGGAACGCGTGTGCCGCGTCCATGGCGTGGCGCTGCTGGGGGAAATCATGGCCGAGATCAGCCGCGGCATCGCCTCGCTGCGGGCTGGCCGCGCGGCCGACAGCGTGGTGCAGCTCGACAAGGCGATCGGGCGGCTCCAAGCGACCGGCCACCGGATCTGGATCCGGTATTTGCGAGGCCTGCAGGGCGAGGGGCTGGCGCTCGCCGGCGACCTCGAGGGGGCAGCCGCGCTCATAGGTGAGAGCGTCCTGGCGACCGAGAACGGGGAAGAGCGGGTGCACTATGCCGAGTTGCTGCGGCTGAAGGGATGGGTGCTCATGCTGCGGGGCCGCTCGCAGGAAGCCGAGGCTGCCCTGCGCGCCTCCATCGACGTCGCCCGCGACCAGAAGGCAAAGTCATGGGAACTTCGCAGCACGACGACCCTGGCGCGGCTGCTGGCGGAACGCCAGGACCGCGCCGCCGCGCGCGAGATGCTGTCGGGAATCTATGGCTGGTTCACGGAAGGATTTGGCACCAAGGATCTCAGGGAGGCCAAAACCTTGCTGGATGCACTTCAGGCTTAAGCGGAGTTTCGCACGCCAGCCCGGCGTGGCAAGGACCACCAAACGGGGAGAATGACGATGAAGTCAAAAGCGATCCATAACGCCATCCTGGCTGCAGAAAAAGTGTTCATGGCGGCCTACGATCGCGGCGACGCGCAGGCTCTGGTCGGCCTGTACACGAAGGACGGAGAGATCATGCCGCCGAACGCCAAGGTGGCTTCCGGTGCGAAGTCGCTCGAGCGGCTTTTTCAGAGTTTCTGGAAGGCAGGCGACACCGTGATCAAGCTCAAGACCGTGGAGGCGGACGGTTCCGGCGACCTTGGGTATGAGGTCGGCGAATACACGCTAGCCGGCAACACCGGCAAGGTAAGCGACCGTGGCAAGTACATCGTGGTCTGGAAGAAAGTGAACGGGCACTGGAAGCTGTACCGCGACATCTTCAACAGCAATATGCCGCCGCCGCCGGCGTAGGCCTGCGCCCCCTTCAGCGGCGCAGGCGCTCGCGGTGCAGGATGTAGAGGCCGGCGCCCACGATCACCGCGATGCCGATTAGCGCCAACGTGTTGGGCACGTCGCCCCACACGACATAGCCGATGGCGATCGCCCACAGGATCGAGGCGTAGCGGAACGATCCGATGACCGAGAACTCCGCACCGGAGCGCATGGCCAGCAGCGCGAGTTGGTAGCCCAGGGCCAGCATGAGCGAGGAGGCGAGGAGAAGCTCGATCACTTCCCAGCTCATCGGCTGCCAGCCCTCGAGCAGGGACCAGGCACAGCCCAAGACGGCCACCATCGAGGCGGTGGTGAAGGAAACCACCAGGCTCGGCACCGAAACCGGCAGGAAGCGACTCAGCACGTCGCGGACCGCGCCGATCAGGGCCGCGGCCAGAACTGCCCAGGTCCATGCATTGATGTCGCCGGGGCGCGGTTGGATCACCAGCAGGACGCCCGCGAAACCGGCGATTACCGCGCTCCATCGACGCCAGCGAACGTCTTCCTTCAGGACCAGTACGGCGAGCACAGTGAGGATCAGGGGCGTCGAAAGATTGACCGCAGTCGCGATGGCAAAGGGAATGTGAAACAGCGCGATCAAGTAGACGAAAGCAGCTGCGGCCTCGAGGACGCCGCGCAGCATGACCTGCGGGTTGGTGACGCCTCCCATCCGCTTCCATGAGCCGCTTGCCAGCAGCGCGAACACACACCAGGCGGCGGCGAGGAGGCCCCGCAAGCCGATTGCCTGCACGCCCGGCGTGGTCTCGGCGGCGAGCTTGACCAGGGCATCGTTGAAGATGAAGGCAACGACCGACGCCGACATCGCGAGGATGCCGCGCGTGTTGTCGATCACTTGGCGTCGGTCATCTTCAGAATGAGCTTCCAGTGCTCGTCACTCACCGGCACGACCGAGAGCCGCGACTGGCGCACCAGCTTGAAATCCTTGAACTTGGGATCGGCCTTGATGGCGGCGAGCGTCACCGGCTGCTTGACCGGCTGCACGGCCTTTACGTCGACGGCGACGGCCTTGCCGTCCTTGTCTGTCGGATCGGGATAGGCCGTCTTGACGATCTCGGCGATGCCGACGATCTCCTTGCCTTCCCCGGAATGGTAGAAGAAGCAACGATCGCCCATTTTCATCGCCTTGAGATTGATCGCGGCCTGGAAGTTGCGCACGCCGGTCCACGAGGTGCGTTTCTCCTTCACCAGCTGGTCCCACGAGTAAGACGACGGCTCGGACTTCAGCAGCCAATGCGCCATGTCACTTCCCCTTCATTCGCCCTCGCGCCGGAGCGGACGCGCCAGCAAGGCCCGGATCGCCTCGTCGAGGTCCGCGCCGCGGTGCAGGATAGCATCGACGGCGGCACAAATCGGCATCTCGATTTTCTGCCGTGCGGCTCGCGCCAGGACCGCCGGCGCCGTCGCTTCGCCTTCGACGACCTGCCGCCGGCCGCGCATGTACCGGGCGAGCGGCGTGCCCTTGCCCATCGCCGCCCCCAGCGACCGGTTTCGCGACAGTGGGCCGTAGCAGGTCAGCACCAGGTCACCGAGGCCGCTCAGCCCGGTCAGCGTCTCGAGCTCGGCACCCATTGCCTGGCCAAGCCGCGCCATTTCGGCAAAGCCGCGCGTGATCAGGGCCGCGGCGGCGTTGTGGCCGAGGCCGCGACCCTCGACGATGCCGGCAGCGATCGCCAGCACGTTCTTGACCGCCCCGCCCAGGGCGACGCCCAGCACGTCGTGCGTCCAGTACGGCCGGAACGCGCCGGCCGCCAGCGACGCCGCGAGCGTGCGGCCGAGTGCCGGATCCGCCGTGGCGATGCTGACTGCCGTCGGCAGGCCCTGCATCGCCTCCTCGGCAAAACTCGGGCCCGACAGCATGGCGAGCGGCCGGCCCGGCAGCACCTCGTTCAGCACTTCGGGCATCAGCAGGCCGGTCGATGCCTCGATGCCCTTGGCGCAGATGACGACCGGGGCCGCCCCGGCCAAATGGCGCGCCACGTCGCGCACCGCCTGCGCCGGGCACACCAGCAGCAGAGCGTCGCAGGCAGCCAGGCTCTCGGGATCAGCAGTCGCCTCGATGCCGGCATCGAGCGCGATGCCCGGAAGGTAGACCGGGTTGGCGCGATCGTGCGCGATCGCCGTGGAGATGGCCGGATCACGCGACCACAGGGTGACCCGCCGGCCGGCGCGGCGCGCCAGGCAGGCGAGCGCCGTGCCCCAGGCGCCGCCGCCGACCACGCCGATATGACCGATAGCGCTCACAGGCTGAGATTGAAGGCGATGGAAATGCGTTCACCGCCGCCGCGGTAGGGCCGTACCTGGTGCAGCAGCCAGGCCGGGAACATCACCAGGCGCCCGGTTCTGGGCGGCACCGTCTCGTTGGCGCCGACCGATAGGCCGCCCGGCATGGCGAAGGCGAGATGCGGCGCGTACATCGCCGGTCCCGGTCCGCGTGGATCCATGAATTCCAGCTCGCCGCCCAGTGACGGATCGGCGGCGATGCCGCCGTCGTCGACATAGTAGACGCCCGACCAGAAGCTGCCGGGATGGGAATGGAACTCGTTGCCGTGGCCGCTCCTGTTGATGTTGGCCCACATATTGGCA
>Ga0210409_10005274_pt1 | contig 13625 bp, 10 predicted proteins | sample IncBWH17MmetaG_FD_161649 | JGI IMG/M metagenome (GOLD analysis project Ga0210409, IMG submission 161649) | Forest soil microbial communities from Barre Woods Harvard Forest LTER site, Petersham, Massachusetts, United States - Inc-BW-H-17-M | ecosystem: Environmental > Terrestrial > Soil >... | reverse complement strand
CAGCCGCGTGGCATTCCATACCTATCGTGAACTGGCCGAGCGAAGCCGTTCCTTCGAGACCCTTGCCGTGACGAAGGTATGGCAGCCGACTTTGGTTACCGCGAGGGAGCCAGAACGCTTCGACGGCCAATTCGTGAGCGCCGGCTATTTTCGTGCGTTGGGTGTGCCGCCATTCCTGGGAAGGGACTTCGAGCCGTCCGACGATCGGTTCCACGGACCGCACGTCGTGATTCTCAACGACGCTCTGTGGCGCCGCCGCTTCGGGGGCGATGCTGCGATTATCGGGCGCCAAATCACGCTCGACGACAACAGCTATACCGTGATTGGTGTGATGCCGAGTACGTTTGAAAACGTACTTGGCCCGTCCGCGGAACTCTGGACACCCTTGCAGTACGACCCTGGGAACATCTCTGATTCGCAGACTAGGGAGTGGGGCAATCACCTGCGCATGGCCGGACGTCTGCAGCCCGGCGCATCCATCGATCAAGCCAGGCGAGAACTCAAGGCCATTGCGGGCAACCCGGCGCCGGATTTCCCGAGGCCGCCTTGGGCATCGCACGAACAGGGGTTTATCGTGAACTCGCTGCAGGACGACGTGACGCTTGGCGTAAAGCCAGCGCTGCTTGCCGTGCTGGGAGCCGTCCTGCTCGTGTTGGTGATCGCCTGCGTGAACGTCACCAACCTTCTTCTCGCACGCGGTGTGCGCCGGCGCGCCGAGTTTGCTCTCCGCACCGCCCTCGGTGCTGGACGCGCGCGGCTCATCCGGCAATTGCTGACGGAGAGTCTGCTCCTCGCCGCGATGGGCGGCGTGGCCGGCATGGCCGTGGCGCAGCTCGGCGTCCGCGCACTGGTGGCACTTAGCCCAGCAGAGTTGCCGCGCGTCAGCTCGATTGGCGTCGATGGCCCTGTCTTCGCTTTCGGACTGGGCATTACCACGCTGATCGGCTTGCTAGTCGGCCTGATCCCGGCAATCCGCGCCTCCCGCAATGAACCGCAAATCGCACTTCAGGAAAGCTCGCAACGCACCGTTGGCGGACACCGTCGCACCCGCAGCGCGCTGGTCGTCGTGGAAGTCGCGCTCGCCCTCGTGTTGCTTGTAAGTTCTGGATTGCTGCTGCGGAGTCTGCACCATTTATTTGCGGTTGCTCCAGGATTCGAAGCCTCACATCTGCTCACCATGCAAGTGCAAACCTACGGCCGCCGGTACGACGACGATGCCACCTGCAACCGTTTCTTCGCGCAAGCTCTGGAGGCGGTTCGCAATATACCGGGCGTGTCTGCGGCGGCATTCACCAGCCAATTGCCGCTGAGCGGTGATTCGGACATCTATGGCGCGCAATTTGAGAATGCGAGCAACACTGAAGACGTCGCCCCCGCGTTTCGCTACGGAGTGGCCCCTGGATATTTTGAAACCATGGGTATCCCTCTTCGCCGTGGCCGCTTGTTCAATGAGCAAGATACGCTTGCATTGCCGACGAGGCCGGTTCTGATCAACGAATCACTCGCAAAGCGCAGGTATCCCGGCCAGGATCCCATTGGCCAGCGCATTCGCTTTGGCGGCGCTCCCAACAGGCCGTGGGACATTATCGTCGGCGTGGTCGGCGACGTAAAACAAACCTCGTTGGCAGTAAGCCAATCCGATGCGGTGTACGTGACGACCGCTCAGTGGCTCTGGGCGGATGGGACGCGGTGGCTGGTGGTACGCACTCGCGGTGACGCAGCCGCACTTGCGCCCGCCATTCGCCAGGCAATCTGGTCGGTGGACAAGGGCCAGCCGGTCGTCCGCGCCGCAACCATGGAAGGTTTGCTCGCGGCTTCGGCTGCCCAGCGCCGCTTCGCGCTGATCCTGTTCGAAACATTTGCTCTTGTCGCGCTGATGCTCGCGGGCGCGGGCATCTATGGCGTGCTTTCCGGAAGCGTAGCCGAGCGCACGCGGGAAATCGGAGTGCGCCTGGCGCTCGGCGCAACGCACGAGAGCATTCTCGCTTTGGTCATTCGCCAGGGGATGACGCTAACTGGAGTAGGTGTTGCGATCGGTTTGGCAGGAGCGGCCGCAGCGGGTCAGGCCATCGCCGCGATGTTATTCGGCGTGTCGCCTCTGGACCCGTTAACGTATCTCGGCGTGATTCTGTTGCTGGCCGCCGTGTCTGTGATTGCGTGCGGTGTGCCGGCGTGGCGTGCCATGCGAGTGGATCCGATCGTGGCGCTGCGGTACGAGTGATTGCGGGCTACGACACTGAATCTCTTAGAGAAATAAACTTTCAAGGAACTTCCTGGCGGCGGGTTCTGCAACGAATTGATTCAAGAAGCAAAAAGGAAGCCGGAGCTGGGGGCTCCGGCTTCCGGTCCGCTGGTTGGCCATTGGGGTTGGAGCGGTGTCACGGCCTGGCGGGGGACAGGCGGGCTACCAGCGTAATCTCTCCGTTTTTCTCGAGGCGCGCCGACCGGCCGACTTCTTTTTCTCTCGGCGACTTCGGAAGCTGCCTTCCACGGATAGATCCCTCTGTCCAGACTTGCGAAAGGAAGTACTGATTGTCATAACGATTGAACATCAGCTTCGATTCGGTTTGCAGTTCCTTTGCCTGGGCCGCGTGCGTGACCACCATGACGGCCGCGCTTGGTTTCTCGCTGTTAATCAGGAGCACGCCGGAATTCCGATCCAGTTTCTGGACGCGATACTCACCGGCCGGCAGCGTCACGTTGCCTGCCACAAATGCAAATGGAATGTTCACCAACATGGGCTCGTCTGCCTGCACAACTTGAGCCGTCACGATGAGGGAGAGAACGAATAGAGTTGCCGTCACAAAAGCTCGCTTTTTCATGGGGACCTCTTCTTTCTTTTTTCATCTGGGCGGTGGGAGCCGGCCCGTTTTCTTTGCTCCTGGCGCCCCTGAAGCGTCATTCGATGCTTCGCACTTTCGCGCACTCCTCACGAGAGCGCAATGCACTGGAGATGAACTGAAGGGAGTCTTTCAATGAACTGCGAAGTCCAGGAGAACGGCGGACTTAACGCCGCGGACGCGGTCGGGGGTGAATTTCCAGAGGCGTGTTATATTCATGCGACCAGCAGAGGTTCGTATGTCGACGCCGGGCTGTTCCCCTCTTGTCGCACGCTTTGACGTTTTTGAGGTGGATCTTCGGGCAGGTGAACTCTACAAAGCAGGCCGCAAATTAAAACTTCAAGTTCTGCCCTTTCAAGCTCTTGCCCTGCTGCTGGAGCGCCCGGGCGAAGTGGTCACCCGTGAGGAGTTCGTGAAACGGCTTTGGCCCGGTGACACTTTTGTGGATTTCGATCACAGCCTTAACACCGCGATCAAGAAGCTGCGCTTGGCGCTGGGTGACGACAACAAGAAGCCGCGGTTTATCGAGACGCTTCCCAAGCGTGGCTATCGGTTCATCGGCGCCGTTGAACAGACCAGCAGGGTTTCGACGCCCGCGAAGGCTCCCTCTGTGGCATCGAAGGTGGGCCAGGTCGCAAAGCTCTGCAGCGATGGCGCGCTTTCGTTTACGCTGGTGTCCGTCGATGACGAAACGGCTACTGAAAGGGCGAAGCTCGATGCGGCGAATGACGATGTGGGATTGTCACTTTTGATCGCTTCGCAAAAGCTATTGATGGTGCCCAGCGGAACGCAGGTGAGAATCCTGGAAGTCCAGCCAACCCAGTCGCGCTGTCAGGTCCGAATCCTGGAAGGAGAGCACTACGGAAAGGCGGCTGTGGTGCCGCTCAAGCAGCTGGTGGAATTGTCCTAGTGCAATTTGAATGTTAGGCGAGCGCCCTTGGTCTATTCGTATCGAAGGGCTTCGACAGGGTCAAGGCGCGCGGCTTTCCACGCAGGATAAACGCCGAAGACGATGCCGATCAGCCCACAAAGAATGAGGGCGGTGGCAATCCAGAAAAAGGACAGGACCGCGGACATTTTCAGGCCATAGCGCAACAGCAGGGAAATACCAGAGCCGAAGAGAACGCCGATGACGCCGCCGACGGCGCTGAGCGTGACAGCTTCGATCAGAAATTGCGCAAGGATGTTGGAGCGTCTTGCGCCGATGGCTTTGCGCACGCCAATCTCGCGGGTGCGCTCAGTGACGCTCACCAGCATGATGTTCATTACCCCGATTCCGCCGACAATCAGGCCCACGGAAGCTACGGCAAACATCAAAATGAAGATCATCCCGCTGATCTTGTTCCACAAATCCAGAAAATAATCCGAAGTAAACAGCGCAAAGTCATCCGGCTTGTTGTTCGCAAGGCGGCGCTTGCGGCGAAGGAGATCACGGATTTCCTCGACCGCTTCGCCCACCTTATCGGGGTATCGGGCCTTGGCGAAAATCACATAGTCCTTCCGATTGGGATAGAGTTTGCGAAGCGTGGTGACCGGCATGTACGCGGAGTTGTCCTCCGGGTTGGAGCCGCCGGAGATGCCTTGTCTTTGCTTTTGCAGCGTGCCGATAACCGTGAAGAGCTGGCCGTCGATGACGACCTCCTGGCCCAGGCTATGCTCCGCCGACTCGGGAAAAAGAATTCGTGTCGTGTCGTAGCCCAGCAGCACGACGGGCGCGCGATGTTCCGAATCAGTTTCATTGAAGAAGCGGCCCCGCTCGATCTTCAAGTCGAAAATCTCTCCAATGGACGGTTGATTTCCTTGCAGAATCACGTTTTTCGCGCGATACGCGCCGCGGCGCACATCTTCCGTGCCGGATCCGAACTGCGGTTGAAAGATGCGCATGGAGGCCGAAGCCGCCTTGACGTAAGGAAGCAGAGCGATCTCCTCCGCCCATTCGGGCTGGAGTTCCTTGCGTGTAAACCATTCGCTCGGCGGGCGGGAGAGCGAGGCCCATGGAAATCGATAGGCGATGATGGTGTCCGAACCGAGCTCGCGAATTCCACCGAGGACATTTTCATTGAGCCCGTTGATGACCGACGTGACGGTAATCACCGTGGTGATGCCGATGACGATCCCAAGAACGGTGAGGGCTGACCGAAGTTTGTTCTTCTGCAGCGTATCGAGAGCGAGAAGAATTTCTTCGCGGAACTTGAGTATGCGCTCTTTGGGCCTGCGGAGGCGAAGAGGCAGCGCTGCGGGCTGCGGCAAAGTTTTTTCGAAAGTAGCCATGAATCTCTCTTCTACTCCGAACGCAACGCTTCGACCGGATCAAGCTTGGCGGCCTTGGATGCCGGATATGTTCCGAAGAAAAGACCGACGCTTAAAGCCACAATCAGCCCGCTGATCACCGACCACAATTGCACCGAGCTTGGGAGTGAAAATGCCCACGTTATGCTGCTAGCGACCAGGACGCCGCACAAAACCCCGATGGCGCCGCCGATTACAGAGATCGTCGAAGATTCAATCAAGAATTGAAGCAAAATATCGCTTCGGCGCGCGCCCAGCGCTTTGCGTACGCCGATTTCGCGGGTCCGCTCGGTCACGGACACAAGCATGATGTTCATGATGACGATGCCGCCGACGACCAGCGAAATGGAAGCGATCGCGATCATAACCGCGAAAAAGGAGCTGCTGATGTCTTTCCAGAGCGAAAGAAAGGAATCGCTGGTCTCGATCGCGAAGTCATCCGGCTTGGCATAGGCAAGATGATGCCGCCCGCGCATGATCTGCCGAACTTCATCCACGCTATCCTGAATCTTCGCCGCCGAACCTGCGCGCGAAGTAATGCGTAACGAGTCCTGCTGCGTCCCAAAGTTCTTGTTGTACGTCGTAAGCGGAATGATGATCCAGTTGTCCAGGGAATTTCCCAGCGCCGAACCCTGTTTGCTTCCGTAACCGATCACTTCGCAGGGAATATTGTTCCAGCGAACTTCTTTTCCGATGGGATCGATTCCAGGCATTAGATTCTGGATGATGTCGTTGCCAATTACGCAGACCGGCGCCGCTCCGCGCATGTCCTCGTCGGTGACATGGCGCCCCGCAACAAGGTCCACGTCGTACAGTTGCGCCATCTGCGGAGTCCACGCTCGCAGATTGGTATCCTTCAGCGAATTCAGCCCGCTCTTTACCTCCACGCGCCCGCCCAGCGAAGCCCCGATTTCCTTGCAGGACTTGCAGAGTTCGCGGACCGCTTCGTAATCGTCGTAGGTGAGGCGTTTACGCTTCTGGAATTCCAGCCAGTCGTCCACGTTAGTGACGATGGAAGGCTGTTTGGACAGCCCAAAGACGTCTGCGCCGAGCCGGAATACCCGCGTCGCCACGTATTGATTCGCGCCGTTGATAAGGCTGACGACCGCAATCACTGCGGCCACGCCAATGACCACGCCGATCAGCGTCAGCACGCTACGCAGCTTGTGCGCCCACAGGCTGGAGGCGGAAATGGCTACCGCCTCGGACAAGTTCATTGTGGTGGGTCGCGGCATAGAGCCTGGAGACACTGCTGCACCTCATCCTAACATACGCGCCAGAGGCTTCCGGAATTACCTGCCGCGTGGCCAGTAAGGCCTGCCGCTTCCATGGCACAGCGCAGGAAAACGCAGCCCAGAAACAAAAAGGGCGCCCCGGAAGAACCGAGACGCCCTCGAAAGCCGGGAAGGAGTTAGAACGTGTAGCGTAGCGTGAAGCGAATGCTGCGCGCGTTCTGGAAGAGGAACGGCTGGCCATACCATGAACTCTTAATCACCGGCGAAACCTGGCCGCCGTTCCCGTTGATCCACGTCTGCGGGTTGTACCCGCTCTCGAGGGCCTTGTACGCCGACGCGCCATTGAAGATGCTCACTCCTGGACCTGGAACCAAAGGAGTCTGGAAGTTCACCGAGTTCATGCCTCCGTAGTATGCGGTGATGGCTCGCTGGTTGAGCACGTTGAAGGCACTTGCCTCAAAGGCGACGGCCTTGCCCTCGCCAACCTTGATCTGATGTCCAATGTTGAAATCGGACTGGGTAAACCACGGCGTGCGGCGAGTGTAGGGAGTGCCAAGCGTAATATTCCCGGACGCGTCTGTGGTCATGTTGACCCACTTGCCGCGGCCATAGATGTAGGTGGCTTCGGCAACCAATTGACCGAACGGCATGCTGGCCAAGTCAATGTAGGAGCTTACGGGGCTGCCCTGGTAAGCAGACTGGAAGAGACCGAAGGTCGTGGTCTGACCCTTCCCCCAAGATAGCTGGTAGTAAACGTAGCCTTTGAACGTGTTCGGACGATCGGTCGGCAGAGGCCCATCGTTTGACTTGCCATTGGCCCCGAAGTAGTAGAACGGCTCGTCGAAGGCGCGGGTAGTATCGGGCGAGTTGCGGCCTGTACTTCCGCCGTCGATCTGGTCGGTAGTGGTCAGGCCGGTATAGTTGCCCCAGAGGCTGCTCCAAGTGTAGCTGAACGATCCCGCCCAACCCTTGCTCACGGCTTTGGTTACCCGGAACTCCGCGCCGTCGTAGTTGCGGACAGCCTTGGGCATTGCTGGGCATGTGGGGCAAGTGCCGAATAGAGGGGCGCCAAACGACCCGGCGTTAAACGCCATACCCGGAACGCCGAACCCCTGGCCAATAGAGGTCAAGTACGATGCATAGCCGTCTAGGGTCTTGTTCACACCCTCGCCAGGATTGACGACGGTATACAGTTCGCCCCAGGCTGGGTCGGATAATGATGCGTCTTCAATGACGTGGTCGAGACGCCGGCGATCATAACGAGCTTCAAACGCCCAGTCCCTGGAGATCTGATAGTCCCAACCAGCGACGTACTCGTGCTGGCGATAAGGCTTAACGCCAGGCGCGACCGGCTCCTGTGGACGAAGGTTGATGTTTTCAAGCAGCGAAACGCCGGACTTGGTGTCCACCAGGGATGGCGGGGTTGCACCGCTGGCGAAGTTGGCTCCTGTACTGGCCGGACCATTCGGGCAAGCGCGACCCTGCTTGAAGACCAGATCGATATCGGAGGTGTTGAACCCACCGCTCGCATTTGGACCCAGACCGTAGATGCACTGCTCGAATGCCTGTGCACCCCACGACGTCTGAGCCAGTAACAGCTTCATGACGTCATTGACCACGCCATAGCTGCCAAAGACTTTCATCTTGCCGTGGCCGGTTGGATCCCATGCAGCTCCCAGACGAGGCTCAATCTTGTCGCCCCATCCGAAATTGATCGCGTTGATCTTGACGCCAGCAGGAGCAGGGAGGCTTTCCTTCTCGACGCGGATGCCGAGGTTTAGGGTTAGGCCGTGGCCAACGTTCCAGGAATCCTGCGCAAAGAAGGCGTGGTTCCAGTCGCTAGCAGCCGAGGTCAAAATCGTTGAGAAGTCCTGCACTGTCAGGTAGCCGTACAGGCCGGCGCAAGCGCCGTTGCTCCAGTTGGCGCTCAGAGTGCCGCAATTGGTTGAACCTGTTTGCGTGAACGGATTATGGCTCTGCCCGCGGCCAACGTTCATGAATGCCTGGGGCACGTTGCCGTTCTGATCAATCACGTTGACCAGATGGTTGAGCTGGTAGCCAACTTTGATGTTGTGTGTACCCCACCAACCACCCTTGAAGAACGCCACGTCCTGGTCAAACTGGTAGTGCTTGTTAGCGTTGAACAGAGTGAAACTCCCGAGGTAGGGTGTGGTAGAAGCACCGCCTGGCTGCTGCAGGTTGGCCGGCAGTGGATTGCCCCCCGTGGGACATGCGGCGCTCGCGGCAGTGGCTGAGTTGTCACATGCGCCAGCGCCATTGGTATTCCACACAAGGTTGGGAGCCGTGGTCGGCCAGCCAAAGTCGTGATAGTTCTCAAAGAAGTAGCCGTAGCGGGTAGTGGCCACGATCTTCGGAGTCAGGCTGATGTCCGCGCCGACGTTGTAGGTCGAGTTCGGAGCTGCCCACCCAAGGCCGTGAGAGAAGGCCGACAAGGGGCTGTTGATAGATGGGTTCAGGTAACCCGCTGCCACTTGCGCCGGTATGGGATCCGAGAACGGCAAGGCGTTTCCGGTTTCGCGCGCGTACTGATACAGCCACGAGGCGTAAACGCGTATCTTCTGCGTTAAAGAAGCGTCAAGGCGGGCAGTGCCGAAGTACGTCTCTCTGTCTTGCGTAAAGTACTGGGCGCCGGCATTGTTGTTATTGGAGCCGAAGTTGACTGTTTTGGCCCGGGTGTTGATCTGAGGCGCAAAGCCCGCGAAGAAAAACACGCGGTCCTTCAGTATCGGGCCGCCAACGGCCACGCCAGGATTAAGGATGCGGAAGTGGTCTTTGGATGCCTGGTAGAGCTGCGCTCCGGGGTCCTGACCAATAGCAGCGTTACCGCTATCAAGCGGATTATAACGCAAGAAGGCGTTCGTGGGATTCGCGTCCACGCCGGAGGGTTCATAGGTGGCGAAGATTTCGCCGTGGTAGGCGTTGCTGCCCTTCTTCATGATGACGTTGATTACGCCGCCGAGAGCGCCGCCGTGTTCCGCTTCGATGCCCGAAGTCTTAACTTCGACTTCTTGAATGAACTGGAAGGGAACATTGGCTTTGGAATAGCCGCCGGAGATGTTCTCCGTGTCCTGGCCTTCCACGAGGTAGGTGCTCTCCGAATCGGCGGCGCCGCCGATGGAGAAACCGAAGCCCAACCCGTTGCCGCTGCTGCCCGGCAGGGAGCCGCCGGTGCCGCCAGCGGAACCGGCAAGAGGCTCGTTGCGGGCCATGGGCGCGAACTGAATAACTGACTGGAAGCTGAGGCCGTGGGGAACATTGGCAATCACGTCATTCGTAACGCTGGTGAGATTCTGAGTTGAGGTGACGTCGATCACCGGAGCTGCACTGGTGACCTCGACCACGGTTGAAGCGGTGCCGACTTCGAGCGATATGTCCACAGAAGGAAGGTGGCCGACTTCGAGGTTTAAACCTTCACGCTTGACGGTGCTAAATCCCTTTGCCGTCACCGTAAGGGTGTAATTGCCCGGGGGAAGATTCGCAAAGCGGTAGTAGCCGCTGGAATCTGTGTCGATTTCCTTGCTACCCACAAGCGAGGCACTGGTAACAACCACATGGGCATGGGGAACCACGGCACCGGAGGGATCCTTAACAACACCCTGCAACCCGCCCGTTGTCTCCTGGGCCAGGGTCGCCAGCGAAAACAGCCCACACAGCGCGAGCACCAAACTAAGCACGAACCACTTGTTCTTCATATTGCTAGAACTCCTTTCGAGAACACACTGAATTGAAAGACTGGTCGTGGCTTACTGACGTAAATGACGAAAGTTCGGTTACCATATCACGTGTTATAAAAACTAGGACTAATCCCCATCTCGACCCTGCATAAAATCTGCCAAAGTTATGAATAGACCAACCACCGCTAAAGCATTTATATTGAATTACATCCGGAATATGGAGACATCAAGAGTATCTCGCACGGGCGATTACTTCTTGATTCCAGTATGGGTATCCAGAAATATGGATTATTGAGAGCGAATTGTTGCGAGCCCTAAGGGCGTTCAGAGCACTCGACGACGGAGGTCCGGATGATCCAGCAGTAGGGGGAAGTCTCTCGAGGCCCCCAGTTAGCCTTGGTGGCGAATGCGCTCTGCCAAGGACCGCGCCCGCTGACGCGCGATCTCTACAAACCGGGAATCCCCCGCAATCTGATCCAGCATCGGCAGGACCCGCTGTGGTTCCGGGAGGAGGCTGCGGTTCAAATCCGATTCAAATTGAAGCAAAGCGTCGTTGATTCCCAAGCGGTCGTATTTCATGCGCCGCGAAATCAGGTCCACCGTTTCCTGCTGGCGCGCCAGCCCCTCAAAAATCTGAAGCAGTTGGGCTGCCGCCGAATTCAAAGTGTAATTGAATTTGGTTTCATGGACTTCGGCGCCAGACTCCCAGCGAAACGTTTTCTCCCCGAGATTCGCAATCTTGCGGTGCACGTCGAGATCCTGCCCCTGGAAGTGCTTGAGTTGCGCCGCCAGATCGAACATCTTCGTGCGCCATGTCGCGCTCACCTGGAACGGCAAAGAGCCGGGATCTTCTTCCAGTTGGCGGATCTCATAGGCGCCGACATCCGAATCTTCCCGCACGCTAATTTCGATGAATTCGGGAGAGCTTCCCTTGAAGACTCGCCGAAAGGTCAGCTTGGCGCCGGAAGGAGCGGGAACGGGAAGTGCCGCGGAGGCGGCCATCACTGCCATAGCCAGCAACAAACTGAAGCGGAGCCGGGAAGTCTTCATAGTCCTTTGTGACCGCACAGCGGTCAACGCGTCGATACGATGCGCGACAACCGCCACACGTTGTGCCGCCATAGTCTAGTCTAGACTAATCTAGACTAGACTAGTTCTGGAACCTGCTGCTGCGCTTCGTGCGTGCGGCTTCGCAAGCGCATTTGTACGCGGCAAACCGAACCGCCGCCGCGCCTGCTCCGTCTGTAAATGGCAGAGCGCCACTGCCAGTGCGTCGGCGGCGTCCGAAGGCTCCGGCGTCTCGTTCATCGAGAGCAGCGCGCGCACCATCATTTGCATTTGCCGTTTGTCGGCGTGCCCGTGGCCAGCGACGGAGGCTTTCACTTCGCGCGGCGCATAGCTGTAAACGATCACATCGCGCTGCGCCGCGGCAAGCAGGATAACGCCGCGCACTTCAGCCAGCCGCAGCGCCGTCCGCATATTCAATGCAGTAAAGACGCTCTCCACGGCCATCGCATCCGGCGAAAACTCGTCGAGCAGGCCGCACACTCGTGCATGCACATGTTGTAGCACCGCACCAGCGCATTCCCTCTGGCGCTTCGCTGCCACCTTTAGAGCGCCATATTGAACCACGCGGCAGCGCCGCCCGTCACTCTCGACAATTCCAAACCCGGTCGGCCCAGCAGAGGCAGGGTCCACTCCAAGAACGCGCAGCCATCCGTTCGTTTCGTTCCGCCTGTCCGATGAATTCGTCAGGGCCATGGCCCCAAGTCTACGGCCTTCCGCGTGTCCCTGCCAGCGCTTTGTACCATACGTGTCAGGTAGACACACTCCCTTTCAAACAAAAATGGCCAGCCCGGATCGCGGACTGGCCGTAAAAAGAACAGCAAGTAAATTTAGTTGGCGCCGACGGCGGCCTGAATTTCCGACTCGTCGATGTCGAAATTGGCGTAAACGTGCTGCACGTCGTCGTGTTCTTCGAGTGCTTCCACCAGGCGCACCATCTGCGTCGCCTGCGGTCCCGTTAGCTTGATGTAGTTTTGCGGCACCATGGCGATTTCCGCCGACTCCGGAGTGATTCCCGCCTTGCTCAGCGCTTCCTTCACCTTCTCCAGCGCATCCGGTGGCGTCACGATGTACCACGCGGAACCGTCGTCCTTCAAATCTTCGGCGCCCGCTTCCAGCACAAGGTCCAGCAACTTGTCTTCGCTCGCCGCTTCTTTGGGCACGGAGATCTCTCCCTTGCGGCTGAACATCCATCCCACCGCTCCGGCCTCCGCCATGTTGCCGCCGTTCTTGCTCATCAAGTGACGGAACTCGCCGACCACGCGGTTGCGGTTCGTCGTCACCACTTGAATCAGCATCCCCACTCCGCCCGGCCCGTAGCCTTCAAAGGTTGCTTCCTCATACTGTTCGCCTTCGAGCTGGCCAGTGCCGCGCAAAATCGCGCGTTCCACGTTGTCGTTAGGCATGTTCGCGGCTTTCGCCGCCAGAATCGCGGTTCGCAGTCGCGGATTGGAATTCGGCTCGCCTCCGCCGATGCGCGCGGCGATGCTGATTTCGCGGATGATTCTCGTGAAAACGCGCCCGCGCTTGGCGTCGGTGGCGCCTTTCTTGTGTTTAATCGTGGCCCATTTTGAATGCCCGGACATGACACATCCTCGTTTGTTTCACGTGACCGCGGCTCGGCCGAGGTCATCGATGGAAGAATTTTTGCGCCCAGAGCGGCTTCCAAACGCGCCGGCCAAAACGCCGCCAAACGTTGGAGTGGCCGAATCCTTGGCCGCCAAGAAAAAAACAACACCAGTGCGGAGACTTACGGTGGACCGCAAACCCCTGCGGACCCACCGTAGTTTAGCACAGGCTCCCATATCGGGAAACGGGTTATACTCCACTTCGGGGCATCTCGTTGAAACCGACAGACTTCCGCATGAAGGCCGTGTGTTGCGCTAATAACCCAGGGACCCGTCATGCCTGACCGCCGCTATCGCGTCCTTGCCGTCGCCACCCACCCCGTTCAATATATGACGCCGATTTTCCGCCGCATGGCCAAGCACCCTTCGCTCGATTTCCACGTGGCCTATTGCTCCCTTCGCGGCGCAGAAGCTGGTCACGATCCTGAATTTGGGGCCAACATTCAATGGGACGTACCCGTTCTCGATGGCCACTCCTGGACGCATGTTCAGAATCGCGGCTCCGGCGCGGAATCCTTCTTCGGCTTTTTCAATCCTGGCCTGTGGAAGCTCATCCGCAGCGGCAACTATGACGCCGTTCTCTGTTTCATCGGCTACGTTCGCGCCTCGTTTTGGATCACTTGCCTGGCTTCGAAATTCTCGAGAGCGGCTTTCCTTTTCGGCGCCGACGCCACTTCGCTCACCCCTCGCGACGGCCGCAACTGGAAAATCCCCATTAAGAAATTTTTCTGGCCTCATTTATTCCGCTTGGCCGATCAAGTTCTCGTCCCTTCGTCGGATGGCCGCGATTTCATGTGTTCCCTCGGCATCCCGCGCGATCATGTCTCGGTGGCTGGGGATTGCGTCGACAACGATTGGTGGATCCAGCAATCG
>Ga0210409_10005273_pt1 | contig 13627 bp, 8 predicted proteins | sample IncBWH17MmetaG_FD_161649 | JGI IMG/M metagenome (GOLD analysis project Ga0210409, IMG submission 161649) | Forest soil microbial communities from Barre Woods Harvard Forest LTER site, Petersham, Massachusetts, United States - Inc-BW-H-17-M | ecosystem: Environmental > Terrestrial > Soil >... | reverse complement strand
TGTAACCGATCTGCCGTTTGATTTCGATTGCCTCGTCGAACGTCTTCGCCGACGCCGCCAGATCGCCTTCTTCGTACAGAAGAAGGGCGATATTTCCAAGGGCGGTTCCCGCGGCTCTCTGATCACCCACGTCGTTGAAAACCTTCAGTGATTCCTGATTGAGACGCAGTGCCTCCGCGAGATTTCCCTGCGCATCGGCCACGTTTGCGATGTTGCCGAGTGCGCCAGCGGCGTTAACACGAGAGCCAACTTCCGTCTCGATGTCGTAATACTGCTGGTATAAAGCCTCGGCCTTTCGAAGATTGCCACTTTCATACTGAACAATGGCAACGCCGTTGATCGACTGGGCCAGAGATCGTCGGTCGCCGATCTGTCGGAAAATCCTGATGGCCTCATCGTAGGATCGGACAGCCTCCAGATAGTCCCCGCGTTCTGACTGCTCGCCGGCAATGAGGTGAAGCGTCGAGCCGAGGCCATGCAAATCGCCTGTTTCGGCGAAGATGCGTTTCGCCTCGGCCAGGCCTTGGTCGGCATCCTGCACTTTGCCGAGACGTCGCAGCGCCCAGCTTTTTCTCGTCCAAGCCTCGGCGACAAGCAAACGCTCGTTCAAAGTTTTTCCGTTTTCGATGGCGCGACTGGCGGCTTCGCTCTCTCGCTGAAAATCTCCCAGAGCAGCGGCAGCATCGGCCTCTTTTAGGTCGATCTGTGGCTCGCCGCTTGCGGGAGGCGGCAGAGTGTGGAGCTTAGCTACGGTCACAAGCGCGTCGCTGCTCTTACCCGCAAATGTTTGGGCATTGGCGAGACGAAGACCGTAGTCCACATTGTCGGGGAACGAGTGGAATAGCTCTTGATACGTCGCAACCGCTTGGTTCCAGTCGCGTGTTAATTCCGCATACTGGCCGGCGATCAGAAGATGTTGTTCACGCGAAAGATTCAGGGAAAGATCAAGCGCGCGCCGCGATTCCTGCCTTGCTTTCTCGTCGTATCCGAGCGCAGACCAGGCCGAGGCGAGAGCCGAATGACCGAGAGAGAACTTTGGGTCCGATGTCACGGCCAGAGTGAGGAGCTTTTCCGCGGCAGGTGCATCCGAAACCCGAAGCTTGGCAAGGCCTTCGGAGTACAACCGCGCGGCTTCCGGTGTCGAGGGAAGCGCAGCCTGGTCCTCGGCGCCTTCGAGATCCGTCAGCATGGGAACTCCGAGCCGAGAGCGAAGTTCGTCTCCACTGCGCGAGACAAGCTTAAACAGCTCGCTGCTCCTTCCGGTAATAGCTGTCGAAAACAGCGTCTCTCCGGTCACGGCATCCCACATATGCAGATCGAGTCGCATCTGCCGGCCAGGTTCGGTTCCCAACTCCACGAAGGATCCCGTAACGAGAACGTCAGCTCCGGCGCGATTTCGCAGCTGGGCGAGAATCGGCTTGGCGAGTTCGGAATCGTCGCTGATTTTCAGATCCGAGCGGACGCTCTGAACAGCCTCACTCGGCACAGCACGCAGCTGCCCGCCAGCGGCAATCTCGGTGGTCAACATTTCCGCCAACGCGACGGAGAGCCAGTCGTCGGCCGAATTCCCCGAAAGATTCCTAAAGCCAAGTACCGCGATGGAATAGCGCGGTTTGACTGGGGCTGGAACCAAAGTCGACGGTGGCCGGGACGTCGAGAAGTGCCTCCACGCGAAACCGCCGGCCACGGCGACACAAACGACCGGGATCGCGAGCCAGCGTGCCCGCCGCCAGAAGTCCACCGCGGGAGCAGTAGCCATGCTTTGCACGGGCGCTGGAAACCGCGTGGGACGGCGGACGGACGCGAGTCCGGGCATCGCAGCGTCGAGCGCTTCTTGCTCGAACTCTTCCTCTTCCTCCCGAACGATGATGCGAGTCTTGGTGTGCTTTTCGACGAGTAGTTCCTGCTGGCCGGGGGCCGCGTCACGCACGGGGGAAACGAAGCGGTAGCCGAGTTTCGGAACGGTTTGGATATATTCGCCGTCCCCTTCCCCCTCTCCCAAAACCTTTCGAAGAGTGGATATGTATTGGGTGAGATTGTTCTCTTCTACGAACGTGTCCGGCCAGACGGATTCTAGCAGCTCGCCCTTTGCAACGAGGGCCCCCTGTCGCTCAACCAGCAGAAAAAGAATCTCAAACGCCTTGGGGGATAGCCGGACGGGTTTGTGTTCCTTCAGAAGGAGGTGCCTGGCAACGTCGAGGCGAAAAGGGCCGAAGTCATATAAGCCCTTGCGTGACGCGGGTATGCGGGCGCTCACGTCTTCTTCACAACAATTTCAGAGTTTCTGAAAGACATCTTCGCGCCCCTTCTGGCAAATAGCGGATGACGAAAGCAGCCAGGACTGAGCGAGTGGGGCGGATTCTAGCCGAACTCGCCGGGGTTGGCAAGCCACATCCCTGGTCGTCGGCTCGGAGAGGCACGTTGCGGCTACGAAAGCGAAAGAGGATGACAGAGATCTCGATAGAAAGGACCGAATCCATTCTGGTTCGCACTTCTGCCAACTGTGCCACCGCTTGGTGCAGCCGCTGCGGCAGTCGCGTTACGACGCTCAGTGTGGAGCAGGCATCCGCGGTTGCCCATCTTAGCGGACGGACGATCGAGCGATGGATGGAAGCAGGCCACCTGCATTCCTGCGGTCCTCGTCAGCCGAGACCGCGAGTATGCCTGCCTTCGCTTTCCCAAATGGTCGAAGCGGAACTGGAAACCTTCGGACGAAGCCAATGACTGAAGGAAGACCGGGATTTGAAGTCAACTGTAGGAGACAGCTGTGAGCGTCTCACACCAGGTTGGTGAAATCTTGCGAAAACTGGCCTGCTTCGTTTGGGTTCTCAGTTTGCTTTCGACATCTGTCACCGCGCAAGGCGGAGGGCAAGATGGCGCAAACACAGGCGCTGGCCAGAACGCACAGCGGCAAGCCGGCGCGAATTCAGGCGCTGCGAACGGTCAGGCAGCCGCGGAAGTAAACCCCAATGTGTCATCGGCGATTGACGCTGGCGCCAATGCAGTGCGGACAGCGGCGACGAACGCTGGAGCTAATCCGAAAGAGGCGGATAAGTTAGCCAACGCATTTACCAGTTCCGCCACTAAGGGCGTGGAAGCCGCACAGGCCAACGGAAACCAGACCCTGGGCTCCTGGAACCAGAACGGAACCCCTAATGCCCAGGGGGTGTTTGCCGGTCAAGTACACGACGACATACTTTTCAGCTGGGCGATAAGTGATTCCAGCGTTTCCGCGCCGAGCCCTGGGTTCATGACGGCGGAAAAAAAGGCAAAGGAAGATGCACGCTCCAACGCAATTGCTACAGCTGCCGCGAACGCGGCCTTTGAAGCCTCCAAAAAGGTAGAAGAAGCCTACAACGCAGCTGCAGCGTCCGGGAACAATGCCGCTCAGCCGACTCCGGCCTCGAATCAAGGTCACGGCAACCAAATACTTGGCGGACAGGCGCAACCTCAAGGCGCCGGCCAAACAGGGCAGCCGGCTCTGACCGATGCGCAAGTCAATCAAATCGTAGACTTGGCTCGGCGCCAGGCAATTCAGAAGTATTTGGAAGCTCTCACGACGAATATCAAGCAGACGCAAAGGCGTGATAACGCTGGGACACGCGTTACGCCGAGAACGTCAGTTGCTTGGCGAGACCCTAATGGGAATCCGGTGAGTCTGCCAACTGTTGAGGCGCTCATTCTCGTGCAGCAGATGGCGATTAAGCAGCTGACGAACGCCCGCTCCTACGCAAACCAAGTCCAAAACATGACGCCGGCCGAAAAGCAGCAGCTTATCGCCCAGCTTAGACAGCAAGCAGCCGTTGTCGGCCAGAAATTCCAGGCGTTCCAAGCGGCTCAGGACCAAATCAACTCGGTCCCAGGCGGCGAGAAAGGCGTTCGAGAGAAGTACACGCAGTTCGCGAATCAAGCGGCGCAGCTCGATGAGCAGAGCAAGCTGGAAACGGCGCAAGGCCAAACCCAATTGGCGGCCCAGCATACGGCCGAGTCGCAGAGACTCCGAACGGAACTGGCCGGCGGGGACTACCGGAAGTTCATGAACGCGCGCGCTGCATACTACCAGGCATTGAGCGCGAATCCCCTGCTCGGCGTTCAGCTTCCGGATGAAAGCGGACTCTTCTATCAAACAGTGCTGCAGAATTCTGACATCACGCTGCTGCCGACGCTCTACGATGCCGCAGGCCAGCTTGCCACGCAGTACACCGAACAGATTGATCGCATTTCGCGAATGGATACGGTTGAAGCGTTGTGGGAACTCGCCGGTCCTCAATATGCGCTCGCTAGAGCTATGGCCGCCGCTTCCGGCGGCGAGGCAACGCAACGCCTGGTCGATGCACTCGAGGCGACTTACGCCGGCACACAAGCTGTCGCTGGTTTTCAGAAGGCGCTGGAAGACACCGTTATTTCGATGGGCCAAGCGCTTCCTGTCGTCGGTCTGGCATTTACGGCGATCTCGATCTATCGGGATGGCGAGGACTACGTCATCGCGTTGAGCGACGAGAAGAACGCGCAGGCGATGGCTCCTGCAATGGGATATCAAGGCGTGATCGAAACCGGACAGCGCGTGGGCGACACAGGCAGCAAGCTCGCCTGGAATGTCGCGCTGACTGCTCCGCAAATTCCCGGCCTCATTTCCGCGCTACAGACGGGCAAGAACGTAAAACTCGTCTACAACTTCGGAGGGAAAGCCGCCACGGTCGGCGCAGAGGCAAACGCGGTAAAGGCAGTAGAAGTCGGCGCGGGAGCAGCTGTTGACGCCGCGAAACCAGTCGTGTCCGAGGTGCCTTCGGGAGCCGTTCGCGGCGTCAGGACTGCGACTGGTGCCACTAATCCGGCATCCGCCCTCAACCCGCAAGCTGCGGAGGGATTGGAGATTGCTAAGAACCTGGGCCTGAAAGATGTGCAGACCTATGTGGATACGATCGCGAATCCCGCCATCGAGAACTCGCAACTGGCTGCGGGCGCCGCCGAGGCTGCCACGAAAAATTTGATGACGCTGACAAAGATTGAAGAGGCTCAAGCAGCAGCTCGCGCGGCCGGTTTACCGCAAGCCAGAATTGACGAGATCATTAATAAGGCCAGGAGCGCGGGAACCATCAGCGCTTACGCAGACGTCCCGCGGGATCTCGAAGTCGCCAAATTCGTAAATGATGGCAACGTGATCCTCGTTGACGTCAGCCGGAACGCCGAAGCCGCGGACTACTTTAAGGGTTTGGGCGTCACAGTTACGGACACCACGGTCGCAACGAACTTGATGGGACTAAAGCAGGAGATTAATTTTGCCGCAAAGAACGGCAGACTGTTGAATCTCACTCCAGCACAGCGTGCGCTTTTGGAAAACACAGTCGTTCCCAAAGGAAACGACATACTGAAGTGGTACACGACAATCGGTAATGAAACGCAGCAGATATTCGACCAGGACTTCATCAACAATCTCAAGAAACTATTGGATCAATCGGCCAAGGCTGGCAACGCAAATTCAGCTCGCCTCCTCAACGAATTGCAGTGGAGCACGCTCGAATCCGCCTCTACGCCAGACAAGTTGCCCACTTTCCCTGCCACGCCGGAGGCGGCGGCGATCACGCCCGGCGCGAACGCAGTTGGCACCGGAACCGCCAGTCTGTCTCCCAATCAGATTGCGCGAATGTCAGACGACCAACTGCAACACATCGGCCGTGCCCAATTCGCGACATATGATCAACAGACGCAGCAGGCGATCTACCAGGAACTCCAGAATCGGGGCCTCACGCCGAAATACGCAGGCGGCCCAGTAACCGGCAGCCTGCCGCTCGCTCATAACCAGCAAGCACAGCAGTTGGCCGGAACTGTAAAGAAACTGTCGAATGAAGACTTGACGAAGCTCGCGAACAAGCTAGCTAGCGATCCGAACGCCGATCCCCTATTGAAGTCAGCGATTCAGAATGAGATCGAGCAGCGCGCGCAAGCACCGTCCGGGGTACGGACCGGCCCAGGAGATACGCAGGTCCTTCAGCCCGGCGAGATCAAGAACGCTAAGGAGGGCACGCCCCCCGGGAATGCAAATCCATCGGCGTCGAATGCGAAGGGTATCAGCAACGCTGCGGGAAGCACTGGAACGCCCGGTATCGGCGCTCTCGCCAGCGGTGCGGCCGCGATTAACTCGGCGGGTGGCAGCAACGCCGGTAATGCCCCAGGAAGCTCGGTCAATTCGAATTCCTGTGATTGCAATTTGGGGCAATTACTCAGGGATTTTCAGGATGCTCGAGACCGGGAAGCGGAGGCCGAGAATAGTTTAAATCAAGCCCGTGCAACCGCGAACGCCGATCAGGATGCCATGTCTGCGGCCGGCAATGCGCTTGCCACGGCGAAGGGCACTCAAGCTGACCTGAATGCGGCCATAGAGAAAAATCAGGCCTCGCAAGCCGCGTTGCAGAAAGCGCAGGCCGATTATGCCAATGCGCAACAAGCCGCGGCCGCGGCGGAGCAGGCCTACGACACATGCCTGCACGCGAAGGAGAACTGCCCGCCCCCTGCGAACACGGCAAATGGATCGGTCAATCCCAACGGTGGAAATAATTCCATCGGTAATTCTGGCAATGGGCAACAGGTCACGAATACGCCGATGCAGAAGACAGTGCAGAAGGACGAGCATTTTACTCCAGCTGCCAATGCGCCTGAGCTGACTTCGCCGGACCCTCGAGCACGGAGTAACGGGACGATTCCGGGAGGCGGGCCGTCTTCCGGTGTGCCGGAGATCCCTCCGAATCCCCCCGTGCCGCCCGCGCCGAATGCTGCTGCGGCCAACGGGCTTCCCATAATTCCCGACAAGCCGCTACCCCAATGCTGGCCTGCTGGAACTGACATCAAAGCAGCATGCAAGGCTTGGCTGGATATCGCGGAGCACAACGAAGTTGCCGCCCAACTGGCCCAGGAGGCTCTTGCCGACGCCCAGAGCGATCTAAATCAAGCTGACCGGCTAGACGCTTCGGCGCAGCAGTGGGATGAACATAGCCAGAAGCTATCTGCGTACTCGGCGATGTATGCCTCCGATGCACAGACGTATGAGCAAAAAGCAGCAGGCGCCTTCTCGAATCAATCCGCCGCTCAGTGGCAGCAGATGGCCGCCGACGCCACGCAGCAAAGCAACAATATTGCTGCCCAGGCTGCGGCGGCCGCAGCGCAAGCCAATCAGATACGGCAGGAAGCTCAAGCCCTCCGCAACAAAGTCCAATCGGAGAAAGCGGACTTAGAGACGAAGAAGAATGCCGCGCTCGCATCTCGGAACGCCTACAACGCTTGCGTCGCTTTGCCGGCTTGCCCCACGACGGAAAATTCCATCGGTGCGATCGGCGGCGGCGCTCCTATCGCCGTTGTTCCGACTGCGACAACGGTGCCGAATACCCCCACCGGGCAGTTCACCTACAACTTCACGCTGCCGAATTTTGCAATCGACGGTACGAATACGGCTCTTAGCGGGATCCTCGTTCCGACGATTCAATACATCGCCGTATCGGGAATCGGGATTCAAAACGCTCACGCCGTTCCTCGTGAGGTAGCTCCGGATCGCACATGGGCCACCAGTTCACGGCCGCGGATCGAAGTTGTATCGCTCCGCAGTCGCAATCCTTTGCTCGCATTCGGCCTCGAAGGTCTGATGCCGGCGCGTGAGCGGCGAGATGCGCAAGGGAGCGCCGGCAAAGTCGTCTATTCGATTGTCGCCAACGGCAATTCGAGCGGCCAAGCGCTCGAGCTGCAAGTATTCGATCCATCGGGCGCGACGAGCCAGATCGGCCTGCCCGAAGGCGTGGTGCTTGAGCCAATCAAGGTAGGATCCGCGAAGCCGCTCTCGGAAACGATGAATGCGGGCAGTCTGCTGAAAAAGAATCTCGTCGCGTATTGCGTCGAGTACATGAAACTGCCGCCCGAAGCAGGCATGTTGTATCGCCTCGCGCCGCCGAACGTGCAGAACAAGTTCAGTTCGATTCAGCCCGTGTTGCAGGCCGGCCGCCAGCTCGCAGCCGCGGGGAAACTCCATCCCGATAGCGATCCGCAAGCGTATGAGGACTCGATTCGGCAGTATTCGATCTGGACGCAAATCGAGAATTGGAGCGAGCAGCAGTTCGGACAGGTTTTCGTCGAGAAGACGAAAGAGAACGCCGCAGCCGCAAAGGTGAAATGGACCAAGCAAATGGAACAGGCGCTGAACGGGCTCGTTCCCGGGCGGTGGCGGGATATTTCGATGGTTCTCGATGAAGCAGGCAAGCTGTCCAAAACGCCATCGGGCCAAGGTCCACGGTGATTCTTGCACGAAAGTCGCTTTTCAATTTCGAGTTTTCCAGGAGGATAAAAGTGACAAGTGTACGAGGATTGTTTTGCACGCTGGTGCTAGCGATTTTCGTAATGACGGCGGCCGTCGCCGATGCGCAAGGAGGCGGCCCCAATATTCGGTTGACGGGAGCGACCGCTCAACTGAATGTGATTTTCCAAACAGGTCCCAAGGGTACGCAAAAGGCTCCGCCCGTCACGCCTGATTCGTCAGGCGCTGTTGCTCTACCGCCGGGCTTGCTTTCTCCGGATAAGCCGCACACGCGCATGATCGTCTATCAGTGCCCGGACGGCGTCTACGTTGTGGCGGAAGGAACGCCGGATCCTTGCCCGCAACACAGCAGGAAATTGGTGGGCGGATTCTGGTGGAATACGGGCGGCAAAGTCATCATCGATTTGACCGCGGGAACCGTGACGGACACGTCCGAAACGACATCCACATCGGGCGCGTCCAGCTCAACCGGTCGCGGAGCTTCATCCTCCGGCTACGTTCGCGTGCCGACTTGGAACTTCGACATCAGCGGCTTCGGCGGCGCGAACGTCTTCAGCAACAGTTCAGATGACAGCGCCAGCCGTCCCAAGATTGGCTTCGATTTCGACGCCATGTTTCATCCGTGGCAGAACTATTTCGGGGTTGGACCCTTCGTTGGATTCGTTGACACGCCGAATGGAGCCATCGAGCATTTCGGTTCAAGCGGAGGATCCGAAGGGTCTTCGTTCGGGAGCTACAACGTCAGGCGGATCGATGTACCGATTGGCGTGAGATTCCAGCAGAATTTCGGTCACTTCGGAATCAGCGAAGAAGCAGGTGCGCTGCCGAGCTTTGTGAAACTGGTTTCGAGGTCTTGCTCCTCCGGGAGTTCCGGCGGCACGTCGTGCGATTCGTCCACGATCACAGACCAGACTATTGTCGGCTACACGTACGGCATCCGGCTGCATTACTTGTTCGGCAACCACTGGTCAGCATTCGCGGGCTGGAACCGCGACGGTGCATTGAAGCCTTATAGCGGCAGCAGTTCCTCGTCTAGCGAGGATTTTCAGTCGAACGAGGGATACGGCGGGATTACGTACAGTTGGGGATTGCGGTAGAGCAAACTGGCAGCGCAGCTGTAGCCCCGCGCCCGCGGCAAGAAGCGCGAAGGCCACGGGAATGAACCTTCCCCGAAAGAAATCCGGAGTGTGAGCGGCTTGCTGCGATGACAGGGCTTCTAAATGCCGGCCGGCCGTGTGTGTGAACGCCTCTTGCGTGGCTCTCCGTCGAAGTTGCGAACCTGGGCAATTGAGTATGTGTTTTCGTATTCGCACTGCTTGCAACGGGCGATGAATGTTTGCGGCGAGCTCGCCTCGCTCAACTCTAGCTCGTCTTGTAAGGTGGCGATCTTTGGGGAAACTGCAATTGGTTCTGTGCAGTTTATACAAGACACTCCACGATAGCTCTTAGCAAGTTCCGCGATCATTTGAACCTCACGAAGGGATCTGAGGCGAAGTCAGTCGGGATTGTGCGCCCAAGCCCGCTCGGTTGATGTCCCGTAGCGCACACTCATGCGCGTATGCTTAACCAGACAGACATCGGCGAACCCTCGATGCATCGTCAGAGCGAAGACCGACGTTCTGCGATTCTCGGGATCCGAACGAAGATGAATGCAGCGTGACCAAGGTTTTCTTTTTCACGAACAAAGCTGTCTGCGGTTTGTGCGCGCTCACGCGAGGCGGCTATATCCTTCTGACTGGTCGATTCTCTGGTCGCCGTCTTTTATTTGGCGCTTCGCCCATGCGATTAGAGAGACGTTGTCCGAAGTGCCAATCTTCTGGCGCATCTCGCGCATCATGGAGAGGAATATCGTTGGGTCCATACGGAGATCGTTGCAGACTTGCCGGTCGGATCTTCCACCGGCGAGGGCGCGGAGGATGATGGATTCCTGGCTGGTCAAAGCCGGGTCCAAGCGCAAGCGCGGCGCGCGGTTGATACCGATGAGTTTGTGGTCGCGTTTCATCGGTTGAGAGCTCCTCTGTCATGATCAGGCACAGCACTGGGGCGCGACCGGCGGCCTGCGTTGCGGTGCGGGATTCGGGAGTGCGCGTTGGCTTTCATCGCGTACAAGGCTGCGTCTGCCGCGCCCAGCAGAGCGTCTATCGTCTGGCCATTTTGAGGATAGATGGCAATGCCGATGCTGACGGAGAGTTTTGGCTCCCTGCCATCGTTGGCGAGCCGATCGCAAATGCGCCTGGCCACCGAGGCGGCCGATTCTCGCGCGGTTTCGGGTAGGACCAGGGCGAATTCATCCCCGCCGAAACGAGCCGACGTGTCGATGTCGCGGCTGCAGAGGCATAACACATCGGCCAGGCGGCAGAGTGACTGGCTGCCGACCAAATGGCCGAAAGCGTCGTTGATCTGCTTCAGTCCGTCGAGGTCAAGAAACAAGAGGGCGAACTCACGCGCGGTTCGCTCAGAACGCTTAATTTCGGTGTTCACGGTGTCGACCAGGTGACGGTAATTGGCAAGACCGGTGAGCGGGTCCTTGGCTGCCTGTTGGCGGAGATGGTCCTCGAGTTTGCGCTGCTGGGTAACGTCCTCGACGATAATCTCGTAGCTGTCCTTTTTTCCCTCGCTGGTAACCTCGCGTCCACTGAGGCGGACCTTGAGGGCCGCGCCGTCCTTGCGCTTCCATTCGATTTCCAGCGGACCGACGGGAATCAAGTCGCTCGAGTGACCGAGCAGCTGGGCTCGCCGGGAAGGATCCGCCAGGATCTCAGCGGCAAGGTTCACGGTGAGGAGATCCTCGCGGGATCGAAAGCCCAGCATAGTCACCAACGCCTGATTGACGTCCAGAAACTTGCCTTTCGCGCCGCAGCGGCACATTCCATAGGCGAGATTACCCACAAGAGCGCGGTAGCGCGCCTCGGAATGCCGCAGCTTTTTTTCGGTCTGAAGGCTCTCTTCGCGCAGCTTGCTATCACCGAGGGCTCGACGAACGGCAACGGGAATGTGGCCCACGTGGTCCATCGCCACGCAGTCTGCGGCACCCCGCGAAATGAGCTCTGCCTCCGTTTCCGGTTGCATTGTGTCGCCCAGGAAGATGCAGGGAATCCGCCGATCGCCGAGGCGGAGGATTTCCAGCGCCTGTATTCCCAGCCAATTCGGCGACGGGTATTCGGCCAGCACGAGATCGTAGAGTTTTGACTTCAGGAATTCGGCAAACTGCCGCGGCGTTGCAACGACGTCCTCGGTAACGTTGAAACGCGAGTTCCTGAGCTCTTGGACGCACTGTGCAACTTTGGCGGCGTCGCTGTGGGCGAACAGGATGCGCAAAGTGAGCCGTCTGCCTGCCGACCCGGGAAGCGCTGACGGCAAACCGACTTGCTTGATGCGCTCTGGAGAGGTTGAGGACATCGAAAGCGTCACTGATTCAGGGGAGGTCGCGCCTAGCGCCCCGCCCCAGAACTGGTTCAAAAAGCAACCGGCGCAAATGGTAGTTGGAGAGCGGTAGGAATGTCTGTTCGAAATAGCACACTTCGCACTAACGGCCGGCGGGGTCAGCGACGGCGCCTCGTTCGCACCATGAAAATTCGCCAGACGAATATGTCCTTTTTCGAACAGACACTGCTTTTCGGAGCGCTTAGTATCCGAGGGGAACGAGGGGCCATCCTTTCAGAACTTCGGAGAAACCAAAATGAAGCTGAGACTCGCGATGTTGATTGGGGCAGCGGTACTGTTGGCGGCAGGACCAGTGTGGGCCGATCGAGTTCGCTGCTGCAATTTTGCCAAAGAAGGTCCTGTTGATTTCTCCGCAGACTTTGGGCATGGCTTGGACGTGAATAGTCCCATCTCGAGCTTGGGTTCAGGGCGTTTCGCAGCTGAGGGCACATTTTTCTCTTCTTCATTTTCGGGCGTTGGCGTATCTGACGCCGATCTGCGCGATCTTGGTGGCTTCGAGCGTTTCACTGACCACACGGAACGCGAACACCGGCGGGTATGGATTGATGGAGGCCCCAGGGATCAGAGTGGCGACGCCGAGGGCGATGGGTCAACTCCAACGCCAATCCCGGAACCTGGATCTCTTGCGCTATTGTTGGTCGGGCTGACCGCCCTGGGCGCGTTTATCCGCAAGCGCTGAGGGCCAGTCAGGTTTTCGAGTAGCCGCAAGAAAGTTGATCGGAAGTCCGCAAAGCCGGCGAGAAAGTTCTAGTCGTGCCCAAGCCCAACCACGGAAAACAGCGAACGACGAAGCGCAGCGATGCGAGGTCTTCCCACCTTAGTGGCTTCAGTTCGGGAGCCAGTCTGGGGGGCACGGTCTCGCACTATCGGCGGCGACAGAACATCTACACGCAAGGGGCGCCTGCCTACACGCTTTTCTATATCCAGGAGGGAGGCGTGCGGCTGATCACCCGGACGAAGCAGCGAGCATCGGCAGTTACGGCGATACTGGGCGCGCATGATTTCTTTGGCGAACTTTGCCTGGCGGGCTATCCGCTTCGCACGTCCACCGCCGTGGCCCTGACTACCAGCTCCATCCGCACCATCAATAAGACCAAGATGCTCGAAATGCTTCGCCAGAAGAACGGTAAGACGTCCAATTCCCTGGTGGCGTATCTGCTGTCGAGCGTGAAGGGTTACCAGGATCATGTGGCGGATCTGTTGACGAGCTCGGCGGCACAAAGGCTTGCGCGCGTGCTCCTGCGGCTGGCCCATCTGGACAAAGGAGGACCGCCCGTAGTCGAGATTCCCAAGATTAGCCACCGGATTCTGGCGGAGATGGTGGGCACAACGCGCCCGCGAGTGAATATGTTTATGAACCAATTTAGAAAGCGGGGATTCATAAATTACGATGGGGGGCTGGAGGTGCACCAGTCGCTGCGAAAGGTTCTTCGGGACCGCCAGGATAGCCGCTAGGCCGTTTCTGACAGGTGTTCTTTTTTAGACAGTTTTCCGAAGCGGGTTTCATGGTACGCTCGCACATGACGCCCTCTGCCGCCCGACGCATCTCCCTCAAGGCCTCTCGACCTCCGCTGAGAAGAGCGAATTCACAATCATCTTCTTTTGATGTGAACTGGTTTCTTGAATCGACCGGTTTGGGAAGAAGTGTGAGCAGATTTCGAGCGAGGGAGACCATCTTTCGTCAGGGGGATCCGGCGAAGCATGTGATGTACCTTCAACAAGGGCGCGTCAAGCTCACGGTTGTCGGCGGAACGGGGAAAGAAGCGGTAGTCGCGATTCTGGGTCCGGGCGATTTCCTGGGCGAGGGTTGTCTCGCCGGACAGTCCAATTGCGTGACGACGGCGACCGCAATCACGCCCGTCAGCATGCTCGCGATCGAGAAAAGCG
>Ga0210409_10005269_pt1 | contig 13630 bp, 6 predicted proteins | sample IncBWH17MmetaG_FD_161649 | JGI IMG/M metagenome (GOLD analysis project Ga0210409, IMG submission 161649) | Forest soil microbial communities from Barre Woods Harvard Forest LTER site, Petersham, Massachusetts, United States - Inc-BW-H-17-M | ecosystem: Environmental > Terrestrial > Soil >... | reverse complement strand
CCCCGTGCTGCTCTCATGGCTTGGCGTCTGCGCCGAGAGTCCATCAGGCTAGTCTCGACGCAGACAAAGAAAGCCGCGAGCGATTCCCCGGCTACGGCTCAGCGATCGTTCAAGCCTATAATCATGTGATCTTGCCTCTAACAAGCTTTCGCGACAAGCACACTCAATTGATCCGGCGTAGGATCGCAGCAGCGATACCCTCGATGCGGCACTACACCGGCGGAAAGGAGTGATACTCGCGTTGGAACACGACGATGAGGATATCGTCCATGCGGACTGAGCGCCGGGAACGATCTCGCCGCGTGAGACCGGATCCCGATCACGTCCCTGCATCGACGTACCGCCTGCAGATGAACGGCTCTTTTACGTTCCGTGACGCGGCGAGGGTGGTTGATTACCTGGATGCGCTCGGGATCACCGATTGTTATACATCCCCATTCTTGATGGCTCGCCCCGGGAGTCTGCACGGCTATGACGTTACCGACCATAGCAAATTCAACCCAGAAATTGGGAGTGACGAAGACTTCCGGGAATTTGCGCAGCGTATCCGCGGCTATGGCATGGGCCTCATCGCAGATGTAGTTCCAAACCATATGTGCATCTCGGATCCCTCGAATAGATGGTGGTGGGACGTGCTGGAGAATGGTCCGTATTCTCTTTTCTCCGGCTATTTTGATATTGACTGGAATCCGCCGAAACCGGATCTTGCCAACAAACTCCTTCTTCCTGTGCTGGGCGAACAGTACGGACGGGTCTTGGAGAACCAGGAGCTTGCAGTCCGGTACGACGCTGGTTCATTTCAGGTTAGCTATCATGAAACGCGGTTGCCACTCAGTCCACGCTCCTGGGCTCTCCTTCTGGAACCGGCGCTGATGGCAGTGCGACACCGAATCGGCGATACACATACCTCGACACTTGAATTGGAAAGTATCTTGACGGGACTCTCTCATCTGCCGTACGGTGCCGAGATCGAAGAACGTGTAGTTCGGGAGCTACAGCGCGAAAAGGAGGTCCTCAAGCAGCGACTCGCAAAGCTGGTCAGCGCCGATGAGACCATCGGCCAGGCCATCGAAGACTCAATAAAGCAAGTAAATGGCACCAAGGGTAATCCTCGAAGCTTCGATGTTCTGGAGAGACTTTTAGCTTTGCAGTTCTACCGCGTGAGCTTCTGGCGCGTCGCAGCCGACGAAATCAACTACCGGCGCTTCTTCGACATCAACGACTTAGCGGCGATTCGAGTTGAAGATCCGACGGTGTTCTCAGCAGTACATGACCTGATCTTCAACCTGATTAAGCAAGGCCATGTTTCCGGACTACGCGTCGACCACCCCGATGGTCTGTTCGACCCAACGCAATACTTCCGCGACTTGCAAATCGGTTGTTTGGCTGCCCGCCCGCAGATTGGGATCCCTGGCAGGCTGCCGTTCTATGTAGTTTGCGAGAAGATTCTCGTCGGCAACGAAGAACTACGTGATAACTGGGCCATTGAAGGCACTACCGGGTACGGCTTCCTGAATTTCCTCAACGGAGTGTTTGTGGATCACTCCAAGAAACGGACATTCTACCGTTTATATCAGACGTTCATTGGCCACTCCCAGCCCTACGAAGATCTCGTCTATGAAAGCAAGAAACTGGTCCTGCAGGTATCGATGTCCAGCGAGCTGAATGTCATTGCTCGTGAACTGGATCGCATCTCCGAGCAGCATAGGTGGTCGCGAGACTTTACGCTCGAAAGATTGCGATCGGCGCTGCTCGAGATCATCGCTTGTTTTCCGATTTATCGAACTTACATCACGAGGAATGCGTCACGACCCGACGCCGAAGACGAGCGTCACATCATCTCTGCGATTGACCGGGCCAAACGTCGAAATCGAGCTATCAGCGAATCGGTCTTCGACTTCGTTCAGGGTGTCCTGATGCATGACGATCCCGAAGGACTGAGTGAAACTCAGACCGCCCAGCGACGCCACTTTGTGATGCGATTCCAGCAGTTCACGGGGCCCGTTATGGCCAAAGGCATGGAAGACACCGTGTTTTACCGATACTTCCCCTTGGCGTCACTCAATGAGGTGGGTGGCGACCTCCGGCAATTTGGCGTTTCGCTGACTGTTCTCCACACAAAGAGTCTTATCCGTCGTAGAGCCTGGCCGAATGCGATGCTGGCGACCTCAACGCACGATTCCAAACGCAGTGAAGACGTGCGCGCGCTTATTAACGTCCTCTCGGAGATACCTGGAGACTGGTACCGCGCCATTCGCTCGTGGCAGGAGATGAATCGGAAGCGAAAGGCATTGATCGCCGGGGCCGAGGCGCCGAGCGCCAACGAAGAGTATCATTTCTATCAAACTCTGATTGGGGCATGGCCGCTTCAACCCATGAAGCCCGAAGAGCACCGCGAGTTCATGGACCGAATTCAGAGCTACATGGAGAAGGCCGTGCGTGAAGCAAAACTGCACTCCAGTTGGATCAACCCAAACGCTGCCTACGAGGAAGCGGTTCGAAATTTCGTGCGTCTTGCTCTCGAACTCCGACCAGACAATCAGTTTTTGAATGCGTTTATTGCTTTTCGGCGTAGGATTGCCCACGCCGGGATGCTCAATTCACTTTCGCAGGTTCTGCTGAAGATCGCTTCGCCGGGTGTGCCGGATTTCTATCAGGGCAGCGAACTCTGGAATCTCACGTTAGTGGACCCCGACAATCGCCGACCGATAGATTTTTCGATCCGCCGTACTCTTCTCGAGGAACTGGATAGGCTAACACAGGAAGAAGATCCAGCGGCTCTTGTGGACCGCCTGATGCAAAACCCAGCAGATGGAGCGATTAAGCTGTATATCACGAGCCGCGCCCTCCGATTCCGCAGAGCCAATCGCGAGCTCTTCGCCAAGGGAGCCTATCTCCCCCTCCATGCGGTCGGGAACCACCAGGCTCATGTAATCGCCTTCGCGCGAGCGTTTGGCCGTCGCCAAGCCATTACGGTTGCTGGACGCTTCTTCATGGCACTCGGTGCGGAAGATTCTCTGCCGGCCGGAGAAGAGACCTGGAGAAACTCGGAGGTGATGCTGCCGGCGGAGTTGCGTTGTAACGAGTATGAGGATGTGTTCACTCGGCTATCTGTGAAAACGGAAATCCGAGGTGGAAAAGCCATTCTTCCGCTGCGGGATGTGTTTTCTCACCTGCCGTTAGCTTTGCTGGTTGGGGACAACGCAGGGTGAGCATCGCCCGACGGGATTTCGCACAGAACTTTATCCGGTCTCGCGTTGGCAATCGGTGGAGTTTTTGCCAGTTCCGGATCGTCTCAGGATCGTTGACCTTGAATCCCCTTCCGTGTTCCCATGGGGCTGGGAAAGTTGTGCGGCTGCAAGACTGCCGGTTTACGGCACAGGACCGCCGTTTCACGAAAGGGACGAATTCCGTTCTGATTTGTACATTGGCCGTCGAGCATCGTTGCCGTCTGGATGAAATCCTTCCACGAGCTCTGGATACCTCCATTTCGTACTTGGTAGGACTTCCCAAGTGAAGGATGTGCTCGGCGACGACTGTTTCCGTGGCGGGATCGCGAACAACATGAAACTGAGGCCGGACCGCCGGCTGGCGAATGTCCTGCGCGTGCGTAGCTTGATCAGTACGCAGAGAGACTGCGGCTCCTACCTTTGAGCGAGGATTTGAGGATGCAACAACCCGGCAGCGCGTCGGATCCGCTCTGGTACAAAGACGCTATTATCTACGAGGTGCATGTCCGTGCTTTCGCAGACGGCAACGGTGACGGAGTTGGCGATTTTGCGGGCTTGATACAGAAACTAGACTACCTCCAAGACCTCGGCATTACATGCATTTGGCTGCTACCGTTCTTCCCGTCGCCCCTTCGTGACGACGGTTACGATATCGCTGACTACATGAGCGTTCATACCAGCTACGGCACGATGGAAGATTTTCAGACGTTCCTTGCGTCGGCTCATGAGCGCGATCTCCAGGTGATGATCGAGCTGGTGATAAATCATACATCCGATCAACATCCTTGGTTTCAAGCGGCTCGCCAAGCACCTCCAGGCTCACAGGAGCGGGACTACTATGTCTGGAGTGAGACCGACCAAAAATACCAAGGCGCCCGAATCATCTTCAGCGATACGGAAAAATCTAATTGGACCTGGGATCCCGTAGCCCAGGCGTACTATTGGCACCGCTTCTTTTCGCACCAGCCGGACCTGAACTATGAAAATCCTCGGGTAGTGGACGAGATAGTTAAGGTGATCTGTTACTGGCTGGACATGGGCGTGGATGGCCTACGGATGGACGCGATTCCGTACCTTTTTGAGCGCGAAGACAGCAGTTGCGAGAACCTTCCAGAGACGCACGCTCTCATCCGCAGGCTCCGGCAGGAGATCGACACGCGCTACTCCAACCGAGTGATCCTTGCGGAAGCCAATCAGTGGCCGAGCGACGTGCGGCCCTACTTCGCTGACGGCGAGGAGTGCCATATGGCGTTTCATTTCCCGCTGATGCCTCGCATTTACATGGCCCTCCGGCAAGAAGACCGCCTGCCGATCACCGATATCATGGCCCAAACGCCAGATATTCCTCCGAGCTGCCAGTGGGGGCTATTCCTCCGTAACCATGACGAGCTGACGCTAGAGATGGTAACCGACGATGAGCGCGATTACATGTATCTCGCCTATAGCGCCGATCCGCGCATGCGTATTAATCTGGGCATCCGGCGACGTCTGGCGCCACTGATGGATAACAATCGGCGGCGCATTGAACTTCTCAACAGCCTGCTGCTCTCCTTCCCCGGAACCCCGATCATTTACTACGGCGACGAGATTGGAATGGGCGATAACATCTACCTGGGCGACCGCAACAGCGTTCGCACTCCCATGCAATGGAATAGCGACCGTAATGCCGGTTTTTCGCGAGCTACGCCCGCCAGGCTATACAGCCCGGTGATTATGGACCCGGTTTGGGGCTATGAAACCATCAACGTCGAGGCCCAACAAGCTGATCCCTCGTCGCTTCTGGCCTGGATGCGAAACATGATTGCTCTCCGGAAGTTATTCAAGGTATTCGGCCGCGGCACCCTTGAGTTCTTAAACCCGGATAACCGAAAGATCCTCGCCTACTTACGCAGCCATGACGGCGAACAAATCCTTTGCGTGGCCAACCTGTCGCGGTTCGCTCAGCCAGTGGACTTAGACCTGTCGCAGTTGGAAGGCATGGTTCCGATCGAGATGCTAGGCTACGTCGAGTTTCCGCCTATCAGCCGCCAAGCGTACCGCTTAACACTCGGTGCCTACGGTTTCCTGTGGTTGGAATTGCACGGCACTCCCGGCCCGGCGGATTTGCAGGTGGGCGAGGCGGACCAAACCGCAATAACCATCGGGGCTGGGTGGGGAAGTTTCTTCGAAGGCGCTGCGCGCCAAACCTTCGAAAGCGTGGTGCTGCCAGAGTATCTGTCCAAGCAGCACTGGTTTGATGGTAAGTCGCGGCGGATGCACTCGGTCCGGATTCTGGATTGGGCTCAGTTGGAACGGCTGAAATCAGCCCTAGCGTTGGTGGAAATTCAATACGAGACCGGACCAGTGGAGACTTACCTCTTGCCGCTCGCAATCGCCTTGGATAAGTCGGCGGAACAGTTACGGGAAGCAGAGCCGAATGCCGTGCTCGCTGCAATCGCCACACCGGAAGGAAAGGGTGTACTTCACGATGCCATTTTCGATGACGACTCGTGTGCGGCACTTCTTTCCCTCATCGAGAACACTCGAGAGCTGCCCAGCCGTCGCGGCCTGATTCGCGGCGTGCGGGGTGCCGCATTTTCGGCTGTACGAGGAGAGGCGGTTCCGCTACTCGCGGTCCGTCGTGCCGCAGGGGAACAAAGTGATTCCTCCGTCGTCTTTGGTGACCGTCTGATCATGAACCTGTTCCGCCGCTACGAAGCAGGTCCGAATCCCGATTCTGAGATTGAAAAATACCTCACCGAGGTGGCGCATTTTGATCGCACGCCGCCATACGCCGGTTCGATCGAATACCTGCGCGATAACGCGGAGCCGGGCCAGTTAGGGATGCTTCAAGGCCTAGTGGCTAACGAAGGGGATGGCTGGAAGTGGACCATGGAAGAGGTTGAACGCTATTACGAAAACTGCGCCGCAGTGCCATTCCCCCAAGGCGTGCCTGAGGAAAAACAAAATCTGATGGAACTTCTGGAGCAGCCGGTTTCTCCATTGGCTCGCGATCACGTCGGTATCTATCTCGACTCCGCCTCTACGCTGGGACGCCGCACGGCGGAACTGCATCGAGCCCTGGCCTCGCCGGTTGGGGACTCGGCATTCACCCCCGAACCGCTGAGGTCTCAGGATCTCCAGTCTCTCCTGTCTCAAATGCACGAGGGGGCCACGCGTGCCTTCGATGCGCTGAAGCGTAACCTTTCCAGCCTGCCGGATGACGTCGTCGACCTTGCGGCCCTCGTGCTCGGCCAGCGCCGCCAGATCCTGGAATATTTTCGCATTCCTGCAGGCGATGGAATCCATGGGCTGCGCCTGCGCATTCATGGTGACTACCATCTTGGAAGGGTGCTGCGCGTCAAAACGGATTACATCATTCTGGGTTTTGCAGGCGAGCCTGGCCGATCGCTCGCCGAACGGCGCGCCAAGCAGTCTCCACTCAAGGACGTCGCCGGAATGCTCCGATCTTTCAGTTACGCCGCCTATGTGACGTTGATGAGCCACACGGCAAGACGTAGTGAGGGCATCGCTCGCCTCGAGCCGTGGGCGCGGCTGTGGGAGCGATCCACAGCGGCTGCGTTTCTTCGCGCCTACCGCGAGACGACGCTGGGCGCCGAATTCCTGCCCTCCGAACCACAAGATTTTCAAAAACTGCTCGGCGCGTACTGGCTGGATAAAGCGCTGTACCAGCTCTTGTATGAACTGAACAATCGCCCGGCATGGGTGCGCGCACCGTTAATGGGGATTCTGTCGGTTCCACTATAGGCTACGACGAAGGTAATGGTCCGCTCAATCTCGAGACACCTAAATGGCGGAACTGGATAACATCCCGCAACCTGCGCGACAGCATCTAGAGCGAATCGGTGCTGCCGACCTCGTCATCGGCCTCCTTGCTGGGAGGACGGACGGAGAAATTGGCGCCGCGGTGGCATTAGTGCGCGAGGCGCTCGCGAAGGTCTCCAGTTCCGTGCGGACCGTGGTCATTTACACCGATCCCGCGATCGAGCAAACCGCAGAGTTGGTACCCGTCGAAGAAGACGCTAACCTGCACCTGCTCTCCTACCCTCCGGTTGCTCCGGCAACTCCGGCCCTAACGGCTCAGAGCACCGAAGGCGCGTATCGCGCCGTGTTCGCGGCTGGTGAGAAGCTTGGCGCACGCGCATGCGGAGTAATTGCCTCGAACCTCGATACCTTAACTTCGACATGGATCTACCGGTTGATCCAGCCGGTCCTGCAGCTGGATTTCGACCTGGTGACGCCCTGCTACGCTGATCGAACGTTCGAAGGTCTCCTGAACAGCAGCATCATCTGTCCATTCACGCGTGCACTCTACGGTAAGCGAATTCGACATCCAATGGGCCCAGACTTCGGATTCTCTGGCCGGCTGACCCACCGGTTTCTCGGCACCGCTTCCGGGGCTCGGGCTGCCAGTCGAGTCCATCCGCTGACGTGGTTCGCGACCGAAGCCATTTGTGGCGGCTTTCAAGCCTGCCAGGCGCATGTTGGGATTCGAGTGCATCCACCGGCGGACTGGGTGAATTTGAGTTCGGTTCTGGCACAGGTTTTGGACCCGCTTTTTCTCGATGTGCAACAAAATGCGGCGTTCTGGCAAAGGACTCGAGGATCACAGCCAGTGCCCGCGTTCGGTGAGAGTGTTTCTGTGCCTGAGGCGGTAGGTGCAGTGGACGTGCGCCACCTGATCGAGTCGTTTCAGCTTGGATGTCGAAGCCTACAGGAGGTATGGGGAATTGTCCTTCCCCCGAAGACGGTCCTCGAACTGACTAGACTGGCACGCCTGCCGGCAGACCGATTTCGAATGCCAGACGAATTTTGGGTCCGTATCATTTACGATTTTGCGTTGGGACATCGCCTTCGAACGATCAGCCGCGACCACTTGCTGCGTGCGATGACGCCGCTGTATCTGGCATGGGTCGCATCCTACGCGCTAGAGTTAGAAACCGCCGGCGCGGCGGCGGTCGAGCAACGGCTCGAACAATTGTCCGTGGCATATGAGACAGGAAAGCCCTACTTTCTGTCCCGGTGGCGGTGGCCGGACCGTTTTAACCCGTAGGGTCAAAAGCGGAGGAACTATGTGGGTTCAAATCGAGCAAGCTCTGAACCAGTCGATGCTCCGAGTACTCAACGAACTCGCGAGCCTATTGCCAGGAATGGCGGCACTGATCCTCGCGGTGCTGGTTTCCACGCTGGTGGCATGGATTCTCACCTTCCTGCTGCGGGTTTCGCTACGCGGCCTCCAGTTCGATGAGCGGCTGAATCGAGGAGGGGCCGTCCCGTCTCTCATAGAGTGGTCGCCGAAAAACAGTCCCACCCTACTGCTGACGCGTGTAATCTTCGGGTTGGTGCTCCTGGTCGGCTTCTTGATCGGTATCGCCGCCTTCGACGCGACCGTAACGTCTCAGCCCACGATGCAGGTGTTCGGGTACCTGCGGAACGTGGTGGCTGCGGTGCTGGTGTTGTTGGTCGGAAATGTCGTGGCCCGGTTTCTTGCGCGAAGTGTGTTGATTGGGGCAGTGAACATGAATCTGCAGTATGCTCGGTTGCTGAGCGCCGGGGTAAAGTGGATGGTTCTGGTGCTGGTCCTGGCAATGGCGCTCGACCACCTCGCGATCGGCGGCGGCATTGTCCACCTCGCCTTTGGGATTCTTTTTGGCGGAATTGTTTTGGCTCTGGCGCTTGCTGTGGGGCTCGGCTCGAAGGAGTTGGTGAGCCGTTCACTCGAGCGCGAGGCGAGTAAGAAGCCGATAGACGCCGAGGAGCCCTTCCGCCACCTGTAAACTGGGGATGTGCCGCAAATAGCATTTTGAGAACGTTTCGCTGTGGACAAGAACGCCGGCGCCTGCCACTCCGACACGTACCCAAACCCGGTAGTCAACCGCCAGTCAGTCTGCATCGCTGATCCGTCGGCGCAACAAGTACAGACTGAATGATCTCGGCAACGGAAGCCGGCTGCTTGCGTTCTGCACTCGAAAGAGAAACCGGTCTAGAATTACCGTCCTCGCGGCGGCCAGATTTACGTCTGGCACGGGCCAGCCAGAGGCGTAGCCGTCGTGCATGCAAAGTTCAAACAAAGCCGAGAGGAAAGTCGAGCAGTAATTTTCCTCGCTTCGACCGAAACATGAACACGGGCGGCAACAACTACGACGAAGTGAAGGGTTTCGTGGCGCATAACGCGGTGCACCACTCGCAGCAGCATCCTTCGCAGATCACGTTCACAGTAGTCAGGAAATAGACGCGCTCATGAACCAGATGGATCGCGCGGCGTTGAAAATCAGGCGCAGCGGGTCAAGGCTGGTCCGAATGGGACAAGGAGGCCGGCATGCGAGGCTGGAGAGAAAGGGCGCCCACGAACTTTACCCAGGCATATGCGACCAAGGGTAGCTCCGGGGATGCAGCGCATGTAATCGGAGCTGGAGGATTTGACGCTAACGCAGAATCGATAAGGTTTATCTGCCTCTATGACAACCGGCAGCATAGGGACGCCTCGCGGCAATCGCCGGGGCGCAGCTCTATGGTCTAGGTGGCGGACTGGTCGAATCGATCAGAAGGTCAACTTGAGCGCAAACTGCAGCACTCGGGGATTGCCTGCTGAAGTAATCTGCCCGGTCGAGGACGAACCGAGATAGTTCTGGGGCTGTCCGAAGTTGACATTGTTGAACGCGTTGAAGAACTCCGCGCGGAACTGAATTTTCATCCGCTCCACTATGGCAAAATCCTTCAGAAGGCCAAGATCGGTGTCGAAAAATCGAGGCCCGCGCAGGATGTTCTTACCCGAGGTGCCGAAAGTGCCAATGGCATTGGGCGCGAAAGCCGCCAGGTTGAAGTACTCCTGGATCAACTGCCCGTGCGAACGTCCGGAGTCAAGACTGGCGGGGCCTCCAACGTAATCCGCCCGGTCTGAGAAGATCCCACTGAACGAGTTATCCGCGTTGCTGAACACGGAGTACGGGAATCCAGACCGCCAATTCGTAATCGCAGTCAGTTCCCACCCGTTTGCGAGTTTGTTGGCTAGGCCGTGGAGCGGCGCATTTGGAATCTGCCAGACACCGGAGAAGTTGATAACATTCGGCACATCGTCGTTCGAGATGCCGTAATCGAATCGCCTGTTGAAGGGGTCCGTGCGACCGTTGGCGCCGCTCGCACTCAGGTCGTCCAGCACCTTGGAATGGGTGTAATTGGCCAGGATGGTGAAACCCTTGCTGAAGCGCTTTTCCAGGTTCAGACGCAGCGATTCGTAGTGCGAGTTATTGTCCGAAGAAAACAGCCCCACGCTGCCGAAGAGCGGATTGATGCGACGCTGCTGCGTGTTGGCCTCCGTGGAATTACCGGGCTGATAGTTCGCCGGATTCTGCTCATTGAAGCCCAGGACACCGCTGGCCAGATAGGTACCCTTATTGCCAGCGTAAGCGATTCTCCCAACCCACGATTGCCCAAACTGGTGCTCCAAGTTCAAATTCCAAGTGGCCACCTCCGGCATGTGCCAGTTATGTTGCAGCGTACCGTAAATCGAAACCGGGAGAGTGAATTGAGCGTTTTGTGAGGGAGGGTTCCCAGCATACTGCGCGGGGAACGGGTTCGGGATTCCAATGCTCGAGTACGGGTTAGCAAAATTCACAACACCCGTGTAATTGAATTGGGGGCTGAACGGAGCGGTATCGACCATGCCGTTGGAGTCGTGGTTCCCGATGGGCGAGTAGTAAATTCCACCGCCGCCGCGGAAGACGGTGTGATGGCCCAAATCGTAAGCGAACCCAAGACGCGGTCCGATGTTCAAGCCATCCGTTAGAGATCCACCCTTCGGACAGCCCGGATCTCCACCGAACAACATCCCCAGCGGCGCGTTCGGGAACCGCGTCGACGGCGATGTTGTTCCCGGTACGTAACACACGACTCGTCCCTTCTGCTCGGTGTAGGGAAAGTACGGATCCCATCGCAGGCCGACCTCGACTTTGAGTTTTTGTGTCACGCGGATGTTGTCTTGCGCATACAGGCTCCACAAAACCCCTTCGAGATTCTTGTACTCGCCGCCACCTTGGTTGAAGTTGGAAGCATCACCCAGGATGAAGTCGGAAAGGTTGCTGCCAGAGATCTGGCCGCCGAAGGTAAAACTCCCCGCCATGAGAAACGTATTTACCAGCGTGTTCGAAATGCGCACGGCCTCGCCGCCGATATGAATCTCGTGCCTGCCCCGCTGCACGGTCACATCCTCGCGGAACGTATAGTCTCCCCGGTTGAAGACGCCCAGATGATTTGTATTCGAGGAGAAGTATCCGTTGACGGACATGCTGATTTCGGGTGGGGTTGGCGCGGCGATTTGGATGCCAGCGTCAGGGAAACCAAATGGGGCACCCGAGAGTGATCCGCCGGTTTGCGCGCTCCAGCCGAACCACGTGTTGAAAAGGACGGTTGGGGAGAATGAGTAGATATCATTCAGCGCCAGGTTCTTGATGGTAACTCGATTGCCATTGCCGTCGGCCGCCAGAATATTCTGCTTGCCGATGGCGACGTCGGGAGGTTCACTGAAACGCGTCCAAAACCAACTGCCGCTCACTTGGTTTTTGCCCTGTAGCCAGTTGATCTTGATCATGTATTGGTCGTCGTTTTGAACGATGTTTGCGCCGGGGAAGGTGAGTTGACCATTTGGGCCATTCGGCAATGGCATGTCTTTCAGGAAGAACTGAGCTGGAGCGCTCAGCCGGCTCGTGGGAATTTGGTTATTGGCGAACGGCTGGCCCGTGATGGGATCCGTCACCACGATCCCCGAACCCGCGAAGTTTCCCGTCCGCTCGGCGGCGGTCGGGACGAATGCAACGTTGCCCTGCGCCGCACTCCGAATCGGGGTCCCCTGGTAAGTGCCGAAGTAGAAGAGTTTGTTCTTGATGATCGGCCCTCCCACGGATCCGCCATACTGGTTACGTTTTAGCGTATCCTGTGTCGGCGCAAAGAAGTTTCGAGCGTTCAAATCACCGTTACGTACGAATTCGAACACATCCCCGTGGATTTCATTAGTGCCGGACTTGGTTACGATGTTCACGACCGCACCGGCCCCAATTCCGTATTGGGCCGAAACATTGTCGGTCTGCACGTTGAACTCCTGGACCGCATCGGGATTGGGGAACGGCAGGTTCGTGTTGAGATAAGTGTCGTTGTGGCCCGCGCCATCCATCTGAAAGTTGACCCCGCGCGGACCGGCGCCGCTCACATTGCCATCCACCTCGCCCGGGTATACTCCGCCCTGGCAGTTCACGAGACAGTAGTTGCCTGTCTCATTAACGGTTCCCGCGGAGAGGAAAAGCAGATTCTGCGGTTGCCTCCCATCGAGAGGCAGATCCACAATTCTCCTTTGATCGATCAACTGGCCAACGGTTCCCGATTGGGTATTCAGCACCTCGGCATCTGCGGAAACGGTGACCTCCTGCGAGAGATTGCCAACGTTGAGCTGTACCGGAACGTTAGCCGTCTGGTCGAGCACCAGCGTGATGCCGCTCTGCACGTATTTGGAGAATCCCTCCTTCTCTACCGTCAACTGATACTTGCCTACCGGCAACGCTGTGAAGGTGAATGCACCGGAGACGCCGGTTTGGGCGTCGCGCTGCAGACCGGTTCCCAGGTTTTGAACGGTCACTTTCGCATCGGTCACGGCACCTCCGGAAGGATCAGTTACACCGCCGCTCAAGGTCGCTGTAGTGTATTGGGCAGGCGCCAAGCCAGCCACCGCCAAAACCAGACCCAACGACCAAAAAATGCGGATGATAGCGCGTCTTACAGAGAATAGAGACACAACACCGTACCCCCTTGAGCAAATTTGAAGCAATGTATCTTGAGCATAGAATACGAAGCGACTCGTGTAAACTGATTTGTTATGATGCCTGCCATCGCTTTTGATGATGGAGTGGATCTCCGCTATGGAAGCGAGTGATCTTGCGGTGTTTGCCGCAGTAGCCAGTGCGGGTACGATTACGCGTGCCGCCGAGGGCCTGCACACCGTACAATCGAACGTAACCGCGCGCCTCCGGCACCTGGAGACGGAACTAGGGGTGGCACTCTTCCACCGGCACGCGCGGGGCGTATTTTTGACGAGCGCGGGCGAGCAGTTGCTCCCGTATGCCGTTCAGGTAGGCCAGCTCTTGGAGGAAGCGAAGCGCGTGGTGATGGACCACTCGACGCCGCGCGGGTCATTGCGATTGGGGTCGCTCGAAACCGCGGCTGCCGTCCGGTTACCACCCATTCTGGCGGCTTTCAGCCAGGAGTGTCCGCGCGTCGATCTGACGCTTTGCACCGGCACGACTAGCGCCCTGGTCGAAAAAGTGCTCGGGTATCAACTGGAAGGAGCGTTGGTGTCCGGTCCACTGAGCCATCCGAATCTCATCGAGACGATCATTTGCGAAGAAGAACTGGTG
>Ga0210409_10005266_pt1 | contig 13631 bp, 13 predicted proteins | sample IncBWH17MmetaG_FD_161649 | JGI IMG/M metagenome (GOLD analysis project Ga0210409, IMG submission 161649) | Forest soil microbial communities from Barre Woods Harvard Forest LTER site, Petersham, Massachusetts, United States - Inc-BW-H-17-M | ecosystem: Environmental > Terrestrial > Soil >... | reverse complement strand
GGGTGTGGCGCACGAACCAGCAACGCCGTACCGTCGAAGCTCGGATTGCGAGACCCCGTCACATACCGTGAGTTTGTGCGGCGTACCCCCGCACGAGTGCAGCCTGTGGACATCGTCGCGCTCTTGCCTGACCGTCTGATGCATCCGTTTCGCGCCGTAATCCTTACGGCGCACACCGTTCGCGCCGTCCGCGACCTGCGCGAGCTGGAAACGGTTTTGTCGGAGCGTACCCCCGATATCGTGGTCGTCGACCCGCAGCTCGCCGGCCCCGAGCTGGATCGCTACCGCACCACGACGCACATCGTGCTGTACACAACCGTGTCCGCCGATGCACTCAAAGCGTGTCATGCCATGGGCACGCGAGGCTATCGCCACGTGGTGCTGTTCGGCGTCGACGACGGGCCCGTGGCGTTCCGCGCGCTGCTGGAAGCGTTGCCAGCCGACTCGCTGGCCGATGCGCTGATCGCCCAATTGCGCGACCGTCTGCAGCGCCTACCGGAGTCGCTTGCCGAGGCGCTCGAAGCGGTGTTCCGCACGCCATCGGTGATCGACTGCGTCGACCGCCTGGCCGACAAGGCCGCGATGCCGCGGCGGACGATGTACGATGCCCTGGAACGGGCGGGGCTCGCCACGCCCGCCCAGCACCTCGGCGCGGCCCGGGTGCTGCGGGCCTATCACTACTTGCGAGCGCCGGGAGCCCGTGTTCGCGACGTCGCGGTCAAGCTCCGCTACGCATCGCCAGACGCCATGGCGTTGAGCATACGGTCGGTCACCGGATTCCTGCCGTCATCCCTCGCCAACAAGCTGGAACGCGACGATTTCGTCGGACGGATCGCGACCTACTTACAACCGTCCGCCGCCGATCGAGTCATGACGCCCGCTGACTGAGCTCGGCGCGCCACTTGGACAGCGCCTCGAAGTCCGCGATCGCGCCGGCGCGCTTGTAGAGGTCCAGGGCGGTATTGGCATGTCGGCGGGCGCCGCCGATCGAGCCGCGGGCGACCGCGAGCTGCGCGTACGCGCGCAACGCGTCCGCCGACAGCACCGGATTCGCGCATCGTTCGGCCAACGTCCACGCATGCGTGAGCGCGACCGCCGCGTCATCCAGCTCGCCGCGCGCGATGCAGGCGAGGCCCACGACGCGGAGTCCATCGGCCGCGCCGGCCGGATCGGCGAGACTGTGGCACTCGATCGCGACCCGGAGCGCGGTGACGTACGCGATCTCCGCATCGCCCCGCCGTAACGCGACATCCGCCCGACCGATGCGGGCGAGCGCCGCGAGCCGCACGGCGGATATCTCGCGCGCGAACTCGATGGCGTGCAGCTCGCACTCGTCAGCCTGCTTCAGCTGGTCGAGATACAGGTAGCTGATCGCCATATTGTGATTCGTCTGGGCCAACCCCAGCGTGTGGCCCAGTTGCTGGTACGCGGGAATGGCGAGCAGGTAGAGGTCCAGGGCGTCGGTCCGCCGACCGCGCACGTTGGCAATCTGCCCCAAGTTATTCGTCGCGTTGGCGACGAGCAGCGGATCGCTCGCCGCGTGCCCCACCTCGAGCACGTGCTGAAACACCGACTCCGCCTCATTGAGCTCGCCCATCTCGAAGAGCGCGACGCCGCGCATATTGATGCCGCGCCGCCACTCATACGCGTCATCGCGCTCCATGTGCGGGAGCAGGTGTCTCAGCCACTCCTCCGCGTCGCGGGGCCGAGCCGTGCGCAGCATCGCCTCCGCGACCAGCGTCGCCCGGTCGGCGTCGGGCAGTGGCTCGGTGGCGGTCCCGAGCATGTTCAAGACCTCGGGCCACTGGCCAGCCCGGGCCGCCACTCTCGCCATCATCAATAGAGATTGCGGCACGCTGTCAGTATGCCGATGCGTACACCGAGAATCCAGGGCAGCGCCCGGTAACGGTCTGGGTCAAAATGTTCACGTTGCTGCTCGGGGCCGCGAACCATAACCCCCCTGGCGTCTCCTGGTACCACATGCCGAGCAGGAGCTGCAGGAGCATCGACAACGGATTCGCCCAGTGATACGACAAGACCAGCGTCGGCTGATGCGAGCTGTCAAAGACGAGACCCGAGGGTTGGAACCCGACGGTCATGTGCGACGAATCCGCGAGATACATCGTGATCAACAGCGAGTCGCCCGGCGCCAGCGTGTCCCCGTGCTGGTCCGTCACCAGCGCCCCAGCGGGCACATCGAAGTATGCGAACCGCGTCGAATCCGTGTGCCCGGATGCGGCATGATAGTAGATCGAGTCGTGCCGATCCTGCCCGACCACGGCGTAGAACTTCACGGTGTCGGTGACCAATCCCGGGGCGTTCGACGCGGGCATCAGGAAGTGCAACAGCGAACCAAGAATGCCGTCTTTATGGATCGTCGACGCCGGCGCAACCGGTGTCGTGGGCGTGTGCGACATATCGCAGGCCGAGAGCGTCAACAGGGCGGCGGCGGTCGCGAGGGTCCGACGGGTTACTGACATACGATCCTCACATGAAATGAGCCAATGAGACCGGGGGTTTCGCTGAGAGCAGAAGCGTGCGCTCGACGACCGTCTTGAGCTCACGCACGTTGCCAGGCCAATCGCGAGTGGTGAGCTCGGCGTAATCGAGCGATGTCCCGCCAGCATGCTCCGCGCCGAACTGCTGGACGAAGTACTGGGTGAGTGGGACGATCTCGTCACGACGGGCCCGCAATGGCGGGAGAGCAATGGGTTCGGCGCCGAGGCGCCGACAGAGGCCAGGCGGGAGATCGATCTGCGACGTCGCGATCGTGCGAACATCAAAGTCACCATCGGCGATCGCGCCGAGCAGCATGTCGCTTAAATGCGTAATCGAGCTCAAAACGAGCGTGCCGCCAGCCGCCAGGTCGAAGAGCCCTGGCTGGCGATCATCACCAAACAACGCGCGCGACGAGGTCCGCGCGCAGTCGACCTCGATGAACGGCGCGGACTGGCGCGGGCCCTCGTAATGGATGGCGCGCGCCAGCAGCGTCTTGCCAGTGCCCGGCTCGCCCGTTAGCACAACTGGTGCGTTTCGATCCAGGATGAAACTCGCGGCCGATTGCCGCGCCTCACTCATGCCGACTATGCGATACTTCGTGCGCTCCACCGCGGTGAAGCTCTCGCGCGCCTCGCGACGCCGGAATTCGTCAATTTGGTTGCGGATCCACGAAGCCAGGCGATCTTGCTCGTCCGGCAGCACGAACTGACGGCGGTTCCCCGTGGTGACGACACCATAAGGCCCGGCAGTCAGCGTGATGTCGCTGGCCTGCGGCTTAGGTTCGTTGACGACCAATGCGACTCCGCAGGCTTCGGCCAGGGCAGGCCAGAGCGCAGCAAAAGACACATCGGTCGTTGAGACGACCAATCGTGGATACATTTCGTTTAGCTCCCGCCATATGAATACAAGGTCGGAGCGTCGCTCGCCAGGATTCGAGGACACTACATGACTATTGCCATTCTGATATTTGACGAAGTCGAAGTACTCGACTTCGCGGGTCCATTCGAGGTGTTTGCCGTCGCAAAAGCCGGCCTGAATGTCGTGACCGTCGGCACCAGACCGGAGATCCGCGCGCGAAATGGTCTCGTCGTCCGTCCGACACTCACACTCGCCGACCCGATCGACCCACGCGTGCTCGTGATTCCGGGTGGATACGGCACGCGTCCCCTGATGCGCGACGAAGCCGTGCTCTCGTGGATTCGCGAGAACGCGGCGAAGGCGGAGATCGTGTTCTCCGTGTGCACCGGCGCACTCTTGCTTGCCGCCGCCGGCATGCTACGTGACCTGCCGGCCACGACCCATCACTTGGCGAAAGACGAGTTGCGACAGGCCGAGCCGCGGTGTCGCGTCGTAGATCAGCGAATCGTCGACAACGGCACGATTGTCACCGCCGCCGGCGTCTCGTCAGGGATCGATGGCGCGTTCCACGTTCTCTCCCGGCTCGCCGGGATGGACGTCGCAATCGAGACGGCTCGCTACATCGAGTATCCGTTCAGTCCCGCCGCGCCAGCCCACTCAGCGTAGCGTCTGTGGGATGCGCTCCGTCTCCGATTCCGACTCCCAGAAGAGACTCAGGATTTTCCATCGCCCGCCATCGTATACGAGCTGGGCGCTATCCGTGCCTCGCACCGCGACCGGTGCGTCCGGGCTCCGCCGAATCTCGTACGTGCACTCGACCTGGGCCCAGTGGCCCCACGTCTGTGTCTCGTGGTGCGCGCAGCTCTCGAAGAAACCGCGTTGCTCCCACCCGTCGATCGCTTCGTCGAGGGCCTTGTGCGGATCCGTCGTCCCGACCGAGTCCTTGAGCAGGTACCAGTAGCGCGCTTGCGGGTGCAGCAGGCTGTGAATGTGGGCGCGGTCGCGCTTTGCGCCCGCGGGCCCCGAGATCGCGGCCATGAACTCATCGACCGTCGCGGCCGGACCGTCGGTCTTCCAGGGGATCACGCGAAAGTGCGGGCCGGACGTCGCGACCGGATGCAGCTCATGGTGCGCGACGGTTTGTCTGACTTCGCGCACCAGAATATTGTCGCTGGCGGTGTCCTGAATGTGATCGGTCGCCCAGACGAAACGAGACGGCGCGATGTACGCCAACAGCACGGTCTCACCGGCTATCCCGTCCATCGGATAAAGCCTGACCTGCCCGCCGGCCAGTAGGGCCGAGTCGCCGACCGCACGAATCGTCGGCTGGACGCGAGCGCGCTCGTAGTCATCGGGGAGCTCGGTCCAATGTCTAGCGAACACGGATCTCAAAAATGCCACGATCGGCCGCGATGCCACGACCGTGGCACCATGAGCCACCCAATAGCGCAGCCCCGCGATGTGTGGCCAGACGGGATTCATAGCCACGAAGACTGTGGCATGATGACCCGTGAATAACTGACCGACGCGCTCGTGCTCCAGGCGTGCCCGATCCTCACCGCCTGGGGAATCAAAAACAAAAACCGTGTCGCGCTGCAGCGAGACGACCGACGTGAATGCTTTATTGACGAGCAAATACGTGCCGCTGCCAACCGCGACCGTATCCAGTGGGTCGGCCGCGAACCGATGCTGCGGGTCGATCGGCAGCGTCACCGTCGTATCCGGCACCGCCAGGCTCGGTCCGCTATCCGCTGGCACCAGGACGCCGCCGCCACCATACGGATTGATGAAGCGCGACTCGTCGAGCTGACCATCCACCAAGCGCGTGATCGACCCCGGGTAGAGCGCCTGCCGACCGACGTCGGACCAGGTCTCGTAGTCGTACAGCACGTGGATCGGCCCGAGAAAATAGTGGGCCTCGATCCTGGCGAGTGCGACCGGGATCGCGGTCTTGGCATCGAGGAGCAGCGTGTCGGTTCCGAACCGGCCGTGGCGCGTGAGTACCGTGCGAGCATAGTCCCGGTACGCACGTTGGCCGGCGAGGCGAACAGTGGTGTCCGTCCGCCAGTCGGCCAGCACGGCCCACGGATCGAACGCCCGGTTGATCCACGCGCCTGCGTGCGCTCGCGTCGTGGCGGGCGTGCCGCCGACGAACGTCGCGCGCGAGGTGCGTAGCGACGTCGTGCCGTCTGGCAATGCAGCGCGTTCCACGCCAGTCCGGGGATCGATCCACACGGTATCGCTCAACGGATACATCGTGTAGGGCCCGTATGATCGATCCGACTCGTCAGCCAGGTAGAGCGCGCGGGATTCGATGATGCGGAGGACCGCGTCACGCGCGGCATACACTCCGATGGCGCTGTCGGCACGGGCCAGCCAGGCCGATGCCGCGACGGCAAGAGGCAGTAGCATGCCAGAGCCTACTCTTGTGTATCGCCGTTCGAAGCGGTCTTTGCAGCGAACGCGGCATCCCTGCAGCCAGCGCCTTGCTGCTCACCGGCACCCGTCGTACGCTCACAGGATGCGGACGCGGACCCTCATCGCCCTGTGGTCGGTGCCCGCGTGGTATACGGCGCTCAACGACCAGGTCACCGTGCTCCTCAAGGGCGGCCATCTGCTGCCATGGGGGCAGATGGTGCCGCCGCTCGCCGAGTGGTACATGTGGGTGCCGATCACGCCGATCATACTGCGACTCGCCGCGCGATTCCCGGTCGCGCAACGACGAACCTGGCGCAACGTCGCCCCGCACGCCTTGGGCGTCGTCACGATCAGCATCTTGCGCGGTGTGCTGTATACATCGACCACGGTCATATTCGCGCATGCCACACCGTTCCTGTGGCAGACGATAGTCTTCGAGGTGCCATTCGCGGCCGCGATCTATGCGGTCATCGTCGCCATCGACAACACGGCGCGATTGCAGACGCAGCTCGCGCGCGCCGAGCTGGTCGCGCTGCGCGCGAACCTGCAGCCGCATTTTCTGTTCAACGCGTTGCACTCGGTCGGTGCGTTGGTGCGCGCGCGGGATGACGATGGCGCCATTCGCGTCATCACCGAGCTGGGCGACCTCTTGCGCGTGCAGCTGCGGCGCGACGCCCCTGAGGAGGTCACACTTGGGGAGGAGGTTGTGTTCGTCGAGCGCTATTTGGCGATCGAGCAGGTGCGGTTTCGGGATCGCTTGCGCGTGCATTGGGATATTGCGCTGGACACTACAAACGCAATAATTCCACGGCTTTTGCTCCAGCCCTTGGCCGAGAATGCCATTCGTCACGGCATCGGACGCTCGAGCAGCGCCGGACTGGTGATCATCGCCTCCGCCCGTCTGGGTGATTGGCTGGAAATCACCGTCACTGACGATGGTCCCGGGCCGGCTGATAATCCCGACAACGGTGGCCTCGGCCTGACGACCGCCCGCGCGAGGCTTCGACACATTTACGGCCCGGCTGCCGACGTGACACTTTCGCGGGCCGAGTCCGGCGGCGCCGTCGCCACAGCGCGCTTGCCATTTCGTCATGCGTAGGACCCGTGTGCTCATCGTCGATGATGAGCCATTGGCGCGCGACGTCATTCGCGGGTTACTGAGCCGCCTCGATGACGTGACCATCGTAGGGGAGTGCGGCAATGGGAAGCACACGATTCAAGCGATCGAAGACCTGGAGCCCGATCTCGTTTTTCTCGACGTGCAGATGCCCGACCTCGATGGCTTCGGCGTGCTTCGCGCCTTGCCAGCCCAGCGATCGCCCGTAGTCATCCTCGTCACCGCGTACGACGAATTCGCGGTCAAGGCATTCGAGGCCGAAGCGCTCGATTTCCTCGTCAAACCGTTTACCGATGACCGGTTCTACCAGGCATTCGAGCGCGCGCTGCGACGCCTCACCCCGACGTATCGCACACGCCTCCTGGTCTCATCGGGCCGCCGCTCGATCTCCCTCGCCGTCGCATCGGTGACCTGGATCGCGGCCGAGGACTATTACGCGCGCATTTATGCCGGGACCGCATCGCACCTGCTGCGCGAGACGCTGACGGCACTCGAAGGCGAGCTCGACCCGCGGTCGTTCGTGCGCATTCATCGCTCGGCCCTGGTCAATGTCGCCCACGTGCGGGAGTTGCGTCGCCTCTCGGATGGGCGCTACACCGTCATCCTCCACGATGGCACGAGCCTGCGAGTGAGCGAGCGCCGCCGCGCGGCGGTGCTCAAGGCGCTCGGCGCTAGAGGCGCCACGTGATCGCGCACGGCACGCACACGTAGCGCACGGGCCGCAGGCTCACGGCCGGAATGCGCGCGCCGCATCGCGGGCACCGGTACCGCGTGACGTAGCGGCGCGCCCACCCTCGCCAGAGGAAGAGGCCGACGACGGCCAATCCCATGGCGATGAGCCCATTGGCCTGTCGGTCGGCGACGATCAGGTAGAGCGCGGGCAAATACAGCAAGCCGAGCAAAGGGCCGGCCGCTCGTGTGAATTGCCACATGCGGTCGGGCCGCTCGTTGCCGAACACATCGCCGGCCGCCGCATCCCGCACCTCGGCATCCGCCTGGATCGCGGCGATCTGCTCGTCGAGCGGGAGCGTCGCGACCGTGCGCCGTATCTCGCGCTCCCGACGCCAGTCCACGAATGCGGCGATCGCGAACACGCTCAGCACACTGCCGATCACGATCCACTCGCCGAGCGAACCCCAGTAATTGCGCCCAATGTGAGCGGCAACCAGCAACACGGACAGGAACACCAGGCGCGCGAAGCCTCGCATGGTGGCAAACGCTATCGCGCGGGCCGTGAACCGTAAAGGCGTCGTAACGGCGACCGCGCCGCGTGGCGGCCCGCCCCGACGCGCGGCAGACTGTCAACGTGGACCAGCTCATGCGGCGCCAGTGGACGGTAGTCGGCCTCATGGTCGTCGGCTACGCTGGCTACTACGTCTGCCGCTCGGACTACTCGGTCTCGATCCCGCTGCTCATCGCCGATCTCTCGGCCCACGGGATGGCGCGGGATGCCGCCAAGATCGGACTCGGTCGCATTGCGTCACTCGCCGTGCTCGGCTACGCGCTCGGCAAGTTCGTAAGCGGCCCCCTGGCCGACCGGGCCGGAGGTCGGCGGTTGTTCCTGGGCGGCATGCTCGGCTCCGTCATTTGCACGATCGGCTTCGCCCTCGCCGGCACGATTCCCATCTTCACGTTGGCGTGGATCGCGAATCGCCTCGTGCAGTCAACGGGCTGGGTCGGTATGGTCAAGCTGACATCCAAGTGGTTTTCGTACGCGCAGTACGGGACGGCCATGGGTGTAATCAGTGTCAGTTATCTCCTGGGTGACGTCGGCGCACGACTCTTCATGCAATCGTTGATCGAGCATGGATTCGGTTGGCGCGGCCTCTTCTGCGCGGCTGCTGCCGTGCTCGGCGTGCTCTTCATCATCAACGCCATCTGGTTGCGCGAAGCGCCCGCGGTAGCGCCGCCCGATAGCCCCGATCGGTTGGACGACGGCCGCGGCATTCTCAGTTCGCTCGCGAGAAGCCCACAGTTTTGGCTGGCTTGCGTGCTGTCCCTCGGGTTCACGCTGATCCGAGAGACGTTCAATACCTGGACGCCGACGTTTTTCACCGAGGCCGCGTCCCTGTCGCCGGCCGCCGCGGCCGGGGCGAGCGCATGGTTCCCGCTTCTCGGCGCCGCCTCGGTCGTGATCGCCGGTGTCGCCAGTGACCGGCTCGGTCGGAGCGGCCGCGCGCGCATCATGTTCGTCGGCCTCCTCGCGAGCGTCGGCCTCCTCCTCTTACTCGCGCACACGCGCCTCTGGCCACTCGGCCTGGTAGCCGCCACCGGCTTCGCGGTGTTGGGCCCGTACTCTTATCTCGCCGGCGCGACCTCGCTCGACTTCGGCGGCCAGCGCTCCAGCGCTACCACTTGCGGCATCATCGACGGCGTCGGTTACCTGGGCGGCGTCCTCGCCGGCGACAGCATGGCGCGCGTCTCCGTTGCGCTCGGCTGGCACGGTGCGTTCGATGTGCTCGCCGGAGTCGCGTTCGTTTCGGCCATCGCGGCGTTGGCATTGGTCCTCACTCAGGCCTCTCATGGATATCGTCGACCAGATCATTATGTTGTACCATCAGCGCGGTGACGCCATGTACGGCGGCGAACCCGTCACGCAGACCGAGCACGCGCTCCAGACCGCGCATCTCGCCGAGGCGGACGGCGGCTCGGCGACGCTGATCGCGGCCGCGCTCCTGCATGATATCGGACATCTCGTGCATGATCTCCCGGAGAATGCCGCCGATATGGGCCTCGATGATCGCCACGAAGCGCTTGGCGCGCAGTGGCTGGAAGCCCACTTTGGCCCCGCGGTCACCGAGCCCGGCAAGCTGCACGTGGCGGCGAAGCGGTATCTCTGCGCGGTGGACCCCTCCTATCTCGCACGCCTGTCGCCCGCGTCGGTGCAAAGTCTCGAGTTGCAGGGCGGGCCGATGAGCGAGCACGAAGCACGCGCTTTCGAGTCGTTGCCGTTCGCGTCTGACGCGATCAGGCTGCGACGGTGGGACGACGAGGCCAAGATCCCTGGTTGGGTCGTCGCACCCCTCGAGCACTATCGCACGCACCTTCAGCAATGCATCGGCTCGCGGTAGTCGGCGGCGGCATCCTCGGGCTCGCGCACGCGTACCTGGCCGCGAAGCGCGGGTGGCGCGTCACGGTGTTCGAGCGCCATCCTCGCGCGACCGGGGCTTCGGTTCGCAACTTCGGGCAGATCTGGCCGATCGGGCAGCCGGCCGAGATGCGCGAGATCGCGCTCAGGAGTCGCGCGCTCTGGATCCAGATGCTGGACGATGCGCGCCTCCCCTATCGCCCCACCGGTTCGCTGCACGTCGCCTATCGACCCGACGAGTTGGACGTGCTACGGGAATTCGTGTCGCTCGGCAACGATTGCACGCTACTCTCTCCCGCCCAAGCCGCCAAGCAATCGCAGGCCATCGAGACGCGTGGTCTTTTAGGGGCACTGTGGAGCGACACCGAGCTCACGGTGGACCCGCGCCGCATCATCGGCGAAATGCCGGACGTGCTACGCGCGCTCGGCGCTCAAGTGCAATTCGGATGCCCAGTACTCGGCATTGAGCTTCCACGCATCGAGACTTCGCAAGGTTCGTTCGAGGTCGACGCTGCTATCGTCTGCTCGGGAGACGATTTCGAGACGCTGTATCCGGAAGTCTTCGCTGCCAGCGGCCTTACTCGGTGCAAGCTGCAGATGATGCGCACTGTGCCGCAGCCCAAGGGGTGGGAGCTTGGCCCTGCATTGGCCGCCGGACTGACGCTCCGATTTTATAAAGCATTCCGAGCATGCACGACGCTTGGCCCCCTGAGGCAACGCATCGCCAGCGAGCAGCCGGAGTACGATCATTGGGCGATCCATACGCTCGTGTCGCAGACCGCGGATGGCGCGATCACGCTAGGTGACTCGCACGAGTATGGCCCAACGCCAAGCATATTCGATCGCCCCGAGATCGATGCGCTCATACTGGATGACGTGCGCCGCTATCTCCGACTACCGACCTGGGAGCTCGCCGAGCGGTGGCACGGTGTCTACGCGTGGCATCCGGAGAAGCCATTCATAGACCACGAGCCCGCGCCAGGTGTCCGTATCATCACCGGGGTAGGAGGTTCTGGCATGACGCTCTCGTTTGGCTTGGCCGAGAGGACCCTCGCGTGATCACGGCCGTGATTCTCGACTGGGCCGGCACGACGGTCGATCACGGTAGCCTCGCGCCGGTCGCGGCCATGCGCCTGCTGTTCTCGTCGGTCGGCATAGATGTCCCGACGGAAGAGATCCGCGCGTCGATGGGGTTGCACAAAAAAGACCACATTCGCGCCATCGCAACCGCCCACGGCCGGGGTAACGATGTCGAGGCTCTCTACGCGGCGTTCATCCCAAAGCAAATGGAAAGCCTGGTCGAGCACTCCGCCGTCATAGCCGGTGTTGGAGAAGCTGTAGAGCGCATGAGAAGCCGTGGACTCAAGATCGGCTCGACGACCGGATACAATCGAGAGATGCTGGACTACGTGAGGGATCGCGCGAAGGCCCAGGGCTACGCACCCGACTGCGCGCTGTGCCCGGATGACGTCGGCGGCGGGCGACCGATGCCATGGATGTGCTTTGCGGCCGCGGTGTTTCTCAGAGTGTATCCGATGGGAACCATGGTGAAAATTGGCGACACCGAGACGGATATCGCCGAGGGACGCAACGCCGGGATGTGGACGATCGGCGTCGCGCGCACTGGCAACGAAGTCGGGTTGTCCGAGCGCGAATGGGACGCGCTCGGCGACGGCGCGCGCGATGGTCTCTTGCGCGCCGCGCGCGACAAGCTGTACGCCGCGGGCGCTGACTACGTCATCGACACGGTGGCCGAGGTCGACGATACGCTGAACGGTATCGACGAGCGGCTCGCCAGAGGAGAGCGGCCATGATGGATCGTCGTGGATTTCTCGCCGCATCGGCCGCCACCGCCGCGTTTCCGGCCGAGCTGGCGCGTGCCGAGCCGTCGGGCGTGGTCGACCTGATTGTCATCAACGCCAACGTCATCACAGTCGACCCCGGGTTGCCGCGCGCCGAAGCGTTTGCCGTCGCCAATGGTCGTATCGTGCGCGTGGGCTCGACGCGAGCGATCCGCCAATTGGCTGGCGGCGAGACGCTGATAGCCGAAGGCCGAGGTCGCACCGTAGTGCCGGGGTTCAACGACCCTCATATGCACCCGCGACCAATCTACACGCCAGATTCGCCGTATGAGCCCGTCGACCTGAGCCCGGACCGCGCACCCACCATCGACGCGATGATCGCCGCGCTCAAGGCAAAGGCAGCGATCACCCCGGCGGGCATGTGGGTCATCGGCCGCGGGTACAACGACGCGAAGCTCGGCCGACACCCAACGCGCTTCGATCTCGACCAAGCGTCGACCGACCACCCAATCCGCGTGACCCACGCCTCGGGACACGTGAGCGTCGTGAGCTCGCTCGTGCTCAAAAACGCGGGAGTTGGCGCCGAGACGGCTGATCCGGCGGGTGGTGCGTTCGATCGCGATTCGACAGGAGCACCGAATGGCGTCGTGCGCGAGTCCGCTTCTCGGGCGGCCATGCACGGGAATCCTCCGGTGCAGCAAGCGTCGGCCGACGAGCAGGCTCAGGGCCTTAGGCGCTGCTTGCAGTCGTTCGCCGCGCGCGGCATCACCAGTGTCGGTGTGGCTGGCGGCGGGCCGGAGCAATTCGCGCTCTTTCAGACGATTGCGGCCGATGCGCCGGTGCGCGTGGGATTCATGTTCCTGGAACCCCACTTCACGGCCGTCCGCGATCTCGGCTTGCGGCCGGGATTCGGAGACGAGCGGCTGCGCTTGACCTCAATAAAACTCTTTCATGGAAACTCGCTGTCGGGCCGCACGTGCTGGCTGTCGGAGGCATACAGCGATCGCCCGGGGTACTTCGGCATTCCCCCGGCGCGATCTCAAGAAGATCTCGACAAACTGATCGCGGACATCCACGCGGCCGGATTCCAGGTCGCCGTGCACTCCAATGGCGACCGCGAGATCGAGATGGTATTGACCGCCATTGAGCGAGCCCAAGCGTCCGCACCTCGCGCTGACGCTCGCCATCGGATAGAACACTGCAGTGTGACGACGCCATTGATCCTGGACCGAACCAAGCGCGCGGGCGTGGTGGCGGTGTTTCACTCGTACATGCGCGAGCACGGCGACGAGCTCGCCTCATACGGTTCGGCGAGGCTGGAGCACATCCACCCGTTCCGAACGGCGATCGATATGGGCATCAATTGCGCCTGTCACTCCGACTGGCCCGTGAGCGCGTTCGACCCCCTCACGCGCCTGCAGGATCTCGTCACGCGTCGCGGTGGCAACGGGGCGGTCTACGGACCCTCGCAACGCATCACGGCCGACGAGGCGTTGGCCGCCATTACCGCCCGTCCGGCGTTCGCGACGCACGAAGAGACCATCAAAGGCTCGATCAAGCGTGGGCAGCTCGCCGATTTTGTCATCCTTGGCGCGGACCCAACGCGCACGGATCCCAATGCTATCGCGAGTATTCCGGTCGAAGCGACATACCTAGGCGGGATGAAACAAGCCATCCGCTGAGCGCGTACGGGCGTTCACGATGCGCAATCTCAAGCTGGCGATCCGGACGGTGGCCAAAAGCCCGTTCGTCACCGTGGTGGCAGTCCTGTCGCTTGCCTTGGGCCTCGGCGCCAACGCGGCGATCTTCTCGATGGTCAACCAGATGTTGCTGCAGCCGCTGCCCGCCG
>Ga0210409_10005262_pt1 | contig 13637 bp, 8 predicted proteins | sample IncBWH17MmetaG_FD_161649 | JGI IMG/M metagenome (GOLD analysis project Ga0210409, IMG submission 161649) | Forest soil microbial communities from Barre Woods Harvard Forest LTER site, Petersham, Massachusetts, United States - Inc-BW-H-17-M | ecosystem: Environmental > Terrestrial > Soil >... | reverse complement strand
CAGCTTTCCGCGATCCTCGTGGCGGCCACCCGGCCGTTGCTCGCCGATTTTGCGGGAACGCGTTTCATCCAACTTTATTTGTACGCGCATCGTGTCGACGGGCTGCCGGCGGGTGTGTACAGGTTCTGGCCGGAGAGTGCCACTCTGGAGCAGATCAAGAGCGGCGACCAGCGCGTCGCGGCCGCGGGTTTAAGCCTGGGGCAGGACCTCGCGGGTAACGCCTGCGTGACGTTCTCCATGATCGGCGATCTTGAGCGCGCCGGCCGCGCCCATGGGAATCGCGGTTATCGCTATGTGCATTTCGAAGCCGGCGCCATCGGACAGCGCCTGTATCTCGCCGCGGAAGCGCTGGGCCTGGGCGCCACCGGCATCGGAGCGTTCTACGATGAGGAGGTGCATCGATATCTCGACCTGACGCCTGAACAGGGACAAGCGGTATACCATTTCGCGATCGGCTATCCGGTTCCCGATCCGCGCGTCCAGGCTTGAGGGTTGAGGCTTACGGTGGTCGGCGTTCTGGTGCATGGCGACAATCACTTCATCGTGCGCGGTCCTTTACCGGATCGCGACGCGGCGCTCGCGCTGGTTCGGCACTGGTCGTTGATCCAGATCGATTCAAATCGGGCGGTAACGCCACCGCTGCTTGAGGGATGGCAGATCGTTTCGCGGGAGTTCCGAGAGAACCTGGAATGGGCCGTGGTCGTGCCCGGAGATGGTGAGATTTCTCTCGCGGTGACGCAGTTGTTGGCTGAGCTCTCGGCGCGGGGAATCGTTATAAACGACTCGCGGGTTGGGCCGTGGTAGAGACGGCTTGAGTTCGTTTGGTCAATCGCCGGGGCGGCCTACAGGGTTGCGCCCAGGCTACGGACACGGGCGAGTTGCTTAAGAATCTCCGGATCTTCCTTGGCTTCCGCTAGTGGGATGAGTTGGTCTTCGATGTACCGCCAGTCGAGAGTTTTGTCGTGGCGCACGGCAATCCCTTCCGCGTCCCGGATATCGATGGCGCGAGAGGCGAAGAGCTTCATCACCATCAGGTCCTCGGCGGAGCAGGTGCGGAGGTTGAGGCCTGGCGCGAATTCGAAGGGCGTGGCTCGCTGGACTACGAGATGTTCGAAGGGCAGCGCCCCAAAGGAGATGTCAATGCCAATGCCGCTCGGCGAGTTTAGGAGCAGGACTCTCGACCGGAGTGCAAATTGCTTTGGGTCGGCGATGCGCGGGGTGTAACGGGCCAGCAGGGTTTCGATGAATGAGGCTTCGAGTCCGAACCCGGTTAGCAGTGTGAGGTCGACATCACGCGTGACACGCGCTTGACTCCAGCGCTGCACGGCGATTCCACCAATGAAACAGGAATGCCAGCCATGCTGGTCACAGAAAGCTTGGATTTCTCGAGCGGCGTCCAACAGATCGATGAAGCTCATTGGCGGAGCTTGGCCAAATGCCGCTGCATTTCGACCAGCCCGGATGATTCGCCCGGTGGCTGCGTTCTGGTCGCATGGTTGAACGCCCGGGCCAGCAACTTCAGGGACAGGAGGTTGTCTTCGTCGCGCACCTCGCGGAGGCGGATTTTTTCCAGTTCCGGTCCGAACTCCTTCCAGGTCTGGGCCCATCGCCGGTTCATCTCCTGCTCTGTCATGTCTTTATTATCGCTCCCCCCCGCGCTAGAATTAAGACGGAAGTCCGTGAGCGACCGGGCAAAGGATAGACTCGATGCAACCAAGCGACAATGCCGCTAATGTCATCGTCAAGGATGAGGACATCCTGGGCGGAACTCCGGTCTTCCGCGGCACACACGTCCCGTTTCAGGCGCTCTTGGACTACCTAGAGGGCGGACAGACTCTGGACGAGTTTCTGGATGATTTTCCGACAGTCTCCAAGGATGCTGCCGTGGCGGCTCTTGAGTTTTTCAAAGTCGCTCCTGGTCCGTCAATTGGGATGAAGTCCTGCTAGACGAGTGTGTCCCGCGCAAGCTGAAGAGCACCTCGCCAGTGCCCGCGGATTACCGTGACCTATCCGCTTCGTCAAGGGGCGTGCTGTGGTCACCAGCGCGAAGTACGAGAGTTATTCGCTCGAATAAATCAGCGGCGGATTTCAATAGGATCACGCCGCCCGAAAGGGCGGCGGCAGGCCAAAAGGCCTGACCCCACTTATTCCAGCACGAAGGCGTTCAGGCCCGAGCTTACTATCACTACGTACTGCTTGCCGTTGCGACCTTGATAGGTCATCGGGTTGGTGTGCCCTTCGGTATCGAGCTTGGTCTCCCACAGCACCTTGCCAGTGCGGGAGTCGAAGGCTCGGAAGCGCTTGTCGATAGTGCCGGCGATGAAGACCAGGCCGCCGGCGGTGGCGATGGGACCGCCTTGGCCGAATGCGCCAGTGTTGTGGACGCCCTTGGCTTCCATTTCATCCATGCTGCCGAGCGGCACTCGCCAGGCGATGTCTCCAGTGTTCGCGCTCACCGCAATCAGCTCGGCCCACGGCGTGGGCTGGCACGGCATCTGCGTGGCGGGATCCCAGAAGCGGGAATAGAACGAGCCGGTGCCCAAGGGGCTGAAGCGGCGGTAGGCCACTGCATCGCCCTCCTTCGACTTGTCGAGGCGTCCCATGCCGGCCAGGTTGCGGGCATTCACGAAGACATAGCCTAGCGCGGGATCGACCGAGACGCCGCCGTAGTTGGGTCCACCTTGCTGGCCGGGGAAAATGACCCGGATTTCCTTGCTGCTATAGGGCGTGTAGGGACCTTCGTTGTGAATGCCGCCGATCTTTTCGACGAGGTCGCGGCAGAATTTTTCGTGCTGCGGCTCGCCGGTGAAGATTTCGTCGGGGCGGATGCTCATGCGCGCAAGGGGCGGCGGCTTCATCGGAAAAGGTTGGGTGGGCGAGGTCTGCTCACCGGGAACATCGCTTTGCGCGACGGGACGCTCCTCGGCGCCGTAGATGGACTTGCCGGTTTCACGATCCAGGAAGAACATCAGGCCAGGCTTGGAGATCGCGACTACGGCGGGGATTTTTTTGCCGTCGTGAACCACATCCATCAGCGTTGGGGCGGCTTCGGCGTCGTAGTCCCAGACGTCGTGATGCGTCAACTGGAAATGCCAGCGGACTTTGCCCGTTTTAGCGTCCAGGGCCACGATGGAGGATGAGTACAGGTTCTGACCGGGCCTCGCGCCGCCGTAGTATTGGGCGGCGGGTTGGCCGATGGGGAGGAAGATCAATCCGCGCTGCGCGTCGACGGTGGCCGCGCCCCAGTTGGAGGGCGTACCGGCGGTGATCCAGTAGTCCTTGGGCCAGGTGTCGTAGTTCGCTTCGCCAGGACGCGGGATGGTGTGGAAGGTCCACACGAGGTTGCCGGTGTGGAGATCCCAGGCACGGACGTCCATGGCTGGTCCTGGTGCGTCGTCCTCTTTTCCCTGGGCTCCGGTGATGATCAGGTTGCGATAAACCATGCCTGGAGACGCCATGTGATAGGAAGCGTCGGGAAACTTTTCGGTGACGCCAACGCGCAGGTCGACCACGCCCTCCTTGCCGAAGCCGGGCACGAGTTTCCCGGTGCGGGCGTTGAGGGCGATCAGGTGTCCGTCGCTGGTGCCGGCCAGGATCTGAGGCGGGATCTCTTTTTCACCTTGCCAATAGGTCACGCCACGAAGGGGGGCGGAGATCTTGCCCAAGTCGTATTTCCAGATTTCTTTTCCCGTCTCGGGTTCGAGCGCAACGATGTTATGGTGGACCGTAGGCGCATACAGGATTCCGTTGGCCATGATGGGCACGGCTTCGGTGCCGGTCAACACTCGGTTGCCTGGGCTATTGTCGACGCCGCCGGGGTCGGCGCCATACTGCCAGGCGAGTTTCAGCTTTGAAACATTACGGGTGTCGATTTGTTTGAGCGGCGAGTAGCGCTGGCTGCTGGGATCGTGGCCGTAGGCGGGCCAGTCGTTCTGCGCGTGGGCGGACGAAAGCAGGATCAGGGGAATTGCGATCGTCGCGACGCCGTCTAAGATTCTCATCGGAACTCTCCGTGGCAAGGTGTGGCCGAACCTCTCGCAGTTTACCGGGCCGGTTGGCTGCGCGCAATCACTTCTGTGGCCGCCGGCGTGGCGGGCGAACTTTTGGGGCCGTGTCGAGGCTTCCGCGGGACCTGCAGGCGGGCTCTCGACACTCCGCCGAGCGTCGGCAATAGTGCCGACGTGGCACGCAAAAGTGCGTGCTCCACTAGAACGTGAATCGGGCGACTAGCGTGCCTTCGCGGGGGCGGGGCGTGGCGAAGCTTGCTGCCGACGCCGCGGCGGGATTGGAGGCTGCTCCGCCTACAGCCGCCGAGGGGATATACCCGAATCCTGCAGATGTATTGCCGTTTGGGCTCCGGGTCTGTGTCGCGAACGCGTTGGTAGCGGTGGGCGTGTTGATCCCGGCGCGATTGAAGATGTTGGTGAATTCCGCGCGGATCTGCAGGGTAGCCCGCTCCTTGAACCGGAAGCTGCGCGCCAGGCTCACGCTTTCGGACGGACGGCGTTGATACCGGTAATCGCTGTAGTGGGAATTGGCTGTGCCGAACTGGCCCAGCGGAGGATTCGCCCACGCCGCTGGATTCAGAACGAACGTCGCGTTGGGATCGAAACAGTGGCAGTTCAGATCCTGTGTAAACAAGGGTTGGCCGGGTACACGATTCACCAGGCTGGTTAGAAAGTTATAGGTGTTAAGACTGGTGGTGGCCGTGGGAACCTTGATGGGGAACCCGCTGGCGTAACGCACGGAGGCGCCGGCGGTCCAGTCCCGCGCGGCCCAGGACATTGCCTTGCTACTGAAACCGGAGGCTCCCGCCAACACCTTGGGGGTGGTGTAACTGCCCGCGACGATCAAAGTCTGGGGCTGATCGAAGCCGGACAAGGTTTTGTTCAGGCCTCGGTTGAATACGTCAGTGACCACGGGGGTGGTGGTGGAGCCATAATTGTTGTCTTCTTCGGCGCCCAGAGCCAAACTCTTGGAGTAGGTGTAGGTGACGACTGACTCCAGGCCGTGAGAAAATCGCTTGGTCACTTTCGATTGCAGCGCGTCGTACCAGGTGTCACCCAACGGATTCCAGGTCTGCACCACTCCGCTGAACTGGGGCAGTGGCCGCAGTGCCTGGGCCACGGTGAGTCCGTTCGGAAAACCCGGATACGGCAAACCGCCGAAGCCGCGGGATTGTGCCAGCGCGGAATTGATGGGAGACGCCAGCAGGGTCCGGTCGGCCGCATTGTTCAGGTTGAGACCGACCGAGGCCAGGGTAGAGGCCGGGATGGCGTCAGACGCCCAGGGACTTAAGGTCTGCGCGGCCCACCACACGCCGCGATTCCCCACATAGGAGGCTTCCACCACCAGGTCGTGTGTGATCTCCCGCTGCAGTCCGATGCTCCAAGACCAAATTCTGGCGGGCCTCCCGGCGTTCTGATCCACCATGTTGGTGGGATTGCCGACGGTTCCGGCGAGAGGCTGCTGGCCCGGATTGAAGTCCGGGAAGGTGATTTGATAGGGCATCCCGCCAGCCAGCGTGAAGGGCGCGATCCCGTACCCGGGAGGGCCAAAGGGCTTGGTCGAGCCAAAATTGCTGGCTTTGGAAGCGTCGTTGCTGGTCTTCGCGTAGTTTATGCCTGCGCCGAGGCGGAGCACAGTCTTGGAATTGATCTGATAGGCTGCGCCCAGCCGGGGCTGGAAGGCCCAGGGGTAGTTTTTCGCAAATTCGCAGTTGCAGCGCCCTCCGCCATATCCCTCAAAAATGATTGCGCCCAGGCGGCCGCCAATGGACGGGTTGGGCGTCGAGATGGAGACATTGAACATGTAGCCGTCATGCTCTTTCAAGTACGTTTGAAAGTCGTAGCGCAAGCCGTAGTCCAGGGTGAGCTTGCGGGTCACTTTCCAACTGTCCTGGGCAAACCACGCCAGCGAATGGTTCCCCGTACGCATGGCGGCCGGCACGCTGTCGTAGCCCGTGTTAGGCGAGCCGATCAGGAAGCTGGCGTAATTGAACCCGACGGTGGCCGGAAGGGATACACCATTGAGGGAAGGTAGCCCAGTCTGGTTGGGGCTATAAAGCATGTTGCCCGAGGAATACGTTTCACTGAAGGACGGGTATCCGTTCACGATCACCTCGCCGCCGAACTTGTAAGTGTGGTTGTTCCGGACCCAGGTGAGGGAGGCGTTCCCAGTTGGCTTCAGGTTTTTGATGCGGAAGTCCGACGGCGGACCGAAGTTGGTCATGCCGCCCTGGGCCCCGCTCAACACGGAGAAATACGGGAACAGGTCGGTGTTGGTTCCCTTGAAGCCAATCTTGTTGTTGTCGAAGCGCGGCACCTGCGGATCTTGCCGGTTGAAAACGTAGCCCGCGCCCACATGCAGCAGAATCGTGGGCCGCACGGTGTAATCGACGTTTACGCGGTAGGTATCCGCCTTGACGTGACTACCCACGGTGACTCCGATCGGGTCGGGCAGACCGGAGAAGTTCGGGGAATCCGTCTGCGTGCGCGACCAATAGCCGGACAGCTTCAGCCTGGAGCTGATCGAATGGTCGATTTTGACGGAAGGAGTGGAGGAGACACGTTGGTTCGAATATGACGGAATGAAGTTATTGACCAACAATGAGTTGGTCGGCAGCGGAATATACGACTGCACTTTCAAGGCCACCGGATCGATTCCGGTTAGCGGAATGGTGTTGCTGGGATAGGGATCCGTGTACGGAACGCCATTCACGAGCCGAGTCGTTTTGGGGTCGTAAATCGTGTTCTCCATGATGGCGCGGCCCAGCCCGTCTGTCCCCAGGTTGCGGCCGGTCAGCGCCTGGCGGAAATCGCCATTGCGGTAGGCCAGCGTAGGAACGACCGTCGGAAAGTTATTGATGACGGTGGTCTCGCGGAACTGCTCCCAGTTGAAGAAGAAGAAGGTCCGGTCGTGGCCGTTGTACACCTTGGGAATCCACACCGGCCCGCCCACGCTCATACCGTAATCGTTGCGCCGCTGGCGGGGCCGCAGCAAATGTCCGTTCCCGTCGTCGGTAAAGGGAGTGCCGGCGTTGAGCGCTTCATTCACAAAGTAGTCGTAAGCACTGCCGTGAAACTGGTTGGTGCCGGACTTCATGGTGAAGTTGAACAGGCCGCCGCCGGCTTGTCCAAACTCCGCCGCGTAGTTGCTGGTCTGGACGGCGACCTCCTGGGTCGCCTCCACGCTGGGTTGGGTTTGCGAGGTTTGGCCCAGGCTGATGGTTGGGGTGGAGTCCTGTCCTTCCACGCGCAAGGCGGCGGAGTTCCCCTCCTGGCCGTTCAGCCGGATGGTGTTGTCAGCCAGCCAGGCCGCCCCGGGAATCAGATTCATCACGGAATACGGGCTGCGGATGCCGGTCGACCCCACGCTGGCGGTGCCGATTCCCAGTACCGGGAGGTTGCTGAGAGTGTCCCCCAAAAAGTTGTGGCTGAGTTCGCCGCTCTCGGTCTTGAGCAAGGGCGCGGCTTCGTTCACCGTCACCGACTCGGAGCTTGACCCGACCTCCAGGTTGACGTCGATGCGCAAGGTCTGTTCGACGGGCACAGCCAGGTTCTGCCGGACGTACCTCTTGAAGCCCGCGACGGTCACCGACATCTCGTACGAGCCGGCCGGCACTTGGACGACGTAGTTACCCGTGGCGGAGCTGCCCACCTGATACACCGCGCCGGTTTGGACATTCCGGACTTCGATGGGAGCGCTGGCTATCACCGCGCCGGCTGGATCGGCGACGGTGCCGGTAATGGTTCCCCGATCGCTCTGGGCGAACAGGCTGAGACTAGCAAGCAAGAAACAAACAGTCAGTGTGCGCATGAAAGACCCCCACAGTTCTCGGTAAGCATACACGCTGGGTCAATGGCGGTCAATGGGGGATAGCTATGTGGGGATCGCGGGCGGACAAGCGCGGGCCTGCCGTGCGTCGCGATGAGTCGCGACGGGGCACGCTTGAGAGCGTGCTCCACATTGCCACGAGTGGGTGCTCCACACTCTTAAAACGTAAATCTCGCGACGATCGTGCCTTGGCGGGGTGGAGGAGTGGCAAACTGGCCGGCCACAACCGACGCGCCCGAAGTTAGGGCGCCGCCGACAGCGGCGGTGTTGATCCATCCAAAGCCACCGGTGGTCAGGCCCTGCGCGTTGCGCGTCTGCGTCGCGAAGGCGTTCGTGTTGGTGGGCACGTTCAATCCCGTTCGATTGAAGATATTCGTGAACTCCGCGCGAATCTGGAAGTTTGCTCGTTCTCTGATGCGGAAGTTGCGCCCCAGGCTCATGCTCTCCGTGGGACGGCGTTGCTGCCGGTAATCGTTATAGTGAGCGTTAGCGGTGCCGAACTGGCCGTTGGGCGGATTGGCCCAGGCCGCCGGATTCAGCAAGAATACTTTAGTCGGATCAAAGCAATGACAGTTCAGGTCCTGGGTGAAGAGCGGAACGCCCGGAACGCGATTCACCCTGGTGGTCTGGAAAACCAGCGTACTTAAGTTAGTGGTAGCCGCGGGAACCGTGAACGGGAACCCGCTGCCGTAACGCAGAACCGTGCCATAGGTCCAGTCCCGGGCGATCCATGACGCCGCCTTGCTTGCGAAATCCGATCTCCCCGCCAGCACTTTGGGAGTAGTGTAGTTGACGGCGAGGGTCAGAACCTGAGGTTGATCGAGACCGGAGATGGACTTGTTATTGTTCCGATTGTAAACGTCGTTAACGACGGGCGGCGTGGGCGAGCTGTATTGGTTGTTGTCTTCCGCCCCCAAAATCAAGTTCTTGGACCAAGTATACGTAACCAAACCGTCCAAACCGCGTGAAAACCGCTTGGTAACTTTGGCTTGCAGAGCATCGTACCAGGTCTTCCCTATGGGGTTAAAGTACTGGACCAAGGTGGTATATTCTGGCAACTGCCGGAGGGCCTGTGCGACAGTCAACTGGCTCGGAAATCCCTTGAAAGGCAGGCCGCCGAAGCCCCGGGTCGCGGCGAGTGTGGAACTGATCTGAGACGTCAGGAGCTGCTGATCCGCTGGGTTGTTGATGTCGAGCCCCACCGAAGCCAGCCTCGAGTACGGAATCGGGTTCGCGGCCAACGGCGTCAAGGTGTTGGCCGACCACCAGGCTCCCACGTTCCCGACGTAGGTACCCTCAACGACGAGGTCCTTACCGATCTGGCGTTGCAGCCCGACCGTCCACTGCGTGATGCGCGGGGGCCGACCGGCGTTCTGATCGAGAACGCTGACCGGATTGCTGATCACTACGGTTCCATCGGCATTCCGCAGGGGCGTCTGACCCGGATCCAGGTTCGGGTACTTGATTGGGTATGGTATGCCTCCGGCCAGGGTAAAGGGAGAAATTCCGTATGCCGGCGGGCCGAATGGCTTGTTGGCTCCGAAATTCGCACCCGGATAATTTTGCGTCTTACCGTAGGAGATGGCCCCGCCTGCGCGAAGCACAGTCTTGGAATTGATCTGGTACGCTAAACCGACGCGAGGCTGAAACGCCCAGGGATAGTTGTGAGAAAATTCACACTGGCAATGCCCCGCGGCATAGCCCTCGAAAATCGTGCCCCCGGGCTGGCCCCCCGCAGCCGGGTTGGGCGTGTAGAACGCGACGTTTTGCTGCAAGCCGTCGCGCTCTTTCAGGTACGTTTGGAAGTCATACCGCAAGCCGTAATCTAGAGTCAGCTTGCGCGTCACTTTCCAGCTGTCTTGTACGTACCAGGCGAACGACGTGTCGTGATACTGTTGGGCGACGGTAGCGCTGATGTATCCAGCGTTGGTCTGGCCGGCCAGGAAGCTGGCATAAGCGAATCCCTCGGTAGCAGCGAGGCTCCGCCCATAGAGCGACGGATCCGCAGTCTGGTTCGGCGATTCGTTCATTTGGCCTGAGGCAAATGTCCGGGCCAACGTGGGGTACCGGTTGATGACCCCTTCCCCTCCGAATTTAAAGGTGTGATTGTTCTTCACCCACGTCAGAGAAACTGTCCCGGTAGGCTTATAGTCCTTGACCGCGAAGTAATTCGGCGGACCCAGGTTTTCCGCGCCTCCCGTGTTTTGGTTGATGCCTGCAAAGTACGGAAAAATGGTGGCGTTGGCCCCTTGGAAACCCAGTTGTTGCTGGGGGCTGAAAAAGGGCACCTGCGCATCGTTCGTAGTTAGCAGATAACCGCCACCTACGTGCAGCAGCAGCGTGGGCTTGATCGTGAAATCGATGTTCCCTCGGGTCGTCTGCGCCTTGATATGGGCCGGTATCGCGTTGGCAATGGGGTAAGGGAAGCCCATCGCGTTGGGCGAATCAGTCCGCGTCATGCCCCAGTATCCGGACAATTTCAAACGACTGCTGACCGAGTGATCTAGCTTGACCGAAGGGATCGTCGACACGCGCTTATTGGTGTACACCGGCACGAAATTGGAGACCAACCCGGACTTGGTCGGCTGGGGAATATACGACTGGACTTTCAAGGCGACTGGGTCGAGTTTGGTCAGCGGAATGGTGTTGTTCGGGAACGGATCCCGGTACTGGACGCCACTGATGAACCGTGTAGTGGTGGGATCGAAAATCTGGTTTTCCATGATCGGACGGCCCAACCCGTCGGTCCCAAGATTCCGGCCCGTAAGCGCTTGCGTGAAATTACCCACGCGGTAGTCGGGAATCGGCACGGTAAGGGCCAGATTATTGACGATGATATTCTCGCGGAACTGCTCCCAGTTGATGAAAAAGAAGGTCTTGTCGTGGCCGTTATAGATTTTGGGAATCCATACCGGACCGCCCACGCTGAAACCGTAATCGTTGCGCCGTTGGCGGGGACGCAGCAAATGTCCATTTCCGTCGCTGGTGAAGGGAGTGCCCGCGTTGAGGGCTTCATTAACGAAGTAGTCGTAACCGCTGCCGTGAAACTGGTTCGAACCGGACTTCATGGTGAAGTTGAAGAGTCCGCCGCCAGCCTGCCCGAACTCCGCGGCATAGTTGCTGGTCTGAACCGCAACCTCCTGGACGGCCTCCACGCTGGGCTCGGTGGTGGAGGGTGAAGCCATTCCACCTCCGCCGGGACCAGCGGCGCCGGTACCCGTGGCCTCCTGTCCTTCCACGCGAACCGCTTCGGAGTTCCCCGCTAAGCCATTAATACGCAAGCTATTGTCCGGCAGCCAAGTGTTCCCGGGCACCATGCCTGTCACCGCGAACACGCTTCGGATGCCGGTGGAGCCGACGGCGGCGTTGCCGATCCCCAGGATCGGCAGGTTGTTGAGGGTATCCCCGGTGACGTTGTGGCCCAATTCTCCGCTTTCGGTTTTAAGCAGCGGCGCGGCTTCGGTTACGGTGACCGATTCGCCGGTCGAGCCTACCTCCAGACTCACGTCGATGCGCAAGGTCTGTTCCACCGGCACTTCGATGTTTTGCCGGACATACTTTTTGAAGCCCTGTACGGTGACAGAGACCTCGTACGCGCCGGTGGGCACTTGCACAACGTAGTTCCCGGTGGCCGAGGTCGCCACCTGGTACACGGCGCCGGTTTGGACATTGCGCACTTCAATGGCGGCGTTCGCCACGACCGCTCCGGCTGGATCAGCGACGGTGCCGGTAATCGTGCCGCGGTCACTTTGAGCAAACAGGCAGACACTACTAATCAAAAAGCAAGCGATGAATGTACGCACGGACACACCCCCCCTGAGTTCTCGGTAAGCATACTCTCCCTGTTGATTGCAGTCAATGGGTGGTCGAGAGGTGTCGGCGGCCTTGGGGTGTCGAGACGAGTCTCGACGCGGCAGGCACGCGTACCTGCGCCACGGTTTCGCTAGCGGTTCTTGCCGAGTTGTTGCAGGATTTGGGCTGCCGCTTCGCGCACGTCCGGCTGCTGGCTTGCCGCGGCTTGGCGCAAATAGGGAAGTGCTTGTGCGACATCTCCGGCGTCGGCGAGCGTCTCGCCCAGGTCCAACTGGGCGCGCGCGAATTCCGGGCGCAACCTGATTGCCTCGCGGTATTGGGCGAGCGCGCCTTGCAGGTTGCTCTTCTCCGCGAGCAGGTTGCCCAACAAGTCATGGGCCTCGGCGAAGCCCGGCTCGGCCCGCAGCGCGGCCTCGACCTGCTGTTGCGCTTCGCCGAAGCGGCGGGCCCGAACCAGTGCGACGGCATAGTTGAATCTTGCAGGCGCGAAATTCGGCTTGAGGCGAATGGCGGCGTCGAAATGGTAGCGAGCCTCGTCGAGGCGTCCGGCGGGAGCCAGGGCGTTCGCCAGGTTGCTGTGCGCCTCCGCATAATCCGGCTGGATTCGAAGGGCCTGGCGAAACGCGGCCTCCGCGCGCGGCAGGTCACGGCTTTCGAGCCATGCTCCACCCAAGCTGTTATAGGCTTCCGAAAGGTCCGGGTCCAGATCCACCGCTTTTTGGAAAGCGGCGATGGCATCGGACCTTTGACCTTGGCCGACGTAAACCAAACCCAGTTGATGCCAACTCGCGGCGTCCGCCGGCGCGGCGTCGACAGCCCGCTTCAGAATCTCCGCCGCGCGGGCAAGCTGTCCCGTGGCGCGCAAGTTGGTACCCAATCGCTGGAGCGCGATCAAGGAGCCGGGGTTGCGCCGGACCGCCTCCTCGTAAAGAGGAATGGCGTTTTTCAATTCGCCGCTGTCCCGCCAAGCATCGGCGAGGTACAAATAGTACTCCACGCGGTCGGGGCGATATTTTTCGACGGCCGCCGCCAGTTCGCCGATTCCTTCGGTCAGGTTACTTTTCTGGCTGACCTGCGCGACTGCGAGATCCAACTCGTTCGCCGGAGTTTTCGGCAGAGCTCGCGGATAGTACAGGACCACCTTGCCGTGATACGCGGTTTCGTCGGTCTCACGCCGCTCGGCCTTCGGCGCCAGCAGGTCTCGCGAGGGTTTGCTGCGCTGGATGTAGTGATCGGTCATCACCGCGTGGACCACGTCATCGGTGCGGCGCTTGGGCATGTGGCAGCTGGTGCAGTCACCCGCCGTGGGATGTTTACCCGCTGCCGCTAGTTGCTCCAAAGCAGCCTGGTGGCATTGAAGGCACACCTTGGCGTAGTGCTGGACAGCATCCTCGCCGCGCGGAATGTCGTGCGGGTTGTGGCAAGTGGTGCAGCGCAGCGCGCCCGCGCTCTTTAGAAAACACTGGGACTGCCGCACACGGTAGGCTGCGTTCACAATCTCGAAGCGGTCTGGATCCGACTGGTCAGGGGCGGCGCTGCCCGATGCGGGTGGCACTTTATCGAACTGGAGCATGAAATCCGCCAGCGGTTCGCCGGGCCGGTACGAGAACGGGCCGCGGCCGACGCGCACCATAGAATTCGGCAAGCGGAAGCTGGTGGTTTCCAGGTGGCATTGCATGCACACCTCGATCTGCCGCTCCGCGCTTAACCGCGCGGGGTTCACGATGGCGCTGCGGATGTCCTCCGGTTTGGCGCGGGCGGTTCCCGCGATCCGCACGTGCCGGCTGCCGGGCCCGTGACACCTCTGGCAATCGATCCCTTCGGGGAGCGTTAACCCGAATACCGGCTCGGCTCCTGGCTCGACGTTGGTGTAGGGAATCTCCGGAACCGCGTTGTGACAGAACATGCAGGCGTAGTTCGCAGTGCGGCTGAAGCCGGAATGATCGGGGCGATCGTAGCCCGGATTCATGGCCCAGTAGCCTCCCTTT
>Ga0210409_10005261_pt1 | contig 13638 bp, 10 predicted proteins | sample IncBWH17MmetaG_FD_161649 | JGI IMG/M metagenome (GOLD analysis project Ga0210409, IMG submission 161649) | Forest soil microbial communities from Barre Woods Harvard Forest LTER site, Petersham, Massachusetts, United States - Inc-BW-H-17-M | ecosystem: Environmental > Terrestrial > Soil >... | reverse complement strand
GAATCCTCTAAGTTGCAGAAAAGATGGAGCGGGAGACGGGACTCGAACCCGCGACGTCCAGCTTGGGAAGCTGGCATTCTACCACTGAATTACTCCCGCTTGCCTCTGAATCATCTACTTCGCTGATTCCCAATCACTTACGCGAGACGGATGAAGTCTCTACAGTCCCGGAAATCCACCAAATCTAAGCAGCTTGCCCAGCCTGAGAATCTGCCCTGCCGACTTTGCGTTCGGTGTCCATCTTGATGCCCATTCTTCCCTCAAAATGGGTTCAGCCACACTATATCATAGGGCGTGTTCTGCCGGCTTTGGAAGGAGCAAATGTCGGTACTGCTCGGGTGCTCCATCTGCGTAGTTCCGGAGTCGCCGATTGACGAAGTCGGTCGACAGATTTTCGAACCTTTACAGCCCCCGCGGAAGAGAGGTCGTGACCCTTCACCATAGAGCCATAAATCTCAAACCTGCAACAAGTCACCACGCCGCGCAGTGGTCCTAACCTGCAATCATGATCCGATCAGAAACGAAGAGCGTCGTGTAGACATGAATACAGCTCCGCAGCTTTAACGCGTAAGCTCCGAGAAGGGCTCCCTTCGGCCCTCGCTCGTGGCCAAAACCTTCACTGCTAGACATACAACAGCTGGGGACCGGGCTCGCCGGAATCCTGCTGGAGCAGTACGCTATAGTGAAGCGAAGTCGTTCATAATGAGGGGCGCCTCATGGGCGTTGTGAATGAGAAACGCATTCCTGGATATGACAAGCGGACGACGGCTGAATTCAACCACTTTTCATGGGGTCGCTGAACTTCAGTTCTCATATGGGGGAACACGTATGAAACGCATTTTGATGACGGCGACCTATGTCATGGCGGTGGCGCTGAGCGACGATCTGGTGAAGGCCCAGCCTGTGGATGAGCCGGTCAGCAAGACCTGCCGCGAAGGTCCGCGCGCGCGTGAGATCGAGATTCAGAAGATCGAACCCTTCAAAGTGTTCGACAATCTCTACCATGTCGGTCCCTGCTACGTGTCCGCTTGGATTCTGACTACGCCGCAGGGTGACATCATGTTCGACTCCGCTCAGGAGCCGTTCGTCGACAAAGTTATGGACAACATCAAGAAGGTCGGCGTCAATCTGGGCGACATCAAATACATCATCATCAATCACGGACATGTCGACCATGCCGGCGGCGCGGCGCGGCTGCAGGAATTCACCGGCGCGCGCGTGGTGGCGACGCCCGAAGACTGGAGTATGATCGAAGCGCTCAACGGCCGGCCAAACAATCGCGATGGCGGCAAGCCCAACGTTACCCCGAAGCGCGACATGGAAGTGCATGAAGGCGATCATCTTGACCTCGGCGATCAGCATCTGATCATTCACACCGCGCCGGGGCATACTCCCGGCAACCTTTTCATCGAGGGCCTGCTGCTCAAGGACGGTGCCCGGACCTACAAGGGGATCTGGGGCGGCGGCGGAGCGGGCGCGCCGGGCCTAGAAGGCGCAAAGCAAGGCGTGATCAACGCCCAAAAGCTCATTGCTGTTCGGGGTGTGCAGGTGTACCTGATGACCCATTCGTGGCAGCCACCCGATGGGTATCCCGGCGGCGGCATTCTTGAACGGGCTAAGCTGCTGGCGACCCGCAAACCGGGCGATCCGCATCCCTTTGTCGATCCGGCAAGCTGGGAGGCGCGGGCGAAGCGATCGCTGGAGACCGCGCAGAGAGTGCTGGCCCAGGAACAGGCGAAAGCTGCGGCGCCCAAATAATCTGATGAAAGGGCGTTGTCCCCGGGTTTTTCAGCGCCGTTTGGCACAAATTTGCTGGGCGGGTCATTTGTCCGAAATCGTACCCCATTTCGGACGGTTTAAGGGTTCACGTCACTCTTCATAGACTCATTGCTTCTACCTCGCCGGTAAAGTAGCATTGGAGTCCTGGAGGTTTGGCAATGCCACATAAGAGGCTGGTCATCCTATTTGCGTTTCTCTCCGCCGGCGCGCAGGCGCAATGGTTGAACTATCCTCCACCAGGGACCCCACTCACGCGCGATGGTAAGCCCGACCTTGCCGCGCCCGTGCCGCGCGCCCCTGATGGCAAGCCGGACCTGACCGGCGTCTGGATGCACGAGATCACCACCGTGGCGGAGGTGAGGCGCCTGTTCGGCGATCGCTTCGAAGCGGCCATTAAGACCGGCGGGCCCGGCATGGAGATCGGCACCCAACACAAGTACGATTTCGATATCCTCGTGGACTTCAAGCCGGGAGAATCCCCTCTGCGGCCGGGAGTGAAGCTGAATCGCCCGCGAAACGTCGACCCCGCGGACATTTGTATGAACGTCATCGGCATTCCCGTCGCCGGTTTCCTTTCCGAGCCGATCAAGATCGTTCAGGCTCCCCGGGAGACCATCATCTTGTATGAAGCCGGCAACCTGCATCGCCAGGTTTTCGCGGACGGTCGCAAACTTCCGAAGGAATTTGACCTTCCGGCCTTCATGGGCTACTCAGCCGGGCAATGGGAGGGCGACACGTTCGTAGTTGAGACCGCCGGGTTCAACGATAAGACCTCTCTCGATGGAATGGGGCACCCGCATAGCGATGCGCTGCACCTCACAGAACGGTTCCACCGCCGCGACTTCGGGCACCTGGATGTCGAAATGACCTTTGACGACCCCAAGATATACACCAAACCGTTTAGCATTAAGGTCCCGCACGACCTGGTGGCCGACAACGACATTTTCGAGCTGTTCTGCGAAAACGAGAAGGATCGCGTGCACATGCGAAAACCGTAGGTCGGGACCGAATTCCCGTTCGATGAAGGATAGGTAATCTGTTCATGGCGCTTTGCGAGTTCGATCGTCGCTGGGGCAAGCGGGCTTGCGCCTCCGTTTGTCCGCATCGGAAATACGCACCAGAGGAGAGGAAAGTCTTCCAAAACGTTTCGCGGATGCGGCTGAGATCCAACCTTTGAGTGGTGGGAACCGGCCCGACGCTGAGGTCGTCGCGCCAGTAAATACAATTGTCCCAGTCCGGAATCTGGTCACTGAAAATCCTCGGCCGAGGAGTACATGGAGCATGTCGGCAGACCACCGATTGGTCGGCAGACCACCGATTGGATTGCCAAGCCGGACTTGGTGCTCAGCCCTCCCCGATTCGCAAAACCGCGGAATCCAGCAGGTAGTTCACCTGTTCTTCAGCAAGCTCCTTGGAAGGAAAGTTCCAGTCGCTCTCAATCGGAACGGGATCGCCATCCAGCGTCAACCGGAACGACCACGAGCCATCTTCGTGCTGGGTGTACTCTACGTCGCCAGATACCATGCTCTTGCTGATTTTCATTGGATCTTCATCTTATCAAGAGCGTTCGAGGCAGGCACTTCTGCTGCGAAAAGGGCACCAAGCAGTGACGCGTTGACTGCCGCAAGGCATCGCCTGCCGCAGGAGTGGCGCTATTCGAGGGTAGCGGCCTGACGCGACTCACGCCATCCCGCAAGGCGATATACTTTCCTCCGAGGCCCCAACCGGGCGCTGGAGAGGATATCTCGATGAAACTTAGCTGCCTCCTGCTGATTGTTTCCGCCTTTACTTTTGCCGGCGACGATCCCTACGCCGCGGCGCTGTTCCAGAAACACTGTGCCACCTGCCACCAGGCCGGAGGCGAAGCCGCCGCGCGAATCCCGCAGATCGCGGTGCTCAAGACCCGGTCTCCGAACTCGATTCTGCGCACGCTCGAAACCGGAGCCATGATGCAGCAGGCCTCAGTGATCTCCGCCGGTGAGCGGCAGTTGGTGGCCAACTGGCTGGGCACGCCGGTCACGACGGAGCTGCGGCGTGACCAGATCTCGAATTCGTGTCCGCCGGGTGCGGCATGGAAGAACACTCCCGGCTGGTCCGGCTGGAGCCCGGGCCTGGTCAACACGCGGTTCCAGTCCGCGCAAGACGCCGGGCTGAGCGCCGCTGACGTGCCGCGGCTCAAGCCGAAGTGGGTGTTCGCGTTCCCGGACACCACTCTGTTGCGATCGCAACCGGCAGTGTATCGGGGACGCATTTTCGTGGGCAGCCAGGACGGTACCGTTTATGCGCTCGATGCCGGCACCGGCTGTACGCATTGGAGCACCGTTGTCAACGCCGAAGTGCGTTCCGGCATTACTGTCGCTGAAGTCGCCGGAAAACCCGCCGTGTTTTTTGGTGATTCCTCAGGCTACTACTACGCTTTAGACGGCGAGACCGGTAAGCAGCTGTGGGAGCTGCGGCCCGATGATCACCCCGCCACCAAAGGCACCGCCACTCCGGTCCACTACCAGGGGCGGTTGTATATCGGCGTCTCTTCGCTGGAAGAAGGCTTAGCGGTTTCGCCCGGCTACGTGTGTTGTACCTTCCGGGGCAGCGAATCGGCTGTGGACGCCGCCACCGGCAAAGTGATCTGGAAACGGTTCATGATCGCCGAAACGGCCAAGCCTCAGCGGAAAACCAAGCGCCGAGCGCAGGTGATGGGTCCTTCCGGTGTGGGCGTATGGACCGCCCCCACGCTCGATCCGGAGCACGACACGTTTTACATCACGACGGGCGACAATTACTCCGATCCGCCCACTTCGATGAGCGACGCCGTGGTGGCACTGCGCATGTCGACGGGTGAAATTCTGTGGTCGAAGCAACTCACCGCGAAAGACTCCTGGAACGGCGCCTGTTATCTGGCAGGTAACAAGAACTGTCCGGACTCCGATGGCCCGGATTTCGATTTCGCCGCGTCCTCCGTTCTGGTGCAGCTTGCCAATGGACGCCGCGCTTTGCTGTTGGGGCAGAAGTCCGGCATGGTGTATGCCGTTGATCCGGACCGCAAGGGCCAGACCCTGTGGCAATCCCGCGCCGGCAAGGGCGGAACCGTGGGGGGCATCGAATGGGGCGTGGCGAGCGACGGAAAGAATCTCTACGCCGCATTGTCCGACGTAGATTTCCAGGTAACGATGCTGCCCGGCACCGGCAATCGCGAGTATAAACTGGACCCCAACAAGGGCGGCGGGATGTTCGCGTTCCGCGTCGATAACGGCGAGCGGATATGGCAGACCGCGCCGCCCGGATGCGGCGGCAAGCCCGCGTGCAGCCCGGCGCAATCTTCGGCGGTAACGGGGATTCCTGGTGCGGTTTTCTCGGGCTCCCTGGACGGGCACTTGCGCGCCTACGCCACCGACAATGGCAAAATCATTTGGGATTTTGACACCGCGCGCGAGTTCAAAACCGTCAACGGCATCCCGGGCCACGGTGGGGCCATCGATGTAGCCGGGCCGGTGGTCGCCAATGGAATGGTATATACGGTGTCCGGCTACCCGTCGCGCGGCGCGTTGCCCGGCAATGTCCTGATCGCATTCTCGACCGAGCCTTAACCGGAATGCGAACCTCGATGCCGATGCGCGCTGGAGCGCGGCGAACCATTGCAACCACACCAGGCCGGTCCTGAAGCCGCGCGCGTCGGCGAGCGGTTCTTTAGTTAGGCAGCCCGCTACTCCTAGTGCGGGAACGGCGCCAGCTTCGGAGCCTTGCTGTCCGGTTGTCCCGGTGCGCGAGCGACGTTCATGATCATGGCCAGCGTCGAGTAATAGCCCACGATCGCGGTGGCGTCGACCACCCCCTGCTCGCCGAACTTGCCCACCAGGCGCGTGTAAGTAAGATCGCTCACGCTCTTATTTTGCAGAAGCTCGGTCACGAAGTTATAAACCAGCTCTTCGTCCCCGGCGATACCCTCGGGCCGGCGTCCGTCGCCGATCGCGTTGGCGATGTCGGCGGACAGTCCGGATTTCAGAGACAGAGGATAGTTGCCGTCCCACTCGTATTGCTGGGTGTAGTGGCGCGAGGTAAGCAGAGCGATCATGTTGACCAACTTCTGGGGGAGAGCGCTGTTGAAGCGCAGATACCCGCCCACGGCCTGCAAGCGGTTCATCAGCTCAGGGCTACGCAGCAACGGAATGAACGGCCCCGTCGAGCCGATCGGGTCGCGTGGAGGCGCTGTCACTAGCTCGATAACCTTCTTCTGCTCCAGGGTGAGCTTTTCGGCGGGGATCGGAGGCATACGGTTTTGAGCTAAACCCGCGACTGGCGCTAGGAGAAATAGTGGAACTGTGAAACGGTTCATAGTCGAACCTCCAAACTAATCTTTTGCGGGCTGTTTCCTGGCCTTCATCCTATCAATTGCGGAGGACAACAGTACGCGCAGCTTTCCGGCACATGCGTTAAACACTTGGCACGCAGAGAGGGCTGGCCTTTAGCCAGTGCTCGTTTCTGGTCTGGATGTAGAGACAGCAGGGTACGGGCCGTGCCTCGTTCATGTTGCTGCTTACCGCCTCCCAGCGTGCCCGTTAACAACTCTCCAGAAACTCTCGTTCGTTTCTATTGGAATGGCCTTCCGTCTGGTTTTTGTTTTGGGGTTCTACAGTTCGGGAAAACGGCGTTAGGCTATCTTTGCGGTACCTGTTGGAATCAATGGGCGTCTTCAATATAAGGTGAAACAGGTTCAGCTCACGGGCCGCGGCCAACGCCAACTACAACGTAAACTCGACTTCGTTGACGGCCTTCAGCTCGCAGGCGAGGACTACAGCCTTTTTACACGCCCTAAGCGTTGTGCAAGGCACTTGTCCTCCGCGAAAATTCCGTCTGTCCCAAGGCTGCCGCCGTCCGGCTGTATGAGACCCCTCGGTAGCGGCGACCCGGCACGGTAACATGGAATCTTCGCCCGGAAATCGACTGATGTCCGACCATCTGGCAATCAGCCATACGATAGCGTTTGTTGAGAGGCACGGGTATTCTCTGCTGTTCTTTTGGGTGCTTGCGGAGCAAAGCGCGATACCGGTGCCTTCGATCCCGCTACTGCTGGCTGCCGGGGCGCTCATCCGCACCGGCCGCCTGCACGTGCTGCAGGCAACCGCGTGTTGTCTGGTCGCCGCCCTGATCGCCGACACCATCTGGTTCCAACTTGGGAGGCGTCGTGGCCGGCGTGTCCTGCGTCTTCTGTGTCGCGTTTCGCTTGAACCTGATTCGTGCGTGCGGCAGACGGAGAACGCATTCCTGAAATACGGGATGCGCAGCCTGCTCGTCTCCAAATTCATTTCGGGGCTGAACGCGGTTGCCGCGCCGCTGGCAGGCAATTCCAGGGCCTCGTACTGGCGATTCCTGCTTTACGACGGCGCTGGCGCTTTGATCTGGAGCCTCACTTATCTCGCGGTTGGCTATCTATTCAGCGAGGAGTTGGAGAGGATGGTTGCCTATGCCTCACGCATGGGTTCAGGTCTGCTTCTGCTGGTGGTAGGCCTGTTCGCACTATGGATCGGCCGGAAGTTTATTCAACGCCGCCGGTTCCTTACCCAGTTGGATGTAGCTCGGATCACGCCTGAGGAATTGCGGGATCGGCTGAATGCCGGCGAGGACCTATTTATCGTCGACCTTCGCAGCCGAATGGTGGAATCCCAAAACCTCATCCCCGGCGCCACAAGCATCTCGCCCGAGGAACTCGCCGCCCGTAGCGAAGAGATTCCACGAGACCGAGACATCATTCTCTTTTGCAGTTGACCAAACGAAGCCTCGAGCGCCCGTGCGGCGCTGCTGCTGAGGTCGCAAGGGATCACTCGTGTGCGCCCTCTCCAGGGCGGTGCGGAAGCGTGGGAGAAACTCGCCGGCACACCCGCGAACTGATCCCGATGCGCCTCCGCGATCGATCGCAACGATTCCTTCCTTACTGCCGCCAGTCAGCACGCTGCTTCGCCTAATCCCAGAGAGAAAATGCCGCTGTCCCGGTCATGGATGAGGAAGCTGAACGGATGATGAAGCGCGCGTCGGGCGTCACTGCACCACGGGTTCGTCCCCTGGCACTGACGCAAAGCCCTTATCGCGGTAGCGGCTCCCGATCAGAAACGATGACAATTTGCATGTCCTTGGCCAGGTCAATCACTCGCTGCATAGGATCGCGGGAGAATGTGGGAGACCACGCCTTCCGGCGTGGTCGCGTTAGAAAGATCTGCGTGACGTGATTGCGGCGCCCAAAATCAACCAACGTGGAAGCAACGTCATCACCTTCGAGGATTCGAGTCTCGATGCGCAGGTTGCGCGCAAAGTTCAGATGCCGCTCTACCGCCTCTCGATCAGCCGCCGGTAAGCCGCTCAGATCGCCGCTGGGTTGGACTGCTACGGCGAAACATTCCGCACCCAGGAAGTCGCTCACGCGCTTCGCCCGCCGGACGACCATCGCAGTCTTCGGGCTGGCCGTCACGAAAACCAGAATTTTGTGTTGCTTTCGCGGTCTAACGGCGGCGCCGTCGGTTGATGAGGCGCCGGTCTCTTCGTCCACCATTCGATGTTCGACTTCATACGCGGCTTGCCGAAGCGCAAGCTCCCTCAGGGCGGCCAGAGTCTGTTCGCGAAAGAAGTTCTGCAAGGCTCGCTCGGCTTTCGCGCGTTCGTAAACGACGCCTCGTTGGAGCCGATTGAGCAGGGCTCGAGGGGTGAGATCTACCATCACGACCTCATCCGCCTGCTGTACCACCCAGTCCGGAACCGTTTCACGGACTCTGATACCGCTGATCTGCCATATTTGATCGTTAAGGCTCTCCAGGTGCTGGATGTTCATCGTGGTTAGAACGTCGATGCCGGCGGCCCGCAATACTTCCACGTCTTCCCAGCGCTTCAAGCGCTCCGAGCCCGGAACATTGGTGTGGGGAAACTCATCTACCACGCAGACTTGAGGATGTCTCGCAAGAATGGCACCGGTATCCATCTCTTCAAAGGTCGAGTCGCGATAGTCCAGCTTCCGTCTTGGTATGATCTCGATTCCTTCGGTTTTCGCAATCGTATCTTTGCGGCCATGCGGTTCGAAATAGCCGATGACGACATCCACGCCGGCCGCTTTCAGTTCTTGAACTTCCTCCAGCATCTTGTAAGTCTTTCCGACGCCGGCGGCATAGCCCATGAAAATCTTTAGCTTCCCGCGTTGCTGTTCAGCCATTCCTATTGTGGGAATACGCACACGTCCATGCCGTGGCCTTCCCATATCAACTTATCAAGCGGGCTCCCTCTTAGTCGCGCGAGGCCCGTGCGTTGGCTGTGTCCGACGAAGAGTTGCGTGATCCCTCGGGATCGGGCGAATTCGAGAAGGGTCGCGGCTGGATCGTCGCCCTCCAGGACCTCGACGTGCGCCCCGGCGGCGTTTGCGATCGCCAGCCGCGCGTCAAGGGCGGATTGATCCGCAGCCGAGATGTTCGGCTGCTTGACGTACGCCACCATAAGCTCCCCATGGAACCTCTTGGCTACCATCTGAGCGATCTCCATCATCTCCTGCATGTTCGCCCGCGGAGTGATACACACGAGAATCCGTTCGTGGGCACCGAAATTCTGTTGGATGCCATGGCATTCCAGATATTCGTTGAGCTGATGATCGACCACATCCGCGGTTACCACCAAGGCTAATTCACGCAGCTTCGACAGCCGCTCTTCATATTCCGGCGCCTGGAGTTGCTCATCTGGCGAATGCTCCATCGGTTCCACGGAAGGTGCATCTACGATCTCGATTTCATCGGCGTCTTGGATGAACGCAAGCGGGACCGTTTGATCCACGTGCTTTCTGGTGATTGCTTTCACCTGTTCGCGCAGCTCGGCGACGTATTGGACGTTGATCGAGGCGATCACGTGAATCCCCGCCTCCAGTAAATCCCTCACATCCTGCCATCGGGTCGGGTTCCGCAGCCCGGGTGGATTGTTATAGGCCAAACCGTCGACAACGCAAACCGACGGATGTCGTGCGATCACTGCATCCACATCGATCGCCGTGCCATTACCGACCGTTCTTAGAGGGATCACTTCCAGCTTGCGTATGATCGGCTCTACTTCAGGCGGCACGTGTGGCTGGACCGCCCCGACGACGACATCCTCTCCACGCTCGTGACGGCGCCGCGCTTCGTCCAACATCCGGAACGACTTCCCGACCCCGGATGCGTAGCCCAGAAAAATCTTGAGGTGCCCTTTGTGCGCGACGGCTTCCTCAGCCTGGCATTCGCGCAAGGCCTCCTCGGGAGTTTTCCGACGCAGTTCACGAGCCATCAGTATCGTCCTTACTCAATCCTACGGCTTCCGCGCGACGGAAGTCACCGCTTTTCAGGCGTTCGCCTGAAAGCTGCGCGTCTGAGAGAGTTATGCCGGAATCGCTGGAAGTCGCTATTTCCGTGGAAACTGCTGGTCGAGCGCGAGATTCAGCTTCAGCACGTTGACGCGCGGATCGCCAAGCAGGCCAAGCGCTGGTCCTTCCGTGAACTGCGCCACTAGTTGATTTGCCTGCTCCACGGAGATACCGCGCGCCGTGGCCACGCGCGAAGCCTGGGCAACCGCCGAGTCCGGACTGATGTGAGGATCAAGTCCGCTCGCGGAAGCCGTTACTGCATCAGCAGGGATCGGCGCCTTCGGCGTGAACATTAACGGCGCTTTGTCGTCGTTGAAGGCCTTGATCAGCTTCACATCATCGAGGCCCCCCTTGGCATCCTTAAAACGGTCCAGCGGCACCGATGATTCATAGGGAATGTCATTGTCGAGGCAGTAGTGCACGATGCGAAGGTTGATGCCATCGAAATCGACCACCTCGTTCTTCTTGTCGTCCATTTTGGTCGTCCCGCGGACGAGTTTGGCGCTCGTCGGCCCTAGATTCGAGCCGCCGCTCGCGGTCGCATCGTAGCCGCTGCCAGCCGCGGACGGACGCGGTTGGAAATACTCCGGCTTAGTAAAGTTCTGGCCGATGATTTCAGAGCCAATCACTTTGTCACCGGCCGTAACCAGGCTCCCGTTCGCCTGACGGGGGAAGAGCAGCTGACAAACACCCGTGACGGCGAGCGGATAAATCACGCCAAACAAAATGGTTGCGAAAATGTTGATTCGAAGTGCTGGTAAAATTTGTCCCCACATAATATTTTCCTTCTACGCCAGATGAAACAACACGAGCAGTTGATCGATGGCCCAAATGCCCGGAAAGGGCACAATGATTCCGCCGACACCGTAGATCAGCAGATTTCGCCGTAACAGGCTAGCGGCATCGAGCGGCCGGTATTTCACGCCGCGCAGGGCCAGCGGAACCAGCGCAATGATGATCAAGGCATTGAAAATGACTGCTGCCAGAACCGCGCTCTGAGGCGTATGCAGCCCCATAATATTGAGCTTCCCGAGCGCAGGATAGGTCGCCACAAACATCGCCGGAATGATGGCGAAGTACTTCGCGACATCGTTGGCGATCGAAAAGGTGGTCAGCGCCCCGCGAGTGATGAGCAACTGCTTTCCGATTGCGACGACCTCGATGAGCTTGGTGGGATTGCTGTCAAGATCCACCATGTTGCCTGCTTCCTTCGCCGCCATGGTGCCGGTGTTCATGGCAACCCCGACGTCTGCTTGTGCAAGCGCGGGAGCATCATTGGTGCCGTCGCCGGTCATCGCGACGAGGCGGCCAGCTGCCTGTTCCTTTTTGATGTACTCCAGTTTGTCTTTTGGCGTCGCTTGGGCGAGAAAATCGTCCACCCCCGCTTCGGCGGCAATGGCGGCTGCCGTAAGTGGATTATCGCCCGTGATCATCACGCTGCGGATTCCCATGGTGCGAAGCTGCCCGATCCGCTCCTTCATTCCGCCTTTGACAATGTCTTTCAGGTGGATCACGCCCAACAGACGTTTGCTATCGCATACGGCGAGCGGTGTCCCGCCGTTCCGTGAGATCCGGTCGCTCATCTCTTTGAAGTAGCCTGGAACGTCTCCCCCACGTTCGATTACGAACTTGATGATCGCGTCGGTGGCGCCTTTGCGGAGCTGGCGTCCCTCGAAATCCACGCCGCTCATTCGCGTGTATGCCGAGAAGGGGATAAATGTTGCTTCGTTTTCCGGAATGTGACGGCCGCGAAGACCGTATTTCTCTTTGGCTAGAATGACGATCGACCGGCCCTCTGGGGTTTCGTCTGCCAGACTGGACAACTGAGCCGCATCGGCGAGTTCGGCATCCGTGACGCCGGTGATCGTGAGAAATTCGACGGCTTGCCGATTCCCCAAGGTGATGGTGCCGGTCTTGTCAAGCAACAGCGAATTCACGTCGCCAGCTGCTTCCACCGCCTTGCCGCTCATCGCCAGTACGTTGTGCTGCATGACGCGGTCCATACCGGCGATGCCGATTGCAGACAGTAAGCCCCCGATGGTCGTCGGGATCAGACAGACGAGCAGTGACACCAGGACCGCTACGCTCGGAACCGTTCCCAAGCCCGCCTGCATGACGCTGAAAACCGCGTATGGCTGTAGCGTAACCACCGCAAGCAGGAAGATCAGTGTCAAACCTGCGATGAGGATATTGAGGGCGATCTCGTTCGGCGTCTTTTGACGCTCGGCGCCCTCGACCAGAGCGATCATGCGATCGAGGAAGGTCTCGCCGGGGTTGGAGGTGATCTTGATCTTGATTTGGTCCGATAGGACCTTGGTTCCTCCAGTCACCGCGCTCCGGTCTCCGCCCGATTCGCGAATGACCGGTGCGCTTTCTCCCGTGATCACCGATTCATCCACGGTTGCAATGCCTTCGATGACCTCTCCATCGCCGGGGATCAGCTCACTGGCATCGCAGACGACGACGTCGCCGGCCCGCAAGGCGGAGGCCGCCACCTGCTCGAATTTGCCGGACGCAGTCAACCGTTTCGCGAGTGCATCGGTCTTGGTCTTGCGGAGGCTATCGGCCTGAGCCTTTCCGCGCGCTTCCGCCATGGCCTCGGCGAAGTTGGCGAACAGGACCGTAAACCAGAGCCAGATCGCGATCTGCAGTTGAAATCCGATTCCTCCAGCACCCGTGAGCATATCCCGGACAAGGAAGACCGTAGTGAGGGCTGCGCCCACTTCAACGACAAACATCACCGGGTTCTTCATCAACGTGATCGGGTTGAGCTTTACAAACGACGCCTGAGTGGCCCGGCGCACGATCTCCGGGTCGAACAGTGGACGAGCCCGGACTAGCTTTTTTGGAAGAAGCGACGTGGGGTCGTCCTGAGGAATGGATGGCGCGGTCTTTTGTTCGGTGGTTACTGTGGGCATGATTAACTCCAAATCCCGCTGGCCGGCAGAATCATAGAAAAGAGTTTGCCGCCTTGCATCAAATAATGTTCGACGATCGGCCCCAGCGAAACCGCCGGGAAATACGTGAGGACGGCGATGATGATCACCGTTCCAATCAGCAGTCCGACAAACAGCGGGCCATGCGTCGGGAACGTCCCGCTGGTGACCGGGACTTTTTTCTTGGCCGCCAGACTGCCGGCCGCTGCGAGAATCGGAATCAGAAACAAGAAACGGCCGATGAGCTGTGCCAATCCTAGTGTCAGGTTGTACCACGGTGTGTTGACGTTGATACCGGCAAACGCGCTTCCGTTGTTGCCAGTGCTGCTGGTGTAGGCGTAGAGAATTTCGCTCAATCCATGCGGGCCGCTGTTATTCATGTTTGCAATGGCAGGTCCCGGTGGGTTCCAGTAACCCTTCTCTGGGAAATGAATCTGCGAGCTGATGGCGCTGAAAACCAGAATGCTGGCAGAAGTAACAATGATCGCGAGCATCGCCATCTTGACCTCCTTCTGCTCCAGCTTCTTGCCCAGATATTCGGGAGTACGGCCGACCATTAAACCGGCG
>Ga0210409_10005260_pt1 | contig 13638 bp, 13 predicted proteins | sample IncBWH17MmetaG_FD_161649 | JGI IMG/M metagenome (GOLD analysis project Ga0210409, IMG submission 161649) | Forest soil microbial communities from Barre Woods Harvard Forest LTER site, Petersham, Massachusetts, United States - Inc-BW-H-17-M | ecosystem: Environmental > Terrestrial > Soil >... | reverse complement strand
TCCGATCTCATCCACCACATTGTTCGTCAAAGGCCTCTACAGCCTCTTCCTCGATCACGGATCGCTCTACGTGTTCGATGTCGGTAATGGCCAGGGCGCGCCCATACGGGGCAGCAACGTCGACACGGGCGCCACCCTGTATCGCATGTCGCAGGCGCTCACACCGACGGAGCAACTGTATAGCACGGTCCTCGGCGGTACGACAGCGTTCCGACACGACACGCTATCCTATCGCGTCAACGTCGGCGGCACATCACGTGATGTCATGGGTTTTCGCGCGTCGCCGTTTTACTACAGCGCGCCCGCCTCCTATCGGTTCAACTACTCGAACCCCAATGTGCCGCTCTACTCCGGCCTCGCCCCCGCGGCCATGGACGCGGCACAGTATAACCTCGGCGGATACACCGACGACGACACGCGCTCACGCGCCCAGACGTACGGCGCACGCTTTGACGTGGCGACACCGAACGTCGTCCTGGGTCTTCGCGTGCGCTCCGAAGACTCGCGCTACATCAACCAGAGCTACTCGGCCAGATACATAGGCCCGACGTTACCGCTCACGCAGTTCGTGAGTGGATTTCGCGATCCGGGTTTCTACTCGGCCATTCACCCGCTCGCACTCGGCCCAGTGCCCGATGCCGCAGCCGTCCGCGCGTACGAGGACGCGCACCCAGGTCTTTTCGCCCGCACCGTCGACACGCTCGCCAACGCCCTTGGCAGCTTCACGGCCAGCGAACGCGTGTATGCGGCGTACACGATGGGCCGGACGACGCTGGGCGCAGCGTCGTTCAACGCTGGGTTGCGCATGGAGGTGACTGATGGAGCCCGGACGTACACCGATCTCTTTCCCAGTGCCCAAATCAAGTATCAGCTAGACGATGCCACGGACGTCCGGGTCGCCGGATCGCGGGCGATCGGGAGACCGAACTTTTCGGACCTCGCGCCGTCCGTGTCCGGGCTCCCGGGCGATCCCGCCACGACCGTCATGATCGGCAACCCGAGCCTCCGCCCGGAATACTCCTGGAACCTGGATCTGCTCGGCGAGCGGTTCCTCGCGCGCGCGGGCATTCTCTCGGCCGGTGTCTTCTACAAGAGCGTCAGCAACTTCATCTTTGTCCACTCGATCCCGGGTTATCGCGTGGCCCCATACAACGACGGCCCCAACTACCGCGCCGGCCAACCCGAAAACGGCAGCGCCGGCACGCTCCTCGGCGTCGAGGCCGCGTGGAACCAGCGCCTCGATTTCCTGCCGGGCATCCTGTCCGGCCTGGGCTTCGACCTCAACGGCACGCTGACTACGTCATGGGCACGGATCGACGACCGCCGCGTCCGCCTCCCCCGCCAAGCGCCGGCGCTCGCCAACACAGCGCTCGTCTACGAGAAGGGACCCATCGAGCTCCGCGCCGCTTGGGTCTACCAGGCCGCCAACATAGTGAGCTACGGTGACGGCACGAGTAACCCCGCGACCGGCGATCAGTACTTCTACGCTCACGGCCAGATCGACGCGTCGATCGAGTGGACACCGTTCCACGACACGGAGATCGAGCTCGAAGGGACGAACCTGAACGACGCCGTGTTCGGCTTCTACGCCGGCACGCCGCGCCAGCACTACAGCTTCCAGCGCGAGTACTACGGCCAGACGTTCGCGATCAGCGTGAAGCGCTCCTTCTGAGCCGCGCGAACGAGGCGGCGAGCACGGCGGCCTCTGTCCGGTACTTGATACGGGCGAGCTCCTTAGCGGTGGTCGCCGGCGACACGAGCCCCAGTGCCCACGTGGAGACGGAAGAAAAGAGCGACACGGTCGACAGGATGCCGGCGAGGATCTTCGTCAGGGGTCCGGCTGGGGTATGATCCGCGACCTCCTGAAGCGTCGGCGCAACCACACTGGCTCTACCGATCCATGTGAGCAGGAGATCGAACACAACGCCGATTTGCGTCAGGAAGATTGGGGTCGATACCAGGACGTAATTCAGGACCAGCACATCGGCGACGACACCGTACCCGCGCTTCGTTAGCCACATGGTCGCGAGCACGAGTGCGCCGAAAAAGCCCAGGGCAATGACACCGTAGGCAATCAACAGCAACAGGTACTCGGCCTGCTCCCGCAGGTCGCGCCAGGGCGATGTCACCGTGGCTCATCGCAACCTTTGAATTTCCCTTAGGGCTCGCGCTGCCTGTAAACTGTACGCGGCGGCTTCCGCCTTGAGCTTTTCCACCTTCTTTGAGGTCTCCGCGCGTGATATCTCACCGCGTCGATAGAACCAGTCACTGATCATATCAGATACGCCAGAGCCAATAACTCTGAGAAGACGAGGGGAGCGAAAAACAATGACCCAGCAGACTCCGGGCACCGCACTCAACAGAGCGCCGGCGAACGCGCCGCTCAGCCATCCTTCGTGACCGGCGAGCGTCTGATGCGCTATGGCGTACAGGCAAGCGAAGAAGACGATGGCAACGGGGCCGACGGCTATGGGCGCATAGCGCGCTTTCATTTTCGGCATCTCGGTATGGCGAAGGTCCGGGAGGCGGAGCTTCGAGTCGGCATACGCTAATGACCGCTTTCGATCGGTTGCAAATCAATCCGTTGATGTGCGTAATCCGCGGAGCGGCTACCTTTCAGTGATATATGAACGAGACCTCGACGTTGCCGCCGTCCGTTGACCGGATCCTGCGCCGCTTCCGCGCATTGTCGCGGGAGGACAAGATGCAGGCCCTCGTGCAGTACTCGAAGCAGCTCGAGCCCGTGCCCGAGCGCTTTCTCGCGCTCGACCGGGCCGAGTTTACGGTGCCAGAGTGTCAGACTCGCGTCGACCTCTTTCCGGAGCTCGTCGACGGCAAGCTCCACTTCTATGCGGACCTGAACTGCCGTCAGTCCCCGACGATCGCCGCGTTTCTCGCTATCCTGTTCTCGGCGATCAACGATCAGCCACCTGAGGTCGCGATGGCGCTACCCAACGATTTCGTCTCCCACGTCATGTCCGACATCGGTCTCAGTAGCCGCGAGCTGGGTCTGAACGCTATGCTCGCTCGCGTCAAACGTTATGCTCAGGCGGCGCATGATTCGCATTAAGGTCAGCGACCACGGGCCCTATCGCATCTCCGCGGAGGACGCCGAGCAGGTCATAGTCGTCGACGAAGCCGGCAACGTTATTCCTTCGCCGCGGCCCGACAAAAAGGCCATCGCGCTTTGTCGGTGTGGGGCGTCGATGAAAAGGCCATATTGCGACGGGACGCATAAAACGCTTTGGCCTATTCTGCCTAAGCCGGAGCCGAGCGGCAAGACAGAATAGCGCGTCAGCTCGATTGGAGCGACCGGGCGATGCGCGTGTGCGGTCACAAGCGTCGGCCAGGCGAAGAGGTCCTCCTGTAAGCAGTCGGCGCGAAGCGCCGCTGCGCTCAGGGCAGAACGGCCCCGTGCCAAGACTGCGCGGCCGCAGTCTCAAACCGCTCGCGCCACTCCCCAGCCGTGGCGACAGTCGGATCGAAGACCCGAGTCTGACGATTCACGATGCCGGACTCGCCAAGCCGGGAGAACTCGTCCCGCGTCACGGTCCGGATGGCGCCGGTCTCGTCACGAAAGTGTACGCGCCCACCCCCAACGAGCGCGGCGCCGAGTCGAGACTCGAGCCCGCGCAAGCTGCGGAAGAGCCCGTCAATAGAGCACCCGGAAGCGTACGCGTCAGTCTGATCGACCGCGATCGTAAGAAAGCGGTCGTCCCGCCACTCACGCGCAACGGTCAGGGGCTGACCATGCGCCCGCCACTGCTCGAGATAAGAGTCGACCTCGCCGAGGAGGATGTCGACCTGCGGCGCCACAAGCGGACGGTCCGCGGCGAAGACCCAGACGCGGGCCGAGGCGGGAAGGGATGAAAATGATACCACCGGCATATCTGTAAAAATAACCTCGGCTTGCGTCACCCGCCCGTCATTTCGTAAGATCAACGCATGGAGGAGAATAGAGAGAGAGCCGGCGTGGTCGCCGAGCTCGCAGCCAAGCTGCGCCGCCGCGGCGTAGAGCTCACGGGCAAGGAGACGAGCGACGAAGTCGGAGATCTCCTCGACGCCGTCGAAGACTGGGAGTCCGTCGTCGAGCGCCAGGGCGGAGACCTCTACGTCGACGAGGGCGGCGATGAGCCGGACAACCCCGACTTCGTGCTGCCGAAACGGCGCGCCGGCGAGCGAGTCGGCCAGTACATCCAACGCATCGAGGAAGCGACCGAGCTCCTGCGCCACGGTGGTCACCCGCCGCGCTAGTCTCACTCGCTGACGTCCCGAACGCGCCAGAGGCGGTCTACACGATCGGGCACTCGACGCGCCTGATCGAAGACTTCGTCGCGCTCCTCACGCCGCACGCCATCGCGACACTGATCGACGTGCGCCGATTCCCCGGCTCGCGCCGGCACCCGCAGTTCGGGCGCGATGCGCTGGCCGCGTCGCTGCGCTCAGCGGGCATAGCTTACGCCCACTTCGTCGATCTCGGCGGCCGGCGTGACCCGGCGCCGGACTCGATCAATACAGGATGGCGGCTCGATGCCTTTCGCGGGTACGCGGACTACATGGAAACGCCACAGTTCCACCGGGCACTCACTTCAGCGCTCTCGTTGCAATCGCCACTCGTATTCATGTGCGCCGAAGCCCTCTGGTGGCGCTGTCACCGGAGCCTGATCTCCGACTATCTCACCGCTGGCGGGATAGAGGTAAGGCACCTAGGTGGTTCTCCCACAATCCACACAGGAACGACGCCCGCGGTGATCATGCCGGGTTCGCTGTCGTACTCACCGCCCCAAGGGGATCTGTTTTAAGGCATCGCCGAGTATCGTGTGCTTGAACAAAAACCCCGCTCGTTGAAGCGCAGCCGGCACAACGCGCTGCGAGGCCAAGAGCACGGCCTCCCCCATCTCGCCATAAGCAAATCGCAAAGCAAACGCGGGAACCGTAGCCACCGCGGGACGATGCAGCGCATGCCCCAACTCGTGCGTAAAGTCCGCGTTCGTCACCGGATTTGGCGCCACGACATTGACGGGCCCACTCACCCGATCGGATGTGATCGCGTAATCAATGGCCGCGACGACATCGTCGAGCGTCACCCAACTCATCCACTGCTTCCCACTCCCGAGCCGCCCACCGGCGCCGAGCTTGAACGGCGGCAACATCTTCTCGAGCGCCCCACCCGCGGCGCCGAGCACGATACCGAATCTCGCGAGCACCGTGCGAATGCCGCGTTCGACTGCGGGCGCAGCCGATGCCTCCCATGCCTGCGCCACATCGGCCAGAAACCCCGTCCCAGGCTTCGCACTCTCGTCGAGCACCTCATCGCCACGGTCGCCGTAGATACCGATGGCCGAGGCATTGACCAGGACACGGGGCGGCCGGGCCAACCCCACGAGAGTCTTGGCGATCAACGTCGTGCCCTCGACGCGACTCGACTTGATGCGCCGCTTTCGATCGGCCGTCCATCGCTCGGCGACCGGCTCGCCCGCGAGATTGACGACGGCCTGCACGCCGTCGAGCGCCGCGGGATCGAGCACGCCTTTCGAGGGATCCCACGTCACATCCCCGCGCGACGCATCGGCGCCGCGTCGCACGAGACGCACGACGCGATGCCCGGTTGCGCCGAGGTGGGCGACGAGCGCCTGCCCGATAAAACCGGTGGCGCCCGCGACCGCGATCTTCATCCGTTGGGCTTTCGCCGGAGCACGGCGTCGAGCGAGAACGGGCCCGCGCCGACGGACGACAGATACAAAAAGATGAAGCAGAGGAGCGCCGGCGTCTCGCCGTGGTTCACCACGGGCCAGAATCCGCGCTTCGCGTGAAAGAGGAAGTACGCGACCGCCATCTCGCCGGACGCGAGGAAGGCCACGGGGCGAGTGAACAACCCGAACATGATCATCGCGGCGCCCAGCGTCTCGATGACCATCGCGATGCTCGGCAATACGTTGCCGAGTGTGTCGTGAATGTCCATCGCCTTTTGCACGCCGTGCTGCATGAAGACGAACGCCGCGAAGACCCGGAGGAGGGTGAGGGTCAGCGTCTGCCACTTGGATTCGGTCATGTGACAAGTATATTCTCGTCGCTTTTCCTATGCGAACCGATATGAATCGACCCATGCGGCACGGATCGTGACGACGAGTACGGCGTGAACGCGAGTATTTGCGTACTGGGGGGCGATGGCATAGGACCGGAGGTCATCGCCCAGGGTGTTCGCGTGCTCGGCGCCGTCAGCGGCAAGTTCGGGCACACGTTTGATATCACCCAGGCGTTGATCGGCGGGGCCGCGCTCGACGCCTGTGGCACCGCGCTTCCGGCCGACACGCTGGCGATCGCGAAAGCATCCGACGCCATCCTGCTCGGCGCGGTCGGTGGCCCGAAGTGGGATAATCCCGACGCTACCGAGCGGCCGGAGATGGGATTGCTCGGCTTGCGCAAAGTGCTCGAGCTCTATGCGAACCTCCGCCCGACCAAGGTCTGGCCATCGCTCGTCGCGGCGTCTCCCATCCGCGCCGACCGTCTGCGCGACGTCGACATCCTCGTCGTGCGCGAGCTCACGGGCGGGCTGTACTTCGGCCCTCAGGGTCGGACCGAGACCCAGGCCTTCGACACGTGCGTCTATACCGTCGCCGAGGTCGAGCGCGTCGTGCGACTCGCCGCGCGCATGGCGCGCACGCGGCGCCGCAAACTTACATCGGTCGACAAGGCCAACGTGCTCATGACATCGCGCCTGTGGCGCAATGTCGTCTCGCGTTTGGCGCGCGAGGAATTTCCCGATCTCACCGTCGAGCACATGCTGGTCGATGCCTGCGCCATGCATTTGATCCGACGGCCGGCCGAGTTCGACGTCATCGTCACCGACAACATGTTCGGCGACATTCTCACCGACGAAGCCTCCGTCCTCGCCGGCTCCATGGGCCTCGTCCCCTCGGCTTCGCTCGGCAACACCCGCCAGGGCTTATACGAGCCGATCCACGGCTCGGCCCCCGACATCGCCGGCAAAGGCGTCGCCAATCCCGTCGGCACCATCTTGAGCGTCGCTCTTCTGCTCCGTCACTCGCTCGGCCTCGAGACCGAGGCAAAAGCAGTCGAAGCCGCCGTCTCCGCTACCATCGCCTCGGGTTGTCTTACGCGCGATCTCGCGCCGAGTGGGATTCGACCTGCTTCGACGCACGACGTCGGGTCCGCGGTCATCGCGAAACTGACGGCGGGCTGACGCACCGTCCGACATTCCACGTTGCCGGCGCCGACTTCTCGGCGTTAGGCTCGGCTTATACCCGGGAGGCAACGATGACGGCGGAAGAATTCGCGAAGCTCGAGATCGAGGACTACTCGGACCACTACCGGTTCGAGCTCGTTTGCGGGCAGCTCATGGTCAGAGAGCCGCCTGCACCGACTCATGGATGTGTGCTCACGAACATCGTGTGCTTGCTTTCGACCTATGTGAAGCAGCATAGACTAGGCACGGTGTACACGGGCGATACGTCGGTCTTTATCGACAAGAAAACCGTCCGCGGCGCTGATGTGGCGTTCGTCCGCAAGGAGCGGCTACCGCTGACAGACGGTCGCTGGCTCCTCGAGCCCGATCTCGCGGTTGAGGTGTTCTCGCCGAGTAACCATCCCCGTTACATGGCACAGAAGCTCAACCACTACCTATCAGTCCGCACGCAATTGGTGTGGTATATCGACCCACGCCATCGCCAGATCGACGTCTATCGCGCAGACGGCTCCAAGACGTTGCTGCTCCCCAGCGACACACTGTCGGGTGAGAATGTGGTCGAGGGCTTCGCCTGCGGCGTCTGGGAGATCCTTGACACATGAAGCCCTATGTGAACAAGCGCGGCAGTTATCTTTCGCCCCGTGATCGATGTCTCCGGCCTGACCCGGCTGTACGGTGACCTCGTCGCCGTCGACCAACTGTCCTTCCGGGTCGCACCGGGCGAGATCATGGGCCTGGTCGGCCCGAACGGCGCCGGCAAGACCACCACGCTACGGAGCCTCGCCGGCATCATCCGCCCGACATCGGGCAGGATCACGATTGCCGGCGCCGACTTGGCGAAAGACCCGCTCACCGCGAAACGCGCGCTGGCGTTCATTCCCGACGAGCCGGAGCTGTTCGACTACCTGACCGTCGAAGAGCACCTCCGATTCGTCGCGCGGATCTACTCGGTCTCGGATGTCGATCACCGTATCCCGCCCCTGCTCGACGAGTTGGAGCTGACCGACAAGCGCAACACGTTGCCGGCCGAGCTCTCGCGAGGGATGCGCCAGAAGCTGGCCATTGCGTGCGGCTTGATCCACGATCCCAAAGTCCTGATCCTCGACGAACCGCTGACCGGTCTCGACCCCGCGGGCATCAAGCGGATGAAAGAGACGATCGTCGAGCGCGCGAGCGACGGCGCGGCGGTCGTCCTGAGCTCGCACCTGTTGCACCTGGTCGAAGAGCTGTGCACGCAGCTCCTCGTGCTCCGCCACGGGCATATGGTCGCCTACGGGACGGTCACCGACATCGTCGCCGCCCGGCCCGATCTGGCCGGTCTCGATCTCGAGGATCTCTTCCTCGCGCTCACGGCGTAAGCGAGGCGTAGCCGAACGTGTTCAACGACTCCTTTAGATGCACGCAAAGCAACGCGGCTCTCCGGACATGAGCCTTGGCCCACTCATCCGAGTCGCGGCGCAGCCGAGACTCGATTCGCTCTCGTACCTGCTGCGCACGTCGCTCAAGAACCGCGTGCGGACGCAGCTCACGCGCATCCGCCGACCGCGCTACGCGATCCCGCTGGCCCTCGGCCTGCTGTACATCGCGCTCATCTTCTATCGCCCCGAGGGCTACACCGCTCAGTCTCCGTCGACGGATTATCTCCCCATCCAGCGCGGGTTCGCGCTCACCAGCGCTTTCCTCCTCGCGGTCCTGGCCGCCAAGTGGTGGGTCTTCGGCGCGTCGACCGGACCCTTGGCATTCACGCCGGCCGAGATTCAGTTCTTGTTCCCGGCCCCGCTTCGCCGCCGCGATCTCATTCTGTATCGGCTGATCCGCGTCCAGTTCTCGATGCTGATCAGCGCAGCGTTCATCTCAGTGTTGTTGTGGCGGAGCGGCGGCGCGACGCATCCGCTGGCGTTCCCGCTCCGGCTGATCGGCCTCTGGGTCCTGTTCGCCACCTCGTTCATGCACCAGATGGGCGTGACCCTCGTCCGGACCGCCGCGGCGCAGCGCGGCCGCGGACTCGCGCGGAACCTGCCGGCCATCGTGATCGTCACCGTCGCCGTTGGTTTGTTCGTGTACTCCATGGCGCCGGCGGTTCTCTCCATCCGCTCACTAGGCGATCTCGCCACCGGCCTCAGTCGCATCGGCGACGCGAGTACCAAGCCGATCCCGAACGCAATTCTGGCTCCGTTCCGTTGGGTCATCGCTCCAGCGTACGCCGAGTCGACGCACGCGTGGGTCGTGGCAATCGGCCCCGCGTTGCTCCTGCTCGCGTTTCATTACATCTGGGTACTACGCGCCGACGCCGTCTTCGAGGACGCCGCGGTCGACGCCTCGGCGCGCCGCGCCGCCAGGCTCGCCGCCCGCGCGGCGCGGACCGGCCTCACGCCTCGTACGCCGGGCAGCACCCGGTCGTTCGTGCGACTCTCGCCCCACGGGCCCGCGTGGTCGGCGATCGTGTGGAAGAACGTGACCGCCGCCATGCGTGGCCTCAAGCTGACGTCGACCCTCCGATTCACCATCGTCCTCGTGGCCACCTTCTCGATCGCCAGCGCCGTCGGATACCGAATCAGCAACAACGGCTCGACCCCCGTCGCGGCAGGCTACGCCTCGCTCATCGCCGTCCTGTACCTCGTCCTCGCCGGACCGCTGACGATTCGGAACGATCTACGCGCCGATCTGGCGCACGTGAGCACGTTCCGCACGTACCCACTCGACGGCCGCACGATCGTATTCGCCGAGATCCTGTCCTCGACGCTGACACTGACTGCCATGCAAGTCGGACTCTTGGCCATCGCGTTCGGGCTCATCACCGATGTCGCGCTGCGCGAGCGCTTCGGCATCCTGCTCGCCGCGCTGGTCATTCTTCCGGTCGTGAACCTCATGAGCCTCACGATCCAGAACGCGATCGTCTTAATCGTTCCCGGTTGGGTGCGCATCGGCGGTGTCACGGACTCCGGTCAGGTCGCTTTCGAGGCGTTGGGCCAGCGCGCCTTGAGCGCTATCGCGTCCATGTTGCTGCTGACGATCGCCCTCGCTCCCGCCGCGGCGGCCGGCGTGGTCGTCGCGATCGGCGCCGGCGGCACGCCGTTCGCCGCGACGATGGGAGTCGTGGTCGGCCTGGGCGCATCGGCGCTCGAGCTCTGGCTCGCAATGCGCTGGCTCGGCGGCCTGTTCGACCGGACCGACGCGGTCTCCGTCCGCGACTAGAGGAGCGAAGCCGCGGACTGGTACCCGAGCGCGCGATAGCTCTCGAACTGGGCCTCGTCGAACCACTGGTTGACCGTCGTCTGATGCGGGAACGTGTCGTGCTCGAGGTGGTACTGCTGCACATCGACCGAATCGAGTGATGCCACGCGGGGCTTGAGCCACAGGATCGTGCCATCGCGGAAAAGCCGGCGCTCGTCGGGCGTCCAGCCCAGCACCGCCAAATGCGGATCCGCGTAGCGGATCTTCCCCACGACCCAGTGGCGACTCGATTTCGGATCCAGAAAGGTCTGCGCGCCGCTCGTGAGGTCGATCTCCGCGCCGAAATCGATGCGGCATCGGCGAATGGCGTCGCCCAGATCGGCGAAACACGGACGTGGATCTTCGCCGCTGTCGACGATCACGATGAACCGCACGCCGCGCTCGACCAGGGAGTAGAGTCCGGTATTGTCGAAGTGCCCCCCGTCCGTGAGATAGCTGAAGGTGCCGAGATCATTCGTCTGGGACAGCGCCTCACGGAGCAGGTAGAACGGCCAGAGATGCGGTTGCGATTCGATCCATCGGCGCTTGTCGGGCGTGGGCGCCCAGAGCCCCAGGCGGACGTTGAACAGGGCGAGCAGCAGCGAGATCGCCGCGCTCTGGGTCCGGGCACCCATGTTCGGCGACACGGCGGCTCCCGACGCCGCGACGGCGGCGCCCAGCGTCAGCTTGCCGCTCATGTACCGCTCCGTCGGCCGGAACCCCGTACGCATGGACCCGCAGTACTTGTGCGAGAGCACGAACGACGCGGCGGACCGCTGGGCGGTCGCGAGATCGCGGGCGCCGACGAGATTGAGCGTCGTGTTGATGAGATGGATCGGCGCTCCCTTCTCGGCGTTCTTGAGCTCGCAGAGCAGGACATCGTCGCCGGGCGCCGAGTCGGTGATCTCCTGGTGGGTGCGCCCCGTGCGATTGGACGCGCCCAGGTACGCGCGCACGAGGCGCGACTTATAGAAATTGTGCAAGGACATGAGATTCGGGTCGATCATCCAACCCAGCGCGATCACGGCGCTAATGAAAATCGTGATCGCCGAGACGGCCTTCTCGACGTAATGCACCTGCACGTAGTGCTGCCCATCGAGCGTCGAAACGATCAGCCACGCCGCCGCCGCCGTCATCCCAATGGCCACGAGCACCGTGGAACGGGTCGCGTCCGTCTCCACCGTCATCCACTCACCGATGAGATACAGCGGCACGAACACGATGATCGCCGCGACCGCGGACCGAATCTGTGCATCGGGAATATCCTTGGCGCCCGCTGGCACCAGCAGCCCGTGCGTACACAAGTAGGCGAACCCGACGGCACCGACCAGCAAAGCCGCCGCGACACCGACTAGCCCGGGGACGCCCAGCGGCCCGGGGAAGGGTTTCTTGGTCGTCACCAAACGGAGCACAAGGAGCGCCAGCGCCACGAACGCGCCGGCGAGGATGAGGAAGCGGCTGTGGATCGTCACGGGAAGAAACTGACCGACGATGTATGCCGTCACGCAGGCGATTAGCAGTGCGGCGACCCGTTTGATGAGCGTTGGAAGGCTGGTCGGGATCTTCTTGAGCGGCTTGGGCGTCTGTTCCGGCTCGAACACAAATTCGAAGCCGGCGAACAACACCATGACGCCAATGCCGGCCAGCATGCCGTAACTGAGCCGCGAAGTCGCGAGCCCGCGGCTCGCCACGAACAACTGCCGGACCATCGACGCGGCCCCGAGCAGGAGCACGATGAGGAGGAGCGGCGGCGCGAGCGTGAAGATCAGCTGGGAGCCGGAACTCTGGGGGGCGTCGGTCTTCGCCCCGCGCGCTGAGGGCGCGGATTTGATGGACGTGTAGACCGCGCTCAATAACGACAGCAGGATGGCGAACCAGCCGCCGGCCTTGGCGATCGCGAGCGCCGGACCGCCACTGGGGCTCGTGAGCCATGCCACCGTGTCCGCACCCAACGCCGTCAGCATCAGGACGACCGTCAGCGCGACGGCGAACGACAATAGCACGGCCTGGTGGCGGACGATGCGGGTGCGCAGGGTCTCCCAGGGGACGTCTTTCGGGTGTGCCACCCGGACGCGATAGAAGAGCCAGCTCGCGAGACCGTAGACCAGCACGATCACCACTGAGCCCCAGAACGCCAGAAACACCGGCAGGTGCCCGATGGGATGGAACAGCGGGTTGGCCCCTCCCTGCGAGTGGCGATAAAAAACCACCAACGCGATGAGCCCATTGGCGATGATGCCGATGGTGGAAGGCAGCCACCATGCTCCGGTACTGAACACGATCCACACCAGCGTGAACGCGCACAGCCACCCGAGTATCACGAGCCCCGGTGTCACCGCTCGCAGCAGACGATGCTCGGACACGATGATCGTCGGGGTCGTGCTTGGGCTTGGACAGACGAACTTGGCCTGCGGGTCGTGCATACCGATCGCGGACCGCTCGCTTTCGCACTGGTCGTAGTCGGCGACGAAGTACAGCTGCGCGGCCGTCACCGCCGCCAGCAACAGTGGGAGGCACACGAGCCACGTCAGCACGAGGTTCCGGGTGATGACGACGGCGGCGCGCCAGGTATCCTCGCTGAACACGCCTCGACGCGGCGTCAAGTAGTTGGAGAAGAGGCGCAGGTGATGGATGGGATCTTCATTCTGGGCGCTCTTCGACCCATCCGGGACGTCTTCTGGCGGCGCGACCGAGCCATCGAGCACCAGCGGCCGATGCCGGTCTTGCTCGATCCGTTCCGAGGGCGGGATCTGACCCGAGGCCCAGGTTCGCGCCAGCCACGCGCTGTACCAACCGCCCAGGAAACCACCGCCAGACACCGTCGAAAGGAAATCGAACCGGAACAGCTTCTTCGCCTCGCCGAGCTTCTGCAGCACGCCGAGTGAAAACGTCGCGCTGCGAATGCCGCCGCCAGCGAGCGCGATGCCCGCCAGCGTCGTGCGGACTTCCGCATCGGTCGGCACATGCTTGTCCGTGCCTCGGCGAACGATGACGTCCTCGCGCTCCCGTTCGTAGACGAGCTTGGCCGGCGCATCCGCCTGGACGGCGCGTGTGCGCTCGCCGACCGGCTCGGTCCCCCACGACTGAGTCATCACGGACGGGACCCGCGAACGATCCCGGTGATCAAGTCGGTCTGAATCTGGATCGCGGCCACGACCTGTCCGCGCGAGAAGCCATCGACCGCGCCATTCATCTTGACGTACTCCATCGCGGCGTGA
>Ga0210409_10005259_pt1 | contig 13638 bp, 9 predicted proteins | sample IncBWH17MmetaG_FD_161649 | JGI IMG/M metagenome (GOLD analysis project Ga0210409, IMG submission 161649) | Forest soil microbial communities from Barre Woods Harvard Forest LTER site, Petersham, Massachusetts, United States - Inc-BW-H-17-M | ecosystem: Environmental > Terrestrial > Soil >... | reverse complement strand
TCTATCACGATCCCATCGAGAACCGAAACTTTTATGCTCCGGACCGCGAGCCCACCGTGGACCTGCCTTTCCAGCTCTGGCACATCACTGGTTTAGACAACTATTCGATCCCGCGCCGTTCACTCGTACGCAGAGATTCGAATGTGAATCCCCCTGCCACAACCGGCTCTTGTCCTGGTGCCTCCTTTTGCGGCAGCGACATGAGGGCAGCTTACTACGAGGGAACCGCTCTCACTGGCAAGGGCCAGAACATCGGATTGCTGGAGTTCCTCGGATTTGACATAGCCGACGTGAACACCTACTACAAGAACGCCAAGCAAAAGCGATCCGCCAAGGTTATAGGCATTTCCACGGATGGAAGCTCAATCAACTGCTTCGCTAACCAAGGTTGTGACGATACCGAACAGACCATTGACGTTACCCAGGCGCTCGGCATGGCCCCCGGTGTGACCGCTGTCTACGAATACGTGAGCAACAACAGCGATACGGCCATGTTGAGTAGCATGTCTTCGCACAAACCGTTACCTTTGAATTTGAGCTCGTCGTGGTTTTGGACGCCCGTCGACCCCAAGTCTGACGATCCGTTCTTCATGAAGTTCGCTGCGCAGGGCCAGAGTTTCTTTGAAGCGGCTGGCGACAGTGGCGCATGGCGTACCACGAGCATGTGGCCAATGGAATCTCCATTAGTCATCTGCGTCGGCGGCACGGACCTCGTCACCAAGGGCGCAGGCAAAGGCTGGAGTTCGGAAACCGTTTGGGTCGACGGTGGCGGCGGCATCTCTCCCGACAAGTTCGCGATTCCGAGTTGGCAGAAACTTAAAGGAGTGATCACCAAGGCCAACCAGGGATCCACGAAATATCGCAACGGCCCGGACGTCTCGGCAAACTCGAATTTTACCTTTTACGTCTGCGCCGACCAGGCCGCTTGCTCGGAAAACCTTTATGGCGGGACCAGTTTTGCCGCGCCCATGTGGGCCGGCTACCTGGCTCTGGCTAATCAACAAGCGAAAGCCCACGGCGATAAACCGCCCGGCTTCATTAACCCAACTATTTACCCGCTGGGTCTGGGGAAAGGCTATTCGACCGACTTCCACGACATCACCGTCGGAAGCAACGGCTTTCCCGCGACTAAGGGCTACGACCTGGCGACCGGATGGGGCAGTCCGAACCAGTCTGGCCTGATTAACGCACTGGCAAAGTAGAATACTTACCGGCGTATTCACCAAGGGAAGTAGGCACTTGGTATCGCTGGCTGAACTGTAAAAGCCCGCTTCCAGCGAAGCGGGCTTTCTTTTCATCTCGCCGCCTCACCTTGCATGCCCACACCTGTGCCCCGCACTTGCGCAATAGTTGCAAGACTTTGCCCACCAAAGAATTGACAAAGTTTCCATTGACTTCCAGAGCAAGCCCGTTGAAAATCGCATGGCCTCTGCTGTGCCCCGCCACGAAGCACTCTGGCTCACTGAGGAAACACGCTGTTTAGAATTTCTTTCCATCACCCAAAACAGGAGAATAAATCAGAAATGAATAGACGTTTCGCCACACTCACCTCGATCACTGCGCTAGTGCTGGCTTGCGTGTGTTTGGCTACCGCAGCCTTTGCCCAGGACGATGCTGCATCCAAGCCCCGCGCCATGTACCTCGCGATCCCACCCCACTCTTACTATCCAGTGGAGCCGTCCACCAACCAGCTGACCCAATGGACCTATAGCTTTACCTACAACGGTCAAAAGTACACTCCGGTGATCGTGGGAACCAACGCAACCAACACCAACGCCAGCACCACGACTCCCGTGGTCATCATCCCGATCAAGCTGGTCTTTGGCAAAACGAACGGAAACCACACCTACGATCCCAACAAGGACATCTATCCCGGCACCAAACTTACGGTGACCCAGTACGTCGCCCAATCGCCCCTTTTTGTTCCCATCAACTTTACGCAGGGTGGGGTTAACCTCGGCACGACCCAATACGAAGACGCCTACGAGCGCGGCAGCTTCTGGAAATATGTCAGCAAGCACCCGAAATACCACGTTCTGCTGGGTACGCCAACGATACTGCCCGAGGAGACCGTCAAAGTCACGCCGGGGAACGGTTCGATCCAGCAAAATCCATTCGGCAAGGGGAAAGTTGGCTTCTGGTCCAACATCAACGCCGTCGACGTGCTCGTCCAGGGCTACATCCACCAACTGAAGCAGATTCAGCCCAATGTGCTGCCTCTGTTTCTGGTCTATGACAGCTACATCGCCTGCGGCAGTGGCTGCGCCATCGGCGGTTACCATTCGGCGCTTGCCGGCCCTCCGAGCGGCCAGACCTATTCATTTTCGACCATCATTGATTCATCAACTGCTCCAGTCACCTTTGCCCAGAGCGCTGGCGCTCTGTCCCACGAGTTCGGCGAATGGGTGCTCGATCCCTTCACCACCAACCCCGGCTGCGGCGGAGCCATGGAAAATGGCGATCCGCTTGAGACTGAGCCTAATTATGGCCTTTACCCATTCACCGGTAAGAATAGTTCGGCGTACTCGATGCAGGATCTGGTATTCATCAACTATTTCGGAGCTCCAAAGAATACCTCTCTGAAGAGCTGGTATACCTTCAAAAACGAGTTCATCAGCGCGCCCTGCAGCAGGGGCCAGGAATAAAGAGCAAAATCGTCCAAGGCTCCAAAGCCCGCTCCCTGTGGAGCGGGCTTTTTTGCGCCGGAGCAGCGCATCCCAAAAGTTGTCAACCCCCAGACCCAAAAATTCTTTTCAACTCTCTCATTCCATTCGCAATATAGTTTCGAAAAAGCGGCTGATTTACCCGTCCGTCCTGTCATACTAGTAGTGTTCTGAAACTGGAGTGATCTGGCAATGGCAATCGGCTCTCGCGAAGCCAACCGCAAACAGTAGTTCAGCCGCGGAGCGGCGGCACATGAAAGCCCGGCACGGCAGTGCCGGAAGCAAGAGCAAAAAGACACAGGGCCTGCACGGGCCGCCAGCGGCTAAGTCCTTTAGAAGAGATATTTTAGAGGGTATCCCGAACAATACGACCTGTTTTCATAGACTTGCAGGCAGAACTCGCAGGGTATCTAGAACGTAAGTCCTTTAGAAGGGATATTTTAGCAGGGTATCTCGAAAACAGTCCCTTTGTTTTCATAGATCTAGACAGAAAACGCAAATTCGAAGTATATACCCTATACTATATAGTTAACATAGTAATAAATTGTTAATCAAATAGTAACTCAGGCAATGCTGCGCTTCACAGCCCGGCTGCGGGCTTCGCCGCTCGTCTCCACTCGATTGCGGCCAGCCTTCTTGGCTCGGTACAGAGCCTTGTCGGCGGCCTGGATCACCTGTTCCACTTCCCGCATCTTCGACCCCGCTTCCGCAACTCCGATGCTGACCGTGACCGACAATCCGCTAAGAGAAGTCTCCGCCGGAAGATTGCGAGGCCGGCCAGGCTTTCGACGAGCCGTGCTCTGCTTGTCTTCCACCCGCCGCCCCGCCCCGCGAGGCGCGCTGCGCCGCTCTGGCGTGCTTCGAACCTGGAATCTCGATTCCTCGATCACACTTCTGAGCGAATCCAGATGGGGCACAACTTCCTGCATCGACTTTCCCGCAAACAGAATCGAGAACTCCTCTCCACCCACGCGAAATGCCTCCCCACCGCCACTCACCCGCGATAGTCGCGAGGCGACCATGCTCAGAACCTGATCGCCGGTGTCGTGCCCGTAGGTGTCGTTGAAACTCTTGAAGTGATCGATGTCGACGACGGCGATGGAATAAGGCGCTTCGAGCCGCAACAGCGCTTCGTTGAAGGCGCGGCGCGCAGGCAGCGACGTGAGTTCGTCGTGATACGCCAGCACGTAAGTGTTCTCGATGATCGACGCCGCCAGCACCAGCCCAGCTGTAGCCCAATAGGCAACGGCAATCCGGTCGACCGCGTTGGCCTGGAAGCCGAGGAAGGTTGCTGCGAGTGACCACAGCAGACCACTCTCGAGCGGCTTGCCGTAGAGCAACAGCCGGACCAGCAAGACCACGAAAGCAGCGGCGAAAGCCAGCAAGGCAAGCTGCGGAATCTTCGTCCAATGAAATAACGATCGATTCAGAAACGCGAAGTGAAGAAAAGCAGGACCGGTCGTCTCTCCCGGACGACAGATGACGGCAACGAACACCGACTCCAGAAACAACAGAACCAGCCGCGGCGTGACCGCGGGTATTGAGAGTCCACGCTCGTGACCGAGCGAAAGCACAATGAAGTTGATCGGCAAGAGAAAGGCGATGGCTTCAAGCGCAATACGACCAGGCCCGATCGCGACCGCGCGCCCAGCGGAAAAGAACTCAATGGCACGATGCCCCAGCAGCAGCATGATCAGGGCAAAGAGGACGCGGTTGGAATGGAAGCGCCAGGCCAGCAGGATTCCAGCGGCGAAAACCAGGTAATAGTAGAAGTCAACTGCGGCCGCTGAAATGGACAGAAATCCACCTGACAGCAGGATTACCGCAACCAGCAGCAGTACGCCTCCCGGCACAAACAGGGATTTCAGTGTTCCCGTGCTCCTCAGCTCCAAGCTCGGATGATCCTTTAGATAGAAGGTTGTGTCAACGAATTATCGTCGGCGGGACAAAGGGCGAGCGAGTGGCACAGCAGGTTCGTCGAGGAAGCGTTCCCGTTTAAGGAAGACAGAGCCTTCCGTGCGCGGCGGAATCCCCGATCTTCGGCCGGTTTTTGCCTAGAATCGGAGAGTGAAAGTTAGAGACAACTTATGCGCATTCTGATTGCGGAAGACGATTCCTCTCTTGCCAGCTTTGTGAAGAAGGGCCTTGACGCCGAACACTACGCGGTGGACGTTTCGAGTGACGGAGAGCAGGCCCGCGCGATGGCGGGCGAATTCGATTACGACCTCGTGGTGCTCGATCTAAGCTTGCCGCGTCTGGATGGAGTCGCGATTCTGCGCTATCTGCGTACGCGCAAACCCAGTATGCCCATCATCGTCTTGACCGGGCGTACGCGGGTTGAAGACCGGGTGGAGTGTCTCGATCTTGGAGCAGATGATTACTTGGGCAAACCCTTCTCGTTCTCGGAGCTGTCGGCTCGGATCCGGGCGCTCTTGCGGCGCTGCCATCTACCGGCTGAATCGGTACTGACGGTGGACGATTTGAAGCTCGACCGGGTGGAACGCAAGGTCGAACGCGCGGGACGCCGCATCGATTTAACCGGCAAGGAATTCGCTCTGCTGGAATACCTGATGCGCAACGCCGGCCGCCGAATCACCCGCGCCATGATCATTGAGCACGTATGGAATTTGTCCTTTGACACCTGCACCAATGTCGTAGACGTGTACGTGAACTACTCAACCGCGCAGGTGGATAAGAAGAAAGTGAACCGGCTTGCAACCGCGATTCAGGTAGCGTTTCAACAGCTCGGAGCTGACCCAACCGCTGACCTGTCCGGGGTCGTTCCAATCGACGAGTCGGTTGAAGTTCGTAAGGTTGTTCCCGCCGTCGCGTTACCCCGCAAGGACGAGAATGGCGACCTGACTGAACTCCGAAACGAATTGGAGCAAGCGCTGGCGCCGGAGATCGCGCGCGGCGAGGTCGAGATCCGAAGTGGACGGGATGGGCTGGTTATAAGCTTGCGAGAGGCTGGTTTTTTTGACAGCGGTTCGGCGGGCGTTAAAGTAGGCTCGCAGCAAGCCTTTACCCGTATGGCTACGCTGCTCGGAGAGCGTCAGTACAACATCCGTATCGAGGGCCATACTGACAACGTGCGCATTCACAATATGCAATTTACCTCGAACTGGGAACTCTCTACGGCTCGCGCAACCGAGATGATTCGCCTTTTGATCATGAAGTACGGTTTTTCTCCTAAGCGGCTATCGGCGGGCGGTTACGGCGAATACCATCCCATCGCCAGCAATAACACCGAGTCAGGACGAGCGCTCAATCGCCGGGTCGACGTCGTAGTTGTCGGGAAGCATGAGGCTGAGTCCGGGGCGACAGAACCGTCAGCTTCTGGCGCTAAGCAATAGAAGCCGTTCACTCACACTAAGCCCAACCCTCCGCGGAATCACAAATGGCGGCTCGCAGGTTTGTATTGGTTGTCTCCGGCTGCTCGAGGACTTGCCCAACTTTTCGGGTCAGAGACTGGGCTGAGAATGGTTTCGGCAAATAGAACATTCCAAGTTCCTGGAGGCCTTGTCTGGTGACAACATTTTCGGGATAGCCGGAGGTGAATATGATTTTCAGCTTTGGGGAGACGCTCCTCAGATCGGTGGCAAGGTCGCGGCCATTCTGTCCCGGAAGAACGACATCCGTCAGCAGCAACCGCACTATGGTTTTGTATTCATCGAATGTAGATATCGCTTCCGCAGCGGTGCCAGCCTTCAACACCCGATATCCCGCGGACTCGAGAATTTCGCAAGTCACTTCACGGAGGAACCTTTCATCTTCCACTAGCAGAATGGTTCCGCGACTCCGATGTAGGTCGGTATTCCCAACGATCGAGTCCGATTCGGGGATCGTTTCCGTGCATGGTTGCGAATGATTCACGTCGTCTTTCCTCCTGGTACGAAAATGTCTAAGCACCCGGGCCTCCATCCGGCGCAACGCCAAGCGAAACTACAGAGCCCTATACGCCACTGCGATTTACAGCGGAGGAAACAATCGCACCAACTGAAGAAACAGCAGGGACTCAGATAGGAATGACCGTCTAGGGAAAAATGCGAGAAATTATCGGGAATGCGTTCTGAAAATGGTCAAAGCCGTTGTGATTTCTGGTTATCGAGACTGCGCCAGCACGGTCTGATCGGGATCGAGTACGACCTTACGTGCGTTCGCCGGTGCTGTTAGATGAAACGGAGTTTCCGGTCCATCCGCAAACACGCGTCCGAGCAGCACCAATCTGCCGGCGACCGATGCGTACAGCGGAACTGAGGTTACCAGATTGTCGGGCGCATCCTTCTGCAGGATGACGCCGCTAACGGTGGTTGAACCGGTCTTATCCGAGAACTTCACTCCGTGCAATTCGAAGTGCGGAATTGCCGTCCCGTTCACCCATCCTTCGTAGAACCAGTCCAGCGATTTGTGGTGCTCGTACCACAGCGACCGCGGCAACTCTTCCTCGAAGGCCCGCAACAACTCGCGGGTCGCAATGGGTTTTCCCTGATAGCGTTCCCTGATTCGTCGGAGAGCGCGCACGAAAGGCTCATCCGGCTGACCAGTTTTGCCATCACCACGCGTACCCGCACCGCCGGTCCGCTCAGCGTCGCGCATCATGGAACGCAGCATGTGAAACAGCCACGTGCCGCGTCCATAGCTGATTGCTTCATACCCGTTGGGAAATTGGGAGCAGGAAAGCCTGGTGCCCAACGTCACGGGACCATCCTCCATCAGAGGCACGCCGGATTTGTTCTTTTCCAGCAAGTCGTCCCTGAGTTTCTCCATCACAGCACGGAATTGCGACGGATTTTCCGCCTCGAGCACCATCATCGAACTGTAGTTCGCCAACGCCTCCACGATCCACTGGTCGCGGTAGCCACTCCACATCACCAGATCACCCCACCACTGATGAGCAGTCTCGTGGGAAATCACCTGGCTGATGAGCGTCTTATCCACAGCGCTCAAGTGTAGCTGTGACTTTTCTTCTGCCGTCAGGAAAGACGTGCTAGAGAGGAAGATCAATCCGGGCCAACCTTGGCTCAGTCCACCGGGCATTTGGGCCACTTTCAGTTCGGAAAACGGGAAAGGACCGTAGCGGCGTGAGAAAAAGTCGATGGAATGGGCCGCAGCCGCCGCGACCGTTTGGGCATTCCGTGCGGGAGAAGGCACGAGCGGTGCGATACTGATCGGGGGTCGTGCTATGCCCCCTGAGACCATAGGATCCGGGATTACGCTTTTCACGGCAGGTGTCGGAAATCCCCGTTCCACACCCGCGGTTGCGTAGGTTTCCACGGTCACGTCTCCGGCGTGTGCCACCACCCGCGCGTATTTTCCAAGGTTGAAGCCGGCAATGGGAATGGGCCGTTCGGAAACCCAGCGGCTCACTTGTTCGCCTGCCGATGGAGCACCAGCTGTCGGATCGCCGGTTTCGGGAGAAGACCTCGCATCCGTGCGTTTTCCGGTAGCTACCAATGTCCAGCCTGCAGGGTAACGAAATTCCAAGTCAAAGTTGGACATGGCAAGGCCGCGATTTGGATACCACATGCCTCGCGCCCCGACGTACAACAACCCGGCTCCCGCCTCTGAGAGCACTTCGCCTCCATAGACAAATCGCAACTGCAACCGTTGCCCGGTTTGCAAGGTCTGAGAAAAGACGATTGCGACCAGGTCATTCCCGTGCCGGGCCAGTTGCGTCCCCTCGATTGCCTGATTGTGGATGAACTCGATGGGATGCCCATCCGCCTCCACCCGCTTGATCTGGAGGGCCCGGGATAGTTCAAATAAAAGGGCTCGTTGGCCGCCTTGCCGCACTTCCAGTTGCAGCAGTGCTTCGGCGTCGAGTTGAGTGGGCGGCCTTATTTCCGCCCGAATCTTGTACTGAGATATCGCGATCGAATCCGGCGCGCCACCTTCGCCAACCTCAGCGCTCACCGTTTCCGCGTCCCGACTAGCTTTTGCTGAAGCGAACGAAGTCCAGACATCGTAATAGCTCGTACCTTCCACGGTTTTAAGCTGGCCGGCCCACACTTGTTCGGGCGCGTCTGCGTCGAAATAAAGGTCGAATGTACCTAGTTTTACTCCCTGCAAACGAGCATGCAGAAAGCGGTCATCGTCGCCAGAATTAGCGGCTGTTGCCGCATCTGCAGCAGTCTGGCCAGCGACCGGGAGAGATCGACTCAACGTCATGAACAGGCGTAGCGGATCGGATTGGGCGAGATTGCCGGCGGTCTCGTTCCACTGCGACACGAACACCGCCCCGTAATCAACGGGCACCATCGAGGGAAGCAACTCGGCAAAGGTGTCGTCATTGAAGCGGAAGTATGCGGTTACAAAGCGCTCTTCCAGAATTGCTGCGCCGGTGAACAATGCCATGGAAGCGCGCTGGTATTGGTTCGGAGGAGACAACAATATCTCTCCGTCTCCTTCAAAAAAAGCTCCCGTAACCCGGCCCGCGACGTCCCCGGTAAATGCAATCGTGCCATTGTTCAGCGTGATGTGGATGGCCGCCCGATCGATGGAGACATCGCGCAGTCGATAGACCCGTGACTTGTCCAAGGTCACCGTGCGCAATTGTAAGTAAAGGCTCTCTGCGGAATTGAGTTGTGGGGAAGTTGTCCCCGAGACTCTCGCAGCGGCCCCATCAGCAGGTTTGGGAGAGTCCTGGCCCCAGGACGGTACGGTCGAAAGCGCCAACAAGCAGGCTAGTGGCAGCAACTTCCTTCGCATTTTTGAGATTACCCTGGTCACCTACGCCTGCTGGTTTCTATCTTCTAGAATGCGCCTTAGTGCGTACGCCTGTCATCAGCTCCTTCTTATCGGCCTGCCTGCTAGCCGTGGCAGTCGTGTGCGCGTCCGCGGAAGTTATTCACCTGAAGAACGGCCGCACTATCTGGGCTGACCACGTTCGGGACACCGGCACTCACATCGAATACGACCTCGGTGACAACACATACGCCATTCCTAGATCGCTCGTGGATCGCATCGATACCGCCGGAGCTCCTCCCGGGTACGCTTCTTCGGAAGCGAGCGCCAAGCAAGCGCACGACTTGCCCGAGTTTGCTCCTGCCGACAACTTGAAAAACGATCCTACACTCATTGGCAAGATTATCCAGGATGGACGGGTCGATTCGGATGCGCTGTTTGCACTGGAGCAGGCCGGCAACGCCCCTGCGACTGCCGCTGGCTACTTCATCGCAGGCAAGCACGAATTCGATCGCGGACACTTCAGCCCGGCACGCACCTACCTCGAAGCTGCCTTGCGTTTCGACTCCCAGAATCCCACCATCCTGAATTACTACGCCTCTCTGCTGGTTAGAACCGGGAATGCTGCCGAAGCGTTGCCTTATGCTGAGCGCGCTGTTCGGGCTGCGCCAGACTCACCCGATGCGCTCACAGTTCTGGGATACGTTCAATTTGCCGCCGACCGCGTCCCGGACGCGGTACGCAGTTGGAAGCATTCTCTCGAACTCCGTCCTGACGCTTTAGTGCAAAAATACCTGGAGAAGGCACAACGGGATGTTGCCGCCGAAGCCGACTATACCGAACACGAGAGCAGTCACTTCACCTTGAAATATGAGGGCAAAAAGACATCGGATACACTGCGCAGCCAACTCGTGGCAACCCTGGAGTCGGAATACGATGATCTGGTCCGAGAGCTCGGCATCGCTCCCCGCAACAGCATTCCAGTGGTGCTCTATACCGAGCAGTCCTTCTTTGACGTCACTCAGGCGCCCTCATGGAGTGGCGCTGTTTATGACGGAAAGCTGCGCATCCCCATTAATGGCTTGACTTCGGTCACACCGGATCTGGCGCGTGTGCTTAAGCACGAACTCACGCACTCCTTTATTAGCCAGCTTTCAGGCGGCCGTTGTCCGCAATGGCTCAACGAAGGCATTGCTCAGGCACTCGAGCCCAAGCAGTTGTCGCATGGGCGGGTTCTAGCAGATCTGTTTCGGACCCAGCGCGAGATTCCGCTAAACGCCCTCGAAGGCAGTTTTATGCAGTTCTCAAGCGCGCAAGCCGCCGTGGCCTACGAGGAGTCCCTCGCTGCGGTGCAATACATCAACGACACCTACGGCATGAGCGATCTCCAACGGATCCTCGATAAACTTGGGCAAGGAAGCTCAACCGAAGCCGCCCTCCGCGCCACCATCCACTCCGACTACGGCCAATTGGAAGCCGAACTCGGCAAATACCTCGCCAGCAAATACGGAAATTAGTCGAGACTCAGGATTCGTATCGGGGTGGCTTTAATTCCCTGCGGCAAAACTGCCGGCGTTGGAGTTTGAAAGGGCACGGCTTCCCAGCCGTGCCGTAAGTCTACGAAAACGATGTGCGGCGCGGGCTTGAAGCCGCGCCCCTTCAGGGCTCCGGTTGCTCACATACTCCCCGTTTCTGCCGATACTTACACTTAGTGAGCACACCGCGACCTCAGTTTTTTAACTGGTTTTTGGCCGAATTCTGTGCTACCTTCTCGGCTCGATTTCCGATGCGTGCTCTCTTCCATTTCGAACAGCCTGCTCCCGTTGAGCCGGTCCATTCGGACATCCCGGATGTCAAAGGGGCCGAACTGGCATCGGTTTACTACGGTCGACGCATGGCGGGCGATTTCTACGATTTCATTCGCGTCGGTCCCAACCGCGTACTGTTTGGCCTGCTCGACGTCGCCGGAGGTCTGGAGGACACCCGCGCCATCGTTTCGGCCGCTCAGCGCACCTTCCGAACTGCCGGAACTGAGCTATTTGCGCGCAAGGACGTCAACGAAGCCGATAATATGATGGAGTTGTGCCTGCAATTGAACCAGGCTATCCTGAAGGCCGCCGGCGGGGTCCGGTCCTGCCCCGCGTTTGCCGGCTGCTACGATGAAAGTCTGGGCATCGTTTGTTACTTCAACTCTGGCCATACTCCCGGACTCGCGCGCGATCGCAACGGCGTTACCGAGCTTCCCGCCACTGGCTTGCCCCTGGGATTGTTTACCCACATGGTCTCGAATGCTCCTATGGTCGCCCTCGAGCCGGGCGCCGTCCTTCTACTGGCATCGCGTGGGATCGTCGAAGCAAAGTCCAAACACGAAGAGTTTGGATTGGAACGGATAAAAGAAGCTGTTCAACAATCCAACGGGGCAAGCGCGAAAGAACTCTGCGTTGCCGTTCTTGACCAGATGCAACAGTTTACGGGCACTGCGCCGACCCACAACGACGTGACCGCGCTCGCCTTGGCTCGAAAAAACCCGACCGTTTGATGAACCTCCCGGTTTGCCTAGCCCGATGGTCGGTGTCACAATACTTTTATGCAAAAATCTTTCACAACGCTTGTAATCGCCGCCACCACGCTGCTGCTGGGAAATGCCCTGGCGCAGCAGACTCCCGCGGCAACGACTCAACAGCCTCCTGCATCGGCCAGCCAAACTGCTTCAGCTTTCAAAACGCAGAAAGACAAAGTCAGCTACGCCATTGGGATGAGTATCGGCGCGAACCTGCACAAACAGTCCGTGGATGTTGACCCGAAAGTCCTGGCGCAGGGATTGCAGGACGCCATGTCCGGTGGCAAAACGCTGCTTTCCGAAGATGAAGAGCGCGCCACGCTTACCGACCTTCAGAACGACATGCGCAAAAAGCAGCAGGAGAAGATGCAAGCAGCTGCTGAGACAAACAAGAAGGAAGGCGACGCGTTCCTGGCGGCACACAAGACAAAAGAAGGCGTGGTCACCTTGCCCAGCGGTCTCCAGTATAAGATCCTAGCCGCTGGTACAGGACCAAAGCCCACTGCCGGCGACGCCGTGGCCTGCAACTATCGAGGCACGCTCATCGATGGCAAAGAATTTGACAGCTCCTACAAGCGCGGCCAACCCGCAACGTTTCCAGTGAGCGGAGTGATCAAGGGTTGGACCGAAGCCCTTCAACTCATGCCCGTGGGATCGAAGTGGCAACTCGTCGTCCCGTCCGATTTGGCGTACGGTGAACGCGGACAGGGCCCCGACATCGGTCCGAATGCCACCCTCATTTTTGAAGTGGAACTGCTCTCGATCCAGCCCAAGGATAAAGGCAAGGATCAGGACATCGGTGACGGCCCAGACAAGAAATAGGACACGGCAAGCGCCGCGGACAATGATCGTCTAACTTCGTAGCAGAAGGAGTCGACTCACTTGTTCGTGGCGCGCCATGCGCGCCGTAGCGGCAGCGCAAAAAAGACCGCCAACGCAACATTCAAGAGCAAACTCACAGGCACGTTGACCCATGCCAGGGCAATGCAGGCCAGGTAGAGTATCGGGCCGACAGCGTACCTGGCTGAGATTTTGTCAGTGGCGGAAACATCTACGCTCTCCCCCAGCAGGTTGCGGTTTGCATACCTCCACAAGAGGTTGAAGAAGACCGCGATGACGAAGTATGTTCCGTGATACAGTATCGCCGCCGCCCGCTGATCGCTTTGCCCAAGATGTTGCGCCAGCACGGCCGTGGGAAATGGAACCGCGGTCACACCCAGTAAAAGCAAGAGGTTCAGGAACAGCAGGGCATTGTTCGACCGCTTGATGTGGGTGAACAAGCGATGGTGATTGATCCACATGATCCCGATAAAGGCGAAGCTGAAGACAAACGCAAAATAAGAAGGCCACTGCCGCACAAGTTGTACTGAGAGTTCTCCGCTCCCGGCAGCTGGGATCTTGATTTCCAGGATTAACAAAGTGATGGCAATCGAGAACACGCCATCCGAAAAGGCTTCGATGCGTGCCGTTTCTTTTTCCATGCGAAAGCCGCTCTACTTGCTCCGCGCTTTCTTCCGCGCCGGCCCAGCATTCGGAGGCCAGTTCACAATCGGGGCCAGTTCATCGGCTGTCACAAAGATCGGCTCAATGTCAGTCGGGATCCCCTGCAGACCATCCAGCGCCTTCCGCAACGCGGGGCGCACGACGCCAAGTTCGTCCAGCATCTTTTTCGCACCTGCGTAATTGCCCTCAGCCTCGATGGTCAGAAGGTCATGGTCGAGGTCCGCGATC
>Ga0210409_10005258_pt1 | contig 13639 bp, 10 predicted proteins | sample IncBWH17MmetaG_FD_161649 | JGI IMG/M metagenome (GOLD analysis project Ga0210409, IMG submission 161649) | Forest soil microbial communities from Barre Woods Harvard Forest LTER site, Petersham, Massachusetts, United States - Inc-BW-H-17-M | ecosystem: Environmental > Terrestrial > Soil >... | reverse complement strand
TTGGTTCGTTCCGCCCAGGATACCTGGATTGCCCTGGCCATCCAAGGAGTGGCGCCGGCGGTTACGACCTGCGCGGGTTTGTTGCTTGCCTACCGCGCCATCCCCTGCCGGATGCCCAATTATGAGCTCGTGCGCGGGTCGCTCGCCCGCGGTTGGCCCCTGTTTGTGTTTCGAAGCGCCGAGAGCTTGTATGGCGTCGCCAACGCTTTCATCCTCGGGTTATTCGCTTTACCAGCTCAGGTGGGATACTTTGCTTCGGCGGAGAAGGTCAGCCGGGCGGTTTTTGGACTCCTGAATCCTATTCGAGAGACGCTGTATCCCCGGCTCAGTAATCTGGCGCACCACGCGCCCGAGCGCGTTGCCACGCTCGCTCGAACCGGCGCGGCGGTGACGATCACCAGCGGCCTGTTGTTGAGCGCGGCGGTGTACGGGTTGGCGCCGCAGTTGATTGGGTTGCTGATGGGCCAGGCATTTGCTCCGGCGATCACGGTGTTGCGCATTCTTTCCGCGCTCCCGCTGGTGTTGGCTGTGACTCACGCCGCCGGGCTGCAATGGTTGCTCCCGTTCGGCCGCGACGGAGAGGTGACCCGGATCGTAGTAGCGGCCGGTGTCCTGAACCTAGTTCTTGCGGCGATATTGGCGCCGCGCTTCACTTATGTGGGAATGGCCTGCTCGGTCCTAACGGCTGAGGTCTTTGTGTGCGTCGCCATGTTGCGCGCGACTCTGAAGTCTCCGCTTCCTCCAGCGCCCGTGGAGGGCCCGGCGTACGACGGTTTTCCAGCGGATGATTTTGCAGCATGATCGCTTTACCGCATGAACGGGATTGTTTGACGCTGTGGTGGCTCAATCCAGCGATCCTTTTCTGCGCTACAGGCCTGCCAATCGGAATCGCCGCATACCTTCTGGATGAGTCGTTCTACCGAGGCTTCTGGAGGACGCCAAAGTTTTTCGACATGAACACGCTGTTGATCACGGTGGCTTGCATTGTGGCGTTCGGCTTCGGCGCCGCCGCGAGCATCACCCAGATGGCCCGGATTGCTCCTCGTGGAACAAGGACAAACACTGAGAGTCTCGAGGACGGGTTTCCCAGGAGCGCACTTCTGACATTGTTCCGAATCGCGTTCTGGCTGACGTTGCTGGGATACGGGCTGTGGATCGGGCTGGCGATTCAGCGGGGCATCACGCCGGACGTTGTCGTGCGGGTCGCAGCGGGCGAAAAAGGCGCGATGTACGAGGCTCGTTTCAACTATCTTCCGACTGTCGCCGGCGTGACCACCTTGGCGGAGTTCGGAACGGCAGTGGCCATTTTGGGAGCGCTGTTTGGGAACATCCACGGATGGGCGGCCGTGAAATGGAAGCTTGGAATCCTCTTCCTTCTAGCGACGGTCAGGGCGGTGTTGAACAGCGAACGCTTCGCGTTGATTGAGCTCTTCGTGCCGCTGCTGATCACTTGTCTGCCGTTTTGGCTGTCCGGATCATCACCGGACTCGTGGTGGCAGAGGCAGAGGGCGCGAATCCCCTGGAAGCTGGCTCCGGTGATCGGCACAAGTAGTCTATGGGTCTTGTTTACCACCTTTGAATACTTCCGCTCGTGGAAAAATTACTATTCCGGCGGAGACCTAGGCTTGTGGGCTTTCGGCGCGGTTCGGCTGCTCGGATATTACGTCACCTCATTTAACAACGGCGCCTTTCTGCTGGCGCGCTTAGATCCTCTGAACGCGCCGTATTTCATGCTGCACTTCCTGTGGCTGTTTCCGGTATCGAGCCCAGTAGTCCACCGTCTCTTCCCGAACCCGCTTCTCGACACCACCGACAGATGGTTCTATTTCCCTTTTATCGAAGGCGGCGCGAATCTTGAATTCAACAACGCCGATGGAATTCTCTCTCCACTCATGGATTATGGGATCGCCGCAGGATTGATTTATTGGCTGTGCGCCGGCGTGGTCTGCGGGCTGCTGTATGAACTTTACCGACGGAAGCACCCTGCGGGTCTTCTGATCTATCCGGTGATCTTCCTCGGATTGATGGAGGCTCCGCTGGTTCTGTATTGGGCCGAAGGGCGGACCGTTCCGTCACTCGCGGTGCTCGCTCTGGCGCCGGTCTTGTTTCGGCTTTGGGGATGGACGCGCGGACGGGCTCCCCGGCCGGCGGTGATTGGGGCGCGTGTTCCTGCGATTTCAAGACCGACTGCTTGAGGATGTGAAAGAAAAGGAATCACTATGAATGCGCTGAGCCGCGTTGAACAGCAGTGGACAACACTCGGGGAGCGGGATCCGTTTTGGGCGATTCTCACCGAAACCGAAAAGAAGGGTGGCCGCTGGGATCGAGCTGCTTTCTTCCAGACGGGAATCCATGAGATCGAAGAGGTGTTGCGCACCGCGCGAGCGCTTTCGACGGTTCGCTCCGACTCGGCTGTGGATTTCGGGTGCGGAGTCGGCAGGCTGAGTCAGGCTCTGGCGGCGCATTTCCAGCGCGTGGTTGGCGTAGACATTGCCGCTTCCATGATTCGCACCGCTGCTGAGCTGAATCGGTTTCCGGAGCGCTGCTCATTCATACACAATGTCGCGGCCGACCTATCGGTCTTGCCCGATCGGTCCGCGGACTTCATCTACTCGAGTATCACGCTGCAGCACGTGGTACCGGCACTTGCGCGATGCTACATTCGCGAATTTTTCCGAATTGCACGACCGGGCGGTTTGGTGATTTTTCAGCTTCCATCCCGCCCGCGATCCATCGCATGGCACACGATAAAAAGCATCGTACCGGTTTGGGCCTCGAACATGCTTTGGCGCGTTCGAACTGGAAGCCCGGAAGCGATCGAGACCTACTCCATGAAAGAGCAGAAGGCAATCCGCCTGGTCAACGACTCCGGCGGTGAGGTGCTCTTCGTGGAGGATAACCAGAATGGTCCCCAGGGTTGGCAAAGCCGAAAGTACTTCTGCGTGCGCCGCGATCCGACTGTTTCGAAACCGACGGCTTAAGGAAGTTATGACGCCCATCGCGCTGAACGCAAGATTTCACGGACAGCCGGCTACCGGAATGCAGCGCTATGCGCTGGAATTGAGCCGGCGGTTTCCGGGTTACCTGGACCCGTTGATGCCCACAACGGCGATGCGAGGAATCGCGGGCCACCTATGGGAGCAGATTTGCCTTCCGGCCGCAGTGAGAGGACGCCTGCTGTGGAGCCCTAATAACACCGGGCCGCTGGCCGTGGCCCGACAAGTCTGCACCATCCACGACCTGATCCCGCTGGACCACCCGGAGTGGTTCAGTAGCCAGTTTGCGCACTGGTATTCCTGGCTGCTGCCACGTCTAGCAAAACAAGTACGGCACATCATCGCGGTTTCTCAATTCACCAAGCAGCGGATCGTCGACCTTCTGGGTGTGCACCCAAGCAGGGTCACGGTAATTCCGAACGGAGTGGATGCGCGTTTCACACCGCGGGACCCCGGGCAGGTAGACCTGACCCGCCGTGCGCTCGGAATCACCAGCCCCTCCTACTTGCTGACAGTCGGGTCCGTGGAACCGCGCAAGAACCTCCCACGCCTGCTGGAAGCGTGGAGACGAGTGCAATCATCGGTGCTGCCGGACGTGGACCTGGTGGTAGCCGGAGGGCCGGGAAACTCGCGCGTGTTCGGAGCAGTGACATTCAACAATTTACCTCCGCGAGTCCACTTCACCGGCTATGTCGCGGACGAACTGCTGCCGGATCTCTATGCCGGCGCCACGGCTCTTCTGTATCCCTCGCTGTATGAGGGTTTCGGCCTGCCGCCATTGGAAGCCATGGCGTGCGGTGTACCCGTGATGGTCTCGAACGGAACCTCTCTCCCGGAGGTGGCCGGTGATGCCGCGGTGTTCGTCGATCCGTTGGATGAAGATTCGATCGCGGATGGGATCTTGCGAGTGCTCTCCGAATCCGGTCCTGAAAGCGCGCTGCGGAAGAACGGGCGGGCGCGCGCTCAACAGTTTTCCTGGGAAAGCACGGCGCAGCGAACGCTGGAGGTCCTGCTGCGGCACTACGCCTAGCTGAGGGTTAGCGGAAGATCCATAATGCGAGTACTCTACTTGATCACCGGCGCGGAACTGGGCGGCGCCCAGATGCACATTCTGGATCTGCTGCGTGGATTCGCGAACGTTGTGGATCCGGCCGTCGGCGTGGGACAAGAGGGCTACTTCACGGCCGCCGTCAGGAAACTGGGCATTCCCTGCTACGTGGTAAAGGATCTGGTGCGCCCGATAGCGCCAGTGAAAGACTTGCGGGCGCTGTTACAAGTCAGCCGGTTGATCCGTCACGTGCGCGCGGATCTGGTACATGTGCACACGTCAAAAGCCGGGGTTCTTGGAAGGCTGGCCGCCAAAGCTGTCGGCGTGCCGTCGGTTTTCACGGCCCACACGTGGTGCTTTGCCGAGGGAACGTCCTGGAAGTGGCGGCTTGCCGGTGTTCCCGCGGAACGGCTGGCGGGCATGGTGGGACATGCCGTCATCAATGTTTCAGGAGCCAATCACGATCTTGCTCTCCGAAACCGGGTCTGCAGTTCCAAACGGATGGTCACCATTCTGAATGGAATTCCGGACACGCCGCATCGTGCCGCGCCGGACGCTCGCGGGGTCCCCTTAGTGGTGATGGTCGCGCGCTGCATGCCCCAAAAAGATCACAGTCTGCTGATGCGGGCGCTGGCGAAATTGAGCCACCCAGCCAAGGTGCGGTTTGTGGGCGATGGCCCACTGATGCCGGATCTCAAGGCGGAGGCGCGCAGTCTGATGGTGCACGACAGGGTGGATTTTCTCGGCGAACGCTCCGACATTGCGAGGGTCCTGGCGGATGCAAGCATTTTCGCTTTGGCGACAAAGTGGGAAGGATTTCCGCTAAGCATCTTGGAAGGCATGCGAGCAGGTCTGCCGGTGGTGGCTTCAGACGTGGGTGGAGTGGCCGAAGCAGTGGCCGACGGAGAGACGGGCTACCTGGTCGGATGTGGCGATACGGAAGGGTTTCGCGACCGCCTGGCTGCGCTGGTCAGCAATCCCCAACTGAGGCGACGCATGGGGCAGCAAGCTAGGCGGCATTACGAGGAGCGCTTTAGGTTAAGCCGCATGCTGGACCAAACCTACGCGGTGTATCAAGCAGCGGTTTCCGGGAAGCCCGTGCACGGCCAACTCTCCGGTGTATCCGGCCCCTTCAATACCATCAGTGCCGCTCCGCTGTACGCGAGCGAGAAGCGTTTTAGCCGGCAGGCTTCCAATCTGTAAGGAGAAATCATGGCAGCATCCGCAATTCGGCGTATTCACCTTCCGGCTTCTATTCCTTTGGGTTCTCCTTTTGGCAGCGTGCTGTGCCTGCTGGCCGCGGACACGGTCACGCTGGTGGCCTCGGTTGCCATCAGCATTATATGCAAGAGTTTCTTTACGCACATCTCCGACTGGGGCCCGTACTTTCGGTTGGGCCCATTCCTCTTCGTATTCCTACTGGCGTACGCATTGTTTGGCCTTTACTCGGGCGTGTCGATGAGTCCGCCTCAGGAACTGAGGCGAGCGACACTATCCTCAACTCTGATCTTCGTGATTCTCGGGACGGCAACCATGTCTCTACGCGGAGCTACGAAGTACGTCACGTGGTCCCTGTTTCTGGCCATTGGGCTGAGCATCGTGTTGTTTCCGCTCCTCCGCGCGGTGGTCCGCGACCACTTTGCAAAGGAACCATGGTGGGGCACGCCCGCGGTAATATTCGGAGCCGGCCCGGCCGCGCACGGAGTGGTGAAGACTCTCCGAGACCAGCCCGGGCTGGGGCTCAAACCCGTCGCCGTGGTGGACGACGATCCGTTCGCGCCCGCGTACATTCACGGCGTTCCGGTGATGAGCGGCAGCGTACTGGCGGATGTCCTGCCGCGAACGCATTCAGCTTACGCTGTAGTCGCTGGCGTGCCTGCTGGGCCGAACCTTTCCGATTCCAGCGGCCCCGGTTCCGGCGTTCTCGGTTCCAGCATACTGGCGACCATCGAAAAGTACGGAGTGTGCTTCTCGCGCATCCTGATGATTCCTAACTTGGCGGATTTTTGCACGCTCTGGGTGGACGCCAAGAATGTCGGCGGAATGCTTGGCCTGGAGGTCCGTCAGCAGGCTTTCGTTCCCGAACACCAGTGGCCCAAACGCGCCTTGGATCTGGTTCTCACGCTTGCCGGAAGCTTGGTGGTGTTGCCGCTGATTTTGGCGATTGCGCTGTGGATCAAGTTGGACTCCCCAGGGCCCGTGTTTTACGGCAACCAGCGGATCGGGCAAGACGGCAAGGTGTTTCGCGCCTGGAAATTCCGGTCGATGGTGCAGGACGCGGACCGCGTACTGGACCGATACCTGGCGGAGAATCCGCAGATTCGGGAAGAATGGGAGCGCGATCAAAAGCTGCGCCACGATCCCAGAATCACCCGCGTCGGCCGCGTTTTACGGCGCACGAGCCTGGACGAGCTCCCACAGCTTTGGAACGTATTAATGGATGAGATGAGCCTGGTGGGACCCCGGCCCGTCCCGCCCGGAGAGGTGGTGAAATACGGAACTCGACTGGAGCTCTACAAGCGCGTCAAGAGCGGGCTAACGGGGCTGTGGCAAATATCGGGCCGTAACGACACCACCTACGACGAGCGGGTAAAACTGAACACGTACTACATTCGCAATTGGTCGGTTTGGCTGGACTTCTATATTCTGTTTCGAACGATCGAAACCGTCATCTTCGGCAAGGGGGCCTATTGAAAGAAGCCAAAACCATCCGGCTGCTGTTGTCGCTGCTCAGATCCCATCGATGGGCGCTGCCAGCGGCGGTTCTGTTGGGCTTGGTGTCTTCGCTCGCGGAGAGCGCGGGTCTCAGTCTCTTTGCGCCCCTGCTGCAAACCCTGAACGGCGGTGCTATCGCAGACGATACATACGGAATCCTCTCGTCTTTCTTTCGATTTGTGCTGAACCGACTGCCGGCGGACAATCCTTTGCCGTTTATCGTGGCGCTGATCCTCGTTCTGACGATGTGCAAAGGCCTGTTTGTTTGCGGGTACTCGGCGCTGACCGCCTGGATCAACTCCCAGGTCACTCACGGCCTGCGAATGCGTGTTTTTTTCGAGTTATTGGGTACTTCCCAATCGAATCTGGAAGCGACAGGGACCGGCCGTCTATTCAATTTGCTGGCGACCGACACCTGGCACGTTAGCGATGCCGTATCGATCCTTCTCGGACTGGCGATCAACACGTGCTCCATCGTGGTGTTCACCGGGCTGCTAATTGCCCTCTCCTGGAAACTCACGGTCCTGGTCGGGATTGGGGTCGCAGTCGTGTCGCTGGCGCTCCAGATTGTGACGTCCCGGGCGCGACGGCTGAGTCAAGATGCGCTTCAGGCCAATACGGTTCTAAGCGAACACATGCTGGACGCGCTGGAGGGTTTGCGCGAGGTGCAGATCTTCGGTCTGCGGACACATCGAGCGAATTTGTTCGAAGCCCTCTCGGCTCGCGTGCGGTCCATCTACCTCCGTATGGATTTGCTGAACTGCTTGGCATCACCGCTTTCGGAAATCCTTTACGTTGGGCTACTGCTCGGATTGTTATTGATTGGCGTCGCGATTCTGCGGTCAATTCCCTCTGTTGTGGTCTTCCTACTGGTTCTTTATCGGATGCAGCCACACATTCGGCAGTTGGACAGCGCGCGGCTCGGCTTGGCCGCGCTCACTGGGCCGGTCGAAGCGGTTCTCGATTTCTTGGCGGCGCCGGACGCTCCTCAAACCGCCGGGACGCCCGTGACGGCTCCAAGGGAGATCCAAAGCGTGGTTCAGCCGCGAAGCCTTCAGCGCGCCATCGAATTTGATTGTGTCTCGTTTGCGTACGACGGCGGCCGGGACCTGGCAGTAGACGAGATCTGCTTTCAAATTCCAGCCGGCAAGACCACCGCTATCGTCGGACCGTCCGGTTCCGGCAAGACCACTCTCGTCAGCTTGCTGTGCCGGTTCTACGAACCTACCAGCGGGACGATCCTGGTTGACGGCCAGCCCTTGAGCCGAATCGATACATCCGAATGGCGGAACCAAATCGCCTGGGTGAGCCAGGACGCACATATCTTCAGTGCGGGTGTGGAAGAGAACATCCGCTATGGCAAGCTGGGCGCCAGCCAGGAAGAGATCGTCCGGGCAGCCCAAGCGGCGGGCGCCGACGAATTCATCCTCCAACTTCCCGAAGGATACGAAACCAAACTAGGCAACGGCGGAGCGCAACTTTCCAGCGGCCAGACGCAGCGGATCGCTCTGGCCAGGGCATTCCTCCGCAATCCCGCCTTGCTGATCCTCGACGAAGCGACCAACTCGCTGGACAGTATCTCGGAAGCCTGGATTCGAGAGCATGTGCGGAACATGAAGGGCCAGCGAACCGTGGTGATCATTTCCCACCGGCTGCCGGCTGTGTCCGGCGCCGATCACGTTGTGGTGCTCGCCGAAGGCCGTGTTTCCGAACAAGGGACACCGAAGGCACTTGCGGTTGGACAAGGATTATTCTCCAGATTCCGTGAGCTTCAACATGTGGACTAAGACCGAAAAGCGTTACCAGATTGTACAAATCGACTTGCGCCATCCGCTCGAACAGGTGACCGTTCCTCAAGGCGCCAGCGGTATCGCATTCGTTCCTCGGTCCAACGGCCGGCCGGTCGGCTTCTTCATGGAAGAGCATCCGGAAGGTACGGTGATCCGCCCGCGCGACCTTGCCGTGAAGCTTTTCCAATGGTGCGGAAGGCAGATTTTGGCGGAAAAGATCTACGACGAGCTGCGCTGGCGTCTCGATTGCGCTGGTTTCCCCCAACTGGACATCTCCATTTGCACGCATGGCCGGCCAGACGCGCTGAAGCGCTGCCTTCAGAGCCTCGACGACCTAGGCTTGACGGGCGCCATCGGGGGCACGCGGGTGATCGTGGTGGACAACGCTCCCAACGACGATCGCACGGCTCAAGTGGTTCACTCCTTTCCTGGCGTGAAGTACGTAGTGGAACCAAAACCCGGGCTGGATTTCGCGCGTAACCGGGCGATTCAGGAGGGCTCTGCGGATCTGCTCGCGTTTCTGGACGACGATGTCATCGTCGACGCATGCTGGCTGCAGGGCCTGCGCGAAGCCTGGGCGGCTAATCCCGATGCGGCCGCGTTCACTGGGCCGATCCTGCCCTACGAATTGGAAACCCGCGCTCAAATCGCCTTTGAGCGCATGGGTGGATTCGGGAAGAACTTCGATCGCGTGCGTTTCGGACGCGCGTTGCCTAGAATCCCTACTTATCCCGTGGGCGCCGGGATGTTCGGGGCTGGCGCGAACATGGTCTTTCGCCGTTCGGTGCTGAAGCAATTGGGCGGCTTCGATGACGCTCTTGACACCGGGGCCCCTCTGGCCGGCGGTGGCGATCTCGATATCTTTTATCGCGTCGTGCAAGCCGGGTATCCTCTGGTCCGCGAACCTGCGTTGGTGGTGTATCACCAGCACCGCCGCGAGTACGCCAAGCTCCGCCACCAAATGTGGACTTGGGGACTGGGCACCATGGCCTACATCACCAAATCGTGGCGCGCGGATCCCGCTGACCGGCCCAAGATCCGGCGATGGCTTCTGTGGTGGGCCTCCTACCAGCTCAGTAAAATCTTGGTCCCCTTCCTTCGCCGGACCCAGGAGCGTTGGCCGTGGGATATGGTCCTAGCAGAGATGTGCGGCGCGGTAATCGGCCTTTGGGGCGAGTATGACCGGTCTCTCGCGCGCGTCGAAAAAGTTCGGAGGCAGTTCGCATGAGCCCCATTAGCACGCTACCTGTCACCTGCGTTGAATCGGAAACGAAATCCTCCCAGGCCGTGCTGGAGCCGGCGGCGAGGTCTTCCAAAACGCGCTGGAAAGTCATGTGCGTCGACTTGGCGGCGCCTTTTGATGAACTCTCGTGCCCGGCCTCGTACGGTGGCGTTTGGGTAATCTTTTTTTTCGAAGGCGTCGCATTTGGTCACTGCGAGCTATCCCGGGAACAGCTCCCCTTATCGTCTGTTCAATTGGCAGGCGTCGCGGCGCGAGTCTCCGCTGAGGCTGTTGGCGACTGCTTATTTGACGAAGGATTCCGTTCACCGCTGCCGGGGCTTCCCAGTCCCAAGCTTCAGGACCCCGAACGGGCACTGATGCGATTGACCCACTGTGAGCGCCCCCTTGACACGCTCGAATCCACCGCGGGCATCGCGGCGCCGGATTCCCGAGTTTCGGTGTCGGTGGCGGTGTGCACGCGCGAGCGGCCTCAGGATCTCGCGCGGTGCCTGGCATCGCTCGAGAATCTGGCTGAGGCCCCGCTCGAGATTGTCGTAGTCGATAATGCCCCGGAGTCTGAAGCTACGCGCCAAGTTGTGGCGTCTTTTCCGGGTGTTCGTTACCGCTGCGAGCCGCGGCGTGGCCTCAGCGCCGCAAGAAACGCCGCCTTGTCACACGCCACTGGAGATGTTGTCGCTTTCGTGGACGATGACGTCGTGGTCCATCCGGATTGGATGAGCCGAATTAGCCGGTGCTTCGAAGACAGTGGGGTCATGGTCGCCACTGGATTGGTACTTCCGGCCGAACTGGAGACCCAAGCCCAGCTGATGTTCGAGCGCGATTTTCAATTCTTCCATCAGGGCTACAGGCGGCGGCGTTTCGATTCGGACTATTTCGAGGCTTCCCGAGCCACAGGGGCTCAGGTATGGACGCTGGGAGCGGGCGCCAATATGGCCATCCGGCGCAAAGCCTTCGACCTGGGATACAGATTTGATACTCGGCTGGGCCCGGGCGTGTTCGGCGGCTGCGGCGAGGATTCCGAGTATTGGTACCGTGTGCTTCGTGACGGTTGGACCTGTGTATATGAGCCCGCAGCTTGTGTGTTCCATTACCACCGGCGCGAAATGTCCGCGCTGCGCCGCCTGGTTTACGAATACATGAAGGGCCACGCTGCCGCTCTGATCCTGCAGTTCGCCAAGAGCGGGCACTGGGGCAACCTGCATCGCCTGTTCCTGCAACTTCCGGCGGAATACTCAATGCTCTGCCTTCGTCTCATTGCCACGGGGTTCTGTCTAGAGGACCGGATTCTTCTCCGGGGCTCACTCGGATGTTTTTCAGGTTTAGCGTTTGCATTCGCGCTGTTGAAAAACAGCAGCCCGAAGACTGTATGAAACAGCTGTCTGTCATACAAAGTGCCCAGCTACAGCCAGCTTGGAATAACCCCCTGACCACGGTTGTGATCGTGTGCTACAACCAGGCGCGCTACCTCCCAGAGGCGATCCAAAGCGCTCTTACTCAAACCTACGGCCCACTGGAAGTCATCGTCATCGACGACGGGTCAACGGATGAGACGGCCGCAGTCGCGCAGTCTTTTCCCGCCGTGCGGTACATCCATCAAAACAACCGGGGCCTTAGCGCCGCGCGCAACGCCGGGTTGTCGTTCAGCCTCGGTGAGTACGTTGCGTTTCTCGATGCAGACGACAAGCTGCTACCGAAGGCCATTGAGGCTGGTTTCGACTGCTTCCAGGAAGCACCCGAGGCCGCCTTCGTATACGGCAGCTTCTGCAACATCGCGAGCGACGGCTCACCGGCTGCCCCGCCTGACCGACAACCCGTGGAGAAAGACCACTACCGGCGCTTACTGGAGGGGAATTTTATCGGAATGCATGGCACCGTGCTCTACCGGCGAAGTCCACTGGTGGCGTCCGGCGGATTCGACGAGCGCTTGCATGCGTGTGAGGACTATGAGCTCTATCTTCGAATCGCCCGCAACTCCGCAATTCGAGGTCATTCAAGGGTGGTTGCGGAATATCGCCAGCACGACAACAACATGAGCCGGGACCCTGCCTTGATGCTGACACACATTTTGAGGGTTTTGGACCAGGAGAAAAAGCGGCTTCTGGACTCAAGATGCCGGAAATCGCTCCGGACCGGAGTTCGAGTGTGGAAGGAATACTACGGAACGCAGTTGCTGGAGCAATGGAAGCAGGCGCCAAGCTGGCCGGCCCTGCTTAGCATCGGTCGCTTGTGGCCCGCGGGAGTGCTACGGCGTGCGTTTAGGCGACTAACACAGCCTTTGATTCGATTTGTACCCCGGCGCCGGATCCGTTTCGGAAGCTTTGGTAGGCGCACTCCGATCAGCAGGCAATTCGGGTTCGATCGCGGCCGGCCCGTGGATCGCTATTACATCGAGATTTTTCTTGCGGACCACGCCGCCCACATTTACGGTCACGTTTTGGAAGTGGGGGATGATCACTACTCGCGGCGTTTTGGCGCAGGCGCGATCACACGGCAAGACGTCCTTCACGTGGTTCCGGAATTTCCAGGAGCGACTATCATTGCGGACTTGGCCTCCGCGCCTCATATTCCTTCTGAAGTCTTCGACTGCGTCATTTTGACGCAGACGCTTCATTACATTTTCGACCTCGAAGGCGCGGTCGCGACGCTTTATCGGATTCTGAAGCCTGGCGGCGTGGCCCTGATTACGCTTCCCGGCATCAGCAGAGTCTGCCGAGACCAGGCCGACACCGAAAGCGACTGCTGGCGTTTCACCGCCGCTTCCGCGTGGAAGCTGTTTTCGGCCCGGTTTGGCGCGGATAGGGTGCAGATCCGCACGTATGGAAACGTGAAGACGGCGATAGCGTTTTTGGGAGGGCTTGCGGCCGAGGATCTGCAAGCGGCGGATTTGGAAGAGCACGATCCGGACTATCAGGTCATCGTCGCAGTAGTGGCCAGCAAGCGAGAGGAGTTCTAGCGCCATGCCTTGGCGGATCGCACGGCGCCAAACCATCATCCTGCTCTATCACCGTATTGCCAGCGTCACGCCCGATCCGTGGTCCCTGTGCGTGACCCCAAAGCATTTCGAGGAGCATCTACAAGTGCTCAGGCGATATCGCCGGGTTCGACTGGATCAGATCGAATCGGGCGGATGGTCCTGGAGAGGGCCGGCAGTGGCGGTTACCTTTGACGATGGATATTCGGACAACCTCCATAACGCCGGACCTCTTCTGAAGCGGCATGACACGCCAGCTACTTTTTTCGTCACCACTGGAGGCATCGACTCTTGCTGCGAGTATTGGTGGGACGAACTCGAGCGCATTGTCTTACGATCCGAGAATCTGAGCAAATACATGGAGCTGTATGAACAACTACAGCCTCTGCAGAATGATATTCGTAGCAAACTCCTCAAGGAGATGCGCGGCAACGATGACGATGGCAAGTGCCGGCCGACTCATCGGAGCCTCACTTCCACGGAGGTGCGGACGTTGGCCTCCTGCGATCTGTTTGAAATCGGCGCCCACACGGTTACGCACCCTTTGCTCGCCGCGCAGCCGGCCGAGATCCAGGACTGGGAACTTACCGAGAGTAAGAAATGGCTCCAGAAGCTCTTGGATCATACGGTCACTAGTGTGTCGTATCCCTACGGCGGCACGCATCACTACAATCGGGCGACGCTTGCTTTTGCCGAACAGGCCGGCTACGCGAGGGCGTGCACGACTGTCCCACAGACGGTGGGAGCGTGGAGCCGCCCCTGGGAGTGGGGGCGATTCGCGGTTTCCGATATGGACGGCGATCAGTTTGAGAGGTTCTTGTCGGCCTGCTGAAGCAAACAGGTTCCATGAAGCCAACAGCGGTTTGGTTCTTATTC
>Ga0210409_10005257_pt1 | contig 13642 bp, 13 predicted proteins | sample IncBWH17MmetaG_FD_161649 | JGI IMG/M metagenome (GOLD analysis project Ga0210409, IMG submission 161649) | Forest soil microbial communities from Barre Woods Harvard Forest LTER site, Petersham, Massachusetts, United States - Inc-BW-H-17-M | ecosystem: Environmental > Terrestrial > Soil >... | reverse complement strand
CTGCCGGACTTGGTTTTGGAAGGGCCAAACGATATATTCGTGGCCCCGGACAAGGATGGCCAGGCGCGCTTCCCTTCGCGCTCAGATCGCGGCAACCTCAGCCACTCTAGCCAATATGATATTATCATTCGCTCAACCCAGCAGAACTAGAAGAACTCTGGACAGCCCGTGCGCACGTACCGCGTGTTTCAAAAATGGAGTCTAGTTATGCGACTTTCGCAAGTTCGCTTCTTTGCGCTCTCCTTGCTGACTCTTCTCTGTTCGTACCATTTGTTGGCTCAGAGCTCGCCTGCGACTGGCCCCTTACTCGTGGCGAATAAAGGCGACAACAGTCTAGGCATCATCGACCCGATCGCGGGAAAGCAGTTAGCAGAGATCCCTGAAGGCGGTATCACCGGCCACGAAGTCACAACCTCGCGGGACGGAAAAATCGCTTATGTACCAATCTACGGGAATTCCGGTGTGGGCCAGCCGGGAACCGATGGCAGCAACATGGTGGTCATTGACCTGGCCGCACGGAAAGTCATTGGCAATGTGGATTTCGGCAAAGGCGTGCGTCCCCATTTGCCGGTGATCGGTCCGAAGAATGGTTTGCTTTACGTCTCTACCGAGCTCAATCGTTCAATCACAATAATCGATCCGGCGACGTTGAAAATTGTCGGTTCAGTTCCAACCGGCCAGGCGGAGTCGCACATGTTTGCGATCACGCGCGACGGGCGCCGCGCCTATACTGCCAACGTCGGGCCGGGCACGGTTTCGGTTCTCGATCTTGAGGCCAAGAAGACGCTCGCGATCATTCCTGTTTCTCAGCAGGTCCAGCGTATTTCACTCGCGGTCGATGACAGCCTGGCTTTCACCTCCGATGTCACGAAACCTCAACTGGCCGTTATCGATACTGCGACCAACAAGATCAAGACGTGGATCCCGCTTCCCGGCCTGGGCTATGGATCGGCGACAACTCCGGACGGACGATGGCTGGTCATCGCCCTGCCACTGATTCATCAGCTCGGGGTGATTGATCTCATGACGATGAAAGTTGCGCACACCATCGACCTACCGACGAGGCCGCAAGAAGTTTTAGTGTCGCCGGACAACAAAGTGGTCTACGTCTCCTGCGACCAAAGTGGGAAAGTGGCGGTTATTAACGTCGCCGACTGGACAGTGAAGTCAATTATTGATGCGGGTCCCGGAGCGGATGGTCTCGCTCTTGCGATTGGGCAATAGGCGAAAAATTGGCGTTCGGCGGATATTCACTCCCGGATCGAGGAAACAGAATGAGCCAAACCTACAGAACAAAACTACTGTGTGGCACAGGTCTGGTCTGCATGACCTTGTGTCTCTTCGGCTCCGGCACACTGGGGACGGCCCAGGTGGCAGCGAAACCACCTGTGAGCACGCCCAGTGCCGGGGGCAATAGTTTTGACGGTCCCGGAGATGTGCGCTACTACGCAGAGCGAGATTCGCAGGACAGACGAATCGACATGTTCATGGGGAACTGGCGCGACTCCATGCCCCGTCACATTCTGGGTTCGCTGGTATTGCGAGACATTCTCACGCGAGGAGACAACTTCGCCCCGCCGCAACCCGGCGCCATTCTTCAAGCGGCGAACTACCTCGCTTATGGCCGATTGCAGCCGCGCGATTCCACCGCGCCTTCGCGCCTGGAGCGCGAACAGATGGTCTATTACGTGGTCGGCGGCACAGGAGAGATCTCGGCAGGCGGCAAGACCGCCGCGCTGCGCAAGGACATTGCGGTCTTCATTCCTGCAAATCTCGAATTCGTGTTGAAGAACACCAGCGATGACGACCTCAAAATGTATGTTGTCAGCGAGCCGACTCCCGACGGCTTTGTACCCGCTAAGCGAATGCTCGTGACGGATGAGTCAAAGGTCCCGGTCAGAACTCCGATGGTCGCGTCCCCTTACACGATCCCAGGAGCGTCCGGTCATTGGGCTCACATCGTGAGAGACCTCTTCTCGAAAACCGACGGGCTGGCCACAATCGGCGACATCATCACGGTGACGATCGCACCTTTAAGCATGGGTGAGCCGCATCCTCACAATCCCGGACAGGAAGAAATCTGGGCGGCGATCGACGGCAAAAGTCTCGCATTCCTCGGCAGTGAATTGCGGGTGCAGCACCCGGGCATGGCCTACATGATTCGGCCGGATCACTCCATGACGCATTCGAACATTAACGACGGCGACACACCGGTCAAGTTCCTGTGGTTTTCCGGGAACTCGATCAAGAAGTAGCCGCAGAGTCAGGCTTTTCGAGGTTCCGCGCCGGCTTCGCTGAGGATTAGAAGCCTATCCATGGTTCGACCGTTCGCCAGAAGTGTGGTGCTCGCGGCTTTGTCGGTTCTGGTTATTCTGCAACTCAGCTGCGAGCGACGGAATCCCGTGGCCATTCGCTTGGCCGGGGACGAATGGTTCCTTGGTTCGCTCACCAAGACTGGGCTGATTGCGGAATTCGAAGGCAAGAATCATGTTCGGGTCGAGGTCTTGCATAAGAACGATCGCGCGATCATGAGTGACCTTGATCGCGGCCCGCGCCGAGGCGAATCGGTGGACGTCATCGTCGTACGCCACCGGTTGCTGGGTGCTCTCGTGCAAAAGGGGCAAGTCCAGCCGATCGATTCTCTTCTTGGTGATTCCACTTTGCATGAGAGCAGCTTCGAACCACGTAAGCAACTGTTTTCGAACTGGTGGCGAGAGCTGAGTTCCTACGACGGCAAAATCTACGGATATCCCTACACTGGCCTCACGACCTTCCTGTGTTATCGCAAAGATCTGCTGAACGACCCCGTGAACCAAAGCGGGTTTCGCAGTCGCTATCGTCGGGACCTCAAGCCTCCAACCACGTGGGAGGAGTACATGCAAATAGCAGGGTTCTTCACGCGTCCCAATGAGCACTTCTATGGCACTTACATTCAAGGCAAGCAGAGTCTCGCGCTCTGGTACGAATGGCTGAACCTGATTTACTCGTTCGGCGGGAACCTGCTCGACTCCGAACACGGATGGGATTATGGCGACATCGTAGTGAACTCTCCCCAAAACATTGCCGCCACACAGCAATATGTCAAGCTGATTCCATTCAGTCCGCCCGACACCCTGAACTACGGTTGGAACGAAGCGCAGTCGGCGCTGCAGCAGGGGCACGTATTCATGGGTTTGTTGTGGAACGATCAAGCGCCATTTCTCGAAGACCCCAAAGTCTCGAAGGTCAGGGGCAAGATTGGCTACATCCTCATCCCTTCAAATTCGGGCGAACCGTTCAGCCAAATGGAAGGCTTAACCTATCTGATCCCGACAGAATCCAAGCATCCACGCGAAGCATACAGGCTCATGGAATGGGCAATGTCATCAGAGGTCCAGGAACAACAGACTCTGCATGGGAGCGGATCGATTAGAAGATCGACTTACAACAACCCCGCCGTCGTTGCACTGCCCTATGCATCTGCGTTCCTGGTTAGCATATCCGTCGCCAAACCGAAACCCACGATTCCTGAATCCGCGGCGATGACGGAGGCGGTGGAACGGCATCTCTCTCAAATTGTCAGCCGCCGGACTTCGCCGCAGTCCGGACTGGATGAGCTTGCCTTGGATCTTCAGCAGATACTCGGCGCGAAGGCGCGGCTGCGCTATCCGGTCAAAGCGGCTCCGTAGATTTCCCCGAGAAAGCAGGCGGGCTTTCATCGTGATTGCTTTCGCCAGGAGTCTGGCGCTTGAAAAGGAAGTACACCGGTACTCCGATCAATACGATCACGACTCCAGGAACGGTTGTCGCGGGACGATAGGCAAACAATATCGCGAGGATCACCGCTGCGCTGACCAGGTACAGCGCCGGGACCACAGGATAACCGAAGGCCCTATAGGGGCGCTCGGCATTGGGCTGGATCTTGCGGAGTCGAAATACGGCCGCGATGGTCAAGATGTAAAAGATCAGCGCGGCCGAAATGATGTAGTCCAGCAGATTGCTGTAGAGATTTCCGTAGGTTCCAGTCGATGGCTGGTACGTGCGGATCGACAACAGAACGGCCGCCCAAATGCCTTGCATGATCAGGGCCGCGCTGGGAACGTTCGCGCGATTGAGAAGCGAGGCATTTTTGAAAAAGAGGCCGTCGAGCGCCATCGCATAATAGGCGCGGGCTCCCGACAAGATCAAAGCATTCATGCAACCGAATGCCGCGATCATAATGGCGATGGCAATGAGAACCGGGCCGACCTTCGGAAAGATGGCCTGCAACATTGTCGATGCTACCCGGTCTGCCGGCGCATGCTGGATTTCGCTAAAGGGCAGAACAACCACGTATGCGAAATTCGCAAAGAAATAAAGACCGATTACGATCAGAGTTCCCAAGGCGAGCGATAGCGGCACGTTGCGAGTCGGATTCCGGACTTCACCCGCCGTGAAGGTAATGTTGTTCCAGGCGTCAGCCGCATAGAGCGCACCAATTTGTGCTGTGCAAAGGGCGACCACCATTCCAAATGCGGTCAGGGGCGAGAGGCCGGGGCCGGCCATCGTGAATCCGTAAGGCGTCCATGCCTGGCCGAAATTCGCTTCGACTACGGCCGCCTTCCAGCCCAGCAAGACTCCGATCCCGATCACTCCCAACAGCGAGCCGATCTTCATGGTTGTAAATACGTTCTGTACTCCCTTCCCGTACTTCAGGCCGTTGGTGTTGGTCCACGTCAAGAAGGTGATCACAATCAGTGCGACGAGTTGAGCAGTAGAAAGGGAAACTGCATAGTGCGGCAGGATGTGGATGGGACGAATGATGTAGTTGTTCTCCGCGATTTCCGGCCACAGCACACCCAGATACCGGGAGAACCCCACGGACGAAGCAGCGATTGTCCCCGTCTGGATCACGAGAAATAGCGTCCAGCCGTATAGGAATCCCCAGAGCGGCGAGTAGGCTTCCCGAAGATAGACGTATTGGCCTCCGGCTCGCGGCATCATGGCGGCCAATTCTCCATAAGACAATGCCGCCGCCAGAGTGAGAACGCCGGCAATAATCCAGGACAGCAGCAACCAGCCCGTGCTCCCGACCTCTCTGGCCATTTCGCCGGCCACGATGAAGATGCCGGATCCGATCATCGAGCCTGCCACAATCATGATCGAATCAAAGAGCCCAAGGCTTCGATTCAGTTCGCGGCGCTGAGCGTTCGGATGAGAATCACTCGTTGCGTGGTTCACAGCAGTCCCGCCAGCAGATGTACGCACGTCTGTCCCCCGGAGAGATGCTGAATGTATCATGGGCAAATTTTCAAAAAGCTGGGTCTGGGGATTGCTGGGACGCTTGAGAATCCCAGTGGTTCGCAGGGGATTGGGGACGAAGCGCTTACAGAACAAAAGACGAATCGTCAGAATCCGATTTTTTGATCGGTGAGATTGCGCCTGTCAAACACTGACGGGGTTCGATTGTGGAAGTCCAACGTGATCGACAACCTGCATGAAATCAGGCCGGCGGCGAAGCGAATCGAATCGTGGATCCTGTGTGAGGGTAAACAGCTTCATATTCCGTTCCTGACAAGCCCGGTTGAGCCATTCAATCGTCTGATTGGTTTCTCCCAGCGCGGCATATACAGCGGCCATATCGTAGGACGGCATGGCGCTAAAGCAACTCCGTTTGAGTCCGTTCAAAATCTCGCGGGCAATCGATGTTTCCCCGGCAACCGCGTGGGTGTGAGCTTTCATCGCCTGCACACAGTTGCTGCCGCCCGCCAGTCGGAGAGTCGTTTCAAATTCGCGCAGTGCTCCCTTAAAATCACCCTTTTGTTCGAGCGCCTGTGCCATGTACATGTGCGCCCACACGAAGTGAGGGTCCAACTCCAGCGCACTCTGATAATGCTTGATTGCCTCGTCGAACTGGTGCGCGAGATGGGACGTCACTCCCGCCCAAACCAGGGTGATGATCGAAACCGGGTCAATCTCCAACGCGTGCATGATCGCGATGTGTGCAGCTTCATGCTGCCCTCTGGCGGTGAGTAGATTGGCGTACCAGTGGTAGCCCAGAGCGTAACCCGGATTGCATTCGATCGATCGCCGATACTCGTGATCTGCGCCACGCCAGTCGCGGTCGAAGTGGAGAAGCACATCCGCGAGTGAAGCGTGCGCCTCGGCAAGATTGGGATCAAGCTCGATCGCTTTCTGCGCGGCACGACGCGCCGATGGCATCGCTTCCGAGGGTGGAACGATCTCGTAGAACGCCAGCAACGTCAGGGAGTCGGCCAGCCCAGAATAAGACAGGGGGAACTGAGGATCTTCTCGAATGGCAGCTTCGAAACATTGCAGGGATTTCCGCAAACTCTCTTCGTTGCGTTGGTTCCAGAAGTAGCGGCCTCTGAGGTACGTCTCACGAGCCCCTGTTTTTTCGCGGTGCGCAGCAACTGCATGGAGCTTGGGGAACGAACAAACCTTCAGCCAAAGACACTGTGCGATCTGTTCTGCGACGCTGCCTGGTATCTCGTCAAGATCATTCGGCTGGCAACGGTATTCATGGGACCAGACCAGAGAACCGGTGCTAGCAACCACAAGTGACGCGTCGACCAACAGGCCGTCGCCGTCGTCCTCAACATTCTCTTTCAATAGGTAGTCGACACCACCGGAAGGGAGTCCAGGAGCATCGGCTTGTTCCGAGGTGGAAAGCTCCGAGCTGACTATGCGCAGCTGCGCCGGACTCAACTTCTCCAAGGCTGCAATGGTCTTGGCAGCGACGGAATGGCAAAGTTGCTGCTTGCGCGTATTCGCGACTGTACTTGCCAGGGGACGCACGCCAATGGTGATGCGATTTTCGGCCTCCCTTGGTGAGTTCCCAGTTCCGCGGCTGGCTTGCTTTTGCGAGGCTTGGCACTTCCAGCGCTCCAACTCGGAGCGAAAAGCAAAAACGCTACCCATGTGCTTGTGAAAGTGACGATGAATGGGCAGCCCTTCGTTCTTCTCCCAGAGCTGGACGGTGCGAATATCACGCCGGAAGTAGCTGGCGATTTCCTTCCACGAATCCAGTTGATCGGCGCCGGGCCACTGCTCACCAGAAGGATCGGGGGCCGAAATGATCGGGATAGACCTGTTGATCATGAGTGCTGGCGCAAGTTTAGCCACGAGATCCTGAGATTCACCTGCGGAAACTAGCGCCGAATCAGGGCACGCAATAGCGGCCAAGAAAACCAGAGCCGAGCGACAGGAAGCGTACACCGAGGCCGCACTCGATGCAAGCTGCCGCGGAATGGCCAGATATATTGCGGGTGGTCCGCCGTCGAGAGGGTGGTTTCGCACTATTTCGCTTGTTGCCCTGAGCGAGCCTGATTTACACCTAGAGCCAACTTGCAGTTCCCGGCGCCTTGGTCGTCAGACCCGCAGGCAAACCCGTTCTCGGTAAGAAACTGATCTCTTTGTTCAACAGAAAGAGGAGTCCAGTGCCTGGAGCAGAAGGCTCGATGTCATTACAACAACCCTGGTTTGACTACACCGACAGTCATCAGTTCATGGAAAGAGTACGCACTGGGATGCCGCCGCTCATAATTTGCGTGGCTTGCAATGGCGGAATCCAGGGCAAGGAAGCCAGCGACGTCATACCCGAGACGGCGGATGAAATTGCGGATTCTGTCCAGGCTGCATACAAGGCCGGCGCGGCGATGGTTCATATCCACGCGCGCGATCCGAAGGATCTGACACAGGCTGCCCGAGAGACCGATGTATGGCTCGAGGTCCTGCGCAAAGTTCGTCAATCGTGTCCGGAAATCATCATCAATGCGACCACCGGAGCCAGCCCAGCCATGACCATGGAGGAGCGTGCCTCATCCTTAGCCGCTGGCCCGGAATTGGCGTCGCTTAATCTGGCACCCGACATGAGCAGGTTCAAGCTAAAGGAACGGCGCGCGCCCCTGAAGTTTCCCCGTCCGGCTCTCGAGATCGATGAATGCACTCCCTACACCTACGGTCAGATTCACCAATTCGCCGCAGAGATGAAACAACGCGGAATTAAACCGGAGTTGGAGGTCTACCATCCAGGATGCGCATGGGTTGTCGATTACCTGATCGAGAACGACCTTCTGGAGAGGCCGTATTGGATTCAGACCGTGATGGGGTATCAGACCGGAAGTTTCCCGACCGTGAGCAATATTCTCGAACTACTTCGTGAATTTCCCTGCGGCGCTCTGTGGCTGTGCTCTGCGATCGGTGCCTTTCAACTGCCGCTGACGACACTCGCTACTCTCATGGGTGGCCACGTTCGTGTCGGACTCGAAGACAACGTCTACTACTCCAAGGGACGCAAAGCCAAAGGCAACGCCGAACTGGTGCAACGAACTGTCCGCATCGCCCATGAACTCAACCGGCCGGTCGCGACCCCAGCTCAGGCCCGCCAGATGCTGGGATTGCGCAGCGAACCGAGCCAGTACTGAGGGAAGGTGGTGATCAAATTGTTGATGGTGAATCTCAGGGACGCATGTAAAGGACGCAGAAACTCGCCTCGCTTGATCGAATTTCGCATTATGATATGATGTTTCGCCATGTTATTGATGTCACTTTTGCTCCTCGCAGCAGCATCGTCTCCGGCGAGTCTCCCTCCGGGCAAGGGCAAGGCCATCGTCCAGCGCACCTGTGTTTCCTGTCACGCGCTGAAAGTGGTGACTACGAAGCGGGCGACGAAGGAACAATGGTCTGCACTGATCAACTTGATGCTCTCGAAGGGGGCGGATCTCGACGACGATGAAGTGGACGTCGTTGTGGATTATCTGGCTAAGAATTTTGGCCCAACCAAAGCGTCAGCGGGTGGCGAAAAGAAGCATAACCCGGTTGGTTCCGCAAATGCCAAGGTTACGGCTTCCCGATTCTGACCTGACTTCGCTGTCACACTCCCGGAGCACGCGTAGGCAAAACAATATCTTCTACTCGTGCCCGTCGGCGTCTGGGACGCAATGCAATGGGAATGGAGCTTCTGATTGGCCGGTCATCTCGAGCTCATGACTGATTCCACGATCGCAAATCGGCCTACGCACACCCGCCACATTGTGCTCGCTCTGATTGTGGGCGCGTACATGATCACGTACATGGACCGCGTGAACATCGCATCCGCGGTGCCGGTGATTCAACAAGATCTCGGCTTCTCGATGATCACGATTGGGTGGATCTTTGCATCTTTTCGGTGGGGTTATGCTCTTTTTCAAATTCCCGGCGGATGGCTGGGGGATCGCATCGGCGGACGGCGTGCGCTGTCGCTGGTAGTGGTGTGGTGGTCCGTGTTTACGTCGCTCACGGCGTTCTCCTGGAACGCGCTGTCCATGGGGTTGTGCCGATTCTTTTTCGGGATGGGCGAGGCCGGCGCCTTCCCTATTGCAACGAGATCCCTATCGCGCTGGATGCTCCCGACCGAGCGAGGCTTTGCTCAGGGACTTACGCACGCTTTCTCGCGGGTGGGCGCTGCGCTCACTCCGGCCCTCGTGGTGATGATGATGATCCGATTTGGATGGCGCGCGCCATTCTTCGTATTTGGCTTCATCGGCCTCATCTGGTCGGCGGTATGGTATTGGTACTACCGCGATACGCCGGCCGAACATTCCAGAATCAATGCGTCCGAGAGACGGTTGATCGAAGATGCGATCGGCATCTCGGTTGCGCGGACGCCCTCCGTGCCATGGCTGCGCATTCTTAGCAGCCCCTCGCTATGGACACTCTCCCTGATGTATTTCTGTTATGGATACAGCATTGATGTCTACCTCGATTGGTTTCCTAAGTATCTGAATGAGCACCGTGGATTCAATCTAACGCAGATGGGTTTCTATGCTAGCCTGCCCCTGTTGGCAGGGGCGGCTGGTGATGTTCTGGGCGGCGCGGTTTCGGACCGTTGCGCTAAACGCCTTGGAAATCTCAAGCTCGCGCGTCGCGCGGTTGCCCTGGCTGGTTTTCTGCTCGCGGCCGTTTTCATTGTGCCGGCTACTTTCACGACCAACTCCACCGCCTCGGTGTTGTATTCCTGCGGCTCAGTCTTCGGTCTGGAGGTAACCGTCGGAGTCGCCTGGGCAATCCCTTTGGATATTGGCGGGGATTACGCTGGCTCGATTGCTTCCGTGATGAATACGTTCGGCAACCTGGGCAGCGCGGTATCGCCCGTGTTGCTGGCTTACCTGGTTGGTATGTATGGATGGAACACTCCGTTTCTTGTTTGTGCTGGGCTTTGTCTCGTAGGCGCACTGTTGAGTCTGGGAATTAATGCTGACAAACAAATTGCATGGGAGCGCGCAGCGCCAGTGGAAATTGGAGCTTAGCTGATATCGACTTCGTTTTCCCATCGAGCAGGAAGCTCGAAATGTGGCGCAATGATTTTGACCCCAACCTTCGCACCTTGCATGTGATTGCTCTATGACCAACACTTTGCATCGCTATGGCAACGCAGAGAGTTTTTACGATGACTATGTCATCTTTGCGAGTCCCAGCACCGGGAAAAACGATCAGAATAGTATTCCCAAGCTGAAGAAGTTTCTGGAGATGGCATTGTTATTCAAGCCTGTGAACATAGGGGATCCTTCGCATGGCGGAGCGCTTCGCCCTTGCAAGCACGAGTCTGCGGGTTCGCACTGGCATCGCGACGTGCAACCGAAACTCCGTGCGGTCATCGACGGAATTGACGAGCCGGCTTCGGTGGCGGCGGTCTTCGACAATCAGGCGGCGGCCGCGGATTTCCTTAAAGCCCTAAAAGAGGCGGACCTGGGGCTGTGCATCAACCTTTCCACATCCATCGACGGCGCCCGTCGTTGTTCGAAGTTCGTGGGAATTGCTCCACACAGCATCGGTTATTCCCTGGGATTTGAAGGTAACATCGAGAAAATGCCCAACACCCAGGTGCTCGCCCTGACCACGATGTGTGGCCATGGCATGATTTCGAGCAGCTTGGGGAAGAAGATGATTGACTGGGTGAAAGAGAATCGGCGCTCTCCGGAAGAGGCGGTCACCTATCTGACCCGCTTCTGTTCTTGCGGAGTCTTTAACCCTGCGCGCGCCCGGCGCATTCTCGAAGACTCCCGAAAGAAGATGGAATAAGAGAGCCGGTAGTTGCACAGCAACAAGACAGAATGGACCTTCCAGACCCTGCTCTCGCTCGCGATTCTGCTTCCGTACCCGATCCTTCCCATGTCCTCGAACTCATTGAGGCTTTCCGACGTTCGAAGGTGATGTTCGCCGCCACGTCGTTGGGTATTTTTGATCTGCTGGAACTTGCCCCGGCCGATCTCACTGCCATTGCCGCAAGACTCAATGTGAAATCCGAACCACTCAAGAGACTGCTGGATGCCTGCGTCGGTCTCGAGCTCTTACGCCGCGACGGCACATCGTATGCGAACGAACCTGTGGCCAGTACGTACTTGTGTCGGACCAGCGAGCGAACACTGACCGGATACATTCTGTACTCGGATGATGTTCTTTTCCGCCTGTGGTCCCACCTCGAAGATGCCATACGTGAGGGCACGCCTCGCTGGACGCAAACATTCGGCAAGCCAGGTGGAATCTTCGATCACTTTTTCCGCACGGAAGAGGCAAAGCAGACCTTCATTCGCGGGATGCATGGGCTTGGGCTCTTGAGCTCGCCCAAAGTGGTCGATGCTTTCGACCTCTCGCGTTTTCGCCGAATGGTGGATTTAGGCGGCGCCTCTGGTCATTTGGCAATCGCTGCGTGTGAGCGCTATCCCGATCTTCGCGCGGTCGTTTTCGATCTGCCCCAGGTGATCGGAACAGCTCAAGAGCAAGCTAGTCGATCCAGTGTCGTATCGCGGATAGGCGTGATGGCTGGTGACTTCTTTCAAGATGAATTGCCGACGGCGGATTTGTTCGCGTTGAGCCGCATTCTCCACGATTGGCCGGAGGACAAAATTGGCCTTCTGCTCACAAAGATCCATAAGCGGCTGCCCGAGGGGGGCGGCGTTCTGATCGCTGAGAAATTGCTTCGCGAAGATCTGGCGGGGCCCATCTCAGCGCAATTGCAATCCCTGAATATGTTGGTATGCACGGAAGGAAAAGAGCGTACCCTCGGTGAGTATCGTCAACTGCTCGAGAATGCCAGCTTCCGCGACGTACAAGGCCGTATTACTGGAAGTACACTCGACGCCATATTTGCCATCAAGCCACTTATCTAGACTGGTGCGGGATCAACGACTCTGGTTGCATCGCAGAAAGCCACGAACCGAGCAGAGATGGCAATGATGCTATAGTTAAGGACAGGAAGAGCCCTCGGACCGTTTTCAGCCCTGGAGGTACTGCCTGATCCGCAGACAGACCATCACCACCCAAGTAATCAATTACATTCTTGACTTAATCCGCAAGGGCCACGTAAAGCCCGGAGAGCGCTTGCCGACCGAAAAGCAACTGACCGAGGAGCTGTCTGTAAGTCGCACGTGCGTGCGGGAGGCGATCAAATCTCTGGAATCACTTCAGCTCATCACTGTTCGGCCTAAGATTGGCGCAGTGGTCCTTGAGCCTTCTCCAGTCGCTCTCATCAACGCCGAGTATCTTTCCACGTCCGCCTTCTTGCAACAGGCAGATTCCCTAATCGAGTTTCGCAAGGTGCTCGAGCTAGGATTGGTCGCTCTGGCGGCCGAGAAAGCCACCGAAACCGACTGGAAGGCGATGCGGCAGGTGTTGGCAGAGCAGGAAGCTGCCCTTGCCATGGACCGCAGCACTCCTCACGGAGATTTACTCTTCCATGAAGCGATTGGCAAGGTGAACATCAAGTTTCACAAGGCAGTAGCGGAGGCCACCAGAAATCCTCTCGCGAGCATGGTCCTCCAAGCGATCTCCGGGCCCCTCGTCGAAGTGAGCCGCCGCACCAACGAAATGCCGGGCGTACCCGAAGCAGGTTTACGTCAACATTGGGCGATCTACCGAGCGATCCGTGAAAACAATCCGGAGAAGGCACAGCGGGCGATGCGCGCGCACTTGGCAGCTGCAGAACGCAACGCTCACAACCTGCGAACATCGGACGCGGAAGTCTCATCGCTGCCAGTAACCCAATCCGCACCTGCAAAGCGCGAAGGTTCCGCCTGAGTCACGCGCGGAGCCACCCGCGACCTTTCTGTTTCGGTCCTACTTGTTCGTGTCGGCCTCTGAGTGCTGGCGCCTAAGTGCCCACGTCTATGTGCCCAATATCAGTTGGTATCGACCTTTACAACCGTGTATGTGAACTTCGTGCCGGACTTGATCTTTAACTGGTGAGGTACTTTGGCCGGGATGTGCACGATGTCGCCCGGACCCAGTTGTTTCGTTTCTCCTCCCTCAATCGACGAACCCCGCACTTCATGCGGTTTCACGGTTTTCGGGTTGACCATCGTCCCGCCAACGATGAGCGTAGCTTCACCTTCATCAACCACCATAATGTCCGCCTGGGTTTCGTGGAGCTCCGCACTGCCGTCGCCTTCGCGATGCGAGATCCCGATCAGATGGTTTCCATAGGTACCCAGTGACTGCCAGGCAAATTTCTGATCGTCGATTTTCCCGGCGAGTTCATTTCCAGATTTCATGACCACCGAACCCTTCCAAAGGCCGAAACCCTCCGGATCAGCAGCCCAAAGCCAGCTAGTGGAGGCGAAAAACACTGCCAGAAGCAAAGGTCTTCTCATTCCGATCTCCTTCGAAAACAAAGGCTCGCGGTACG
>Ga0210409_10005256_pt1 | contig 13643 bp, 11 predicted proteins | sample IncBWH17MmetaG_FD_161649 | JGI IMG/M metagenome (GOLD analysis project Ga0210409, IMG submission 161649) | Forest soil microbial communities from Barre Woods Harvard Forest LTER site, Petersham, Massachusetts, United States - Inc-BW-H-17-M | ecosystem: Environmental > Terrestrial > Soil >... | reverse complement strand
GGCCTTTACGTTCTCGTCCCACGGTTGATCGTCCACCTGCGGGATGTTGTTAGTGTCCCTGATGAACCGCGCCGCCTGCACAATTTCCAGCGGGTACACCGATGCCGGCAGGAGGATGGCGATCAACGGGTCGGGATGCAGCGCAATGGGTGCCGCCAGCTTCTCGAGTTCCGCCGCGCTGAATTTTGGCGCCGCCGACGGCGGCGGGACTGCATCGTCCGCCGCATGCGCGACGCACAGGGCGAACAGACCGAATGCGCACAGGACAGCGCGCAGGTTTTGTTTGTGGGTAGTTTTCATAGTTTCGTTTGATTCAGAATTGAAAGCGCAGATCCAGTCCCCCCGACCAGCCGCTGAAGTCATGTCCCCAGAAGTACGACACACCCAGTCCCAGCCATTTGACCTTCCACAGCTTGCCGAGGAAATCGAACACTAACCGCCCGTTGGCGGTATAAAGGTAATCGGTGTTCAGACCGTGGGCCGCGTCTCCGAACAACTCCGTCCGCGAGAAGAAGCCACCAGTGTGGAGTTCGCGGCCGAAAACCTTCAGGCCCAGCGGCACATCCACGTCCAGCTTGTTAGCCCAGGTCGTGGAATCGCCTTTGACGCCCACGATGGGGGAGGAACTCTCAAAGCTTTTGGTATAAAAAAAGGTGGCACGGGAGCTGAAGTCGAAAGTCGTTCGTCCCCACTGCCATTCGTAGTCCAGTTCAAGGGCCGGCACTACCGACCAGGTGTCCAGCGTCCAGTCGACGATCGTCCCACTTCCCACGGATTTGACCAAATCGCCGTTGGCGTTGTGCGCGTCGAACTTATTCTGCACCCGCCCATACATGCCGCTAATTGTTGGAGATAGGCTGAGATGCTCGGTAAAGTAGATGGCTACGCCGCCGCCAGCCGCAATGGCGAGGGTGTCGTAAGTCATCCGGTTCCCGGCAAGGTAGCCCGTCTGGAAGGTGTTCACGGCGGAGACCATGCCGAGGTTGCCCTGGAGCACCGGTGCCCATTGGAGGCCGCCCAGGTCGAGCGGCCTGGGCGAGGCCACCGCGCCGCCGCCACCGATCTTGGTGATGCTGAGATCGGCCAGGCTGCCGCTCCGAAAAGTATAGATGCCCCCGGCGGCGGCATAATCGCCGCCCAAAATGCTGACGGCCTCGACGCGGTTGCCGATTACCTCTTGGAATTGTTGCAGCGCATCCGGTGGCAGAGTGGGTTGGGCAAAAACCGACAGACCTGAAAGAGCTGCTGTCGCAGCGAGGGCGCAGAAACCTCTGTTGAAGCAGTAATCAGTAATCCAGTTATCAGTGAACAGTGAACAGTCATCAGTATTGAGTACCCGCCAAGGGTCACTCCGGCGCCAAACGCGCTCCGCCCCGGCGACTTCGCAGAATTGAACTTTCGCTAGGCCGTTCATCATCGACTGCTTGTTACCGATTACTGATTACTGGTCACTGATTTGGTTTGCCGACCCTCAAAAGGTAAAAGCCAGGTTGATGCTTAAAGATTGACCCTGGAAACGGTCCACGGCGTAGAACTCGTAGAAATACAAAAAGTCCAGCGTGACGTTCCAAGGAGCATAGGTGATACCGAGTTGCCCGCCGACGCCGTGAACCTGGTCATGCACGCCGGGATTCCGTGCGTTGCTGCCGGTATCGTCAGTGATCTGCCAACTATCATAACCGGCTGGGCCGAGTTCGAGCATCAGGTTCTCATTGCTGGTCAGCGGGAAGTACTTGCTGACGCCCCAATTGAGCGTGAGATGCTGGCCGGGGATGAGGTCGAACCCTTCCTTGTTTCCATTGATCTCGTAGGTCAAGGCCGCCATCACCGCCAGGCGCTGGTCGGCTCGTGGATACCAGTAAACCGCGCCCTGGATCTGGTGGGTCCAGAAGCCCAGCCCGATGTTGTCAGGCGCGGTGGTCTTGAACGGGCCGAGCGGACCCAGCGTGATCGTCTCGGTATGATAGCGGCCGACCGGGGCATAGAAGCCATAGCCCAATGCAAAATCCCAGTTGGTGAGGGTCAAGCCGAGCCAGAAAGGCTGCACAAAGAGATCGCCTACTCCAAAGCTGGAAGCCGACCCACTGCGCGCCCGACCGGTTACGGTCGAGAGAGAAGCGCCGAGGCTGGAATTGGCGAACGACGGTGAGATGTTGGCGCCGAATTTGATGTCCGCGAGCTTCCATGGCGCGACCCAGGTCAGCGTCGGTGTCAGGCCATACTGGTCCACATCCACGTTCACACCAAGTGTGGTACCCTGTCCTGGGCCGGGGTTGATGGTCACCGAGTTGATCGTATTGCCGTTGGCGTCATTGAGCCGATGGCTCTGGTACGCATAGTTATAGAGGCCGGCGTAGAACCCGGCTTCCGGCATAGCGAAGTCGCGGATGCCGGCTCCTCCTGGACTGTAGTGGTCGAGTTCGGCACCGAGGGCCGCCGCCGTTCCGGCTGCGAGGCCACTGGCCATCACCCCGTTGAGGCATCTGATTTTCCCATTCATTGCGCAAGAAACCGCACGCGGCCGGTGTCGAGATCGTAGATGCAGCCGGCGATTTGAATTTTACCCGCGCTCTCCAGGTCGCGCAGGATTGGGCTGAGTTCGCGGATGCCCGCTACCGTAAGCCGCACGTTCGCCTCGCTGACCGCCTCAACGAAGTCTTTGTTCTTCGAGTTGCGTTCGCCCGGCACGTCGCGCACGGACGCGACCGCCGGCTCAATCTTTTTCAGCAGACCGGTGAGGTTGCCCAGCTCGACGTGGTCGCACGCGCCCTTGATTGCCCCGCAACTCGTGTGGCCCATGACGAGCACGAGCTTCGCGCCGGACACCGCGCACGCGAACTCCATGCTCCCCACTAAGTCGGTGTCGGCGATGTTGCCCGCGATCCGGGCGTTAAAGAGGTCGCCGAGGCCCGCGTCGAAAATGATTTCCGCGGGCGCCCGCGAATCGATGCAGCTCAAAATAACGGCGTGCGGATACTGGCCGGCGGCGGTGATCCGTTGATCGTGAAGCATGTCGCGCGGTTGTGTTTTTCCGGAAGCGAAGCGCTCATTGCCGCGCTGGAGCGATTCCAGCACCTGCGCGGGTGTCAGCGCCGCCTGTTCGGCTTTCATCGCGGCGAGATCACGCCGTTGCGGGGTCGCTGTTGGCGCTGTCGTGGAGCAGCCGGCCAGAACGAACAGTGAGATTGCGGCACCTTCAATGAGGATTTGCTTATAGATCGTTTTCATGGTTGTGTGTTTTCAGAAGAGGAGATTGCCTTTCCGTTTTTTTGTTACTGTTTACTAACGATCGTGTTTTGCATTACTTCGTATATTTGACTTTGACTTGCGCGATAGTGCCGTTGAACTTGAATGGCGCCTGGTCATAATAGGCGAGGGACACCGGTGAGCCGTACGCGATGCCGATGTCGAGGCAGTCATTGGCGGTGAAGAGCAGGGGCGCACTGATTGGCACCACGCCCGGACCGACTTCCAAGCCGTTGACCTTCGCGAGTTCCTTCACTTCCTGGCCATTGACTTTCGTGACGGACTCAAGTTCTTTGCCGTTGACCTTCAAGACAATCTTGAGCGGGCCGCCGGGCTTGGGAACCAAGTAAGTGGTCTGGACTTCGATGCTCACCTTGCCCGTTGGCAACTTCTCCTTCGCCTCGATCCGGGTGCGCATGATCTCGAAGAGGTTGTATTCGTACGCGAGCACCCCGTCTTTCACATAAAGGGTGAGGCCGCCGGAGAATGCTCCCAGTTTATAGAGCACCCCGTTCGCGTTGGCCGGGATCTCGGCGTCAATGGTGACGACATTGGGCCGGTTGCCGAGGGCCGGCGCCGTGAACTCCGGCATGCGCGTGAAATCGCCCGGGAACGTCCACTCTGTGTAGGGTGTGCTGATACGCATCTCGGGGTGCATCACCGGGACCCAGAGCCCGCCACCGATGGGAAGCGCTTTGTTCTTCGCAGCCTCGATGAGGAACAGGTCCTTCATATCAGCTAGCTTTTCCGGCATCTTGTCGGCAAGGTCGTTGGCCTGCGACCAGTCTTCCTCTAGATTGTAGAGTTCCCACTTGTCCATCTCGGGTGTCCACTCGCGGATGCCAGGCGGGGTGCCGGGGACCCACGGGGCGCGCGGCCCGAAGGCCGAGGCCATCCAGCCGTCATGGTAAATGGCGCGGCTGCCCATGATCTCGAAGTACTGGGTGAGCTTGCGGCCTTTGGCGCTCGCGTCGCCAAAGGTGTAGGCGAAGCTGATGCCGTCGAAGGGATCCTGCTCGGTGCCGTTGACCACGCGCGGCGGGGTGATGCCGACAACTTCGTATATTGTAGGGACCACGTCGTTGACGTGGTGAAACTGCGCGCGCGGGGTCGGGTCCGGTTTGATTTTCGCAGGCCACCGGATGGCCATAGGGTTCCGTGTACCACCGAAGTGGGAGGCCAGGAGTTTCGTGCCTTTGTAAGGTGTGCTGCCGGCCCAAGCCCAGCCGGCGTGGTACTGGCAATCGGCTTTGGGCGAGCCGAGCACGTCCAGGCCGCCGAGATCATTCATCGCCTTGATGTGCATCCCTGTCGTCGTGGGTATCCCATTTTGCGCCAGCAACTCGCTGATCGTGCCGTTCTGGCCTTCCGCCGAGGAGCCGTTATCACCCCAGATGTAGAAGATGAGTGTGTTATCCCCGTAGCCGAGCCGGTCCACCTCATCCACGAGCCGGCCGACTTGCACATCCACATGCTCGGCGAATCCTGCCGCCACTTCCATCAAGCGGCGCTGGAAGGGCTTCTCGTCCTCGGGGATGCTGTCCCAGGAGGCCATCCTCGGGTCGCGCGGGGTAAGCTGGGCGCTTTGCGGGATCCAGCCCTTTTCTTTTGCCCGCTTGAAGACCCGCTCGCGGTAGGCGTCCCAGCCGTCGTCGAATTTGCCCTTATATTTATCCGCCCACTCCTTCATGATGTGGTGCGGATCATGAATCGCGCCGCTCGCCCAGTACATGAAGAACGGCTTCTCCGGACTGAGGGCTTTGTGGCTGCGCAGCCAGCCGATGGCGTCATCGGCGAGATCGACGCTCAGGTGATAACCTTGTTCGGGCGTTTTGGGGGGATGAACATAGGTGGTGTTGCGCACGAGGTTGGGTTCGTACTGCGACGCCTCGCCCGCAAGGAAACCGTAGAAGTACTCGAAGCCCAGGCCTGTCGGCCAGTTTTCAAAGGGCCCGGCGACGGTGGTTTGATCGGCCGGAGTGTTATGCCACTTGCCCCATGCGCCTGTGCTGTAGCCATAGTCTTTCAAGACCTCGGCCACAAGGGCGCTGCTTCTGGGAATCATGCCCGCGTAGCCGTCCCAGTCATTCGCTAACTCCGCGATTTGACCATTGCCCACGCGGTGATGATTTCGCCCGCACAGCAGCGATGCCCGGGTGGGCGAGCACATGGCCGTGGTGTGGAACCGGCTATAGGCGATCCCTTCCTTAACGATGCGGTCCATCGTCGGCGTGTGGACCTCTCCACCGAACGTGCTCGGCAGCCCGGGTCCGGCATCGTCGATCAGCACGATCAGGATGTTCGGCGCGGCGGCCGGAAGCCGGTGCGGCTCCACCCGCCGATTGTAAACCGACTCTTGCATCGTGCGGCCGGCGATGCTGGCGGATGGTGTGGGCGGAAAGGGCAGGACCTCTTGCGCCCCTGCCGGTAGCGGAATGGCCGCGCCCAGCGCGAGGCTGAGCGCGGTTAGTATGGTTCTGGTTTTCATCGTTGTGTGTTCTTGTTACTGTTTACTGATTACTGATTACTGGTCACTGGCTCATTCTTCTTCACTTGGCGGCTTCACCCGTTTTCACACACCTAAACCCCAGATGATTGCTGCCGGTGGTGACTTCGCCTTTGCCGCGTGTGCCGACCATGTAACGAGTGCAATACCGCTCCGTGCAGAGGAATGAACCGCCGCGATGCACCCGCTTTTTCTCGGTCGGCTCGGCGGGATCGTACGGCGTGTCCGGGCCTTGTGGGTTGCGCGCCACCCCGCCCTGCGCGGCCAGCGTCGCGAAGTAGTCGGGCCGATACCAATCGCTGACCCACTGCCAGACGTTGCCGGCCATGTCGTAAAGCCCGTAACCGTTCGGCGGGAATTGAGCGACGGGGGCGATGCCGGCGAAACCGTCCTCGCCCGTGTCTTTCACCGGGAATTGTCCCTCGTAAATGTTCGCCATCCATTTACCGCCGGGTTTAAGCTCGTCGCCCCAGGCGTAAAGTTTGCCGGAGAGTCCGCCCCGCGCCGCGAATTCCCATTCGGCTTCGGTCGGCAGCCTTTTGCCGGCCCACTTGGCGTAGGCTTCGGCGTCGGGGTAGGCGATGTGCACCACCGGATATTTCTCCCGGCCTTTGAGGTCGCTGGCCGGTCCCTCAGGATGCCGCCAATTCGCCCCTTTCTCGTACCGCCACCATTGGAAATAGTCGTTCAGGGGGACTGGGCCGGCCGTCGGAGTGAAAACCGTGGATCCGGCCACAAGGTTTTCCGGCGGTGCGCCGGGAAACTCCTCCTTGGTCGGCGTGCGTTCGGCGATCGTGATGTAACCGGTGGCTTTGACGAATTGGTCGAACTGCTCATTCCTCACGTCGGTCTTGTCCATCCAGAAGCCGTCCACATAAACCCGATGGATCGGCTGCGCGTCGCGAGTCACCCCCGGCAGCCCGCACAGCGACTCCCCGGCCGCGTCGCTCCCCATCGAGAACTCACCGCCCGGAATCCACACCATGCCCTCGAGCGCAGGCCCCGGAGCGGGAGTTTTGTTCGGCACGGTTGGAGTGAAGGCTGAAGCCGTCGCGGCTTCAGCCCGCTTCTGACTTGGCGAAGTGGCTTCTGAAGCCGGTGTCGAACGGAACTTGGCGTAAGCCACGGCACCCGCGGCCGCGATCACGGCCACGAGCATCCACCGCATCGGCCTCACACGCGATGATGTCGATTTCGTTCCTTTGGATTTTCGGTTCTTCTCTTGGCTCATGTTTGTGTTGAGATGTTTAGTGGGAGGCTCGCCCTCACCCCAGCCCTCTCCCCCGGGGAGAGGGAGAGATTTTGGGCGGTGCTTGAAGATTCGAATGTCTTGCTTGCATTTGTCGCGTGGTTTGGCCTTCGCTCAAAAAGCGCATCATCACCCACCGGCGTCGTGTTCCAGGAGCGCGGCGAACGCTTCTCCCTCTCCCCGGGAGAGAGGGCTGGGGTGAGGGCGAGCTTCCAGACGGTTCTAGAAAGTTCGATCGCCCGGGTCGCATTTGTCACTTTCTCCCTCTCCCGGGGGTGAGGGCGAACCTCCGTTCCCTTCTTGAAGTTCCGCGCCGGCGTCCTAGGCTCTCCTCCATGTCGTTCATCAGTAAGCAGTGATCAGTGTTCGAGTTGTTCAGGTTGGTTGCCTTTGGTAATCCGGGCCTTTCGTGCTTTGCGGAGCTCTAGAAAGTAGCCCCCGGCGATCAGGCTCAGCCCGAGGCCGCCGCTGTAGGGGAGGAACCACTCAATCCGCTTGGCCAATTCAACCCCCAGCCAGAGCAGGAGAGTCGCCATCAGCACCACAATCCCCCAGTAGATCAGGCCATTCTGGATCCCAAAGCGATGCGGCCGGGCTTGGACCTGGTTTCCGGCTTGAGGCGGTGCGGTCGTTGGACTGGATTCCATAATGCTTGTGCGAGTCGCTACGGGTCACTGATAACTGACTACTGTTTACTGACCGGGCTTAGTTAGTTTGATTTTTATCGGTTCTTTGTCTGTCTTTCCATCTTTTCTCCTGTTGAATTTGTTTGTAAGTGACGTCAAGAAAGCGTTTCATGAGTTCCTCTGGCCGTTCAGCTTGCTCTGGTTCATTTCGTCTCAGGCGGGAAAATAGTTTTCCAATCGTCCTTCATGTTCACGACTGTCCAACCTTTCGCGGCAGCTTCGTCGAGTCCCTTGTCAAGCTGGCCGATGTGCGACTTCCGGTCGTAGGCCCATTCGCGCACGGCGTCGGTGTGGTGGACGTAGAGGCAGAAGCGCGCGCCCGGGCCGGCGGCGGTCCACTGGAGCATTTGCAGGTCGCCATCCGAGTTGCCGAACGCCGCGATTGGGCGGCGTCCGATGTGCTGCTGGATGCCGACCGGCTTGCCGTCCTTGTCATCAATGAAATCAATCTCGGGCAACTTCACCAGCACCGGTTTGCCCTCGCGCAACTCGAACTTCAGCTTGCTGCTGCTACCGATAACTTGCTCGGGCGGGATGCCATACACCTTCTCCGCGAAAGCGCGCATGAACTCGATCCCGCCGCCGGAAGCGATGAATGTCTTGAAACCATTCGCGCGCAGATAGGCGAGCAGTTCGAGCATCGGCTGATAAACCATCTCGGTGTAAGGCCGCTTGGTCGTGGGATGCTTCGCGGTGGCGAGCCAGTCCTTCACGATCTTCTCAAACTCCTCGGTGGTCATGCCGGCGTGAGTGCCGGCCATGATTTCCATCAACGCCTTCTCTCCGCCCGCCAGCACGCCCTTGAGATCGCTTTTGAGTAGCGAGGCGAACGGCTCCCTCTCCTTCCACTCAGGATGCTGCGGCACGAGCGATTTTACACGGTCAAGTGTGAAGAGGAGTTGGAAATACATCGGCTGCTCGGCCCAGAGCGTACCGTCGTTGTCGAAGGTGGCGATGCGTTCCGCGGGCGGGACGAAGTCGGGAGAACCCTCCTTCGTGACCTTCGCAACGAAGTCCACGATGGATTGTTTGGCCTTGCCGTCGTTCCAAGAAGGGAGCGGGTCCTGGGCTTGAGTAGTGGTGACCCCGACGAGGATGATCGCGAGAAGGGCAAACGGGCAGCGGATGATTTTCATGGATTTGCTCTTGCTTCGCCGGTGAATTCGCGGGCCGCCTCGTGAGATGTAGCCCGCGCGTTTCACGAGCGAACCAATTCGCGTTACTTGCCGCCTCCGGTTGCGCCGGCGGCGAGGGCCTCCATAATAACATCGAGGTTCATACTCCCGCTCCGCTGGCTCGGCGGGTACTCCCTGAACGACTGGATGAACTTCCCGGCAATGGCTTGCGCAGGAACGAGGGTCCAGAGCTTGTCAGCAGCCCAGCGGCGATACATGTCGGACTCGAACGGCGCCCGCTCGAAGGGGTCCTCCCGCAGGTTGGTGACCAACGGCACGTTCATGCTCGCGCGTCTGCCGGTGAAGAGATTGCCTTCGATCCACGAGAATTGGATCTTCCAGGGGCCGTAACGCAGCGCGTTCAGGTTCCCGTTGTCGTCGAAATAGAAGAACTCCTTGCGCGGACCTTCCGCCACCTCGCCCTTGAAGAAAGGCAGGAAGTTGTATCCGTCCAAGTGGTTCTTGAATGTCTTGTCGCCGGCTTTCAACCCGGTCAGCAGCTTCTCTTTCACATCGGGATCGCCCGCCGCCGCCAGGAAGGTCGGCATCCAGTCCTCCATGGCCATGGTGTCGTTGATGATGGTGGCGGGCTTGATCACGCCGGGCCAGCGCACCAGGCAGGGCACGCGGAAGCCGCCTTCCCAGGTGGTGCCCTTCTCGCCTTTGAAGGGCACTATGCCACCGTCGGGCCAGGAAAATATCTCGGCGCCATTGTCACTGGTGAAAACCACGATGGTGTTGTCGGCGATGCCGAGGTCATCGATCTTCTTAAGAATTTCGCCGACGTTATAGTCGAGTTCCATCATCCCGTCCGCATACAGGCCAAAACCGGATTTGTTCGCCCACTTGGGCGAGAGGTGGGTCCAGACGTGCATGCGGGTGGTGTTGTGCCACAGGAAAAACGGTGTGCCCGCCTTGACCGAGCGGTCCATAAAGTCCAGTGAGCGGGGAAGGAGCTCCTCCTCGGCGGTTTCCATGCGCTTTCTTGTCAGCGGGCCCGTGTCCTTGATGGTCTGTTTGCCGATCTTGCCGAAGCGCGGGTCTTCCGTCGGGTCATCCACGTCCGTCGCCTTGCAATCCAGGACGCCACGCGGGCCGAACATGGCGTGGAATTTCGGGTCTTTCGGATAGTCGGGATCCTCCGGCTCCTCCTCGGAATTGAGGTGGTAGAGGTTGCCGAAGAATTCGTCGAACCCATGCACCGTGGGCAGGAACTCATTGCGATCGCCCAGATGGTTCTTGCCAATCTGCGCGGTGGCGTAACCATGCGGTTTGAGGAGTTCCGCAATCGTAGGGTCCCCATGCTGAATACCCTGTTTGGCACCGGGCAGCCCAACCTTGAGCAGGCCGGTGCGGAACGGCGTCTGCCCCAGGATGAACGCGGCCCGCCCCGCCGTGCAGGATTGCTGCGCGTAATAATCCGTGAACAGCGCGCCTTCACTCGCAATGCGGTCGATGTTCGGCGTCCGCCCGCCCATCATCCCGCGGTGATAGGCACTGATGTTCCAGATGCCGACGTCATCGGCGACGATGACGACGATGTTGGGTTTTTTATCCGCTGCTTGAGCCGGGCTGACGCCGCAGACGAGCGTCGCCCCGCCGGCCAAAAGCGACAAGCCGATATGTTTTAGTTTTGGTTTCATGTATTGGTATCCGTCTTTGTTTCTTTGTTCTGTTATTATTTGCTGACTATTGATTACTGGTCACTGATTACTGATTTTAAACAGGAGCAAGCTGAGGAAGCAGAGAGTTCGAAGAAGTAATCAGTGAACAGTCATCAGTGATCAGTCGTTTCTCCGTTCCCTCTGTTTGCTCCTGTTGGATCCGGTCCATTTGTTTTCGCGGGTCAATATGGGGTTCCAGTCGGCGTTCATGCGCGGGATCGCGCCATTTTTGGCGTTCGGCTCGTCGAGAGACGCATCGGCGAGCGGCGGGGGCTGGGAGGAGGAGGGCTTTTCTTTTTTTTGCCGGCTTCCTTACGAGACTGGGTTCGCCTCGCCGCACTAGCCGCAGTACGCATCGCGCGCACCGGGACTTCCTGTGCCCCCGGTTCCTTTAGGTCCTCCGCACTCTCCTCCTGCGAAAGCCAAGATAATGCTTCCTCGAAGTTCTCAGACGCCTTGACGTTCCAGCCGTGCAGGATGCTCATGAGTGCGAACATCCTCACCCGGTGGTGCGGGTCGGCGGAATAAAGCAGAACCAACCGTAGCCGGTCTGAAAATCCGATGTTGCAAAACGTGTTCACGAGCGACGCCAGATCATCGCGCGTCAGCATCGGCGTAGCCCCCGGATGCACGTCGCGCAGATCCAGAAGCGCCCGCTCGATCCCGCGCCGCCGGCAGGCGCCGGCCAGTTGCTTTAGAATCTCCCGGCTCGATGCCAGATCATGCTGCCCCTGGGCCCCCAACCTGATGAACTCGCTGGCCCGAATTATTTGGAGTTCGAGTGGCATTGCTAAATCACCTCCTGTTAGAGTTTCGGAATCCCAATTCCGCCGAAATGAGGTGGTTGCTCAAAATTCCCCTCACCCCGGCCCTCTCCCACAGGGAGAGGGAGGAGTGCTGGCCGGTCCTTGGAATTTCTGAGCGCGTGGGTCTCGCCGACTGCCTGTCGAAAACTCTCCCTCTCCCCGGGGGAGAGGGTCGGGGTGAGGGGAACGGCTCGAGCACTGTCCACCGATTACTAATTACTTTTCCCTTCACTCGTTTTCCTCCTTTCCCTTCGCGGCCTACGGCTTCTCCACGGTGATCGCCAGCGCCTCCGTGGTGCGGAAGACGACCTCGTCGCCCAGCTTTGCCTTGGTCATGTCAACGTCTTGGCGAACGCTAAAGGTCTTGGAGGTCCCGTCTGGAAACCGCAGAGTCGCTTTGCGATGGTCGAGGTCAATGGCTTCAACCTTCGCAGTCACTTCAACCGTATTGGCCACCACGGCGCCGGGTTTTGCGCCGATCGGGGCCAAGGCAACCGCGGCTGTTTCGCCATCGCTCGCGGGCTCGCCACTCTTTCGGACGAACACGACGAGTTGCTCCGCCACCGTAGCGTTGACCAGGTCCCCGACCTGGATCTGGGCGAAATTCGCAACTTCCGGCCCGGCATTGAAAGTTGCCTTGGTGCCGTCCTGAAGGCGGAGAGTGACTTTTCGGTTGGCCGCGTCGATAGCGGTCACCGTGGCGGTTGTCTTGTAGGTCTGAACTATGGTCCCGCCCGGCACACCTTTTTGGGCCGCGACCATCGTGGCGCTCTGGCCCTGAGGCGCATTCTCTTCGGCTTTGGGTGTGGACGAACAGGAAGTGAAGGCCAGCATACCAGCCGGCAGGAGTGCGATCGTGGCGAACCTTACTATCTTGGATTTCATAGATTAATTTCTATTGTTGTTGACCAGCGCTAAACTGTTAATTTGTTGATTACCGATTACCGATTACCGATTACCGATTACCGATTACCGATTACCGATTACCGATTACCGATTACCGATTACTGGCTACCGATTACTGATTACTGATTACTGATTACTGGTCCCTAATTACCGGTCATTACTAGAAGGAAAAGCTCACGAAGATCTTCGCCACCGGCCACCACTGGAACTGGTTGGCATAGTCCTGGACCTTCTTCTGCTCAATGCTCACCGCCGCGTCAATTGCCGAACCCACAGGACCGGAAACGCCGCCTGAGCGGTTCAGGCTGACTTTCGGATCGCCGGTGTAGGCTATGCCCAGTTCGCCGCCCAAGGCCCAATGGTGGGCATGGTCGAAATAGAAGAAGTTCCCACCGAAGCTCAGATAAGGGCTCACCGCTTGCTGTTGGATCTTCACGTTGAGCGACCCGACGTTGTCCCTGGTGAACGGGATGCCGGCGATGGTAATGGTTCCGCTGCCGGCGGCATCGCCCGTTAGTTGGTTCTGATTGAACAGCCAGCCAAAACTGACGTGGAAAGAGTGTTTCTGCCAGGGATAAACGTCGAGGGTCAGCGGCTCGTTCAAGAGCCGAATCTTAACTTCGTATTTTATGTCGTGGATTCCGAAGCCGCCCATCGAATCCTGTGTATAATCAACGCCTAGCCGCAGCCCAACGTGATCGGAGAAGCGCCATGAACCGAACAGGCCGAAAATCCCCTCCGTGCCGGCCTCGGCGCCCACCGTCCATGGCCTATAGAGAGGGCGTGGGGGCGGTTCGGCGGCGTTGTTGGTCTCTTCAGAAGCGGTCGCGATTACGGCGCCTCCGGTGCAGATAATCAGGATTGTCGCATAGAGATACATTCTGGTGTTTTTCATGTTTTTTTATGGATTTCCGTGTTGGATGTTGGTTGAGGTTTGTTCACCTCGACAGCGGTGCCAGCAGGATATCGCCTGCTTTCACAACCGGTTCACCAGTTGCGGTATTGACGGCATTGGACAACGTGTACGTCGCGATCAGGCTCTCGTAAGCCGGATGCTCGAAGGAGATGCTGACTGAGTACCATCGGAGCTTCCGCAGAAAGGCGAGGTCATGCTCGCTGTCCAATATGAAACTCCCATCTTTGCCGGTGCGGACGACGACTGGCGTCCCCTCCATGAGCTGGCCGCCCTTCTGCCCCTCTGGGACCTTTTGGGCGGCATCACCGGAAACGCGCTGGACGTGGACCCCTTGGATAGGCGCATGGCTATGGCCGTCCACCACACGGCCTTCCACCCGCGGAGAAATGTATTGCGAGGGCGAGTTGGATTTGCAGCCCGCGAGTGCGAACGCCGCCATGAGAATGCCGAGCAGCAGTGTGCCTCGACGCTGCAGCGTGCGCGCAGTAC
>Ga0210409_10005255_pt1 | contig 13644 bp, 15 predicted proteins | sample IncBWH17MmetaG_FD_161649 | JGI IMG/M metagenome (GOLD analysis project Ga0210409, IMG submission 161649) | Forest soil microbial communities from Barre Woods Harvard Forest LTER site, Petersham, Massachusetts, United States - Inc-BW-H-17-M | ecosystem: Environmental > Terrestrial > Soil >... | reverse complement strand
GTTGCGGATAATTTACATGGTTTACAATCGATACTGACTAAACTTTATAAAACTATGATGCCGCGTTGTAGTCAATTAGTCGATGTTGGAAGAGGAATAGCCGGTTTTGCGGCGACTTGGTGGATAGGATCTAGGGTGTGGAAGTCAATTGCTAATGCAGAGCCTATTGATTTTTATCCTTTACTCAGACCTTTTGCAATTGGACTTTGTATCACTTTTTTTCCTACAGTGATGTTAGTAATTAATGGTGTATTACAGCCGACTGTAGACGCAACCGAATCAATGGTTCAAACTTCAAATGAGGCTGTAGAGAAGCTATTAAAACAAAAGGAGGATGCTATAAAAACCACAGATATATGGAAAATGTACGTCGGAAATAATGATCAGGGGGATAAACAAAAGTGGTTGAAATACACCCATGGAAAGACAGATAAGGATCCAGATATAAAAGAGGGGTTTATTAATGGGTTTACTTCTGAGATGAGTTTTCAATTTTCAAGACTTAGTTATCAATTTCAGAACAATGTTAAAGCTTGGATAAGTCAAATTCTTCAAATACTCTATGAAGCCGCAGGACTTTGCGTAAATACAATTCGAACATTCCAAATGGTTGTTCTAACAATTTTAGGTCCGTTGGTATTTGGTTTAGCCACATTTGACGGTCTTCAACATACACTTACGGCTTGGCTGGCAAAATTTATCAATATTTTTTTGTGGTTACCGGTCTGCAATATCTTTAGTACCATTTTAGGCATGATTCAGGAAGAAATGTTAAAACTTGATCTTAGCCAGTTAGCTGTTAGAGGAGATACTTTTTATACTTCCACAGATTTAGCATATATGATTTTCCTGATCATTGGAATTGTTGGGTATACTACTGTACCAACTGTGGCAGGATATATTGTGAATGCTGGGGGTGCAGGTCCATTGGTACAAAAAATGACTAGTATGTTAAGTATGATGTCTCCGGGTTCGGCTGTAGGTGGGTTGCGTAGTGCCGTTGATGCGAAGAAAAGTTTTGATGATGGGAAAAATCATGGATGGGGTACTGGACTTTCAGGTGGCTTAGGTAGAGCGTTAGGAGGCCAATCAGAGAGTGAACATCAAAAGAAAAAAATAGCTGGCAACTCTGATAAGTAACTCTTAACGGTTTATAATAATTAAATGTAAAAGTAAAGAATTATGATTTTTAATAAAATGAAAAATCTGGATACTGCATTCCGTAACATACGGACATTTAGTGTCATTTGTATTTGTGGAAGCTTTATTCTTTGTTGTTTTGTCGTCTATAAAAGTTATTCTTTGGTGGGAGCGACCCAAGCCAAGATTTATGTATTGGCTAATGGTAAGGCTTTAGAAGCCTATGCTTCTGATAGAAAAGATAATATACCAGCGGAAGCGAAGGATCATGTTAAGACCTTTCATCAATTATTTTTTACCCTTGCTCCTGATGAAAAGGCAATTAATTCAAGCATTGGAAGAAGCCTTTATTTAGCCGACGCATCTGCTAAAATTGCCTATGATAATTTAAAAGAAGGTAATTATTACAGCAATATTATTAGCGGAAATGTAAATCAAACCATTAACGTGGATAGTGTTTATATCGACATAAACCAGTATCCTTATTTGTTTAGATGTTATGCCACACAACAACTCACTAGGCCTACCTCTGTAGTGATACGTAACTTGGTTACGCAAGGCCGTTTACGAAATGTAACAAGATCGGAGAACAATTCCCACGGCTTTTTAATAGAGAAATGGGAAACGATAGATAACAAAGATTTGTCTGTGAAAAAGAGATAGCGATGTCAAATTTATTTAAGAAAAGTAGGGAAACTGAGACTGAAGACAAGTCTGCTAGGGAAGATCGGATTGCAGGTTTAATTGCTGCTAAGATTATCGAATATCAAATGGCCATGGCTAAATGGATGAATCGAAATTTCGAAAAATTATCTCTGTTGGAAAAGAAAATGATATTCTGTTCAGTTGGGCTGGTTGTTGGTTTGTACTGTTCATTTTTAGTGTTTTCAAGTTTTTTTATGCCAACGAGTATGCCATTAAAGTTTGCTGTTTCAAAAGAAAGAGAATTTAAAAAGCCTTTTTTTCAAGAAAAGCAGATGGCTCCAGATTCAAATATACTTGATCGATTAACTCAATTTGAAACATATATGAAAAATTTAGAAAATACGCCGGCGGGAAGAATAGAAAGGGCGGATATTTTACGATCGCACCCTGGATTGATGGATAGCTTACAAACGTTAAAGAAATTTTATCAAAGAAAATGATCTATTTTTTAGATCAATAGTTACAGAACCTTTAAAAAAACTATAATTATGAAAATTACCGAAAAACAAACTCATTCAAAAGCATATTTGAATCATCGTAAATTTCTTTTAGTGATTCCTTTCTTGGTCGTACCGTTTGTCACTATGGGTTTTTGGGCATTAGGAGGTGGCAAGGGGGAGGTAGAGAAAAAAATTGAACCTGTTAAAGGTATAAACTCAGCTTTGCCAAATGCAGATTTATCTGCCGATAGTACCCTAGATAAAATGGCGTTTTACGATCTGGCTCAAAAGGATTCTCTTAAAAAAAACAGGGAAGACGAGAGAGATCCCTACTACGGAACTGGCTTGTCGTTAGTCCCTAGTATGGATAGTTCTCTAACGAAAGGTCCTTCGATCGGAGGAAATTCAACGGTTGGAGACTTTTCAACAGGAAATGGTTTGAGTCATACTGGGTCTAAATACCTCAACATGTCTACGTATAGTGGGGGAGCTTATAATGATCCAAATGAACGCCGAGTGCAGGAAAAATTAGCGGCATTAAACGCATCTTTAAATGAAGCGGCTAAGCCGAAAGAGATTGCTCCTACTCAGGATTCTTATCGGGCTAAAGTTGGCACAGGTGTAAATTCTGGAGATATTGATCGCTTAGAGAGTATGATGAATACCATGCAGCAATCTGGAGTTGGTGGTGATCCAGAAATGCAGCAAATCAGTACCATGTTAAATCAGATTCTGGATATACAGCATCCTGATAGGGTGCAGGAGAAGCTTAAAGAAACATCTCGCAAGAATCAGGGGCAAGTATTTGCTGTTTCTTCAACTGCTAAAAAAAATGCTATTTCCAATTTAGATAATAAATCGGGCAATAGTTTAATTGCACAAAATGGCTTCTTTTCAATCAATGAGCCGATATCGGAAACAAAAGATCAAAATGCAATTGAAGCTGTCATACATGAAAACCAAACTGTAACGAGTGGTTCAATAGTAAAACTTAGATTGATTAATGATATCTATATCAATGGTCAGCTGATACCCAGAAATACTTTTGTGTTTGGCACAGCAAATATCAGTGGAGAACGATTATTGATTGATGTAAATGGACTTCGCTTTGGGAAGTCTTTATTTCCTGTGAAATTGGGGGTATATGACCTGGACGGACTTGATGGGATTTATATTCCAGGGGCAATCAGTAGAGATGTCGCAAAACAATCTGCCGATCAAGCTTTACAAGGGCTTTCAATGAGTGGAAGTTTAGATCCTTCATTGGGCGTTCAGGCGATGGGCGCAGGTATTGAAGCTGCTAAAAGCTTAATGTCTAAAAAGGTAAAACTTATAAAAGTAACTGTTAAAGCAGGTTACAATGTATTGTTAAAAGATGATAAACAAAAATAGATTAGAATTAACCTTAAAATTTACATAGTAACAAATTAAATAAATATGAAAAAGATTAGTGTAGTAGTAACGGTATGTTTAATGTTGTTAACTGGTCATTTATTTGCACAGAACACAAATATTGAGATTACAGATCAGCAAACCCCAATGGTGATGTGGATCTCTACGAATAAAACAACAAATTTTGTTTTTCCTTATGCGATCAAGAGTGTAGATAAAGGTAGTAAGGAGGTTTTGGTTCAAAAGGCTAATGATGTAGAAAATGTACTCCAAGTAAAGGCGGCTAAGCCGGGTTTTGTAGAGACAAATTTGACAGTGATTACTTCTGATGGCCAGTTGTACTCTTTTACCTTAAAATATGCAGACCAGCCTCCTGTAATGAACATTCGTTTTGATGCTAAACGTGTAGAAAAACCAGCTGTGTTGTTTTCTGCAAAAAATGATAACGAAGTAGCGGTAAATCGCACTGCGGATATTGTTGCGACAAAGGAAAGAATGATAAACAATAGGAAGGATAGCAAATTTTCTATTGCGATAAGGCTTGGAGGGTTGTATATAGAAAATGATGTGTTTTATTTTCAGATTGAACTAGAGAATCATTCTAATATTAATTACACTATTGATCAACTCAGATTTTTTATTCATGATTTGAAAAAGTCAAAAAGAACAGCGAGCCAAGAAATTGAGCTAACACCAGTACAAGTGGTTGGAAATAATAAGGTTATTAATGCGAATTCTAAGCAAATCGTGGTTGTTGCGATTCCAAAATTTACTATTCCAGATCAAAAGGAATTGGTTATTCAATTGTTAGAAGCTCAGGGGGGGAGGCATTTATTAATTAATCTTAAAAACAATCAATTGGTAGCTTCAAAGCATCTATAAAAATTTGTATTGGATGATTTGTTAGTGTTTACTTTATAATCTTAAAATTATGAATCAGAAAAATTTTAATTATAATATAGATCAATTGGTCTTTACCGGTTTTGGTCCCAACCAAAATATGCCGGAAGAGCAGTGGAATAAGATGGTGGATGAGATAAAAACGAAAATGATGTCTGGTGTGGAATCATTTACTGCAGAGCATAAAGCTTCTTATGGCCTTGATGATACCACTACTTTATTAGGGTTTAATAAATCTAAAAACAGTGATTTTTATTTTTTTAACTCTTTCCATCTGCATGCTGAACTGAACAATAAAGAGAAAGTATTTACTCAAAAGTTCGATCTCCGGACATTTAAAGAAATTCCAGGACAAGAAAAGCCGAAGAAGAATAGAAATATTACACATAAAGAATCTTATAATCTTCTTGCAGGTAGGTCTATATGCAAACAGTTTCTTGATGAGAAAGGTGGGGCATACGATGTATGGATGGTGGCGAATTTTAATAAGGTTAATAAGCATGGTGATCTTGAAATTACCAAGCTATATCCTGGTAAAAGTTATGATTTTCAGTTTGAAAAGGAGTTATCGAAGTATCCAATCAAGGATTTAGAGCTGGACGTTTCCAGGGACCATTTGTATGATTCTTTAAAACGTGGGAATCAGCAAGCGGTAATTATGGTTATAAGTGGGGAAGAAAAACTTTATCATATTGAGGCTGATGCCCGGAATAAAACTTTCAATGTTTTTGATGATAAGGGAAAAGTTCTTTCCAATGAGCAGCATAGGGAGTTGCAACAAGTTGTTAAGAATAGGCCTTATCATAAAAGTGAATTCGAAACTAAGGATTTGGTTTCAGAACATTCAAAAGGTATTGATGAAGAAGGAAAAAGAGAAAAAAGCACGTTGTATCTGGATGCTGAGGGGAATGATAAAAAGAATAATAGCCAACGCAAAACCATGAAAGTTCAATAAGCGGTAATAAAATTTATTATTTAATCTAGTAAAGATGGCAAAGAAAGAATTAGATCTGGGCGTTCAAAATAGAATTAGACAAAGTTTGGAACAAAGAAATAGTGAGGATAATGCACTGAAGTCCAATTTGGATTCACCAGAGAACGAGACAAAGTTAAAGTTAGAGAGAATTAATTATCTAAATAGCATAACAGCTAAATATGAAGGTAACCTGCAACTTGGTGAGAAGCGTTGGTTGGACCACGTTAAAATTAATAGAGATGCGACGATAAAAGATGTATATAATACGCCTTTAAAAAAGATAGGCAGGTTCTACGGTAAGCTTTTTCCAAAAAGCGTCAGCTCTAAACTTTGGTCTAATGTTACTAAATGGGCTGGCAATCTAAGAGATACAGTTAAAGATAAGGTGAAAAATGGAATTCAATCTTTATCTACCGTTGGTGAAAAGGCAAGGGAAGGAGCCTCTAATGCGATTTCTGGGTTGAGAAATTCTATCCCTAATCATTTAGATAAAATTAAAAATGCTTTAGTTGCGGGGGGAGCTAAGGTTTTTGATTTCTTAGAACGAGCCTTCAACAATATGAATTATAGCAATGTGCCTCAAGAGGGGAAACAGATCCGGGGTCAGGTCGCGATTTACCCTCCATCTGACTCAAAGCCATCCTTATTAAACAAGATGGTGGAGAGAATTGCTGAAAGAGCGCAGTCTCAAAAAAGAGCTTCATGGCAAACTTTTAGCTATGATCAACTTAAAAACTTTCTTACTCAAAAAGGCTATGGAGAAGCAATTCCAGGGTTGCATAGGGCCATTACTAATGGGCAGGAGAGCTTTCAGCTTCAGTGCCCGGGACAAGGAGACTCTTCTACAAGTCATGATTTGAATTTTTCAAAAAACAGAGATGGAAAAATTCAATTTAATTCAATAGTAACGAAAATTAAAAATGAAGATCGTCCTGGGGAATTTAAAGAGCTTAAAGTTCATGTGAACGGGGCTAGAACACCATCTAGTACTGAATCAATCAAACTTTTAGCTGGGGAAACCATATGTCGGCACGAACTGAACAAAAATGGAGAATTGGTTAAGAACCTATATAGCCTAAATGAGTTCGATATGAAACATGATCCCAAAAATGTTAGGATTGATTCTTATACTGCAGATCCAGAACATGTCAGAAGAGTTGTTGAAGCGCTCCCTCATCCTCCTGGAACTACTCGGGAATATAAAGAGAAATTGATTGACTCTTTAACATCTGGAGAGAAACCCTTGGTTCCATTACAAGAAAATGGTACCAAAACAAATGTTTATATGAAAGTTGGAACTGTTCCTGGTTTAATGAAATATTCAGACATTAATAATAAGTCTATGCAATATTCTGATGTGAGAAAGATTATGAATCCTTCTAAAAAGGTTAGCGAGAAAGTAAATCAGAAGAAAGAAGGTAAACGTTACGCAAAGAAAGCCCAAGTACGTCATTAAAGTTTGATTATGGAATTATTTAAACCCCTAGCAGAATTCTTTAGTGCTATACAAAGTGATTTTAGAATTAGTAAAACACATATCGCAATTTATAGCTCGTTACTTCAGTACTGGCAAATGAATGACTATCCCATTCCTATGAAGGTATTTAGCCACCAGATTATGCGAATTGCAAAAATTGAAGCCTGTAGTACTTATCATCGATGTTTAAAGGAATTAGATAGTTTTGGCTATATCAAATATGTGCCTTCTTTTAAGAAGAATGACGCGAGTAGTGTATACCTGCTATTGAATTAAATTTAATTAATTATTCATATAAAAGGAGATTAAAATGAATGAAGATCATTTAGTTACAAAGGATTGCCTTGAGAATTTTAAAACAGTATTTATCAAAGCAATTGAGGATTTATTGAATAGGCGAAGCAATGGTGAATTTCAGAAAACATGGCTCAAGACGGCTGAAGTATGTAAACTATTGGGTATTTCACAAGGTAAGCTTCAAGCCATGCGAAATGCCCGTACTATTACTTTTACCCAAATAGGTGGTAATATGTACTATAATGTGCAAGATATTAATGAAATGTTTGAAGCTAATAAGACTTTAGCACTAAAGGAGCATGGACAACACTCCTAAGCACATAGGGTTTGGTGGCCAAATTCCTCCTTCGTTGCAACACGTGTCTATTTATTTTATTCAAAAGGGTTTCTCGGATAATGATGCTTTGGACTTCTTTAATCATTACGAAAGTAAGAGATGGTTAAATAAAGAGGGTATTTTGATTAAAAATTGGAAAATTACAGCGTGGGAATGGATTTGGTCATCAACTTAAATAAATTCTCTGCCCTTATTACCTTTTTTGTCTGTTGAGTCGAAATATATAGAAACTTAGCAGTGTAATGAATCTGAAATATTTTTCTCTTCATTGGGAAAGTGAACAATTAAAATACAATACCGTTTTTGATGGTGTAACTTTTAATCTATGTGTTATTTATAGATATAGATTATTTTGTGGAGCCTTTATAGGGTGTTTTGATTTCGTTATTACAGCTATTTAATTTTTTGAGTATGAGATATGCTTGATGAAATCAATCAAACCCAATATATAATGCTAAACATCAAAAAAAAATTACTTATCGTTCTCTTGCTCAGTTCAGCTATTGCAAATGCGCAAAGTGTTTATAAAATACAACCTGTGCCCATTCAAAGTAGGTGGGCAAAGGAAGTATCGCCAACAAATGTCTTGAAAGAATATCCAAGGCCACAAATGGTGCGGATAGGCTGGACAAATTTGAATGGACTATGGGATTATGCAATCACTCCTAAAGATGCAGCCCAGCCCGCTGCGTTTGAAGGCCAGATCCTTGTCCCTTATCCATTTGAATCTGCACTGTCCGGAGTGAAGAGAACTTTGTTGCCAACACAGAATCTATGGTATAAAAGGGTTTTTGTAAACCCTTTGAGATCTCGGAATGAAACCGGGATGACGGATAGGGTGCTTTTGCACTTTGGTGCTGTAGACTGGCAGGCTACAGTTTTTGTTAACGGAAAAGAAGTGGGCGAGCATAAAGGTGGGTACGCATCCTTTTCTTTTGACATAACGGATGCGCTGCGATCTGGTTCTAATGAATTGACTGTAAAAGTATTTGATCCAACTGATCAGGGGACAGGTCCTCATGGAAAACAGGTGTTAAATCCTCAGAATATATACTACACCCCTAGTAGTGGAATCTGGCAAACGGTATGGCTGGAAATAGTGCCAGCTGTATCGATTGCAGATTTAATAATGACCCCTGATATTGACAAGGGGGTATTAAACCTTACGGTTAATGGAACTAAAGGTAAGTTTACAGCGACAGTGACCAGCGAGAGCGGGATCCTGAAACTAGTTCAGGGTGACATTGGGGTTAGTATAGCTATTCCCATAAAAAACGCAAAACTCTGGTCTCCTGCAAATCCTTATCTATATGACTTAACGGTAAAGCTGGGAAAGGATGAGGTGAAGAGTTATTTTGGGATGCGTAAGATCAGCATTGGTAAAGATGCAAAAGGTATAGATCGCATCTTTCTGAACAACAAAGCTTATTATAACCTGGGTACCCTTGATCAGGGGTTCTGGCCAGATGGCTTGTATACAGCACCTACCGATGAAGCCCTTGCTTTTGATATTAAGGCCATCAAAGCAATGGGCTTTAATACCATTCGCAAGCACATCAAAGTGGAGCCGGCCAGATGGTATTATTGGGCAGATAAGCTTGGTATGCTGGTATGGCAGGATTTTGTGAATCCTAATCAGAGTCTGCCGGAGGGTAGCAAAGCAGAATTCGAAAAAGGTGCTTTAGATGAAATGACCCAGTTGCACAATAGTCCCTCCATTGTGGCCTGGGTTCTTTTCAACGAGAAATGGGGGCAATATGATCAGCAACGTCTCAGTGAATGGGTTAAAAAAACAGATCCATCCAGAATTCTTAACGGGCACTCTGGCGAATTGCTCTATGTGAATGAGCAGTTGCGCTCTCCTTCTCCAAATGCTTACGTTAGTGCAGACATGACCGATGTGCACAGCTACCCGGATCCAATGATGTCTATTAGGCAAGCTGGAAAAGCACAGGTATGCGGAGAATTCGGTGGAATAGGGGTATTTATCCCTGATCATCAATGGTTAACAGGATCTGCCTGGGGCTATATCCAGGAAAAGCCAGCAGCACTCAAAGCAAAATACACCATCATGAACCAGCATTTGCAATTGATGGAAAAGGAGGGCTTATCCGGATCGATTTATACGCAGCCTTTTGATGTGGAGGGCGAGCAGAATGGGTTGATGACCTACGACCGTGAGGTGATTAAAATTCCATTTGCAGAAATGAGAAAGATCCATAGCCAGCTAAACCCTGACGCTTCTTCTCCATCCTGGCTTTCCATGACAAACGATATAGCCGCTCAGGACGCAGATCTTACCGAGCCGGGTATCGCATACAGTGCTATGCTACAGGAGTATATCGGCGGAAAACGTGACCTTTCCTTCCTGAAAAAAATGGCGATGATGGCTATGCAGGCAGGAGATAAACCTGGAGCGCTGCTTGCAGGTTCCGCCTATGTTTCTTCGCTTAAAATGCCATTATCTGAGGAAGACATTAATAATGTAGTTCAGTTTACCAAGAGTACAAAAGATGTGGGGTTTAACCTGATGAATACAAATGCTGATGCTTTCAAAAAGGTGATGGGAGACCGTAAATATACTGTAGCCATGATGAATATGATTTTCAAGGGAGACATTGAACCTATGCTGAATGCTTCTGAAAATCCGGATTGGTCTGTGATAGAAGACAAGGTTAAACCTTATGGAGCGCCCGGAGAAGAAATTTTGCTTAGAGCTAAAGTAGTCGCTTTCTACAACAAACAAGATTGGAAAAATTATAAACCAGCAACGAATGCCTATTTGGCTAAGTATAGCGATAACATTTCTGAGCAAGAAAGAGAAATGTTTAAAAAAGCTATAAATGAGCATCAGTAAAATGATCTTATTAGTACTGATTTAAGGCTTTACTTTAAAAGGTAAATTCAGTTAATAGTGAATAAAGAGCTCTGGATGGGGCTCTTTTTTATTTATAAGACTAAAGTAATTCTAATTTTATCGATGTTTCGAATTTACATTCTGAGATTATAAAATAGCTTTGCAGGTGCATGAGGTTTGGGATAACGGCTAAGTTTTCTACAAGAAAGATTTTATAGGTTTGCATGTCCTTAACGGCAATTTTTAAATTAAAGTCGTATTGACCAGTCATATGATAGCATTCTCTAACTTCATCAAACTTATTGACTGTTTCTTGAAATTGCTTCAAACAATTAGCGGAGTGATCATAAAGCTGTACCTGAATAAACGCTACTAGACCTTGATTAATTTTGTCTCTATTAAGTAAGGCTGTGTAACATTTAATATATCCCTGTTCTTTAAGCCTTTTGACTCGATCGTATACCGGGGATACAGACATTCGTACTTTTGCCGCTAACTCTTTTGTACTTAAGCGGGCATCCTGTTGCAAAAGGTTGAGGATACACAAATCTGTGTGATCCAGTCGGGAAGTGTTCATAAAGCCTAGAAATTAATAATGTAGATATTATATTCCAGGTAAATTCAGTTCATCAAATATAGTGAATGTTTTATGGGTTGCAAATTATATTTGGTCATATTCTTAGGTGTGTAGTGTGAGTGAAATTAAATTTTGTTTTTCTAATGATTTGAGGCTTAGTTATCGGAATCGTTCTCTCTCCAATTACTTTTCTCTTCAATTGCTGATTTTTACGTCGTAAGTATTTTTGATTTTCTTCTTAGTAAGAAGAAAGGGTGCTCGATTTTAAGCATCAGATTCTATTACAAAAGTTATTCACTAAACTCCTGAGTAAAGGTAATTAGCTTATGTGATTTCAGGATTTTCAAGTAGCGATACTTGCAAAGTATAAGAGATTGTACAATTAGTTTTTCAAAGAGATTGGATATGATAATGGATGTAATTATTGATGAAAAAAATACGAGTCTATTAGATACTGAATATTTTCAGCCGGAGATGAAGATCCTAAATAAATTAAAGAATTTGATTGAGACGGATTTTAAAGTAAATCGTAATGTAAACAAGTATACGGATGAACTAGGAGTTACTTTGTATTATTTAAATAGTTTGACGAAATATTATTTCGGTTGTACAGTATACGAGTTATTGCAAGCCAGGGTTCATCAAGAAGCACTTTATTTATTGCAAAATAGTAAGCTTTCTATTAAGCAGATTACTTTTGAAATTGGTACTTGTGATCCATCTTATTTTTGTAGATGCTTTAGAAAGATAGAGGGAGTTTCTCCTTCAGATTATAGAAAAAGAAGGGAACTTCTGATTAAGAATTCTTCTGTAAATAAATTTTCTGAAAGAAATGAAAGATATAGGTATTAAAATTAAGCTGCTTAGGATAAAGGAGCAAAAGAGGCAGTTTCATTTGGCTAATGCGCTGGGTATTTCTATCCCAGCCTATTCCAAGATAGAGGCCGGGATAACGGATATCAATACTAGCCGACTGCGTGAAATCGCTAGCTATTTTAATGTAGATCCTTCCTACTTTTTTGAAGATACAGATTCTATTAAAGAGGAACTTAAAGTACAAAAGGCATTGGTTAACGAGCTTAGTATGAAGCTAATTGCTGCTTTGGAATATAAGACCAGTATTTAAAATTCCTTTTTCAAAAGAGAATTTAGACGTAATATCTTATTGATTATCAAAATTTTGTAACGAAATAAATAATAATGTAAAATGATTGAATTCCTACTTGAGGTAGGTGCTATAATTAACCATTTATTAATTCTCTTAATTAGTGTCTCTTATGATTGAATTTGCTTTCAAAGGCTTGCTGTGCCTTTTTAAATATGCAGCTGTGGTTTTTGTTGATGTATTTTTTGGAAAGGCGTGGTTATGTTAAAGGACCGTTTAATTCCGGAAGAGAATTTAACAGCATTGTTTGATTTTCTAGCTAAATTTTTGGAGATGCCTTATAAGAATTTTAAGTCCCATGTTTCGAAACAATTGATAAAGTGCACTTGTGAAAAGGATGATGGTCCAATTCATTGGGTAGGCGATATTTCTTACAAGTGTTGGTTTGTGGTGAAGGGTATTGTTATCATTTATATGAACGGTAAAGATGGTCGGTTGAACCGCGGATTTTTTAAAGCGGGAGAGATTGCTATTCTACCTAATAGTTTTAAAAATAGTGTGCCTTCAGAATCCGGTTTGATTGGTGTTGTTGATACAGAGTTACTTGAAATTTCGACTTTTCAAATGCAGCAAATTTATGATGAATTTCCCAAAAGTTTGGATTTGGAAAGTAAGATAATTTCTTCTGTGGTAGGGAAATCGGAATTGAGGGATAGGCTACTCAAGTTACCCGTGCAAGAAAGGGTGGATGAGTTCCATGAGATTTTTCCAGAGACTAAGGGGAAAAATAGGACAGTGAAACTGCTGGATAAGGATAAAGCGAATTATTTGAATATTGGCGAAACTTATTTAAGCCGGTTTTGCGCAGATGATAGGGAGGAATAATTATTGAAAAGATCTGCTTCTTCCTTTGATGATTCGATATTGAATTTGTTTATCTATTTAATTAACGAATTAAATGATACACGAAAGGATATCCCTGACGATTTTATGGAACGTGTAGAATTGGCTTATAAGTGTATTACGGATTTGATTTTTGATGCTTTGGCTAGTGATGAAAAGAAGGGCAAAAGGATGATGAAAAAGATATCTGAAAAGCTTTTGTTAATAAGGGTAAAGTACACAAATACTTTAATTCGGTTTAATAAGAATATGGAATCTTGGTTTGTTGGATATGATTATTTTCCAGACGAAATGAGGCATGCTTTTGCTGTTGTTATATTTAATCGTATTGATTCGATAGTGTCTTTTGCCCTGGAATTTAAATCTATTCCTAATCTTAACAATGGTCTTTAAATTTTTTTCTGGACTTATAATATTACAAGTGAGGGCTTCTTGCGATGGTTTAGTTTTGGGTTATTCATTAATCTAAAACAAAAATAAAATGAAGAAAATTTTTAAATCTGTACTGGTGGCTACGGTTGTAGTTGCTGGTCTTTCT
>Ga0210409_10005254_pt1 | contig 13644 bp, 10 predicted proteins | sample IncBWH17MmetaG_FD_161649 | JGI IMG/M metagenome (GOLD analysis project Ga0210409, IMG submission 161649) | Forest soil microbial communities from Barre Woods Harvard Forest LTER site, Petersham, Massachusetts, United States - Inc-BW-H-17-M | ecosystem: Environmental > Terrestrial > Soil >... | reverse complement strand
CGCTCGTACTCGACCAACTGGTCGAGGAGCCCCGCCCGTTCCTCAGGGCTTTCCGAGCGCATCAATCGAAGTTGCAGATCGGAGACAGAATCTTCGAGGGCGCGCACCTCAGCGGATTCGTTTTTGCCAAACGACACCTTGTTTTCGAGCACTGCCGCTGCCGTTCGTCCTCTAACTCGCTCTAACACGTTGAGTGCCAGTTCCACACGGCCCGCTTTTGCCTCTAGCTCGAAGTGATGAAGATACGTCGCGCTCATGGCCCCGGCGAGGGAACTGGACCAATACGCCTCATGGAGGTTGACGAGCATTCCGTCAATGACATCCTCCGCGTTCTGATAAAGCGCCTCAGCTTCTGCCGTAGATCGACGCTGGGCCTTAAAGTCGGCCAGTATCGTAAGGTCTCTCGGCAGATAGTATCTGTCTCCGACTCGCTTGCTGGCCTGGACACCCAACGTCGCACTCTCCTCCGCCGATTTGAGGTCCCCGGCATCTCGATAGAGGCCCGCCAAATCAATCATGGCCTGCCCTTCAGTCCGATAGAAGTTGTACGTCTTCGCAATCTGACCCGCCTGCTCAAGAGAATTCATTGCGCCTGGGCGATCTCCCGATTGAAGCGCTAGTTCCCCGAGGCTTAGTAAGATCATGGCTTCATGCCCGCGCTTCTGATTTGCCCTCGCAATAGTCAAAGCCCGATTTAGCTTTTCCAGGGCTTCGGACATTTTGCCTTGCGCGGCCAGCACCTGAGACTCCCCTTCATACGCCATGAATGGAAATCCTGCGTCAGGGTTGGAGCTGCTTGTTTTTACGGCCCTTTCAAAAAACGCGAGGGCCTCCCCATAACGCTTCGCTTCATTAAAGCCATTTCCCATCATTTCAAGGAGTCGAACCTGGTTACCCGTGTCGCCGCTCGCCTTGGCAGATAGGAATGCGTCGCCCACCATTATGGCGGCGCGTCGACTATCGCCTTCCAGAAATGCAACGAACCCGAGCTCGCCTTCCGCCCGAGATTCCCACTCCCGTTCTCCTAAGGCATGGGCGATTCGTTGAGCTTCCGTCCACACACGCTTGGCCGATACCGGATTGATCTCTAGGTCCGTGTATCCCTTAGCCGCTAGACACCACAGTCTGAGTTTTTGGTCACTCTTCGCAATCGGAAGGTCTAACTCTTTTCCAAGAATCTCAGAGACATCAACCCAAGACATAGTTTCCGATTGCGCCCGAATTCTGCCCACTCGTGAATAGACCTCGTTTCGCGTATCGCCTTTCTCTTTGAATAGTTGCTCTGCGCGAATATAGAGAGGCTCAGCCTTTGGCCAATTGAAAAGCCATGCAAGGCGATTTGCTTCTTTAAGCAAGATCTCGGGATTGCTCGACGCTGCGGAGTCGCGCAGTAAGTCAACGACTTGCGGCATGGGATCGCGCGTCCGCGTAATGTAGAGCCAAATGTATTTACGCGAAGCAACAACAATGGTTACTGCGAAACAGAGGGAGAGACAAGCGGCCAGCCAGCGTTTTGAGACGCGCATCCACACGGACTAATACCTCTGTGTCCATCGCCGCTGGGCTGTGTCGATGTCGATGCACTATATTGTGCAGAGGTTTTATCACTGATTAGGCAAGAAAGGCCATAGTACCGGCTAGAGCGGGCTACGCTTGGAGCGGCGTGAATCCCGGTGCCGCCTAGTCATTCTACGCAAATGCGAAAAGGGCCTCAGATTGAGGCCCTTTTCAAAAACGAACGACTAGAACGGCACCTCCTCCGGTTGAGCAGCAACCGGTGTTGTGTCCGGCACTTGCTCTTTCTTGGCGCGGTTGAGCTTGCGGATGGAATCCGCCTTCACCTGCCACGCCTTGAACGGCACGGTGATCTTGCTCTTGCCTTTGCCGAACTCTTTCTCGAAGGTGCTGCTCACCAGCGTGCCTTCGACGTAAATGTGGTCGCCTTTCCGCAGCTTAGTCGCTGCGTACTCGCCGAGGCCGTTCCAAGCAACGACGCGATGCCACTCCGTCTTGGAGTGCCATTCTTCGTCGGCACCCTTCCAGGACCGCTGAGTCGCCAGCGAAAGAACTGCGTACTTGCGGTCTGACGCCTTGACGGACTTGTGCTCCGGGTTTTTGCCGAGATAACCGATTAGATGGACTACGTTTACGTGCATGGTTGTTTCTCCTGTTTCTGCCCTTGAAATTGGGGCACCCGGAAGCGAGGGGATACTGCTCCCAAAGTGAGCGGCTGCTTTTGGGGAGGGGACACAAGAAATCTTCGGCGCTATTTCAGAAGATTTGTTGGGAGGAGCCGGAAAAGCAGAAGACGTGAAGCTGCCGGGCGCAGGAATTATCCCGAAGCAGTGCCCAATGGAGAGGGTAGGAACGGAAGCAACGTACCAAAACGGGTTCCAATTGTGATGACGAGGCCCGGGCCACAGGGGGAAAAGGGAGAAAGGGCGCGCTAACTTTTCCATAGCTGGCGGGCAAGGTGCCGCGAAGAATCACTCAAGGATGGCAACCGATCGAAGTAAGCCTCAGAGAGGATACGGAATGGCACTTCGTCGAGGCTGGTGAGACCCAGAGAAAGTTGGGCATAGGCGAATTGCAAGGATGCGCAGCGTGGATTCAATTGTCGTCGTGCGATAGACTGCGACCGAATATGTGGGCGGAACTGTGCATCCGCCGGAGGTTAATCGTGGAAGTGTCCGGGTGGAAAAACGGAAAGTTCAGCGCGGGAAGGTCAGTGTCTCTTGGAGTGAGCGTTGGTCGTGTGAACGTCCAACAATTCTTCGATAAGAAATGGGGGGCCATCCTAATCAAATTAGGTGAGACGACTGTCCAAGTGAAGCTCACGAGAAGGTTTTGGACAACCTGCCCAGAATTGCGGAGCTCGGCCATTGGCGACTGGATGCGACGGAATGGGCTTGTACCTTGGCTGAAGGGAAAACCTCCTAAGATGTCCCTGACTCCTGAAGGTGGAATTCGATTTCGCTTGTCCCTCTGAAGAAGGATCTTTCCATGTTCTGCTGCAAATGCGGAGCCAGAAATCCGGAAGATGCAGGCTTCTGCCACAAGTGCGGCGCTTCCCTTTACAAGGAAGAAGCGAGACTGATGGGGGGAACAACGAAAAATGAAAACCTTCGTCAGGTCGGGACACCGTCCCCCGAAGAGCAACGTCAGTTGATTGACGAACTTCTGCCCATAGACCAAAAGCCTCACGAATGTCATGCATGCGGAAGAGCAGACAATCTCTACGCTTGGGACTTCGGCTTGGGCAAGAAGATTTCCACCAAACGAGCATGGGGCGAAACTGCGTGGTCTGTTGCGGTTTCAGCAGTTACCATACCGCTTTTTGGTGCCGGTGGCTTACAGTTTCCTGGCAAGAAAGCCCGACTCCGTGTCTTGCGACTCCGACTCATCCTTTGCGACTCATGCCGTCAGGGACAGATTAAGTACAATTTGCATCCGTGGTGGGAGCCGGCAAGACGGCTTGGGTATATGGAGTTTCTCAGCACAGAGGAATTAAAGAAGTTGCAACCTGCAAAGGGTAGATGACCAGAGCCCAATAATGGGCGTCGAATGAGCCAGCGGGAGGCCCGTCCTGTCGGGCCTCCCGCGAAAATATTTAATCGGTTAGCATGATCGCCGTGAGAATCTCGGAGCTGGCGCGCTGTACATGCTCCAATGATTCAGCCAATGTCTCTTTGTCGCCAGAATACAGCTGAATGTAATCACCAGAGCTCGCTGCTTTTAGGCCGATGGCTTCACAGACGACGAATGCAACAGCTTCCGCCTCTGTCTCGCGGACGCGCTTCGTTGTCTCGGCGTGGCGCTCCTGCATGTGAAGAAGGCTGTGAGCCGTTTCATGGGCTAAAGTGGCGTACTCCTCTGCTGCGGACTGGCCGGGCAGGAGCACGATCTTTCCAGGCGAGCACTGCCCTTGCGCCGGATAGATGGTGTCTGAGTATTCGAGTTGAATTCCGCGCTCTGCGATGAATTGCTTCAGTTTTTCTATGTATCCAGCCGGGTCACCCTGAGCAGAGCCAAGCTCACAAAGCGGTTTCCCTTCAGTGTCAATCTGGTCGAAGACGTAAACCACACGAAAGCCCACAGCGGCGTTGCCGTGATCTTCTTCGGAAGTGGCTTCTTCCTTGCTTTTGCGAAGCACCACTGGCGCAAGGATCATTATGCCCTTCGCACCTTTCTTGACGTTCCTGCCAAGCTGCTTCCAAGTATGGAAGCCAGCTACGCGAGTCGCGTCGGGCCTTTGCGATACGATGAACATTAGGTTGTGCAACGAATAGCGATGGAACCTCGCCATCGCCGCAAGATAATTTCTCAACGTCTCACTGTGGCCCCTTTCCAGAGCCTCACTGAGTTGTTCGATGGCATTGCGGACGATTTGTTTTGCTTGCTCGACTTTCATGGTTGTCCTCCTGTTTCGGGGAGTTCTTGCTCCCTTCACCCCACAGCGAGGGAGCAAGAACGCGAAACAGGAGACAGGAGCGAAGAGATTGGCGCGTCCAGGTCGGAACGGGTCGCACGCTTGAGTGACACAGACTTTCGTGGCGCGAAAGATGCTAGTGGAGACCGAAGGCGTAAGGTTTACAAGCCGGGACGCGGCAATTTCGAAGCGGCAAAAACAGGAGAGCAGACGAATCATCGGCCAAGCCAATGAAACTGTGACCTCAGCCATAAGCACAAGAAATATTCGAGGCTGTTTCAGAAGATTTGTAGGGAGGAACCGAACAAAGCAGAGTCAACGAAGCTGCCGGGCGCAGGAATTAGCACGAAGCAGTGCCCTCGAAAATGCGCGGCAGAAAAAGGGCGGCGTACCGGACTCAGTGCGAATCGGCTTGAAGAGCAAAACTCAGAGCAATGAGAATACAGGAACAATTCCTGCGCAGACTCGAAGGGCTATAAAAACAACATCAATTTACTGCGCAGGCTCGGGCTTCTTCTGTTCAACAAGTCTCTCGAAATCCTCGCGTGAATACGATTTGCCTTCATATTCGAACCGGACTGCATCATGTTCGAAGAACGTCACGGTATCAATTTCTCCGCTCTTCAATAGCGTCACCGCACCCTTTTCCGCGAACGCTTTGACATTCCCATTTTCTCTGACGAAGCGATGTATGTCCTGGTATCTTAAGGCCATCTCGGGAGTCCTCCAGACGCTAAAATGATTGTAATGCGTTATTGTTAATTCTTTGGAATAGAGTGAGGGACGCGCGATAAAGCCGGGGCTTCGGCGGTAAGATCAGGGGCATTAGTCCCATCGGAAGGATGATTCGGAGGCAGATATGAGAATGCGCCTTTGCCTTGTAGCGTTCATCTTGGTGAACACACTTGTATTGTCGTGGCACATTTCACTTTTCGCGCAAGAGCCGACCTATCTCATTCCGGTGGAGATGAAGGGCCAGACCGTTCGCGGTGCTGCGGCCATTTCAATGCACGGCAGCGACGGCTCGATAGGAATAAATGGAAAGGTAATAGAAACCGGCTATAAGGTTGAGGTAGTCGTTCCGGGAAGCCCTGCCGCAAATGCCGGGGTTTTGGTTGGAGACACAATCCTTTCGTTGGACGGAACCTCCCTGAAAGGCATTGAAACGTGGGAAGCGCTGAAACCAATCGCGCAAAAGAAAGAGGGGGAAACTGTAAGTCTCACGATTAATCGAAATGGGGAAGTGAAGACAATAAACGTCGCCGCGGCTCTTCGCAAGAACGTATGGGCAAACGATGCTGGGACGCAGCAAGAAATGAAGCAACCGCCGGCTATTTCCCAGTTCATTTTTGGGGGCAGCGCTGCAATATCCGCCAGGTTGGTCCAAACGGAACAGCGCCCGAGTAACGTTTTTCTCTGGGTCTTTTTTTACAGCAAGGACGCGCCTCCATTTACCGCTGACGATTTGAAGTTCTTTGTTCTCGACGGGACAAATCAGCAACTCCGTCATGTTTCCATTGACGAGATCAGATATGGAATCCAACTCGAAGCGGCGCGGAACTGGAAGGGCGGGAACTATCCCCCGCCGCCCCCACCTTCCCCGCAGCGTCAATACACTATTTCCGGGATGGATAACGGGAACTACACGATTACGAACCTCGGTGGAGGGATGGCGTCAGTCTCCGGTACATCCAGCAGTACCTACACCGTGACGCAGCAACCGGACTACAGTCAACTCGGTTATTCGCTCGGCTTGGCGATTCGACAGTACCGGGACAACAAGTCCAACCAGAAGCTAGTTGAACAGGCGAAAGAGGCTATTGCCTCATGGGAAGGCCCCTATTTCAAATCCCAGGGCCCTATTGTGGCTGGCGAGAACCGCGGTGGCGGAATCATGTATTGGACGGGTTCGAACCAGAGGCCACAACCACCTTACCGGGTTGTATTATTCCTGACTGACCCGCGCAATCAGAAAGAGGAACACGTCACTTTTGCGTTTGGCTCTGGCGCTGAGAAGATCAAGGAGGAGATGGCCCATCAGGTAGAGGCTGCCTCCACGCAATCTAGACCACAGAGTTTTCTCACAAACGGTGACGTGGTGGGAATGGTCAAGGCAGGGCTAAGCACGGACATTATCATTGCAAAGATCAAAGCGACACCTTGCTCTTTTGAGACGAACCCTACGACGCTAAAGGAACTTAAGGATGCCGGTGTACCGGACAGCGTGATTCTCTCAATGGTACAAGCGCCTAAGAACTGACTTGAGCAATATTTCTTTTCCGCGAGTCTTAGAGCGGCGACACCAGACATATGGTCTATCGTGGCTCTCTTCGAGGATCGCCTTTGGAACCTTCATCAGGTTCTTGACTTAACATTTCAACTTGTTGAGCTTGTTCCCGGTAGGAGCTCGCCTCATAGAGAAGATCGCCCGCGTCATCGTAGACGTAAGTCCACAGGTATTCCTCCGTCATCCTGTCCGCCAAGTCTTTGGCAGCATGGAAGCTCTCGAGGTCCTTACTGAGCGGGCCGCTCGGCGAGTCAAGAGTGTCGATATGATCTAAACCTATTACCCGATACTGCCCCTTCGGCGCGTGAACTTGCATAAAACCCCCAGCCTACCTTTGTCTTCGTAGCGCACTGTATCCACAAATGCAAGCGCAAAAACGGAATGAGACATCTCGCACGGCCGCGACTCTGGAAAATTGTTTCCCTCCGGAAAATGCCGGAACTGGTCCCATTCCGTGGACGCCGCTCCAGGTTGTAGCTCCTTTCTGAAAGATAGCGCTGGTGGGAGCGAAGAATCGCGCCTCGCAACCGTACGCTTCGGGTGGGCGGGCGGGAGAAGAAAAAAAAGGGCCGCACCGAAGAGGCGCGGCCCGCCCGAATAATTGTCGTTAGTTCTGCTTGGTTGGTTTCGCCTTGGACGGCTCGTGCTTTCCTCGCGGAGTGCGGGGCGAAGGTTTGCTCTCCTTCGTCCCCGGCTGCGTGTTTTTCTTCTTAGCCAGTTCGGTGCGTACATTAGTCGCCACTTTCGCTAAGTCGACTTTATAGCGGCCTGCGGTACGTGCGAGGTTGGAGTCCTTCGCAAGCGATTGCTTCGGGTCATAGCCGGGGCAATACAGGTCGGAGACGAGAGCGCAGACAACGAGGAAGCGATTGAGGTCTGCGGTCTTCATGCCTTGTATGGCAACGGCCGCAATCTTCTCGTAGTCCACGGCCTGGGCGCCCCATGAGGTTTTGCTCTTCTTCTCTTCCCATGCGTAGAGCTTGGAGAGACGGCGGTGGTTGTCGTGGCCCAAGCGCCGGAAGTAGTCGAGGGCGACCATCTCTAAGTCGGGCCGGGAGAGAACATCCGGCAGCTTCTTGCTGATGGCTTCGAGGACACGCACCCGCGACAGCTTCTCAACACGCTCGGCAAGCGCTTCCTTCTTGCGTTGGGCTTGCTCCTGCGGTGTTGCCTGGTAGCGGGTCACGCGATTGTGAACTTCGCATTTCTCGGCTTGGCAGAGATAGAAAATGCTGCCAGCGGTTTTGCCGTCAATGAGAACGGCGGCTTTCGTGGTGGGGCACTCGCCTTTTGCTTTGGCCTTCCGGTACTGCCCTTCAAAGAGCACGTCTTTGGCATGGCCATTTGCCTGCCATTCGGGAGCCTGTGAAACGCGCAGGGGCTTCTCGCCTTTCTCCTCAAGCGACTTCACGTGAATTTGCACGAGTGCTTCAACCTTGGCGCGATAGCACTCGCGGTCCGTGCAAATGGACTTCTGCCGGACTTCGGGAAATAGAAGCGGATTGCTCCCCGTTCGTTTCGGGCAACGAGCGCACGCTCCCGCCTTTGGCAGAAGTGTTTCGTCCTGCGGGTCAAATGGCGCGTTCGTGAGGTCCAGATGAATTTCGCGCTCAATCCATGCGCGAAGCTCCCGGACCGTGGTCGCCTCCGCCTTCTTGTCTTTGAGGATGGCGGCGGCGTTCCGGTATTGCGGGAAGCATTCCTGTAGAGCGCGGCGCTGGTCATTCGGTTGGAGCCGTGCGATTTCAAATGCATGAGCAACCGTCAGCTTGTCCTCATAGAACGCTTGCTTCGCTTCGGGAATGAGTTGAATCAATCTTAGTCGTCCGCTGACATACGCGGGCGATCTGCCAACTCGCGAAGCGATGCTTTCGACGGTGTAGGTGTCGGGTTGAAGTTCAATGAGGGCGGCGTATCCCCTCGCCTCGTCGAGTGGATGCACGTCCACGCGCTGCACGTTCTCGATGACCTGTAGCTCTAGTGCTTGCGCGTCGGTCAATTCCCGTACTGTTGCCGGGATGCTCTCACGTTTTGCGAGCTTCGAGGCACGGTAGCGGCGCGTTCCGGCCACAAGCTCATACTCGTCCGCTTCCCCTCCGGGAAGCGGACGCACGAGAATCGGTTGGAGTATGCCGTGTTGTCTGATGTTGTCCGCTAGTTCGACCAACTTCGCTTCATCAAAAAAGCGTCGCGGGTTGGTTTTGGATTCGCGGATTTTCGCTATCGGAATGTCCTGAATGGCTGAAACCACAGGGGGGACTGCTTTCGTTCCACTTGCTACCATTGTTGCGTTCATTTGCTTTAGTCTCCTTTTCTAAGAAATTTGTTTGGGCCTAATACTCTTCGGGTAGCAAAAGCGTGGTCACAGAACGGTCCGATTCCGTGATAATCCACAACTTGTCGCCAGCGTGTGTGCGATAGGCGCTCAAGAGCCGGAACCCGTGCTCTAGGCTGTAGTCGTTTTCCTTGCGGTCCTCGTCGGACAAATCACCCCACTCGCGGTTGACATGACGTGTGAGGAACTCGCCCGGCTGTTGTCCTGCCTTTTTAAGCGCGGCCAAAGCACCCGGTGTTGCGACGATCTGGCCGAGTTCGAAGGCAGGTTGTTTGCTGAGTTGTTGCATTTGAAAAACTCCTTTCGTTGGTTTCGCTTTTTGCTTCTTAGAGGCACCGCAGAGAGCGGTGCATTAAAAGCAAATGCCCTTCCTGGCGGGGCGAGGCGCCTGGCCGTCCGCGCTGTCAAGGGCGCGCAGTTTGCGTTTATCGGAGCGAAGCGGGAGACCCTTGACAGAAGAAGCGGGCGGTCCAGGCGCAGGTTTTCAGCAGGAAGGGCAGGAGAAAAACAGGAAACCGGAAGGAAGGGCCACCCAGATTTGGGGCTGGCGCATCAAGTGCTATCCTCGGTGGTTAGCGGCTATGGGCTACAGCCAGCATGCCCGAACCAATGAGAGAATTCCTGAAGGATTTTAGGAAGGCTTGCCGGGGTTAGCAAACGAAATGGATCCAGCCATTGAGCAGTTCGCGGGAATGTTCAAGGACGAAAACGAACTCCGAAAAGCAATTGCCTCAATGCTGCGTAAAATTGAGGGGGTTACCGGCGTCGAAATCACGCACGGTACCCGCGAACATGGAAAAGATATTGTTTTTTATAAAGCCGGCGGCCTGGGAGAGCCGCGGTTATTCGCATGTGTGGTGAAAAACGAGAAGATTACTGGCAGTGTCGATTCGAACCACGGGGCTAAGACTGTGCTCTCCCAGGCGGAACAAGCCTTCGAAGAGCCGTACATCAATGGTGATGGCGAGAGTGAGCGGGTGGACCACGTGTACATAATGTCGCCTTACGAGTGCTCGCAGGCGACGATGGATTCTATTGACGGACGGCTAAGTCAACGGCCGGTTACGTTTTCTTGCGGCGGTAACCTCATAGATTTATTTCAAAAGAATTGGCCCGAATTCCTGATTTTCAACTCAAGTCTGCTGAGTTCCTACGTTGCAAACCTTAAGCGGGGTCTTGATGAAGATAACCCCCTCAAGTATTTGTCTGGACGCCATTCGATCCTTGCCAATGCCATTGAGTCATTTTCAAAGGTTTACGTGAGGCAGGATTTTTACCAAACATTTCAGGAGTACACACTCGACGTGGATATTCCAAATCTGGTCGAGCTACTGAAGCCAATCTCGATGGCGCGGTCGAGCGAGATTCAATTTGTCTTGCGACGGCTTGCGTCATTCGTCCGTGGGTCAGAAGTGTGGAGTTCACGGCTCAATGACTCCGCTCGCCGACAATTCGAGAGCTACTTGATCCGTTCTGCAAAACAGCTCAAGTCATGCTGGGACAAGGGCTACGAAGAACACTTGAAGGAAAGGTCGCGCTTAGCACAGGCGGTGCCGTCTCGCCGAGATGCCGAAGTCCAAATAGCGGATCACCAATCGGTAATAGGGCCGTATTCCTCTGCAGAGACTACCGTGCGGGAGGCGGCCGCCGAATTGTCTGAAATTGTTAAGAGGGGGAACGCGTTCGTGAGATCGCAACCCCACTCACCGAATGACTTGCTGAAATCTCCGGGATTTCTAGATTACTGTGTAGTGGTTGAAGCCAGCCGCCGTATACCTGAGTCCCTTGTCCCAGAGTTGCCTTCTACGAGGGTGGAGGTGGCTGAAGAGCTGCTTCGCAACGCTTCTTCGGCAGTACTAATTGTTGGCCCACCCGGCTATGGAAAAAGCTCCTATTGCAAACGGAATGTAACCGCCGATCTCGAGCGGCTTGCGGGGGATAAGACGGCGAGCCTACCCATTTACGTGCCTTTGCATCAGATTTCCCGTGAAAGTCAGAAATCACCGCACGACACTTTCTTACGATCTCCAGAATTGCGCGAGCTGGTCAACGATCCTCGTTATAACCAAGCCATAACAAGCATCCGGCTTTACCTAGATGGTCTCGACGAGGTGCCCAGCACAGAACGCCAGCAGGAACTGGTAACCTCGGCGCGACACCTTCTTGAGTCGGACAAGCGGTTCAGCGTCATACTCACAGCCAGGGAGCATGTGGGGGGATGGTGGCTGAACTGGATGCCCAGAGTCAGGATCCGCGAGTTCTCCGAGAAGCAGTCGAAAGAGCTGATCAGCAAGTGGATTGAGGATGAGCCTCAACGATCTGACTTTTATTCGCAACTTGGGTCGTCGGCAACTTTGCGCCCACTTCTGCAAGTCCCATTATTGGCGACCTTAATCGTTGCAGTATTTCGGAATCTCCGGCGGCTGCCTGAGAACAGAATCCGCCTTTATGAGATGTTTATGGAACTGATGTCTGGAGGGTGGGATTTAGCTAAGAACGTGAAGCGAGAGATAAAGTTTGGGTCAGTGATGAAACTTAGCCTGCTTTCTCGATTGGCCGGATACCTTCATTTGAACAAAAAGCGAGATTGTGTCGAGGGCGACATTCGAACCGCAATGAAAGATGTAATGCCGATGGGCGCGGAAAGTTTCCCAGAGCTGGCACAAGAACTGATTGAGGATGGCTTGCTCCTCAAGCAAGGTAACACGTATTACTTCGCTCATCTCTCATTCCAAGAATATCTGGCGGCAAAAGACCTTTCAGATCCAACTGGGCGGCGTCAAACCGACGTGCTGAGATGGTATTTGGCTGGCAACGACTGGTGGCGTGAGGTTTTGCTTTTCTATATCTCTATGCAGGGTCCGCAGGATGCTGAGAATTGGATCAAGAAAACTGTAGACCGCATGACTATTCCATCGACTCAAGTGGCGGATCGGGTCAGTCATGAATTCCATTTCCTGATGGAGTACCTTGCGCTCACGTTCCCAGCCTACCGGCCCAGAACATTTCAAATCGGTCCTCCGAAGATCAAATCTTTGGAACTGTAATGCCTATCTAAAGGACTTACCGCACAGGTGTTCACAAGCTAAGCGCGGAGATGCGGCAATTTCAAGGGGAAGAAGAGAGGAAAACGTTTCGAGTCATTTTCGGAAATGGAATCGCAGAGCAGAACTGGTTCCGCACGCTTCGGAACACACAGCACGAACGGTTCAAATGCTTCGTGCAGCATTGCGGCGTATTTCTTGCGGTCGTATCCGAACCACCCTTCCCACAAGGCGTAAGCCCGAACGCGATCATTGGGGACGTGGGCTTCGGCGTTTGTGATGACGTACTCGATGTTCTGTCCAGGTCGCAGCTTGACCCCACTTCCGAAGAGTTGCTGTGCGGCAATCGCCGTGACGCCTGCTTTTTGGTAGTCACGGGGCTCCCGCGTAATGCGCTTGCTGACGACAAGCTCCTTGACCTCCACATCTCCGCTTGTTAGGCGTTCTTCGTAATTCGCAAACACGTCGCGTGCGATCTCGAGTTTTTGCATGTACGACTCGTAATCATGTGCTTCCGCGAGGATGGCGAGCACTTCGTGCTGCATTCGAGCAAGTAGCGGAGGCGTGTCATGGCGCCGGCATTCGAGTCCTCTAACTTTTAGTTCGCCATCTTCCGCGACCGCAAAGAAGCGATTCGGCACAGGCACGTCCGCGTATTGCTTAGAGGGGAGAAAGACGACATAGCGATAGACGGACTCAATAGCCAAGGGGAGACGCGTTCTATTCTCGATCTCTTGGGAGAGCCGCTCGTAGTCTTCGCGCGTCGCCCCTTCTTTCCAAACATATAAAGAGTCCACCAAGGCGTGTATCAGCTCAAAGCCATCGGCCTCCGCAATTTCTTTCGCAACGAGAAGCGTTTCCCGCGCGACGGCGTTGATAGCCTCATGGGCCTCGATTTTTCCAAAGCGCGCGTTCTTGTAGCCGGTATAGCCGAAGCAGCACACAAGGAGCCACTTCATGGAGTCACGCTGCAATTTCATTCTGAGCGCAGTATCGGGCGCCGTTGCCTTTAGGAGCTTCTTGAGTTCACATCGCTTGGCGATAAGCCGTTCGACCACGCGGCTCGTGATCCCTCTTCGCTTCTGGCAAATGCGGTAGCCGAGTTCGGGAATGCGCGGAGCGTCGGGGCAGCACGGGCAATTTACGGTTTCGGGGGAGATATTGAATCGTGCCATGATGCTTGGGAACTGGCTCACGAAATCCAGTTCGGCGACATTGGGTGTGAAGCCGAGTTTCGGAACGAAGACGAGGCCGCCGCGGTCCGCTACCAATAGTTCGTCGGGCCGCTTGGGATCTTCCGGTTCCGCTTTCTGCTCGGGAATGAGCACGCCATCGCGGTGGGCGAGTTCCATCTGCATGTAGGAAATGCCAGTACCGGTCGTCGTCCGCGCTGCGTATTGAATTGGAAGCTTGGTGAGGCGAGCCAGTTCCCAGAGGCCGGCGAAGTCGCACTTCTCCGAAATGAACGAGTTCTGCTTGTCCACGTGGATGCGGCCAAAGAGCGTGATGGAGCTGGCTTTGAAAAGAATCCTTCCGTAACTCGTGTAGC
>Ga0210409_10005253_pt1 | contig 13645 bp, 7 predicted proteins | sample IncBWH17MmetaG_FD_161649 | JGI IMG/M metagenome (GOLD analysis project Ga0210409, IMG submission 161649) | Forest soil microbial communities from Barre Woods Harvard Forest LTER site, Petersham, Massachusetts, United States - Inc-BW-H-17-M | ecosystem: Environmental > Terrestrial > Soil >... | reverse complement strand
CACCCGAGGTAGCGTGCGGCTGTGAGTCCGAGAATGGCCAACACGGAAACGGCAGCGTCGGCCGCCACGTGGATGAAGGCTGCCCGCAAGTTGTGATCACGGCTTGCGCCTTGACTGGCATGATTGTGGGCTTCCTCAAAGGTGAGCACGTGCGTCACCGCATTTGATTCGGCATCTAAGCTGAGCCGGGCTACAAATTCGTGTGGTTCGGGAATACTCCGGTCGGACTCGAAAGAGTCCTCGCGCCAGGCGAGGGTAAATAGGCTTTGCTGACCATCGCTGCGACGCGTCTCGATCGATACCGGAAGCGTGCGAGCAATGTCTGGGTCGAGCTCCGCGATTCGCAGCCGAAAGCGTGGCGGTCCGTCGGCTTCGACGATCTCAACAGTGGCGGTTCCGAAGCGGGTGGCCAATTCTTTGACCTCGGCGTGGGAATGATCGTCCGAGTCGCGGTGAGCATGCTCGTGGGCATGATGATGATCATCACTCCCGCTCAGGAGCCAAGCACTGACCACATTGACGATGAGTCCCAGGAAGGCGATCGGTATCGCCTCCCGGAATGAGATCTGCACCGGGGCTAGGAACCGCGCTACTGCCTCATAGCCGATCAGCACAGCGATGAGCCCCAGCACAATGGCACTCGAGAACCCGGCGAGATCACCGATTTTGCCGGTTCCGAAGCTGAACCGGGTGTCGGAGGCATGTTTGCGGGCGAAGGTGTACGCCAGAGCGGCGATCAGCATGGCGATTGCATGCGTGGACATGTGCAGGCCATCAGCGATCAGGGCGAGCGACCCGAAGACGATTCCCCCGCCGATCTCGATCAGCATCATTGTCGAGCACAGCGCGATGACCGCCCAGGCTTTACGTTCGTTCGCCGAGTGCCTGGACCCCAGGAACACATGCTGATGCTCGGCCTCTGCGAGCAATTGAGCCTCACGCTTCACGGTCCGCTCTCACTTGAAGTAACTACGCACGACTTCGATGAGATCATCGGCGGCCTCCGCACGCGGACTGCCGGCTTGCGATCCGGGCGCGAGCAGATGCTCGCGGATATGATCTTCGATCACCTTTGCAAGCAGACTGTGTACCGCCCCACGGCAAGCAGCGAGCAGCCGCATGATCTCGGCACACTCGGCTTTCGCCTCCAGCGCTCGCTCCACCGCCTCAACTTGACCGCGCAGCTTGCGTACCCGATGGACGAGCTTGGTCTGTTCCCGGATGGTGTGGCTCACAATCATGCTCCTTATACCCTACCGGGATAGGGTACACCCGACTGGCCCCACGCCAAAATGGCTGACCGATGCTTGAGGAATGACCGGTCTGTGCGGCTAGCGACTAGCCTCTCCTAGCGATTTCGCCAGACCAAAGAACACTCCGCGACGCGGGCCATACTGTGGTGCGCCGACACCGACGCCAGTACCGTTGCGGATCTGATAAATCCTGTCGAAGACATTGATCACGTCGAACCGCGCCGTGAGCGTGCCGGCCCCGGGAAGATGGAACACGTGGTTCGTCCCCAAGTTGAACTGCCAATAGTAAGGTAGATGCTCGCCATTGGGTATGTCGCTCCCGTTGGGAAGCAGCAGCGCCGCCCGTAAGCCCGAGCCAAACAAGAAGTCGGTACTGAAGCGAGTGTCACGCCAGAGGTAGGAGACACCGCCGGAGCCGGTGAATTTTTGCTCGTGATCCAGATCAATATAGTGATTGGTGACGTAAGCCAGGTCGCCGGGAGAGAAGTTGAACTGAGCGGAATTGAAATCCTTGCCCAGGTCACTCTGGGTCGAAAAATTGGCGTAAGCCGAGAATGCGCCTGCGGTGTAGTTGCTCGTGAGCTCGATGCCGTATTGCTGGCCGAACCGGTAGTTGAAGGGTGTCAGGATGATCGGCGCTCCGAACTGGCCCTCGTCGATCAGATTGACTGATTGTTTGTAATAGGCATCGAGGCCGACGACAAAACCCTGAAAGATCGTCTGCTGCACGCCGGCATCGTAGTTGTTGGCGCGCTCTGCCTCCGGGGGAATGTCCAAGGTCACGGCCGGATAGGCCGTGGTGCCCTGAAATTTCGCCACCGACTTGCCACCCACCAGCTCGAACGGTGGCGGGGAGAGGTAGCGCGAGTAGCCGACATGCACAGTGGTGTCGGGCAGGGCCTGCCAGACCAGATTGACGCGGGGACTCAACTGACTGGCGCTGGTGAAGGCAGTGAAGCGATCGAATCTCGCGCCATAGTTGAGCGTCAGCGGCTGCAGGATCTGCCACTCATCCTGCAGGTATACGCTATAGATCCATTCGGTCTTGCCAACGGTGTCGATGACGGTTTGCGGAACATCGCTGGTCTGCAAGCCGGTGGGGTCGAGCGGCAGCACTTGGGAGGTGGTGTCACTGGTGGATTCATCGCGCTGCACGTAGAAGCCGGCCCGCACCGTGTGCGTATCAGCCAGCTGGTACGAGCCGTCGGTTTGCCAGGCGTAGGCGGTATTGCTCTTGAAGGCGTTCTGCGCGATCCCCGTATAGAGCAGATCCCCGATTGGGTCGGGGGTAAAGTTCAGGCTCGAGTAGCGGGCGATGAAGGCCGTCTGATAATTGAGCGCATCCGCTGAGTGCTGCCAGCTCACGAAGCCAAAATGCGTCAGCTCGCGCTGATTCTCATTGAGGTCGGCGCTTGGAAACGCGCTCTGGCCGTTGACTTGCAGCACTTCGTTCGGTCCCAGCCCGGTGATACCGGCAAGCGGCGCCAGCGGCAGGTTCGGTTGATTGGGAATCTGAAACTTCCCGCTTGAGGTGCCAAACATCAACCCGACGCGGTCGTTGTCACCCAAGATGTCCTCGACGTAGCCGAATCCATGATATTGGCTGGTGTGATCGTGGATCGGATTGATGCTGCCGTCCGGAGACTCGATCCCCAGGTCGTTGCGCAGGAAACCGCCCGCGACGAAGTAGTCGATGCTGCCGGAGGAGCCGCCGTAGGCGATACTCGGTTCGAAGCTGCCGTGGCTGCCACCATAGACCGATACCGAGCCACCCGGATCGATCGCACCGCTTTTGGTGGTCAGGTCGATGATGATCCCGGTGCGCAGTCCATATTCCGCCGGCAGTGATCCCTCAATGAGCTTCATGGATGAGATCAGGCGCGGATCGAGGGTCTGCCCGAACACGCTCAACCCTTCGGGCAGGATGATGCCGTTCAGGCGGTACTGTGCGCCGTTGTGTTCTCCTCGGGCATGGAACTGCCCAAAGGAATCCTGCGCGACTTCCGGCGCCTGCAAGATCAGTTGATTGAGCAGGGTGTTGTCCCCGCCGGGTGTCGCCGCGATCGCCGCCGAGTCGATCGTGTAGGTCGAAGCGCCGGTCTGGGTTTCGATCTGCGAGCGCGCTTCATTGAGTCGCTGCGCGGTGACTGTCACTTCCTGCAGATTTCCGGCCGTTGCATCGGCGGAACTCGCATCGCCCGCGTCGGGGGTATCGGCGTTTGCGAGGCTCGATTTACCGACGCAAATGATCAAGGACAGCGCCAATGGCACCGCCACGGAGTTGGATCTCAACATGAGAAAATTCCCTCATCATAGTAGGCATGCCCGGCTGCGCATAACGCGGCCAGAATACTTAGACGCCTAACAGGCTGAGGGCGGTGCGCGGGAGCGGAATGCAGGAGTGGGAGTGCGAGCAATCAGCGACGCGACCGCATCGCCGGGAGCCGCGATGACACCTTGCGGTACGATCGCCAATAGATGAGTCGGAGTCCCAGCTGCCGAGAGCAACGGAGCGAAGGAGAGGCACTCGGAGCACAGCCGGCCGTGCGAATCGAGCTGTTCGGTCGTGCTCGAACCCACATGCAAGTGCGAATAGACGTGAGCCTGGGCACCGAACTGCGCGATGAGCAGCGCCATCGCTACCAACAGCGCGGCGCGTAGATGGAATGTCTGGCCCAGCCTTCTCAAGAAGCGGCACTCGCAGTGTTACCAGTTTGATACTAACCAGCGCTTGGCAGGACGGTCAACGGCGATCGTTGCGGAGGCGAGTGACGAAAATCCCCCAAGCGCCCGCGCATAGGCTAGGCCCATCACCGAAGCTTGCGGACCACGTCGCCCAGCTTCCGCGTTTGCCATACGCTGAGCATTTTGGTCATCATATGCAGCTGTATCCGGGCGTTCTCATGTTCACGAAAGCGGTCATCCCGATAGCCTTCAACGGCGTCGATATCCTCAATCTCCCGCGCTATGGCTATGGGGGCACCCATTGAGTAAGCCACACCGGAAACTGCAACAATCAACAGATTGTGAAGCCTCAGTTCTTCGAGGCTCAGGAGCGAGCCACCCTGGGCCGCATACTCTTCGATAAACACAGTCAACAGTTCGTCTAAATGCTCATTCCAGATGAACGGTTCGGCACCACTGATCGCGCCGCTAACGGACTGAGCCACGCTGATTTGCCCGGCGTTTGCCCAGTCCAGAAACCCGCACTGCAATATGCCTTCCGCGTTCCGCCAGAACCAGCAGTTATCAATATTGGCATTCCAATGAGCGAACGCGATCAATTCAGAATTACCGTATAGAACTTCTTTTATTCGGTCTTCTGCGGCAACTAAATCGGGAATATCACGGATGAATTGTTCGCGGAACTCTGGTGCACGCAAGTCTTGCGGAAACAGTTTCGGGTAACGCTCCATAAAATCAAACATCCGCTTCGCGCGCTGTATTATTTTTTCTTCCGGGACACGAATTGCAAACACCGCCGAGGCCTGCTTAGGGTTGTAAGGGAATTTCTTGTCAAAATCCGGCGACAGTCTGCCGCCCCGGTGTGCTCCCGATAACTTTGCCAGACCTTTCAGAATGGCTTTGTAGTGTTCCACGGGCTCCGGGACTGTGTAATCCATGCACTTGGGGTAAAGTGCCTCCACGCCGTTGCGGCCATAAGTTATGCGCTCAGTAATAATGAGGCCGGTACCGGACTGCGACTCAACGTCAGCGAACAGGCAGGCAGGTACGGCAACGGGGAAGTCCGGCGATCTGGACAGCACCGCAAAGTTCGCCTCCGAGATCATCGTAAGGCGCGCTCTGTCCCACAGTTCATTGTCAAAATTCCGCGAGAACTTGATAAACAGCTGCTCGGGTAGATCCCGCTCGGGCAATTCGTATGCCAAGGTTAGCAATAGTTTTCTACCGGTTCCGCCCCCAAAGAATTCTTCCGCTTCAACGATACGCCTAACCCTGTTGTCAGCGGATAGCGCGCCGGAGGTTCGAAAAGCCTTGGTGAGAAAATCTGTGCCGTCTGAGACCAGCGTTTCGGCATCCGCCGGAATCTCGAGGCCGAAGATCTCGCCTGCAACCCAGCGCTTGTTGACTGAGGCGGCTTGTTCATCTTTATCAAAAATCAATTAGGTCCTGCTCGCGTATTCTTCTTGGAACAAGAGAGTAGTCGTCACTACAGTCTACCGCAGCCTGCGCCTTGGCCTTTGCGTGATTGGGTTGGGGAAGCGTCTGCCGCGCCAGCGATAGCGGGAATGGAGCGGGTGATGGGAATCGAACCCACGTTAGCAGCTTGGGAAGCTGCAGTTCTACCATTGAACTACACCCGCAGTATCTGCAACTCTACAGCGTCGAACACACTGATCGCAACGAAGCCCTGAAAGTCAATAGCTGAGCCAATGTCAGGGGAGCCTGCGTGAGGCGCTACTGCTTTTCGAGCGCTTCGATCTCGTCGAGCAATCGGTTCATCCGCGCCGCCAGCGCCCGATAGGGCTCCGGCGTCGCCATGTCTATACCCGCCTGTTTGTAGAGATCGTACGGATACTCGGACCCGCCCGCCTGCAGCATCCTGATAAAGCGGCCGCGCGCAGGCGCACCCTCCTTGAGGATCGCATCAGTGAATGACGCCGCGCCCACCATGGAGGTTGCGTATTGATAAACATAGAAGTCGAGATAGAAATGCGGCACGAACGCCCATTCGACACAATAGCCCGGGTCGATCTTCATGACGCCCTCGGCTTCGCCGTAATACTTCTTGAGAATGCCGCAGTACAGCTCGGTCATCCGCTCGCCTGACAGTGCCTTGCCCTTCTCCAGTTCCTCATGGATTGCGAGCTCAAACTCCGCAAACATCACCTGGCGGAAATACGTGCCTCGGATCGAATCCACACCCTGACCAAGATAGTAGAGTTTCTCCGAGCGGTTGGCTGCGTGTTCGACCATATAGTCATTGAGCAGCATCTCGTTGCCGATGGAGGCGGATTCCGCAATAAAGGTCGAGTAGTTTGACTTCTCGAACGGCTGCGCCTCGTTCGTCAGCAGAGTGTGTACGGCATGTCCCCACTCGTGCGCCAGCGTCGAAAGCGAAGCGTAGTCGTTCTGATGGTTGAGCAGCAGGTACGGATGCACGTCATAGGCCGCGCCGTTCATGTACGCACCGGATGCCTTGCCCTCGTGAGGGTAAGCATTCATCCAGTGTGAGCTGAATCCCTTGCGCATCAGCGAAAGGTAGTCCTCTCCAAGTGGCTTCAGCGCGTCGAGCGTGATGCGCTCGGACTCGGCAACGGTGAAGCTCGGCGGCTTGCGCAGCGCAAACGCCGGATAGACATCGTAGTAGTGCATCTCACCGGCGATGCCGAGCTGGCGCTTGCGCAGCCGCAGATAGCGATGCAGCGCCGGCAACGCGGCGTTCACTTCGGCGACCAGCGAGCGGTAGACCCCCTCGGGCATGTTGTCGGGGAACTGCGCCGCCTGCAACGCGTTCGGGAACCTGCGCGCCTCAGCAGTGAAATGATTGCCCATCACCTGAGTCGTCAGCAGCCCGCCCGCAGTGCCTTCAAACCTCTTCCAGGTACTCCAGTATTGGTCGAACGCCAGCTTGCGGTCACCGCGATTGGAAACCTGACGGTACTTTTCGTACGCTTGTTCGTCCAGTCGGACTTTGCTGCCATCCGAGAAGGTCACCGTGGGGGCCGGAAAATCCCCATTCTCGAATTGATTGTGCAGCGTACCCGGTTGCGACAGCAGGTCACCGGTCATCGCCAGCACGCCTTCCGACTCAGGGCTGAGAGTATGCGGGGCGGCGCGCAGCGTATTGTCCAGAAAGAAACCGAATCGCCCCTTAAGCTGCTTGTTCGCATCGGTAAAGGTCTTTATCTTGGCGGCCCCGATTTTCACGATCTCGGGCGCCACCCACGCGCTCCTTTCACCGAGCTGAGTCACCAACGCCTGTGCCAATTGCTTGCGCTCGATGTTGGCGCCAATGCGCACGTCTTCGTCCGATTTCAACGATGCATAGACGAAGAGGCGCGCCGCCTCACGATTTGCCGCGCTCATCGCATCGAGTGCGCTGAACATGACGTCGGCGCTCTTACTGAGCGTGCCCTGGTAGCTGGCGATTTTGTCCGCTGCGGCGCGTGTGCGCGCCAGGGTCTGGTCCCAGGCCGCGGTATTTGGATACAGGTCGCCGAGGTCCCACATCTCCGGCGGTGTCGAATCCTGTGCCAGCGACGCCATCCCGGAGCCCGCACTCAGCGTGAGCACCAGCGGCAGCAGCCACTTTCTGGTCATCGCGATCCCCTAAGACTTCGGTCCCTGAGTTCGATGGATGAAGTCGGCGACTTTGGCGTGCATCTGCTTCAGCGAATTCTCGTTGGCGTACACCATATGACCCGACTCGAAGTACGCGAATTCGATGTTCTTTTGTACCGCGGACGGTATCGGCAGATGCTGCATCTCGAACACACCCTGATAGTAGGGTGTCGCCAGATCGAAATAGCCACCCGTCAGCAGTACATGCAGACCCGGATTGACCTTCATGGCGGTCGCCAGGTCCGGCATCACATTGGTGGACTGTTGCAGGGCTTCCTGTGCGCCGGGTCCGCGATGACTGAAGTCCCAGTGATCGATGTTGGCAAACGGCTTGAAGATCTTGTCCTGACCGTATTTGAGCTGCTTGCGCACGTAGTCGTTGAACGTCGACACGTAGGCAGAAGAAATGGCGGCCGACTGGGGATCGTAATCCGCTTCCTTGCTGAGCGGATCGAGCGATGGCCCCGCAAAGCGGGTATCGAGTCGGCCCGTAGTCATATCCGTGTCGCTGAGCAGACTGTGCTCGAACTCACCACCGTCGATGCGCAGGTTGGCTTTGAGAATGTAGTCCACTGGCAGCGCGGTATAGTCGTGCAACTTCTGGGCGACGGCGCGGCGCCGGTCGTCCGATAGCGTCCAGCCCGCCTCGAGTGCCAGCGCGTAGTCACTCATCGCGAAGCGCTCGACATCCTTAAGAAATGTCGGCAGATCCGAAGGCGCGTTGGCCAGCTTGTGATGATACCAAGCCGTCGCTGCGTAGGTCGGCAGCGCCAGCTGGTACGGCAGATCAATTCCTGGATTGGTGTCCGGGCCGTCCGGACTGCCGTCAAAATTCAGGATCTGCGACAGCATGATGACGCCATTGAAATCCACCGAGCGCCCGGTCTCCAGCAGATTCACCAGCACCGCATTGCGCGTGGTGCCATAGCTCTCACCGAACAGATACTTGGGCGAGTTCCAGCGTCCGTACTTACCGAGAAACTGCACGACGAAATCTGAAAACGCCCATGCGTCCTCATCCACGCCGTAGAACGCCTTGTCGCGATCGGTGCCGGCGATGCGCGAAAAGCCGGCCCCCGGGGCATCGATGAATACCAGGTCGCTCACGTCGAGCAGACTGGACTCATTGTCCACGAGCGAATAGGGTGCTGCCGGGGTGTGCGAGTCGTTGGCGGTGACCACACGTTTTGGTCCGAATGCGCCCATATGCAGCCAGACCGTGGCCGATCCGGGACCCCCGTTGTACAGGAAGGTGATCGGACGCGGCTCCGGCCTGGCGCTACCCGACTTAGCCTCCGATTTATCCGACTTGAAGTAAGCAACGTAGAACATGCTCGCTTCGGGGCGCGGCTTCTTATCCTCGTCCTTCGGCGCATTCTGGGGCACGTCGTCCCAATCGTGCGCATGTACCACCAGGGTGCCGGTGTGCGCCTCGTAGTCGATGCGTCGGCCTTCAATGGTCACCGATCCAGCCGTATCCACCTGCTCAGCGGTGAAGTGATCGGGTGGTTTGGGCGCTTCTTTCTTGTCCTGATCCTTCTTGTCCACATCGCCGTTGTCTGCGGCCTGCACGGCCGCCATCGGCGCGAGCAACAGAATGAGCCAGCGCACAACGCGAGTGATCTGCACCGGAGTCCCCTTACTTCTTTTCGAGAGTGCAGATCTTACACTTAAGTCAGCCGTAGCTCCTCTTCGCCGGTCAGCAGCGCTTGACGCTGGCGAATGCGCGCCGCGTCCATCAGCATGCGACCGGCCCAGCGGTAGACGTTGTTTTCTTTTACAGTGCGGCGCATGAGCTGCATGCGCTGTCGGCGCTGCTCACGCGGCATGTCCACCGCCCGTCGGATCGCCGCCGCGGTCTCAGCGACATCGAACGGATTGACCAACAGCGCCTCAACCAGTTCGCGCGAGGCGCCGGCGAAGGTACTCAGGATCAACACCCCGTCCTCATCTTCGCGCGCAGCGACGAACTCCTTAGCCACCAGATTCATGCCATCGTGCAAACTGTTGACGATGCAGAAGTCCGCGGCCCGGTAGAGCTCGAACACTTGCTCCGGGGGCTGATGCCTGGTGATCAGCACGATCGGCTTCCAGTCCGCGGTCGCAAAACGCTCATTGATGCGTTCGACTTCCGATAGGGTCGCCTGCTGCAATGCCTGGTAAGCGGGCAACTTGCTGCGCGAAGGCGCAGCAATCTGCAGCAGCGTGACATTGCCGCGCATGCCTGGATCCTGTTCCAGCAGCAGCTCCAGTGCCAGAAACCGCTCCAGCACTCCCTTGGTGAAGTCCCAGCGTTCCACGCCCAGGCCGAGGGTCACATGCTCGCTGATATGGAAGTGTTCACGCACCCGCCGGCGTGACAGGGTCACGTCCGGTACGGCCACGAGCCAGCGCGGCGGCCACTCTATCGAGATCGGATAGGCGGCCACATGGCACACGTGTCCCTGCAGGGTCACAGTCATATGTGCGTGATCGATCTGGCATTCGATGAAACGATCCACCGTCGCCAGAAAGTTCTGGCAATGATAGAGCGTGTGGAAGCCAAGGATGTCCGACATCAGTAGGTTCGACAGCATTTCGTGCTTCCACGGGCAAACACCGAAGGTCTCCGCGTTAGGCCATGGGATGTGCCAGAACATGGCGATCGTGGATTTCGAGCGTCGAGCTCGCAGTAGCCCGGGCAGCAGCGCGAAGTGGTAGTCCTGAATCAGAACCACCGGATCGTCCGACTGCGCCTCGCGCAACACCACGTCGGCGAATTTGCGGTTCACCGCCTGATAGGCGACCCAGTCCTCTCCGCGAAATGCGGGCCTGACATACGCCAGGTGGCACAGCGGCCATAGTCCCTCGTTCGACAATCCGTAGTAGAAGCCCTCCTCTTCGGGCGGCGACAACCACACCCGCCGCAAGGTATACGACGGATCCTCTGGCGGCACCTTCACGCGGTCGTTCCGATCCACGACTTCGCGATCCGCGGTCCCGCTGCCGTGCGCAACCCAGGTGCCTGAGCACGCACGCATGACCGGCTCGAGTGCGGTCACCATGCCGCTGGCGGGCACCTGCACCTGGATCGAATCATGCTCGCCGTATTCATGTGAGTAAGGTTCACGATTGGAGACCACCAGCATCTGCGGCGAATGCAGCTGCTCGCGAACCACCTGTTGCAGTGCCTGCGGCGTCCAGTTCTCGCGATAGTCGATCTCCAGGCGCTGACTCTCCTCCATTTCGCGCAGTACCTGGTGCACCTGCTTGAGAAATGGTAGCGACAACGATCCCGACTGCGCATTGTCGAGAAAGCGGCGACCGCTGATATCGCGGAGCAGCATATTGGCGTAGCGTCTGATCACGAGCCACGCGGCCAGCACCAGGAACAGCGCCACGATAACCAAGGTGATGCACGCGAGTGTGATCAGGAAATCGCGCGCCTTGTCCTGTCGGCGATCGACAAAGCTCAGATCATTGACGATCTCCACGCGGTAGGGGGCCTGTCCTTGTGGCTTCTCATCGAACGCCGAGACCAGCACCGAGCCCCACGACGCACGCATGACATCGCTCTGTCCATCGGCAAGCTTCGCCGTACTGTCGCAGCTGACGGCTCCGGGGACCCGCTCGGTCTTGAACTCAGTCCAGCCATCCGCGCCACAGATCAGCAATCCCACCAGGCGCTGATCCGCGGTGATCTTGGAGGCGTATTTTCGCAGCCCGGGTTGATCGTGTGTAGCCAGGAGAGCAGGCAGGGTTTCCTCGATCGAACTGATCACCAGGCGCGCGCGCAGCTCCACGTCGGATTGGAACCAATTGGTAAGCAGGCGATCGATGTACGGCAGACCGAGGTACGCGACAACGCCGGCCGCCAGCAGCAGCGGAAGAACGGTGCGAAAAATGATTGTGCGGTACATTGGTCTGGTAGGTGGGTTGCATCGACGCTAGCCGCCCGAGCTCGCTGCCGTCAATGCGACAAACGCGCAATCACGGCTGAAATTTTTTCAATTTCGACTAATCTATGCGCCTGTGACCACATTGCAGATTGTGTGTTTGGCATTGGCCGTATCGGCGCTGACGCTGGCGCTGATCTTTGGCGTGTTTCGCAGCGGGAAGCCGCCGGCGGTCGCGGCAGCTCCGCCGTCGACACCAGCGCAGTCGGCTAGACCTGCTGCGGCCGTAGCACCCGCGGTACCGGCGACCCAGGATGAGCCTCCCGAAGAGCTGAATGCGCGCTTCGAGGCCACGCACCGGCTGCAGCTGCTGGCGTTGAGTTCTGAGGCCGCGCCTCCTGCCGATAGTCCGGTTCACGAAGAGATCGCCTCGAAGGTGCGCTGGACGCTCGCCACCATTACCGATAAACCCAACTATGCGCCGCGTCGCCCGCTGCTGCTGCCTAGGCTGGTGCAGGCGATGAACAACGACGACGTCTCCCGGCGTGAGCTGGCGCGCATCATCGCTTCCGATCCGGGACTGGCGGCCGGGCTGTTTCGCCTGGCCAACAGTCCGTTCTATCGTGTCTCTCCAACTCCGATCGAAAGTCTCGACCGAGCGGTCGCGCTGCTCGGTATCGAGGGCATGCGCTCATTGGTCGCTGCCGCCCTGATGCAGCCGGTGTTCAAAGTAGATGGCGGGGGATTCCCCCGATTCGGCGACATCGTCTGGCAACACACGCTGGCATCAGCTTCCGCGGCCGAATCGCACGCAGTCATGCTCGAGACCACCGATCCATTCGCTGCGCAACTACTGGCCTTGATGATGGGGCTATCCACGATCGTGGTGTTCCGGGTCGCGATTGATGAATACCAGGGGCGGCATCTGGCCCCTCACCCCAGAGTGTTGAGGGCGCTGATCGACTCGCAGTCCGCTCCGGTTGCGCGCCAGATCGCGGCGAGCTGGCAGTTGTCCGAGCGTGTCAATGCTGCGCTGGTCGATCAAACCGCCCCGCAGGGCTCCAAGCTGACGTCGTTGGGGCGATCACTGCAGTTTGGCCGCTTTCTCGGCGCACTGGCGGTACTGCATCAGCAACAGGTGCTCGACGATGAGGCGGTCAGCGCGGCATTGCGTACCGGCGGAAGCCTCGCGCCCGCCTACGAGCGCATCTGGGCCAAGCGCGCGGCTCTGCAGAACGAGGCGCATCGCCCATAGTGGCTACAGCAGCGATGGCGCGTTTGCGATCCGATCGCGGACCGCGGCCGTCAGCGTCAGCGAATGCTGCCGCGCCGCCTGGTCATACACGTGCACATTCACCATCAGTTCGTCGGCCTGAGTCAGACGCAGGAAACCGCGTAAGCTGTGCTCGACGCTGGCTGCCGAGCCAGCAAACGTGTACCGCATCGCGTGCTCGACCATCGTGCGCTCCCCCGGCGACCAGAACGCGTTCATGTCGTCTCTGGGAGCGGGCAGCTTTCCTGGCCGCCCGCGGCGCAGATTCATAAAGGCCTGTTGATGTGAGCTCAGCAGCCAGCGTGCTTCCTCGTCGGTATCGGCGACGATGACATTGATACAGGGCATCGCATACGGCTTGCTGAGCTGATTCGAGGATTCGAAGCGCTCGCGATAGATCGATAGCGCCGGCAGTAGCAGGTCCGGTGCGAAATGCGCAGCGAACGAAAAAGGCAGCCCCAGCATGGCCGCAAGCTGCGCGCCAAACATACTGGACCCGAGCAACCAGATCGGCACCTTCAGTCCCGCTCCCGGAACTGCGCGCAATGTTTGCGCCGATGAGCCTTCAAAGTAGTGCTGCAATTCCTGCACATCGCGCGGAAACTCTTCGCCGCTGGAGACCAGATCGCGCCTGAGCGCCCGCGCGGTTTCCGGGTCGGTTCCCGGCGCGCGGCCAAGTCCCAGATCGATCCGATCCCCGTAGAGTGACGCCAAGGTTCCGAACTGCTCAGCGATGACCAGCGGCGAATGGTTCGGCAGCATGATTCCGCCGGAGCCTACGCGGATGCTGCGAGTACCTGCAGCAACATGTCCAATGACGATCGCAGTGGCGGCGCTGGCGATGCCGGGCATATTGTGATGCTCGGCCAGCCAGAAGCGCTTGAATCCGAGAGGCTCGACATGACGCGCCAGCGCCAGAGTGTTACGCAACGCCTCGG